>Ga0335083_10001271_pt1 | contig 35022 bp, 27 predicted proteins | sample Lox_Sample_42_FD_206716 | JGI IMG/M metagenome (GOLD analysis project Ga0335083, IMG submission 206716) | Soil microbial communities from Loxahatchee National Wildlife Refuge, Florida, United States - Lox_Sample_4.2 | ecosystem: Environmental > Terrestrial > Soil > Wetlands | place: USA...
CGATTTTTTTGCGGCCATTCCGTCGCCCGGCGCCAGCGCGAAACCCGCGCTCAGCGGATCTTACTGGGTGACGACGCTGGAATTTCCGGCCGGAACAGCAACCAATTCGCGCAGCACTTTATTCAACCTGACCACCGGGAGCGGCGCGGGTACATTGGCCGATATCAAGGTCAACGGGCATGCCGCGAGTTTGAACGGCGGCGTACCCACGTCGCAAACGGTGACCGGCGCTACCTTCACGGTGAATTCGGACGGCACCGGAACCCTGGTATTTCCGGCTGGTTCGGCGACCACGCTGCTCGCCGGGACGAAGAGCCTGTACATTTCCGCCGACGGGAATGTCCTGCTGGGCGCGTCGACGGCAACCGGTTCGCACGACATCCTGGTGGGAATCAAGGCCATCAGCGGGGCGACCACGGCTTCGTGGAAGGCGACGTTCTGGGGCGCGGGACTGCGGAGCAATCTTCAGGACCCCTCGCAGGCGCTCGATTATACGGGGTCGGTGAATGCCAACGGCAACGGCTCGCTGATCTGGACGCGGCGGCTGAAATCGCTGGGGCAGGGCAATCTCGATTTCACGGCGACCAATTCGTACACCATGAACGGCGACGGATCGGGCAACGTGCCGCTCTATCTGACGGCGTTGGGTTCGGGCGGAGCGGCGTTCATCAGCTCGGCGATCGATCCGGCGGCGCCGTCGGCCTATGAAATCGGCTTCGGCATCACCACAGTCACGGAAAGCGGCTCGGGCGTGTTTCTGTTTCCGCAGGGGGTGGTGAGCGCGGCTAGTTTCGCGCCCGCCGGCAATCCGGTCTCGCCGGGTGAGTTTATTGCGCTTTTCGGGACCGGGCTGGCGAAGAGCACGCTGGTGGCGACTACCCCGTATCCGACCAGCGGCGTGAATGGCGTGACGGTGACGGTCAACGGCAAACCGGCGCCTATTTACTTCGTTTCGAGCGGGCAGATCAACTGCCTGGTGCCCTACGCGACGTCGGGTGCGACGGCGACGATCGCGGTGCAGAACGGGACGAATTCCAATACGGTGACGGTGCCGTTGGCGGCGACGTCGCCGGGAGTCTATGCATATCCAGCCCTCAACGGCATCGGGCCGGGGGCGATTATTCATCTGAACGGAGTGGTGGTCAACGACGCCAATCCGGCGACGTCGGGCGAGACCGTCTCGGTGTACCTAACCGGTCTCGGCGCGGTTAATAACCCGCCGGCGGATGGGACCGCGGTGAAGAATGCCAACAGCACTACAGTGGCGCAGGTGACCGCGTACGTCGGCGGGCAGCAGGCGACAGTGCTCTACAGCGGTTTGGCGCCGAATTATCCGGGGCTATATCAGTTGAACATTACGTTGCCGTCGCCGCTGTTCGCGCAAGGACCGCTGCCGCTGGCGATCGTGACGCCGAACGCGTTTCACGATCAGATCACGATCAGCGTCGTGCAGTAGGCTGTGGTTAGCAACCGGGCCCACGTATAACGTCAGAACTCCAGGCGGAGCGCGAATTCGGCGCGGCGGGCGTTGGTTCCGAACGGGAAGCCGAACGCTTCGTTGGGCTGGCCGTAATTGGCAACCGGGCGGATGGCGCCGCCGGTGGCGATGTACTGCAACGTGTTGACGCTGGTGGCGAACTGCGAGTTCAGCACATTAAAGCCCTCGATCAGAGCCACCAGCTTCACGCGATCGTTGATCAGAAACGCGCGCGAGAAACGGGCGTCCAGCGTATGCATGGAGCCGATAGGCAGCGAACCAACCGGCTCGAAGGGCACTCGCGACCATCCCCCACTTCCGTTCAGCGATGTCGGGAAGGGCATGGTGGTGCCGGCGAACTGCTGTCCGTTCACCAGAACGGTTGGGGTGGTGAACGTGGTCGAGCCGATGGTGGCGATGCCCGAAAGCTGCCAGCCATTCACGATCCAATGCAGGGGCGAATCCTGGCCGACAAACATCGGGGCGTAAACAAACGAAAGCACACCGCGATAGCGCTCGTCGAACGCCGAATTGCCCTGGTCGCTGCGATAATCGGCCACGTTCATCGATGCCGGCACGCCGGGAATTAAGCTGGGCCCGCTGACATCGTCGATGGAGTGCGACCAGACGGCCTGGGCATGCACCGTCAGACCATGCCAGAGGCGCTGCCGAAGTTGCGCCGCCACAGCGGTGTACCGGGACGATCCGGAGTTTTGAACCTCCCAGATATGTCCATAGACTCCGGCCCGGCCGTTGAAGATGTTGAGGGCGTACGATCCGATGTTTTGCCCGCCGGAGTTCAACAGGACGTAGCTCTTGGAAACTGGCGTGGTAGTCAGATTCGTATCCAGCAAATCCCAGAGTTTTTCGCCGCGGGATACCAGGCCGGTCAGCGTCACCGTGGTGTTGCGGGCAATCTGGTGCTCCAGGGCGAGATTGAGCTGCTCGTTGAAGGGGTTGTAGAATTTGGCGCCTGCATACGCGAGGTTGAGGGTGCTGGCCGGAATGGAAGCGACGGTGGGAATGACCGCGGGAAACACGGGAGCCCCTGTCTGCGTGGAATTGATCCAGAGATTCGCTTGCGTGGTTCCATTGCCGTTGTAGAGGGCCGAAACCAACTGCGGCGGGAAAGGTTCATAGTAGAAGCCGAAACCGGCGCGGATGACCAGGCGGTCGTTGAACATGTACGAAATGCCGACACGCGGAGAGAAATCGAGATTGCGCGACGGGATGCAGCACGTCTGATAGTAGGCGGTATTGGTGGTGGTGGGCTGCGGAATATGAGTTTTCTCCCAACGGATCCCGGCGACGATGGTAATGAACGGCGTGGCTTTCCAGGTGTCCTGAAAGAAGGGAGCGATTTCTCCCCAGTGGAGGTCGGTGACGGTGTTCGCCAAACCCTGCTGAAAGTCGTTGTAGTTTTTCAGACCGCGCGTGTTGCCGGAAAAATCATTGGCGAAGTTGGTGAGGGTGGTGTAGTCGTAGATGGCATGCCCGGCGGGCAAGCCGTAAATCCAATCTTCATTCCGCGAGTACTCGATGCCGCCAATGAGGGTGTGGGAATAGCTGGTGAAGGTGATGTGGTCCACCACTGTCCGCCGCTGCTCACTGATGGTCGAGGGCAGGTTGGGATTGGCGCCGAAGGGCGTGCCGTCGACGGTGAGCGCGGTGAGCCCGGTGGACGGGAGCAGCTTGGGATCGGTCTCTTCGGACAGGCGGTTCCGATACCACCCTACGTGAGCTTCGTTGAACAGGTTGGAGAAGACGGTGCGGTTGTAATTGGCTTTGGCGAACAGCACGTCCTGGTCGACGTTGCCGTTCGAGCCGAGCAGGCCGCCATTCCAGGTCACCGCGTCGGGCACCAGACCGTCGGTGGCCTTACGGCGCAGCGCGTTGGCTTCGAAACTGATGCGGTCGCTTTCGGTGCGCGCCCAGTCGAAACGCGCAAAGCCGATCTGGGAACGGTCGGAGCGGGGGACCACAGCATTAAATTGCGGATTCAGAAACGCCAGCGCGGCCGCGCAGGGCGCTGCGGTGGTGGTGCAGGCGGACGTCGAAACACCGGTGAAAGTGGAATTGGCGAACAACGGATTGGTAATCCGATTCAACCCGTTGGAGCTGTCGTCGTTGACTTCCACGTTGGCGAATCCGAAAACTTTGTCGGGCAGGATGGCGCCGGCCAGGTTTCCGCCCAACTGGTTGTCCTTGATCTGCGGATTGAAGGCAGAATCGAAACGGGGACGGGAGGCCCAGGAAGGGCTTGCATGGTAATCGTAGATTGCGCCGTGCACGCCTGCGCTGCCCGTGTGCATGCCCATGTTCACGACGCCGCCTCCGGTATGTCCGAATGCCGCGCCGGCCACCCCGCTAGTCACCGTAAATTCGGAGACGGCATCGGGCGTGGTCTGCGGCGTGAGGCCGGGTATCAGCGGCTGGAAGCGGAAAGTGGTCTCCATGCCGTCGGTCAATGACGAGCTGATAAAGGCCACGCCATCATAAACGATGGCTCCGGTTGGCCGGTAAATATTGGTGAAGGGCGCGATCAGCACCAGCGGATCGAGCTGGCGGGCGTCGATGGGCAGCCCGGCGATCTCCTCCTGCGTCAGCAGAATCGTGGTGCTGGCGTCGGAATCGTTGACCACCGCCGGTCCGCTGATCACTTCGGTTCTGGACGTGGTGCGGTCCTGCTTGCGCAGGTGGATGGTGTAGTTGATGGTCCGGCCCATCAGCACTTCGACGTCTTGCGCGGTCCAACTGGTGAAGCCCTTGCGAGTGACCTTGAAGGCGTAACCTTTGCCGGGAATGAGCGCTGGCGCGTCGAAAATGCCATCGTCGCTGGTGTTGAGCACGCGGCGGATAGCCAGGCTTTCATTGGAGATCACCACGGTGGTGTCGGGGATGCCATCCCCATAAGGATCGACCACCGTCCCGGTTATGGAGCCGTAACCCGTAACGGCCTGAGCGTAAGCCCCCGTCGAGCATGCCAGCGCAAATAATAAAAGTGCTGCAGTCTTGTGCATAGTTGTCAGTCTTCAGCCGTCAATCGTCAGCTTTCTTGTGCGTGGAACGAGTTTCCCGGTGCTTCGCGGCGAAGCACTTTGAGAACCGAACTGAGCAGCTGGAAAGGCTGATCGCTAGAAAGCCATTTTAATTGATTCGGCCGGGGGAAAAGGTGTGCCCCCATGGCACATAGCAGCGCGTAATTCACGATAGGGCAAGAACTTGCATAAGTTGTCAGCCGTCATCTTTCTGCGATTGTGTGCGCGGAGGAGGCCGTGCTGCGCTCCGCGGCCAAGCCGCGAAGGTTCCGAACCGGGCACGAAATGGCTGGCATCTGACTGCTGAATGCCGATAGCTGTCACGGTTTCCCCAAACTGCACAACGGATCGCCCAAAACTACGCCCTGCCAGCTTAGGAATGGCAACGAGAGGTAAAAGCTCTCGGCCAGGTTGCGGCCGTCGAACCAGGCGGGCAGCAGCAGATCGGGACGCGCGCAGGCGGTCAGAAATGGCTCGTAGACATTGCCGGACGCGCCGGTGGCGCCTTCGTGGATCAGGTCCGCGGTCAATCCCTGCGGCGATCCGGCGAACCAGTGTTGCGTGTCCTGATAAGAGCCGATGTTCCAGGTATCCGGCGGCCGCTTCAGGGTTCGGGCGTTGGTGGAGACATACTCGGTGGCGATGGCGCCGGGGAGCCACTGAAATCCGAGCCATCGCTGCTTGCGGTTGGGATCGTTGGACCCCCACGAGGCGTAGGCGATGACGTCGGTCTGCCCGTAGAGCACCTTTTCGGACTCATCCAGTACCACGCGATCGGCGGGCAGCAGAAGAGCGGCATCGCGCAGCCAGTTATTGGCCGAATTATTGGCGGCGGAATTCAGATCGATGACGAACTTGCCGCGATTGCGGGCGGCAAGCGACCGGTCAATCATCGCCTTGACGTCGGCGAAATCGTTCGCTGCGAGGCGTGTCACAAGGTAGATGGGGAACTGCGGATGGCTGAAGGGGGTATCACGCCGCATGAAGAACGGGTTCGGCACAACCCCAGCGCGATTCAATACCTTGCCCTTCAGCTTGGCATAGAGGAGCGCGAGTTCGGAATCGACGGACGAATGCTCGGCACTATCCAGCGACATGCCGAGACCGTCGATTTTCAGCGGCACGCCCATGGTGAGGACGATGTAGAGGACCTGTTCGGTGAGTCCGGCTCTTCTGAGACAGTCCGCGATGGGCTGTTCGATTTCCTTCTCATAGATTCGCCAGACGATCTCTTCGTCGCTGGTGGTATCCAGATAGCAGACATTCCGGGCGGGGACGGCGCGCTTGGCGCGGTAGTAGTCCGCTACTTTCGACGACAGGGGTTCGCGGCGGTTGACCACGAGCAGCACTTTGTCGCCGGGCTGGAGGGGCGCAGCCGGGGCAGCGAGGGTAAATAGCAGGGCGGCGACGCTGGCGCAAAAGCGCGGGATCATCCCGCGTCCATGATACCAGTGCGTTCCCGCAACGCCTCGGGGCGGATGAATTGTGCCGCCTGGCCGAAAACCACCAGCCCGGTGCACGGCAGCCAGAGGATTCGAGTGTGCGGTTTGTATTTTCATACAGTTACAAGTGGCACGGCATTTGCTTTTATGAGGGCGTGCCGCGATCGGGAAGGCGGCGCAGGAGGACCAAATGAAGACGAAATTATTCGCACTGGTGCTGCTGGCCGGAGGCGCTCTGATGGCGGGCCCGCGATTTTTCGCAGGAGTCGGCTACGGCGGATATTACGGAGGCTACGTCGCTCCCGCGCCGCTTTACTACGCTGCACCGCCGGTCGCGCCGGTTTCGGCGTATATGCCCGTGGCTCCCCGTCCCGGCTACACCTGGGTCGGCGGTTACTGGTATCCGTATGCAGGCCGCTATGCCTGGCGCGCCGGCTACTGGGCTCGTCCGGCTTTCGCGGGCGCCCGTTGGGTTGGGCCGCGCTATGCCGGCCACTATTACTACGGCGGCTACTGGAGGCGCTAAGGCGTCCGCGACAGGTCGACAAACTGCGATCACCTGTCCCACTACCTCAACCAAAGTTCCCCAGGGCCGGAGTACTCGGAGACGACGGCCCTTTCCCACCCCAAAATCCTGCCAAAATCCTCTGGAAGCTCACCGCCCGGCCTTGTGCCGAATACCACGAGTCCGTGCACGCACGGACTCGTACCTCTATAATGATAAAGACATCCTGTCCGGTACGCCAGCGTAGCTCAGTCGGCAGAGCAGCAGTTTTGTAAACTGCGGGTCGGGGGTTCGATTCCCTCCGCTGGCTCCAACTTCTTCAGGCCAAATCGATCCTCGCGGAGGATGAAGCCACCTCAGGAAAGTGCCGCGACCGTGGCGGAATGCACGTTTTCGGCCGCGTCAACCGCGATGCCTTGCGAGCGCGGTTCGGCCATATGCATGAGCCTCGACCAGTCGTGGCTCTCCCGAACCCGCGGCAACTCCGAACAAAGTTGGTCGAAATCGTAGCCGAGACCGCGGATCGTGCCGGCTCCCAGGGCGTCGAGATAGCCGCGCGCCCACGCCGCCCACGAGGGCGTTACCTTGAGCACTTTGCGCCACCGGTCGGCCCGCCCCGGAATGGGGGATCGCTCGCGGTAAACGATGTTCTGGTCGCCGAACGACCAGCGCGGCTGGTTGGCGCCGGCCGCGCCGTATTCGATCATGGCCGGATGGAATGCGATCTTCAACCGATCACAAAGCTGGCGCAAAGCCGTTTCGGGTTCGCCGACGATCTCTTCATAGCGGGCGACGATAGCATCGGGACCTGCCGCGTGGATCCCCTCCAGGATCAAACTTGGGGCGTCCATCAGGTCGTGGCGGGCGTGCCCAACTTCAAGAGCCGCCCGGGTAGTGCACCAGGATTCCAGGATGGATGACAAGACAGCCACGGGATTGCGCAGCAGGAATACTATCTTCCCGCGCGGGAATACGCGGCGAAGCTCTGGAATGATGAAGTAGTATCGGGGTGTCTTGTCCAGGAAGATGCTCTTTCCGGATGTCTGTAACGCACAGCCGTACAGATACCCGAGCATGCGCCGCAAGCCTTCGCAATAGGCCTCGGAACCTTCCGGTAGTTCCCGCAGAAAGCCCGTTACCGCCATGTTTGCCAGCCGTGGGTCGAAATCGGCTGCAAATCCGTTGTGGCGTAACGCAAACAGGGGATGCAGGGCAATCCAAGGTTCAGATACGGTGTGGATGTCCGGGTGAGCGCCCAGAATCCGTTGCAGCATGGTGGAACCGGCACGAGGCTGAGAGATGAGGAAGATTAGGTTGTCGCCGAAGGATTCGACGAATGCCGAGGAGTAATGCATTAGTAGGCCCTAAAGAGAATAGAGTAAAACATTTGAACACCACCGGCGGGGAAAATACTCCATAAAATTGAGGGTATCTTTTTAAATATTTCTCGTTATACGTGGTTTTACCCACAATGTCGGCGTCGCCGCAGTCCGGTCACGCCATTTTGTAGTAGTTGCTTCCGGTCCGCCTGAATTGTGTTTCAATCAAGTTTTGCCATGCCCTTCATCCACGAGGATTTCCTGCTCTCCACGAAGACCGCGCGCCGGCTGTATCACGAGTACGCTCAGAACGAGCCGATTCTGGACTACCACTGCCACCTACCGCCGCAGGACGTCGCCGGCAACCGGCGTTTCCGCAATTTGTTCGAAATCTGGCTGGAGGGCGACCACTACAAGTGGCGAGCCATGCGCGCCAACGGTGTCGACGAACGCTACTGCACCGGCGACGCCAGCCCGGAAGACAAGTTCCGCGCCTGGGCTGCGACCGTGCCGTATACCTTGCGCAATCCGCTGTATCACTGGACTCATCTGGAGCTGAAGCGCTATTTCGGCATCGAGGAACTGCTGGACGAAACGACCGCCGACCGGGTCTGGAATCGCGCCAATGAACTGTTGGCCACGGACAGCCTGTCCGCTCATGGAATCCTGGCAAAGTTCCAGGTGAGGGCGGTTTGTACCACCGACGATCCCACCGACGATCTGGCGCCGCACAAGGCCATCGCTCAGTCTTCGCTTGCGACCAGGGTCTTCCCGGCCTATCGTCCCGACAAATCGCTGAACGTGCACCTGCCGGAAGCATTCAATGCCTGGGTGGCGCGGCTGGAGAAGGCGGGCAATACCAGCATCGGCAACTTCGGTTCGTTCGTGGACGCGCTCAAAAAGCGCCACGATTTCTTCCACGAGATGGGCAGCCGCCTGTCCGACCATGGAATCAACCACGCGTTCTCGGATTTCTGCAGCGAAACGGAAGCGGCGGCGATCTTCGATCGGGCGCGCTCCGGCCGGGCAGCCACGCCGGAAGAGCATGGCCGCTTTGCGTCCTATATGATGCTGCTGTTCGGGCACTGGGATGCGGCGCGCGGCTGGACCAAGCAGTTGCACCTGGGCGCGCGGCGGAATGCCAATACGCGGCGTCTGAGTGAGATCGGCCCGGATTCCGGATTTGACTCCATTGGTGATTGGCCGCAAGCCGACGCCCTGGGCGCGTACCTCGACCGTCTCGACCAGGAGAAGGCGCTTCCCAAGGTCGTGCTTTATAACCTGAATCCCGCCGACAACTACATGCTGGCGACCATGATCGGCAATTTCCAGGATGGGTCGGTGGCCGGGAAGATCCAGTTCGGAAGCGGGTGGTGGTTCCTCGATCAGAAAGAGGCGATGACCTGGCAGATCAACGCCCTCTCAAACTGCGGCCTGATTTCGCGGTTTCTCGGCATGCTGACCGATTCCCGGTCGTTCATGTCGTACCCCAGACACGAGTACTTCCGCCGCGTCTTGTGCGATCTCTTCGGGCGCGATATGGAGTCGGGCGAACTACCCGACGACATCGAGCTGGCTGGAAGGACTGTGCGCAACATCTGCTACCACAACGCCAGCCAATACCTGGGCCTGGGCGTTTAGATCGGTAGGGGCTAATGTCCTGGCGAAGCGGACGCGCCGCCGGCGCCGCTGGTCGAATTGCCGGTCGCCAGGGTCGAATTGGCGGTGCCCCAGATGCCATCGATGCCCCCGCCGACGCGCCACAGAATGCCCAACACCACGAGGCAAACGAGTGCGGTGATCAGGCAGTACTCAGCCAGGTCCTGGCCCAAGTCGCTATCGCGCAGGGACTTCCATATGGAGCTTGAAAAACGGAGTGGCAAATTCAATATTAGAAAGCAGGCGCTTGCCTTGACCATAATGTCTTTCGTTATGCTGGAAGTGGATAGAATAAGTCCACTTAGGCCACTGCCCTAAAGCGGTGCAGGGAAATTGCCGATAAGAGTGAGACAGATATGTCGATAGCACAGACCGGCCAAGCGGTTTGGAATCTTCCGCCGCTGATTCTGCACCCTTTTAACGAACATGTTCCGCCCACGGCGCTGCTTGAGAATTCCAAAGCCGCACTGATGCTTTCGGGTCTCATCCCGGGCGACGGTACCGACGAGGAAGTATTGCACCGGAAGGTGATGGCAGGAAGATACGCGGAAGTCCGCATGCTTTTCTTCCTGGGCAAGGATGTGTCCCGCTGGCTGGAGCAATGCATGGAAATCGTGGACCGGCATGCGGAACTCTACGACAGAGGCGTGATGCGCCAGAGTTTTGCGGGTCTGTTAACTGCCGGACCACCGGAAGCCGTAAGGGAGAAACTGCTCCGATGGGGTGTATTGGACTATCCGTCGATTTTCGCGCGCGCTATCGGGATCCACGCTTTATTCGCCGAGCCGCCGGATGCCGGCACGCTCTCCGAGGAGTTTTTGCGTAACTACCATCGCTATTCCGACGCGCTCTTCCGTTGCTTTATGGAGGCCGAGAAGCACTCCACGATCATCGCGGAGCAATTTCCGTTCGAACTGTACGCCTCGGGTGAATATTCGCGCATGCTCGAATCGGAATGGGGAGGCGACGAGCCGTAGGCCTTGCTTCCGATGTTCCGTGATGCCGCCCTCATTTTCGTAACCTATCGTTAACTCTGGCGTGATAGCTTTGTGAGCATGCCTGAGTTGGAAATCCTCGTTGCAGCGAGTCCCCGGGGCGCCCGTCTGGTCACACTGCTTGGTCCGGTGGTGATGGGTGGTCTATTTGAACTGCAGGACGCCGTCCGCCGGGGCGACGGCGATCTGATCGTCGATCTCTCCCAGGTGCCCTACATGGATTCCGCCGGGTTGGGTGCGCTGCTGGGGGCTTTCGCCTCCTGTCAACGAACGTCGCACAAGTTCGCCCTGGTCGCCGTGTCGGATCGGGTGATGACGCTGCTGAAGGTCTCGGGCGTCGACAAGATTCTGCCGCGGTTCAATACGGTTGACGCGGCCGATAGTGGCGCGGCCTCGGCGACGGCGTAGCCTGTACGCTGCGACACAATCGTTCACCTTCGGGCCGCACACCGGTTGACCGGAAACACGCAGCCTGCAATAATTCCCCACGAGATGCTCAAATGGACCGCGATGTCCGTCCTTGGCGTCGCAACCGTCGCGGCGATCGCCTTGGCAGTTCCCCAGTCCACAACCAAGCGCTTTATCGGACGTTGGGACATCACCGTCACCGCTGGAAACGACACCTATCCCGACTGGCTGGAGGTCGTGCCGACCGATGGTGAGATCTTAGCTCGCGTGCAGCCGCGCAGCGGCAGCGTCCACCACGTGGATGTTTTGGGCCTGGACAACGGCCACCTGAAGCTGGCGATTTCGCCGGCGACCAAAAAGTCGGCGGGCGTGACTTGGGATGTTACGGTGGAGGGCGACAAACTGACGGGCGTCGAAAATCGGGGCTCTTCCACGGCAGTGCTTTCCGGCGTGCGCGCTCCCGATCTGCAGCGTGAAGCTCCAGCCCAGTGGAGCACGCCTGAGCCGATCTTCAACGGAAGGGACCTCACCGGCTGGGAACCGATGGGCGCCGCGAAGAGCAATTGGACGGTGGAGGATGGCGCCCTGGTCAACACCGACCACGGAGCCAACATCCGCTCCACTCGTAAATTCGACGATTTCAAGTTGCACATCGAGTTCAATTGCGCCGATGGGGGCAACAGCGGCATCTACCTGCGCGGCCGCTACGAAGTACAAGTCGAATACGAACCTGTGGATGCCAACGATCAGTTCCATACCATCGGATCTGTCTATGGAATGATCGCCCCCTCGGTTAACCTGCCGCGCACGCCGGGGCAATGGGAGAGCTTCGACGTCACTTTGGTGGGCCGCAACGTGACCGTGGTGCGTGATGGCACAACGACCATCGACCACGTGGATATCCCCGGCATCACCGGCGGCGCGCTGGACGCGGACGAGGGCGCTCCGGGACCGTTTTACTTGCAGGGCGACCATCACGGGCGGCTGCAATTCCGCAACATCACCGTTTCGCTGCCGAAACGCTGAGGGCTTGACGATGTCTCACCAATTTTCCAGACGATACTTTTTCTCCGGCTCGCTGCTGGCGGGCGCGATACCGCGGGGCGGTTTCGGAAGCACGCCGTCGCTGCGATCTCTCGGATATAAATCGCCGAACGAGAAGCTGAACATCGCCTCGATTGGCGCGGGCGGCCGGGCTCGCGCCGACATCCTGGGCTGCGCGCCTACGGAGAATATCGTGGCGCTCTGCGATGTCGACGCCAAGGAAGCCGGCAACAGCTTCAAGCAATTCGACAAGGCGCCGCAGTACAAGGACTTCCGGCAGATGCTGGATAAGGAAGGGCGCAATATCGACGCGGTGATCGTGGGCATTCCCGATTTCATGCACGCCACCGCGGCTGTCTGGGCGATGGAGCGCGGCAAGCACGTTTACGTGGAAAAGCCGCTGGTGCACACTGTTTGGGAAGCCCGCAAGATCCTGGAGACCGCGGCGAAGTACAAAGTGGCCACGCAGATGGGCAACCAGGGCTATTCTTACGAAGGCACGCGGCAGTGCGCGGAAATCATCTGGTCGGGCGCTATCGGCGGGGTTACGGAGGTTCACGCCTGGACGAATCGGCCGGTATGGCCGCAGGGGCTTACGGAGATTCCGCCTGAAGAGAAAGTCCCCGACACGCTCGATTGGGATCTCTGGCAAGGCTTATCCGCCGCTCGGCCCTACACATCCGGCGGCGCGAAATACGAGAAGGAACGCTACAAGTTTTATCAGCCGTTCAACTGGCGCGGCTTCTTCGACTATGGCTGCGGGGCGCTGGGCGATATGGCGTGTCACATTCTGGGCGCGCCCAACCTCGCGCTGCGGCTGGGTCCGCCTTCGAGCGTGGAATGCATCAAGAAGGAAGGCGCGAGCCCGTTCATGTTTCCGAAGTCGTCCACCATCCGATTCGATTTTCCGGCGCGCGGCAACATGCCCGCGGTAAGAATCTTCTGGTATGACAACTGCAAGGAGAATCCGGCAATTCCGGGTGTCCCGGAGGGCGAATTCCTGGGCGACCTGCCGAGCAAACCGCGTCCTCCACGCCGGGAAGGCGAACCGGCAACGCCTCCGGAACCTCCTTCACCGTATCAAGGGCGGGTCTTTAGCTGGGCCGAGTGGGAGGCAATCGAGCCGATCGTCAAAAGCGGCAAAGGACTGCCGACTCCCAACGGCAGCTTGTTCATCGGCGAGAAGGGCCTGCTGACCACGGGCACTTACGGCGAATGCACCCGTCTGCTGCCGGTGGAGAAGATGAGAGACTACAGGTTTCCTCCCGAGTTGCTGACGCGATCCCCGGGGCATCATCGCGATTGGATCCGCGCCTGCAAGGGAGGCGAACCGGCCTGTTCGAATTTCGAGGTCGCCGCGCCGATGACGGAATGGATTCTGTTGGGCGTGATCGCGTTGCGCGTGGAAGGCCGCCTGGACTGGGACAGCGCCAAAATGCGCTTCACCAACAACGCCGAGGCGAATCGCTATTTGCGTCCGGCGTTCCGCAAAGGCTGGTCGCTGACGTAGCGGCCCACGCGCGCAAGAGTGCCCGCGCTGCACGTAGGAATGCGCGCGCCCACGCCTACAACCGGTTGATCAGACTTGCCACGTAGCCCGCGCCGAAGCCGTTATCGATATTCACCACCGTCACATTGCTGGCGCAACTGTTCAGCATTCCGAGCAGCGCGGCCAGACCGTTGAAGCTCGCGCCGTAACCGATGCTTGTGGGAACCGCGATCACCGGACACGACACCAGACCGCCCACGACGCTCGGCAGGGCTCCTTCCATGCCCGCGCAGACCACCGCCACGCGCGCTTCGGTGAGGCGCTCGCGATAGTGCATCAAACGGTGAATGCCGGCGACGCCGACATCGTAGACGGTGTCGACTTCGTTGCCCATGACTTCGGCGGTGATCTGAGCTTCCTCGGCCACCGGGATGTCGCTGGTCCCGGCGCACACGACGGCGATGCGACCCTTGCCGCGAATCGTCCGGTCGCGCCAGAAACGAATGGCGCCGGAGAGCGGAAAGTGTTCGCCGCCCGGGACGCGTTCGGCGACCATCGCCGCGATCTCGCGATCGGTTCGGGTGATCAGAACGTTACTGGCATTCTCCAGCAGTCGCTTGACGATTTCGCACACCTGCTCGGGAGTCTTGCCTTTCGCCAGCACCACCTCGGGCATGCCGTGACGGAGCGCGCGATGATGATCCACCTTGGCGAATCCCAGATCCTCAAAGGGCATATGACGCAAGCGCGTCATCGCGGCATCGACATCCACGGCGCCCTCTCGCACTTGTTCGAACAGCGACCGCAGGTGATCGGCATCCATGAGGCCAGAATATCAGGACGCAGGTATAGCAACTCGCGGCGGTGGCCGGCGCATTCCCGGCGTCCCGCTGTACAATAGATCACCAGCACGGAGTTATGCTTCGCAGGGCCGTTTTCTTCTGTTCCATCGCGCTACCCGCGTACGCCGCCGGGGTTCCCGGTTATGCCGGTGCGGCCTCCTGCCAGAAGTGTCACGCCTCCGCGGCCCACGCCTGGGCCGGGTCGAGGCACAGCAAGATGGTCCAGCCCGCGACGCCTTCGGCCGTCACCGGCGATTTTGCGCATGCTCCGGTCACGCTGCGCGGCAGCGTTTACCGCTTCCGCGTGCAGGCCGGGGTCTACTACGTCACCGAATCCTACCTGACGGGCAAGCCGCAGGAACATCGCGTACAGTACACGCTCGGCAATCGCCGGATCCAGCATTATCTGACCACTCTGCCTGATGGGCGGATCATCGTGCTGCCGCCCACGTGGGATGTGCTCCGCAAAAACTGGTTTCACAATCTTGATATCGACGATCCGGAAGAAGCTCCCGGCGTGCAGGTGCAGATCTGGAACAAGAGCTGCTACTCCTGCCACGTTTCGCAGCAACAGAAGAACTTCAACGGCGACGACAACGCCTATCGCACCACCTGGCTCGATTTCGGCATCAACTGCGAGCGCTGCCATGGGCCGGGCGCCGAACACGCCGCTTTCTACGCCAATCCCGCGCACCAGGGCCGGCCGGCGCACGACGTCGTTGTGCAGACCCGCCTCGATGCGGCGCACAATACCGCCATCTGCGCGCAATGCCATTCCTTCCGCGATATCTTCGTCGACAAATTCGCCGCCGGGGACGACTACTACGATCACTTCCTGCCGATCCTGGAATTCGCCATGCCGGCCAGCGAAGATCCCGCCTACTACGCCGATGGGCGTCCGCGCCGTTTCTCGACGGATGCTTACGGTTTCTGGCAAAGCGAGTGCTATCTGAAGGGCAAGGCCACCTGCCTGGATTGCCACGTAGTTCCCCACAACACCGATATCGACAAGAACCCGCAACTTCGGCCGGACGCCAACGCGCTGTGCACGCGCTGCCATACGGCCATCGGCAAAGCCCTCACCGCGCACACGCACCATGCCGAATCGAGCGCCGGAAGCTCCTGCGTGGAATGCCACATGCCGCGAACCGTGATCAGCATCAAAGCGCAGATCCGCGACCACGCCATGAGCATCCCGGTTCCGGAAAATACGCTCCGACACCAGATTCCCAACGCCTGCAATGTCTGCCACAAAGATCGCGACCCGAACTGGGCGCTGGAGAAGATGAATGCGTGGTGGGGGGAGGCGTCGCGTCAGAAAATGATCCTGCGCGCCGATGCCTTTGCCTCCGCGCGGCAGGGCGATCCCGCCTCCGTACCCATGCTGCTGGCGATCTTGAACGAACCAGCCCAGGGAGCGCTGGTAAGGGCCAACGCCGCCGGATATCTCAGCGCGTTCCAGTCTGATCCCGCCGTCTATGCCGCGCTGCTGCGCGCTCTCACCGATCCGGAGCCTCCGGTTCGGGCGCTGGCGGCTCGCGGATTGAATCCCAACGCCGGCCGCCGCGTCGAAGTCGCGGCCGCGCTCTCGACCGTGCTGGACGATCCCAGCGCGGTAGTGCGGGTCTCCGCCGCTGTGGCGCTTATCGGCATGGGCGTGCGCGATATTCCGGGCCCGGCCGGCGGCCAACTGACGAAGGCGCAGCAGTTATTCCGCGCGCGCGCCGCGCTGAATTCCGACGATGCCGAGCAGGACGCCGCGGCCGGCCGCTTCTTCCTGTTGCTCTCCGATCCAGCGTCGGCTATCCAGGTGTTTCGCGTCGGATTGAAGCTGGACCCGCAGGTCCCGGTGCAATACCTCTTGGCGGGCGCCTATTACGAACAAGGCAACATGGCGGAAGCCAAGCGAATCCTGGAGGCGATTCCCGCCGGCGACTCTCAGTACGATCGGGCGCAGCGCTTATTGCGGCAGATCCACTAGGGCTGGGGCCCCAGCCTTTACTGAATCGGGAGTTGGACGCCGTTGCTGGTAACGCCGCCGATGGTCACGGCGAGCGCCGAGTTGGCTCCCGGCGGCAGGCCGGCGGGCACCACGAACTGGAGCACGTCCACGCCGATAGATCCGGGTTGCGCGTAGGCGTTAGTGGGCGTCACCGGGATTCCGCCGATGGTCAGAGTCGGGCCGTCGGTCAACGCATACACGGGTGATGACGGGACTGGGAATCCGGCCGTACGAGCCGGACTGGTAGCGCCGAATCCGGTGCCAAACAGCGTCAGCGTTTCGCCTGTCTGCGCGGGCGCATCCGGAGTGACGGCCGACCCATCGGCGTGCGTGATCACGCCATACGTCACGTCATTCGAGAGGGTCGGAAACAGGCCCGGCGCATCCGCCGATACCGTGAACGGAGCGGTGGCGCTCGGCTGTCCGGCGGAGTTGATGGTCAGCGTTTGCGGCCCGGGAGCGAGGTCCACGGGCAATTGGAAGTTGATCTGAGTCGGCGACACGAAATACAAGGGTACGATCTCCCCGGCGACCGTAGCGGTCACACCACCCAGAGTCTGCACCATGGGGTTGGTCGGTCCGACCCCGGTGGTTTGGCTGAGATTCGCGCCGAATACCGAAACGATCGATCCCGGCGCGACTACGGCCTGCGGAGTCACGGCCGCCCCATTGACCACGCCGCCCGCCATGATGAATGGAACGGGATTGAGCATGGCGGTAACGGCACGCGGCGAACTCATCGAGACCGAGCCCGAAGGTGCGGGCCCGCTCAGGTCACCTGTCCAGGAGCGGAACTGATAGCCGGGCAGTACATTGGCTTTGACAGTCACCGAAGTCTGCGAATCGTAGAAGTTGTCGGGCGACGACGGCTGGAAGGAGAAGGTGGCGCCCGCCTGCGGATTGGCCAGCGCGCCGAGATAGTTCATCAGATGATAATTGGCCGATGCAGTAGCGGCGCTCTGCCCGAGTGTCACCAGGAGGTCGCCATTGGGCGCGGTGGAAGTGGTCGTACCGGCGCCGTTCACCGTCCAGGAGAGGAAGTCCTGCCGCTGTCCGGGAGCGACCGGCACCGACAACGTGGTCGCCACATCGACTTGCGCGCCTACCGCGGGGTAAATGTCGCAGGGTGATGCACAGGGCGCCCCATTGACGACGAGACTCGCGCCGGCGAGCGCATTAGTGACGGTGAGATGACCCACCGGCGAGTAAGTCGCCACCATGCGGATTCCGTTGGGAACCGCGCTCGAGGGAACAACCATGGTTTGCGACTCCGGGCCGTTGTTCGACCATCCGGCGAAGGACCAGATGTGGCCCTGGGCATCGGTCAATGTCGCGGGCGCCGAGAAAGTGTGGGAGGTTCCGACACCCCAGACGAAGTTATATGTCGGCCAGTTCGATAGGCCATCCACATTTAGAGCCAGACCTTGCGGGTTAGTGAGAAAACTAACATTGGCGCCCGGAACGAATGTCGCAGTGATTGTCTCTGGTGTCGAAACCGGCGTCACGGTGTAAGTGTGCTGCGGGGCTCCATTATCGCTCCACGACTGAAATACCCAGAGATTGCCTTGATTATCGTGCTGCGGGCTAACTATGCTGAGCGGATGCGACGAACTGTAGCCCCATTGAAGGGTAGCCGGAGTGGTGAGCAGTTCGCCGTCCGCCAGAATCTGCAGGCCGCTGGGCACGGAAGTGAAGTTGATGGTTTTTGCAACCTGAAAAACCGGGTATAGAGTAGTTGGCTGATTAATGGTGATGGTTTGCTGAAAGCCCTGCAGTGTAGTGCCGGCGTTTGTGTTGCCCCATCCCGCGAAAACATAGCCCGAGGCGGGGACGGCTTGCAGAGTGACGGTCCCGCCCGCTCCGATGAACACCGTTGTGTCGTAATTGCTCGGCAATCCGTTCACATAAACTGTTCCGGGCGAGACGCAATTCAAGGTTGGGCAATTATTGAACTGCACGTGGACGGCGTAGTTCGTGCCGTAGGTGGCTTGATACCCGGAGATGGTCGGATCGGCTGTAACCGTTACCACGCTGAAGCCGCCGGCGCTGACCGCTCCCGGCACCGCGCCGCCCGACCAAGTCCAGCCCTGAAATGCGTACTGCGTCGTACCTAGTGTGTCGTACTGCACGGTGGCCGCGCTGAGAGCATGCTTGCTCCCGGCGGGCCAGATGGCGCCCATGGTTGAGTAGTAATACTGCCCGTCGACCTGGAACTTGAGTCCATTCGGAATGGTCGATACCTGGGTGATGGAGTTGCCCACCTGCGCCAGGTTGAGAGGCGCGACGGTGGCAAACACCGCCAGCGCGAGAATAAATAAGATACCTTTCGTTACGAATTGCTTCATGGCCGCACGTTCCTGACTGCCAGGAAATTCGCGTTTCCGGGGGTCTGGCGAGTCATACCGGTACGGCTGAAGTATAGTCGTAAACCCGTGGAAATACACGGCTAACTTTGGTAATGCGGATGTTGATAGCCATATCGATTATTGATTCACTACTTCCAAACGCAGTGTAATCGGAGCGTTCGAGAAATGTGCCTATGCGCTGTAAAGGTATCTTGAAATCAATTGCGACGGCTGCCTTCGCAGCCGGTATCGCGTCTGCTGCTCCGGCTACCACGGGGTTCGGAACCGTGGTTCCTATTGGAGGTACTGCGGCTGACGTCGCGCTCGATGAGGGCCGCGGCGTCCTTTATATCGCTGACGTCGGGAGCAGCACCATCGACGTCATGTCGACGGCCAACAATACCATCACGACGTCCATCAACGTCTCTCCCAACCCGATCTCGATTGCGCTCTCGCCCGACGATCAGTACCTTGTCGTGGCGCATTATGGGAATAGCACGCCCGCCAATCCGGCCAACAATATCATCACGCTCATCCACCTGGCGGACCACACCACGGTCACTTACACTACCTTCGATCCTCCTCTGGGCGTGGCTTTCGTAAATACCAACAAGGCGCTGATTGTTACCACCACCAGCTTCCTGCTGTTCGACCCGGTATCCGGGCAGATTACCGTGCTCAGTACGATTGCGAACGTTGCCGTCGCCCTGCCGGTCACACCTGCGACACCTCCGGGACAGTTCGTGCAAGCCGCCATGGCGGCATCGGCCGACGGATCGCGGGTATGGGGCATCGGCGGCGCGGGCACGGGCAGCAACCAGCTCATCTTTGTTTACAGCACGGCCAGCAATTCGGTTCTGGCGGAGACCTATGTTTCCTCGCCGGCGCTGCTGCCGCGGGTGAGTGTTTCTTCGGATGGATCTTACGCCATGGTCGGCTGGTCCATGGTCACTTACAACCAGTACGGTATGTATGTGCCGGCGCGCTATCCGAACGTTCTCAGCTCCACCAACATCACGGGGCACGTTATCGATTCGAAAAACGGCATCATATACGGTCAATTCCCCGATGCATCCCAGCCAACTGGCCCACCATATACGACAACCACGCCGGCAGGAACGGCGTCCTCCACCAAACTGCCGGCGATCCTCATCATGGATTCCGATAATATGACGGTTCACGATCGCATCACCATTCCGGAAGATATGGTCGGGCACGCGGTGCTGAACTCCGCCGCGACCACGGTCTACGCGATTTCGGAAAGTGGTGTGATGGTGCTTCCCGTGGGCAATTTGGGCCAATATCACCGGCTGGCCGCGGCACAGGAAGATGTCCTCGTCCAAACCAATTTCTGCAACTCAAGCGCGGTTTCGCAAAGCCTGACAATCACCGATCCGGGCGGCGGCAACACCGATTTCACGCTCTCTTCCAGCGCCCCTGGCGTGACGATCTCGCCGTCGTCCGGAGTGACTCCGGCAACCGTGAAGATCAGTATCGACCCGACGGTGTTTGTCTCCACGGGCGGCACCACCACAGTCCAGCTCACGCTGAGCTCCCGCTCCGCGGTCAACCAGCCCGCGCCCGTCCGCCTGCTGGTCAACAATCCTGACGTCAACCAGCGCGGAACCATTGTGGATGTTCCCGGCTCGCTGACCGATCTCATTTCCGACGCGGCCCGCAATCGCTTCTATATTCTGCGGCAGGACAAGAACCAGCTCCAGATCTACGACGGCGGCACCACCAAAATGATCACTGCCCTGCGGACGGCCACCACGCCCTCCACCATGGCGTTCACCGCCGACCAGAAGTACCTTATGGTCGGTCACAACGACTCGCAACTGGTGACCATGTACGACCTGGATGCGCTGCAGGCATTGCCGCCCATCGTCATGCCGGGCGGGCACTACGTCCGTTCGATCGCGGCTTCCAATGCGCAGATCCTGGCGCTGGCGCGGAACGAGGCGAACGGCCAGGGCGTGATCGACACGATTACGCTCCCGTCCTACTCCGGCAGCCAGCTTCCGAATCTGGGCGTCTACCAGAATACGATGTCGCCCACTGGAGTCATGACGGCCAGCCCCAACGGCGCTTACATTCTGATCGCCAACCCGGATGGCAACGTGATGCTGTATTCGGCGGCGGCCAATAACTTCGTGGCCTCGCGCAAGGATTTTACCTCTCTCAGCGGTTCGTACGCGGCATCGTCTTACGGCTCGTATGTCGTCGGCAACACGGTTTTCGACGCGTCGCTGGTTCCGCAAGGGACATTGAACACCAAGGGCGGCACCGCCTCCGGGTTCGCCTTCCAGAACCAGGGCGGCTACGTGGTGAGCGCCTCGGCCTCTAATGGACCGGGCATCATTCAGAACTTCACCAATCTGCTGAGCAGCACGCTGAGCCCGACCACCATGATTGAAGCTCCGTTGCTGCCCACCGCCGCCGCGGCCGGCGGCAGCTCGAGCAGCAGTTCCAGCAGCAGTTCCAGCAGCAGCACCGGAACGGGATCGAGTTCGACCTCTTCCAACGGCAGCGGCAGCACCAGCTTGTACAGTCTGTACAGCTTCACCCGGACTCTGGCGCCTCTGCCGAGCAACGGCACCATCATCGTGCTGACCACTTCCGGTTTCACGGTGCTCTCCGGCAACTACGCCGCGGCCACCGCCCCGCCGCAGATTTCGGCGGTAGTCAATTCCGCCAACGGACAATCGCCCGTGGCGCCCGGCGGCCTGATCAGCGTCTATGGCCAGAATATGAGTCCGGTCAGCATGGCGACTTCGCAGATTCCGCTGCCGACGGCGCTGGGCGAATCGTGCCTGGTGATCAATGGGACGACGATGCCGTTGCTGTTCGTTTCCCCGCAGCAGATCAACGGACAGTTGCCATTCAACGTGGCCGGCAACTCCACGCTCACCATTCACACGCCCGGCGGAATCAGCAACAACTACCTGTTTACAGTGCTGCCGACGGCTCCAGCGGTCTTCCAGACCGGCACTGCCGGACCGGATACGGGCCTCGCGACGGTCGTGCGCGCCGACAACAACCAACTGGTCACTCCGACCAATCCGATCCATCCCAAGGATACGGTAGTGATCTACCTGACGGGTATGGGCCAGACCTTCCCCGCTATTTCGGCGGGCTTGCCGTCCCCGAGCAATCCGCTGGCGCAGGCGACGGCTGTTCCGAACGTCACGCTCGGCGGAATGCCGCTTGAAGTCGATTTTGCCGGCCTGACGCCGAACACCGTGGGTCTGTATCAGATCAACGCCATCGTCCCCAGCAATGTGCCGCTGGGTTTGAACATGCCGCTGGTGATTTCGCAAGGCGGCGGACCCAACACCACACTCAGCGTGCGCGTGGTGAACTAACGCGATTCGCAAGGAGATATCGATGAAGAACTTTGTATTTGCAGGCTTGCTGGTTACGGCGGCGGCGGTCTCAGCCAACGCGCAGCAGTGGGAATTCGGCGGCGTTGGTGGAGGCGCATTTTTGAACACCGTGCCGGTGAGCGGTTCTTCGGGCTCGGCAACCGCCGGGTTCCAGAAGGGCGGCGTCTTCGGCGGATTCGTCGGCCAGACCTTCTCGACGCACATTGCCGGCGAGATCCGCTACGAATACATGCAGAGCAATCTGTCTCTGTCGAGCGGCGGATCTTCGGCCAGCTTCTCCGGCGTATCGCACGCGGTTCACTACGATGTTTTGATCCACACCAACCGCCACAACTCACCGGTGCAGGTCTATGCGGCGGTCGGCGGCGGCGTCAAAATCTTCGATGGTACCGGCACGGAAGCGGCCTATCAGCCTCTCAGCCAGTACGGATACTTCACCAAGACCCGCTCGATTAAGCCGATGCTCGATTTCGGAGGCGGCGTGCGTGTCATGCTGCATCCGCACGTCTTCCTGCGGGCCGAAATCCGCGACTTCATGACGGCGTTTCCCACCGGCGTGCTGACACCGCCGCCGGGCGTGAAGTACCGCTCGTTGCTGAACGACATCGTGCCGATGGCCGGCCTGTCGTTCGAGTTCGGCAACCCGGCCTCGCCCCAGCAACCGGGCATGACGCCGAACCAGCCGAACCAGACTCCGAACCAGCAATAGCCCGGTCTACCAGCGCTGGTGGACCGACTGGCGAATTCGATCGTGATATAGCGCGCGGACCTTCGACATTGCCTCGGCGGAGAGCGGGGCGATGGCGGAGGCCGCGCAGTTTTCAGCCGCCTGATCGGGCCGCTTGGCGCCGGGAATCGCGCAGGTGACGGCGTCGAACATCAGGATCCAGCGCAGCGCGAACTGCGTCATGGTGACGCCGGACGGCGCCAGCGGCCGTATGGCTTCGACCACTTCCAACGCCGTATCGTAATCCACACCGGAGAAAGTCTCCCCGACGTCGAAGGCCTCGCCGTGGCGATTGAAGTTCCGATGATCGTCCTGGGCGAATTCGGAGCGCGCCGTCAATTTGCCGGTCAGCATGCCGCTGGCCAGCGGAACCCGCGCCAGAATGCCCACCTGTTTCTCTTTCGCCCGTTGGAAGAACAGATCGGCCGGCCGATGGCGGAAACAGTTGAAGATGATCTGCACCGATTGCACGTTGGGATATTCGATGGCCTTTAGCGCTTCTTCCACGCGCTCGACGCTCACGCCGTAGTAGCGCAGCTTGCCGGCTTCGACCATCCGGTCCAGGATGCCGAAAATCTCCGGATGATAGTAGGCGTCAGTCGGCGGACAATGGAGCTGGAGCAAATCGATGCAATCGGTGGAGAGGTTGCGCAGGCTGTCCTCCACCCATCCCGCAAGATTCTTTTCGCTGTACCCTTCGACGGTCTGCGCGGGCAAGCGCCGTCCGGCCTTGGTGGCGATGACGATTTCTTCCTTGCGCTCGCGTTTGAGCTGCGCTACCAGCCGTTCGCTGCGGCCCATGCCGTAGACATCGGCGGTATCGATGAAGTTGACACCGCAATCGATGGCTTTGTGCAGTGCGGCCAGCGAATCCTTGTCGTCGACGTGGCCCCAGGCGCTGCCGATGGCCCATGCGCCGAAACTAATATCCGAGACTTTCCAGCCGGTGCGGCCGAGCGTTCGATAGTTCATGATCTATTCCAGGTGGAACACTTCTTGTAGCATGGCGAACCGCTCTCCATCCTGCTTGTCGGGGACCGCTTCGAACAGAGGCGCCATGAATTCCTGCCAGCGCTGATTCACCGGATCGCGATCGAGCTCATCCCACGCTTTCTCGAAATCGTCCACGCGCAACACCAGCGTAAGATCCTGGCCCCGGCGGAAAATCGAGTAATCGGAGATCCCGACGGCTTTCAACTTGGCCAGCAGCTCCGGCCAAACCCGGGTGTGTTCCCGCTCGTATTCGGCGATTTTGTCGGCTTTGATGCGCAGTTTGAAGGCGTAACGTGGCATGAAATTCCTATTTTCGCGGCCTGGCGCAAGCACTCATGCTTGCCGCGTCGAGACTCATCTCCGCGCTCGGGGCCGCCCGCGGCGCCGGCACAGCGCATCGGCATGAGCGTCGATGCGGCAGGCACGAGCGCCTGCGCCACGAGCCTGTCATGCGTAGCTCGAGACCGAAGCCAGGTTGCGCTCCTTTCGCTCCGCCGTCACGCGCTCCAGGTATCCGCTCTTACGGAATGCGTCCATTGGGTCGGCCGGAAGCCCCTTGGATTCGGTCCACTCGCGAATGATCGGGCGCACATCCGTGGAGAACGCATCGCGCAGACAGGTTTCGGCGTCCACCAGCGAACAACTCGTCTGGTGTCCGGCGAGAGCGGCTTCGTCGACGAGAGCGGCCTTGGCATACAGTTCCATCGCCGTGGTCACCGTCTGAATCATCGCTTCGATCTTGCCCTTCAGGTTGTGGCTTTGATCCACCATGTAGGCGATATCGGCGATCTTCCCCGACTCCCATTCGAAGTACAGAATCTCGTGGAAAATGCGGAACACCTGATAGGGATCGATGGAGCCCATGGTCAGGTCGTCATCGGCATAGCGGCGATCGTTGAAATGGAACCCGCCCAGCATGTCCAGATCCAGCAGCCAGGCAACAATCTGCTCGATATTCTGGCCCTGATAATGATGGCCGGTATCCACCAGAACCCTGGCCTGTGGCCCGGCGGATTGCGCCAGTACCAGCGCCATGCCCCAATCGGCGATGTCGGTATGGTAGAAGGCAGGCTCGAACGGCTTGTATTCTACAAGCATCCGCTGATCCGCTCCCAGGCGCTGGTGCGTCGCGCGCAATCCCTCGGCAAACCACTTCTTGCGCGCGCGGATACTCTGCGTGCCCGGATAATTCGACCCGTCGGCGAACCACAGCGAAATGTCGCGGCTGGCAAGGCCCTTGGAGATCTCCACGCAGTCCAGAATGTGATCGAGCGCGGCCCGGCGGATCTCTCGATCGGGGTTGCCGAGCGATCCATGTTTATAGCATTGGTCCTGGAACACGTTGGGATTGATGGAGCCGGAGCGCAAGCCGTGAACCTTTTCGAGCGAGCGCACGCGTTCGATGTCCTTGACCCCGTTCGGCAGATCCCACAGGACGTGCAGCGCCACCGTCGGGCAGACGCCCGTGAGGCGGTGCACCTCGCCGGCGTCGCTGAATTTCTCTTCGATGGTGCTGGCAGCGGCAGCCTGCAGAAACTTGCCAAACCGGGTTCCCGTGTTGGCGAAACCCCACGACGGCAACTCGATCCGGAATCGATTGAGCGCCATATGAACGCGTTCGAGTCTTTGAGCGGAGATCACCTATCCAAGATAGCTCCCTGCCCGGCCATTTTGTATGGCAGGCGGGCAAATCGGGCTACCAGGGGCGGTATCGCGGGCTCGAGAATGCCGGCATGAGTGCCGGCTGCACGCACGAGTGCGTGCGCCATGTCCCTTGACATGTTCGCAATCATTCGTATAATTAAAACAGTCGATTTAAACACATGATTGAGACAAAGCAGAAGATCCTGGACACGGCGGAGCGGCTCATCGCCGAACAGGGTTATGCCGCCACGTCACTGCGGCACATCATCGCCGAAGCCGGCGTCAACCTGGCGGCGATTCATTACCACTTCGGATCGAAGGAAGAGCTGCTGGATGAAGTGATCGTGCGCAAGGCTGAGCCGATGAATCAGGAGCGGCTGGCGCGGCTGGACCGCGTGGAGCAGCAAGCCGGCGGCGCGACGCCCCCGGTCAAGGCAGTCCTGGCAGCCTTGTTGCGCCCCATGGCGGAGACGGCCGACCAGGACCCTTCGTTCGTCGCGCTGATGGGTAGGATTATCGCCGAAGGTTTGCTGCCGTCGATCGTCGAGCGCCACTTTAGGGAGGTTTCGACGCGGGTTTTGGGGGCGGTCCGACGCGCCGTCCCGCAACTCTCCGACGAGGAGTTTGCCTGGCGGACGCAATTCATGTTCGGCGCCATGGCGCACACCATGACGGGCGCCAATTTCCCTCATTCGGCGCATCGGACCGGCGATTTTCGCGAACGCATCGAGCGGCTTCTGACATTTGTGACCGCCGGCTTCGAAGCGCCCGCCACCCGGCTGGCCAAATCCAGCGAAAAAGTGAAGGCCGGGGAAAGGTGAACATGCGACTGGCTGCAAGTCTTGTATTCACGGCGTTCTGCCTGGCGGCGGCCGATCCTCCCGCCGGCCAACTGGAGCAGCGCGGGGTTCTGCCGCTCAGCTTGAAGCGGGCGGTGACGATGGCGTTGGCGCCGGAAGGCAACACCAATGTGCGCCTCGCCGGCGAAGCCCTGAAGCAATCGCAATCGCGGGCCGACGAAGCTCGTGGGGCGCTGTTGCCCAACCTGGACGGCGCCTTCGCCTATCAGGACCGCGATGTCAATCTGCAGGCACAGGGTTTCAGCGCCATCCATCTGCCATTTGCCGGATTCGCATTTCCCACGCTGGTCGGCCCATTCACTACCATGGACGCGCGAGTCTCCGCGACGCAGAATGTTCTCGACTTCAGCTCGCTGCGACGCTACCAGGCGGCCAAAACCGGTGTCTCGGCGTCGCGCGGCGATGTCGAATCGACGGGCGAGCAGGTAGCGGCGCAGGTGGCGCTGGCGTATCTGGCGGCCGTCAAAGCGGATGCCGACGTAGAATCCGCCACCGCCAACGTCACGTTGTCGGATGCCTTGCTCACCCAGGCCAACAACGAGAAGGCCGCGGGCACCGGAACCGGAATCGAGATCACGCGCGCCAAGGTCCAGTTGGCCAACGACCGGCAGCACCTGCTGGAGGCCGAGAACGCCAAACGGGCCGCGCATCTTCGTCTGCTGCGCGCCATGAACATGCGCCTGGATACGCAGGTCGAACTGACCGATCGTTTATCCTACACCCCCGTGGATGCGATCACGCTGGCGGACGCGCAGAAGCAGGCGCTCGAGATTCGTCCGGATTATAAAGCTCAACTGGACCGGGAACGGAGCGCGCAGTTTTCCGCCAACGCCACGCGGATGGAACGGCTGCCATCGCTGGCGGCATTCGGCGATTACGGAGCCAGCGGCAGCGGCATGCTGAATAACCTCCCCACGCGCACCGTGGGAATTTCCATTCACGTTCCCATCTTCGACGGGGGACGGCGCGATGCGCGGCGTGAAGAATCGGCGTCGCAATATCGGGCGGAGCAGGCGCGGACCACCGACCTCAAAGAGCAGATCGGCCTGGATGTGCGACTGGCGCTGGATGCCCTGGCGTCGGCGCAGGATGAAGTCACGGTTTCCAGGGATGGCCTCGACCTGTCGGAAAACGAGCTGGCCCAGGCGCGCCGCCGCTATGAAGCCGGAGTCACCAACAGCATTGAGGTGACCGACGCGCAAACCCGCCTGGAGCGCGCGCGCGACAACCAGACGGCGGCCTTATACCAATACAACGTGGCGCGCATTCAACTGGCGCAGGCGATGGGGAAAGTCAGGAGCACGGTGCAATAGTCATGAAAAAGCGAATCGTCATATTAATCGTTCTTCTGGCGCTGGGCGGCGCCGGTTTCTATGCGTATAACGGTCTGCACCGCCAGCCTGACGACCGGATTCTCATCTCCGGAAATATCGAACTCACGGAAGTCAACATCGCCTTCAAGACCTCCGGCCGCCTGATCGAGCGCGGCGCGGACGAAGGCGACACGGTGAAGAAAGGCCAGGTGGTGGCGCGGCTGGACCGTGACCAGCTTACGGCGCAGCGCGATAGCCAGGCGGCGTCGCTGCAATCGGCGCAATCGCAACTCGATCAGTCCGAAACCTCGCTGGCGTACCAGAGAGCCACCACCGCCGCCGATATTGAGCAACGCAAAGCCGATGTCGATTCCAACACGGCACGCCTGGCGGAATTGCAAAATGGCTCGCGGCCGCAGGAAAAACAGGATGCGAAAGCCGCTGTCGACGCCGCTCAGTCCGCCGCCGACCGCTCGCAGGCGGATTGGGAGCGCGCTCAGACGCTCTTCAAAAACGACGACATTTCGCGCGCGCAATACGATCAGTTCCGCTCCGCCTGGGAAAGCGCCACGGCCAATTTGCGCTCCGCCAAAGAAAAGCAGGCGCTGGTGGATGCCGGCCCGCGGGCGGAAGTGATCCAGGCGCAAATCGGGCAATTGGAACGCGCGAGAGCCGCGCTGAAAATGTCGGAAGCCAACAGTCTGGAGATCAAGCGGCGCGAGCAGGAGCTGACTTCGCGCCGCGCCGACATCGAACGCGCGCGCGCCAACCTGGCGCTCATCGACAGCCAACTCGCCGATACCACGGCCGTCAGCCCGGTGGACGGGGTGGTGCTGGTGAAATCGGCGGAAGTAGGCGAGGTGCTTGCGCCGGGTACCGCCGTGCTGACCATCGGCGACTATGAGCATCCCTGGCTGCGCGGTTACATCAACGAAACCGACCAGCCGCGCGTGAAAATCGGCGCCAAGGCGCGCGTCACCACCGATCAGCCGGGGAAGGTCTACTGGGGCCGGGTCAGCTTCATTTCGTCGGAAGCCGAATTCACACCCAAGCAGATCCAGACGCAGCAGGAGCGCGTGAAGCTGGTCTATCGCATCAAAATTGATCTGGACAACCCGCGCCAGGAATTGAAGCAAAACATGCCCGTGGACGCGGAGATCGTGTTGCAATGATCGGCTCTCCCGTCATCATCGAAACCCGCGGTCTGACGCGGCGCTTCGGCGCGCTCACGGCGGTCGACCACCTGGATCTGACGGTGGAGAAGGGGGAAATTTTCGGCCTGGTGGGACCGGATGGCGCGGGCAAAACCACCACGCTGCGCATGCTCTGCGGCCTGATGAATCCCAGCGAAGGCTCGGCGATCGTCGCCGGTCACGACGTGGCGCGCGATTCGCAATCCGTCAAAGATGCCATCGGCTACATGGCGCAGCGCTTTGGGCTGTATAACGACCTCACCGTGCAGGAGAACATGGACTTCTACGCCGACCTCTTCGATATCGTGGGCGAGGAGCGTCTGCGTCTGAGCACTCAACTGCTCGGCATGACGCGCATGGAGGCGTTCCGCGACCGTCAGGGCGGCAAGCTCTCCGGCGGCATGAAACAAAAGCTGGCGCTCATGTGCACCCTGCTGCACCGGCCGCAGATTCTCTTTCTCGACGAACCGACCAATGGCGTCGACCCGGTCTCGAGACGCCAGTTCTGGGCCATCCTCTACCAGTTGCTGAAAGACGGCATCACGATTTTCATGACGACGGCATACCTGGACGAAGCCGAGCGCTGCAATCGTGTCGGGCTGCTGCACAAGGGCAAACTGATCCGCTGCGCGCCGCCCGAGGTGATCAAGCGCGAGAGCGGATCGGCGACGCTTGAAGGAGCGTTCATCGAACGAATTCGCGACGCGGAGGCCGCGGCATGAACGGAAACGGATGGGCGGTCGAAATCGACGGGCTGGTGAAGACGTTCGGAGCCTTCGTGGCGGTCGATCACGTTTCCCTCAGGGTTGCCAAAGGCGAGATCTTCGGATTCCTGGGACCCAACGGAGCCGGCAAATCGACCACTATCCGCATTCTCTGTGGATTGCTGACACCGACCTCCGGGGCCGCGTCTGTCAGCGGACTCGATGTAGCGAAACAGCCCGAGGAGGTGCGCCGCAACATCGGATACATGTCGCAGAAGTTCTCGCTCTACGACGATCTCACTGTCGAAGAGAACATCGACTTTTTCAGCGGCATTTACGGCGTGGAACGCGCGCGCCGGCCGGAACGCAAGGATTATGTCCTGCGCATGGCGGGCCTGACGGAGCGGCGATCGGCTCTGACCCGTACGCTCTCCGGAGGCTGGAAGCAGCGCCTGGCATTGGGATGCGCCATTTTACACGATCCTTCCGTGCTGTTTCTCGATGAGCCGACCTCGGGCGTCGACCCCATCGCCCGCGCCGCGTTCTGGCAGCTCATCCGCGATCTTTCGGCGAGCGGCCACACTGTCTTTGTCAGCACACATTACATGGACGAGGCTGAATACTGCCACCGGCTGGCGTTGATGTACCGCGGCAAGGTGATCGCTTTAGGTTCTCCGCCGGAGCTGAAGAAAAGCCTCACTGGCCACACGCTTCTGCGCCTGGATACCAACGACCCGCTGGAAACCATGCGCGCGCTGGAAGGCATGGAAGGCGTTTCGGAAGTGGCGGTCTTCGGTAGCGGACTGCACGTGACCGCCGATGACGCGGCGCGGGCCATCGCCGGAATCCGATCGGCTCTGGACATGCACGCCATCGAGATCAAACGGCTGGAACCCATCGAACCGTCCATGGAGGATGTCTTCGTGGCCATGATCGAAAGCGAGGATCGAAAAGCCGCATGAGCGCCCGACGTCTCCGCGCCATCTTTGTCAAGGAGTTCCATCACATCGTGCGCGACTCGCGCAGCCTGGGAATGGCTCTGGCCGTGCCGGTGATGATGCTGCTGCTGTACGGCTACGCGCTCAGCCTGGACGTCGATCGCGTCTCGACGATGATCTACGATCAGGACGGCACGCAGGCATCGCGCGACCTCATCGACCAGTTCCGCGGCTCGCGCTATTTCGAAATCGATGGCATCGCCAGGAGCTATGCCGATATCGAACGCGCCATCGACCGCAACAAAGTCCTCATGGCGGTGGTGATTCCGCGCGATTATTCGCAGCTCTTGCGCTCCGGCCACGACACACCGGTGCAGCTCATTCTCGATGGGAGCGACTCCAACACCGCGTCCATCGTGCTCGGCTATGCGGAAACCGTCGTCCGCACCTATTCTTTCCAGGTGCGCAGCGGCATGCAGAATCGCCGCGGAGGGCAGCGGCCGGTGCTGCCCGTCGATGCCCGCCTGCGCGTCTGGTATAACAACTCGCTGGAATCGAAGAATTACGTGGTGCCGGGATTGATCGCGGTGATTCTGCAGATCATCGGCGCCATGCTCACGTCGCTGACCATCGCGCGCGAATGGGAGATGGGCACCATGGAGCAACTTCTCTCGACGCCCATGCGGCCGACGGAGATGATTCTGGGCAAGATGCTGGCATATTTCGCGCTGGGCCTGGCCGATTCGGTGCTGGCGGTGTTCGTCGGCCTGGCGGTTTTCGGCGTCCCCTTCCGCGGCAATGTGTGGTTTCTGGCGTTGACGCTCTGCATCTTCCTGGTCGGAATCCTGTTTTGGGGGCTGTTTGTCTCCGCGGCCGCGAGGTCGCAATTGCAGGCGTACCAGCTGGGCATGCTCAGCTCGTTTCTGCCGGCATTCCTGCTTTCGGGCTTCATCTACTCGATTGAGAACATGCCGGCGGTCATTCAGGTGATCTCCTACATCGTGCCCGCGCGCTACATCACGACCATCCTGAAGGGGATCTTTTTGAAAGGCGTCGGTATTGAAGTTCTGTGGGGCGAGCTGGGATTCCTGATCCTCTACGCCACGGTCGTATTCTTACTGGCGAGCCGCAAGGTGAATCAGAAACTGGCATAGGAGGCGGATCATGCGCGAACGAATCTGGGTAATTCTCCGAAAAGAGCTGATTCAGACCCTGCGCGAGCCGCGCATGCGCGTCCTGCTGTTTCTGCCGCCGATCATTCAGTTGCTGGTCTACGGTTTCGCCGTCAATCTCGACGTCGACCACGCCCGCATCGCCTGGATGGATATGGATCGCACGCCGATGAGCCGGGATCTTCGCGCCCGCTTCGAAGGTTCCGGCCGTTTCGATGTGGTGGCCTTTCCGCAGACGGAAGAGGATGTGCATCGGTCGCTCGACCGCAGCCAGGTACAGGCCATTGTTCGCGTTCTGCCCGATTTCGAGCGCGATGTGCTCCGTGGCCGTCCCACCGCGATTCAGGTGCTTGTCGATGGCGCCAACTCGAACACAGCTTCGCTCATCTCCAGTTATGGTGGAGAAATCATCGCCAAATTCGCCAGCGATGCCATGGCGGACCGTCGCACGGAGCAGATCCTGACGCGCAGTCCCAACGCGCCCGTCAACCTGGTGTTTCCGAATATCACCGCGGACACGCGCGTCTGGTTCAATCCCGATCTCTACAGCCGCAACTATTTCGTGCCGGGCGTGGTGGCCAACATCATCATGATGGTCACGCTCATGCTGACGGCGCTGGCTATCGTGCGCGAAAAGGAAATCGGCACCATGGAACAGTTGATGGTCACGCCGCTGCGGCCCATGGAACTGATGATCGGCAAGACGCTGCCCTTCGCGCTGATCGGCATGCTGGACACGGTGCTGGTGACGGGCGCAGCGCTGCTCATCTTCCACGTGCCGTTCCGCGGCAATCTGCTGATGCTGTTTTTCTGTTCGGCGGCGTTCCTGATGACGTCACTCGGCGCGGGGCTGTTCCTGTCGACGGTTTCGCACACCCAGCAACAGGCCATGATGATGAGTTTCTTCTTCAATACGCCGGCCTTTCTGCTCAGCGGCTTCGCCTTCCCGATTCGCAACATGCCGCTGGTGGTGCAATACCTCACCTACCTCAACCCACTGCGCTACTTCATCGAAATTGTTCGCGGCGTCTTCCTGAAGGGCTCGGGCTTTGCGGTGCTGTGGCCGCAGTTGGCGTGTCTCATCGCTTACGGATTCCTGATCCTGGGACTCAGCGCCGCCCGGTTCCGCAAGAAGCTGGATTGAGTTGGTGTCAGCGGCGGCGCCAAACCACCAGCAGACCTGCCAATCCGCTCAGCAGCGGAACCGCCGTGTGCCACACCATGACGTGGGCCGCCTCGAAATTCGGGCAGTGCAGTTCCAGCATGGCAAAGCCGCTCAAACCCGCCAGGATTCCGAAGGCCAGACCGGCCGCGGACCGGTCCACCGCCAAGCCGCGCCGCAGGACCAGCCAGCACGCCAGCGCCACCGGGGCGGCCAGAGCCAGGCCGGCTCTCAGACACGGCAGCCCTTGCGCCACAAACTGCTCGACATGGTAGCCGCGAAAGAGCAATGCGAAGATAGCGATCATCGCCACGCAGGCCGCGGCCATCAGCCGCTTTGGTGTCATGATGTGCCGGCTCCCCGGAACCATTTCGCTGACGCAGGACTCCGCCGCGAGCCAGATAAATACCGCCAACGCGGCAAACAAGGTCGCGGCCTCCGCCAGATGCATCTTTTGCAGACCCTGTATCCCCAGCGCGACGCCCGCGATCGCAGCCGCGCCCGCACAGACGATCGCCACAACCATGCGAAGCAGCCATGTGGGCGGCAGCGGACGCACGGGCCGCAAGTTGGCGCCGATTGAGCCGGTGATCCGCTGGATCAGTGCCGTATCGACCTCGGGCGGCGGACCCGCGGCGCGTTTCAGGACGTCGTCAATTTCTTCGTCCTTCACGACGCCGCTCCTTTCCGTGACGCCGGCGCTTCCGCGCCACCCAGCAATTGCCGCAACTTCTCGTATGCCCGGTGAGCTTTCTGCTTGACCGCCCCGACGCTGCTGGAAGTCGCCCGCGCGACTTCTTCCAGCGACATCCCCGACACCTTCAACAGCGCGACTACCTCGCGCTGGCTTTCCGGCAGTGTAGCAAGAAGCGTTTCCAGGTCGGAATGGCCCGGCGGGTCCGCGGCGGCCGGTTGCACGGGCTCGGCGCTCTCCTCCATCGGCAGTTCCCGCGTCGCCCTGCGCTGCGCTTTGCGGTAGTGGTCCACGCGGATATGGCGCGCGATGGCGTAGAACCACGGCAGCACCGGCTCCCCGGGCCGGTAGGTATGGCGCGCTTCGTGAATGCGCATCCAGGTTTCCTGCAACAAGTCGTCCGCGTGCGCACGGCTGACGAACTGCGACAGGAAAAACCGGTACAGTTGCGGGCTGAGCCGGGTCACTAGAGCGCAGGCGGCGCCAGGATCGCCCTCCTGATAGCGGGACATCAACGACTCGATAGAGACTTCCGGTGCCATTGGATCGGACGCGCTCATCCAATTATCGCCAGGAATGAACGCAGGGACCCGCGCTTGCAGCCGCGCGGGTCCCGTTCGGTCTGTTCGAGTGTCAACTATTGAACGATCGCCGCCCCATTGATGGGGCTGGGAATCTTGACCGCGAACCGCAGCGTCAGTTCGCCCTCGTTGCTGATTGTGAACACCGACGCGTTGGAATTCGTGCCATCGCCGCCATCGATCACGGCCAACATCGATCCGGCAGCGAACAGATCGGTGGGCGCTCCGGAAAGAACAGCGATGCCTGCTTTATCGAAAAACACATTCGCATCGCTCACCAGGTAGCGGAGAATCTGCTTGCCCGGGCTGTCCGCACTGTACAGGAACTGCCCCGAGAGCGTATTCCAGCACGGGGCGTGAGTAATGTTGCCGCTCTTATCCATGAACGGCACCGGACCCGCGGCCATGGAGACGATCTTGCCGTTCACGACCAGCGCCTCCAGGTCGGAATGGGCGATGGTGAGATAAACGTTGGAATCGCGCGCCACCATGCCGAACGGGGTGTTGTTATTCGGCGACGCAGGCAGCGGTACAGTCACGTTCGGGCCGGAAAGGCCGGGGAAGCCGTCGGTGGACAGGTTCAACTCCGCGACCGATCCGGTCTTCTCGGTGTACACCACGCCACCGTTGAAGGAGACAATCTGCGCCGCGCTGCCATCGGCCAGCGCCAGCGGCACGTTGCCGTCGGCCGAAGTCATCACCAGGTTGCCGAACATTGGAAACGATTCGGCAACGGTAGTCTCCAGGACGACCAGATGGCCTTGTCCGAAGGTCACGGAGACGGGCTGCGCCGCGGTCTTAATCATCTGTGTCGGCTGCATCGTGTCGCCCGCGCGGACGAAGATGGTGATGTTCTTGGAATTGAAATTGACCACGGCGGCCATCTCTCCGTTGACCGCCACGCCGCCGGCGTTTCCGGAAGCGCCGCCCGCGCCGCCGGTCGGCACATAGAAGACGTTTTGGTTTCGCGTATTGATGATGGCCAGGTAGTTGGTGGCGCCGTTGGTGGCCGTCAGGAACAAGGGAGCGCGGCTCTCCGGCCCCGGCGCGGCCCAAATCAGACTGGAGCCGGCCAGCGCCAGCACGGCCG
>Ga0335083_10001272_pt1 | contig 35004 bp, 28 predicted proteins | sample Lox_Sample_42_FD_206716 | JGI IMG/M metagenome (GOLD analysis project Ga0335083, IMG submission 206716) | Soil microbial communities from Loxahatchee National Wildlife Refuge, Florida, United States - Lox_Sample_4.2 | ecosystem: Environmental > Terrestrial > Soil > Wetlands | place: USA...
CACTGCCGGTGTGAATGATGGCCGGGCCGCCCACGAGCAGCGATTTGCCGCCGGTTTGTCGGGTGTGGAACATTTCCTGGGCGATTTGCCGAATGGCGACGCCTTTGGGCTTTTCTGTAGAGACGGCGCTGTTCATGAATTCGAACGAATGCCGCTCCAATTTTCGCTCTTCGGGAAACACGCGCACGCCGGCGTGGCCCACGACCAGCGACATTTCGCGGCGGACATCGGTCATGGCGATGCAGCGGGCGGTGGCTATTTTTCTCGCTGCTGTTGAAGATGCGGCGCGAGCCGGCGCAGAAGATAATGCAGCGGCCGGTTCGATCACAATGCCGCAGTCCATTTCTTGATCGGCTACGGGAATCCAGTGTCCGCCCAGGCGGACTTCGGTCCGTTGATTGGTGGTGCTGTAAAAGCCCTCGGGGAATGCACCATCGATATCGGCCGGCTCCAGCCGGGCATCGTGGAGCGCGGTGGGGACTGCTCCGTGATCGGCGATTTGCCCCAGAATTTGCGAGAGGGTATCCGCGTTCGGCGCTTGCACTTCCAACAGTGCGTAGCTGGCATCGGTGCGGCTTTGGCCGATGACGATATTTTTGATCTGGAAAGCGCCGCCGCCGGCCATAATGACGTCCAAAATTTTTGGCAGCAGCAGGCTGTCGATAATGTGTCCGCGGACCTCCACTTCTTCCACGCATTTCGGGTGAGCGGCAGTTGCAGCGGCGGTTCGAGTGGATTGATGATTCATGCAGTGCCCGGAGAGGTCAGCGATCGGAGTTCGGTGGCCAGCAGTGAAGTAGGTGGTGAGTGTTCGGAGGCGATCAAGAATGGCATGCAATTGTACGTCGATTTTGTCCAATCGAACAATTGCGCCATCCACTTAGCGAGATTGCCGAGCATTCCAGCGATTCCAATCGCGAAGTGCGTGCCAGCGGCGGGCAGCCCATCTTCCCAGCTTGCGGCACTGGCCTTATACTGACATGTGCAGGCAACAATGCCTCGCCACCACCATAACCCATTCAAAATACAAGGCCGCGGCTCCCATGCTTTTTTGGGAAGCTTCAGCGGCAGATTGCACTACAGGAACCTCTATGAGCGACAATCCGAACGATCCCTGGCGGTCGTTAGCCGACGAACTGGGAGTTCAGCCCGGCGACGAAAGCGCCGCTCCTCCGCCGGCGTCCAGTCCGGCGAAGGCGCCGCCACAGCGGGCAGCGTCGACTTCCGCCCACCAAGCAGCGCCGCCGAAAAAAATGAAACCCGATTGGAATGCTTTGGCCGGAGAGTTGGGTGTCGAAGCGCCGCCGGAATCGGAAACGACGCCGCATGACCCCGTAGCGGAATTACTTGGTTTCCCGCCGCCTAGTGCTTTGCCGCCGCAAGCAGAACGTGACCAAGGTCGCCGCGAGAAAGAATCGTATGGCGAGGATTACGACGAAGAACAGGTCAACCGGCCTGCCGCACGAGAACACTGGCGTGACGAGGCCGACGAACAACAGGTGCGCAAAGATTTCGACGATACTAAGCCCGTTTACTATGACGAGCCAACCGAGGGCAGCAGTTCTCGAGAACGTCCACAAGGGGACGAAGAGCGCAGTTTCCGTCCAAGCAAGCGTCGTCGGGGCCGTGGAGGTCGGGGCCGCGGCGGTCGAGATCGAGGTGGCGATCGTGGCGGTAGTGATCGAGCGAGTGGCGATCGAAGCGGCGGCCGAGCGAGCGGTCATCGAAGGAGTGAAGGAGGTGGGAATCGGACGGGCGGGCAATACCCTGGCCGCGAGCCGTACGATGATCGAGGTTATCACGAGCGTGAGCCGCATGCCGATCGTCCGCTTGATCAAGAAGCTACGGAGGGCCCTGCATCGCCGGCCGGTGAATCAGGCGATGCAAATCTGCAGCATACCCGGGACGAGCAGTCGCAAAGGCGTCGTCGCCGCCGTCGACGAGGGCGCGGTGGGCGCGACCGTGACGAACAACGTCCACGCAGTGCGGCAGGAGATTCCGAACGGCCGGAGGACCACGATCTTCCGTTTCTGGAATTGGTGTCTGAGGAAGAATTAACCGCCGACATTGAGATGCCTGGGGGTGATTTCGCTTCCGTCGACAACCTACATGAGGGGCCGCACGACGCCGAATCTGTTCATCCCGACGAAGAGCTTTCACGGGAGCCGGCCGGCGGTGGGGATGAAATGGACGACCACGACGAGGAAGGCCTTTCCGATGGGGATGAAAATCACGTCGGAAAAACTTCGGTGCGCGACATCGTCACCTGGAAAGAGGCAATCGGCATGATTATCGAGGGGAACTTGCAAACCCGCTCCCATGCGCCGAGCCACGGATCGCATCACGGGTCGCACAACTCGCGGGGCCCGCGGGGCGGGCACGGCCGTGGTGGCCGAGGCCGTGGGGGCCGGCGTCGGTGAGGCACGATTGCCGTCTGCAGCGGCGGCGACTGAAAAGGGTATTCAGCAGCACCATTCCGGGGTTCGGCCTATCGAGCGCCTGCGGAACCAACAGCGGCGCTTGATCCCGGGCATCCAACGGTTTGCGGTGAGAGAGACCTGCTGCCCGGCCGCCACAACACTTCCCGATTGGGCGACGAGCCTGCATCAGAATTGGGCGTGCTTCGGATCGGATCGGGGGAGTTCGCGCAACCGATCGCGCAAGGGAAACTCATCCTGCAACGAATCGCTCGATTCGTCCGGCAACAGGCTGACATCGGCGCGCTGGTCGGCCCCCAGTTGTGAGACGTACAAATTATCGTGGGCGCCGGCGCGATTGCTGTGGTCTGCGGGGGTGCGTCCAGTTTCGGTCCTTTCGGCGAACATTTCCATGCGCTGGGCGACGGCGTTGAATTCATCGGCCAGTTCGAACCAGTAATCTTCGTCACGGAAGCGGAGGAGGGATACGTTTTCACCCGCCGCCAGCCGCCGCAGTTCACGCCGTAAACGATAGACGGGGCCGGTGAACCTGTTGCTCAGTTTCATAATGTCGTAAACCAGCAGCGGCAAAATCAGCAAGGAGACGACCGCAGTGGGCAAGAAAAACCGCCACGCATCGAGGAAGAATTGATACAACGGCTGGTCCGGTCCGGTGAGCAGGCTCCAGGCCAACAGCGCCAAGGCGATGGTCAGCACGCAACAAAACCAGTACTCGACGGCGCGCAACATCAGCGCGCCTTGCACTTTGCGGTCCACAAATAATCGTTTGCGAATACGCATTGGAATTTCCTCCCTCGATTGCGCTGGGACGGCCCATGACAGCTGGAAGTGACCGAAGAGCACGTCTCAATTTTCGGTCGGCTGGTGGCGCACGTCCCCCACATACAACGTAGCTTGCTGGCGGGCGTCAGGCCGTGGTTGCTACTTACGGGATGCGGGGGAAATGGACGGAAAACATCCGGTGCGAAACCGTCCGGCAATAGAGGTTGCACAATCGATATAATTGCGCGCCGGCTGCGGCAAAATTAAAACGTACCAAATGAGGGGGTTGGTGATTATTTGATCCATTCGCCGGCCCCCACACACCCGGGGCGCACGAATTCACCAACTTGTTCAACGGAGGGCGATCGTCCGTTGCAACGGACGCAGCACGCTTTCGACCACGTACTGATCGACCACATCCTGGCAGACGCGGGCCAAGTTATCGACCACTTGCACAAACGTCAGGTCCGGCTCCAAGCTGCCGTACTGCCGGGCGGTGACGTAAACGCTGAGTTGTTCCTCAGGATATTCGCCGGTGCGAATTTGAAAAGCATTGGTGCGGTTTTCCACGCTAACGCGCACTTGGGTGCGGCATCCTTCATCCAAGGACAATGTTAGCGAGGGTTCGAAATTAATCACGCTCCCGCCGGGGAGTTCCTGCAGCCGTTCCATGGCTGGACAGACCCCCAGGGCTTCCGCCACCAACTGGTTGTGGTTGCCCCGGTAAGTGAAATCGAAGCCAAACAATAGGTCCAGCGCCTCGCAATCCAGGGGACTGACCGACAGCATGAAGGGCGCCATCTCCAGTACCAGCCGATGTTGCTCCAGCGCCTCTTCCACGGAGGCCGGATTTACCTGGCCGGAGCACAGCCGTCGCGGTTCCACGGTGGCCCAGCGATATTGGGAGCGGTCCTTGTCTTCCTCCAGGACAAAATCGCGCTTATCGCGGCAATAAAACTTCCGCATGGTGGGATATTTTTTTTGAATCCGCTCGAAATAATGGAGCACCGTTTCGCGCTGCTGAGGGAGCTCCATCTCCGTGCTGAGATTCATGTTGATGTAGAAATCATCGGCCAAAGCAGCGTATTTAGTCATCGCGAAGTTGCTCCTGGATGCACGAGATGAGAACTTCCATGGGCGAGGAGCGGCGGTGGTCGAGAACTCGATGGCGGTCTGTATTACTTAGCGGTAAATCAGTATCAGATTGCAGCGTTCAGTATAAATTGTACCGCCGGACGCTGTCAAAGGCGTTCTGATCGCTGCCGGACGCCGGGGGTTGCGCCGCCGCCAAAAATCTTCTGCTTTCCGATCCGGCGGCTTTACAGGCCGCCGACCGCCGCTATACTGTCCAGGTGTTCATTCAATGCTCGGTTCTGTGGCAAATATCGAAGCTAAAATCGCATCGCCATTCATCGGACAGGGAGGGATATACCATGCATGACGAACTCACTACTTTTCGCACGCCTTTGGGCTGGTGCGCTATGTTGGGCCGCGGACACCAATTGCGGGCCCTGACGTTTGGCCATCGAAATGCAGACGGCGCCTTAGCGGCTTTGGAGGGCAAAATAGTGGCTGGTGCTCGATGTTCGGCGTGGAATCGGAGTCTGGCCCAGCGTTTGGTTGCTGCCTTAGAGGGCGAGCCCGATTTATTTACCGATGTGGATGTAGATTTGACTCATCTCACACCGTTTTCGCGCAAAGTGACGGCAGCTTGCCGCCGTATCCCGTGGGGTGAAACCCGCACTTACGGCGAATTAGCGGCTACGGCTGGAAGGCCCGCCGCTGCTCGAGCCGTGGGGCGAGTGATGTCGCAAAATCGCACTCCGCTGGTGGTGCCGTGTCATCGGGTGATTGGCAGCACCGGCCGGCTCGTTGGGTTTTCCGCCCCGCAGGGGATTGCGCTGAAGCGCAGGTTGCTGATGCTGGAATCGGCGGCATTGGTCGGATGCTAGTACGGTTGAACGGCAGGAAGCCATTAAGATTGTGAAAATCGTCGAGAAATCTGGCCTAGAATTGATTCGGTTCCTCGACAACAATATCGCCCCTTGCCCGCCAGTCGAATCCCACCTGTCGGAAGTGGATTGTCGCTTCCGTTTTACCCACCCAACCGTTTGCCCAATCACGGCATGCTTGCCGACGCTCAACAATCGCCGCTACCTGATTCGTGCATTCTGCAGCGCCGCTCCGACGGCGCGGTGTTGGTGCGCGTTCCTTCTCGCCACCGCGGAGCGGCTCCGCTGCCCGATGCCGTGTTCACGTTCCGGGCAGGCGATCCGCAATTCGATTTCTGGCACCAGCAATTAGCCCAGCAAGAATCGCAGCAGCAGTGAAGGCTGCAGCTTACCACTGGCGCCAGACAACGGGCTAGATGGGAGAATGTCGCGCTGGTTTACGGGCCGTGATGCTGCAATTGTTGCGTATAGGTTCCGATGCCCTGCAAAACCGCCGCGGGCACAAGCATTTCTAAGTCGATGTTTTGCGAATCCATTTGTGCGGAAAAGCCGATATCCGGCGTGCTGGGAAACGGCGGCAACTGAAAGGGCATTTGCGGCATCATGGTTTGCATCATGTGTGCCGTAAATTCCAGATAGCCCGAGGGGCTAACGAAGGCCCGCCATTGGGCGTTTTTGGGCAACAGGGCGACGGTAGTTTTTACATTGACATCGGCGCCGAGCGAGGTATCGGGCGATTTGACCGCTTCGAGAACGGTTTTCAAATTTTCTGGTTCTCCCCAGGCCATTACCACGGTAGTCGGATCGGCCGCGGTCATATAAGTTATCAACTTTCCCTCGCTGCCGAAGAGCGACTTCACAAACGCATTGGCTTGGGGCGCGGCGGGATTTTGCTGCTGCATACTGTTGAATACGTTGGTCATATCAGTGGTGACTTCCACGACGGGCGTGCCATCGAGTTCCGATTTGCTGACTTCGTAACTGGGCATCGTCGGAATATGCAATTTTTGCAGCAGTGCGGCGTAAGTGGTCAGGGAAGATTCATAGTTTTGTAAACGGCTTTGCGCGTTTTCCACGCGCATGACGGCAAACATTTGCGAGTACATGGATTTGCCCGCGGGGGGCACGCCCATCACAAACGCCATCGACTTGCCGCCTTGCATCATCTTCTGTAGGGCATCGGCAAGTTGTTTCCAATCGTCGTCGCTGATTTTAACGTCGGGTTGTTGGGCGGCCGTGGCCTTGAGCGTGTTCAAGCTAAAGGTGGAAAGCCAATCTTGCAGGCGCGGGCCCATCGTTCCATCGACGGCAGCCAAAAACGGACCCGCCGGCAGTCCGGCCAAAGGCATAGTTCCGGGGGGCGATAAATTGGCAGCCGCTTTGGACAATTCGCCGCCGCCGGCCAAACAAACCCGGCTGGCGATGTGCACCGTATGGTCATCGTCAATTCGCAAGCCGACGCCAATTTGCGAGGCTTCCTTTTCCGCCATCGGGATTATCTGCGCGAGCATATTTTCCATCTGGCGTGCGGAAGTTGGGACCTGCTTTTTTTCGAAGGCGTTAATGCCGCGCTGAGCGCGATCGAGGAACAATTTGACTCCGCTAGGGGTCATGAGATATGCCAAATCTTGCTGCAGCGCCCAACTTTTTAACGGGGCGATGGTATTGGACATTTCCGCCTTCCGTTGCAACACGCTCTGTAATACTTTGCGCTGGTCGTCGGTAGCTTTCACGAACACCGCAAAGCCATTTTTTTGAGCGACGTATAATCCCGGAGTTTGTGGAACACGCACCAGGCTGATGCCCTGGCCTTGATCTTGCGGCGAGTATTGCCCAATCAGTTTTTGATAATCGTCGGCAGCGACGATGCCCAGGACGGCGCCGTAATCGTCATCTCCCTTGACCGGACCCACCAGTGCCAGCACCAGGGGACCGTCGTCTTTTAATCCGTCTTTCAAACCGATCATGCTGCGGCCCAACATGACTGTGGACGGAATGGGCATTTGCAGCGGCCCACCCAGCCCAGAGATTTTGGCATCCAGCATGCTCAGTTGCGGCACGACCAGGGCGGCCAGCGTTTCGTCGGGCAAGATTTCCAGAGCGGCCGAGGCACTGGCAGCAGCTCCGCCTTCCGCGGCACGGGCGGCTGCGCCGCAAATTGGCCCCGCCAATGTAAGCCAAAGGGCTAGGTGCGACGCGGAAAAAAGAATTCGTTGTGGCATGGGAGTTTGTCCTGATATGGAAAACAGCCGGAGAACAAAAGGATTGCAATGCTCGTTGATCCCCTGGCGCTGCCGACACGTAAACCGTGCAAATTAGACCAGCATCGGGCAGGTATTTCAATTGGCCCGGCGCGAACAAAGCGGGGTTTCAGCGCCTCGATTAAGATTCTGAAATGGTTTGAAAACGGAGAAGCAGGCATCACCTGGGCGAGTTCGCATGGCGATGATTCGGTGATCTTAGGCCCACGTTTTAATCGGGCATTGCAGGCTTTTCGCCGGGTCTGATATGATTCAGTGTTTTACTTGCACCCCTAGCTCAATTGGATAGAGCATCGGTCTACGGAACCGAAGGTTACAGGTTCGAATCCTGTGGGGTGTACTGCCAAGTAAGTTCTGCGAAACGCTGAGACTGGGCATCTTCTCCTCAGAGGCCGCGGTGAAGCACGGCACAACGTGCAACGGCTTTGCCCAATAAATCATGTCAAGCCACTAAATCGGGAAGCGGTCTGACGTTGCAGTCGCAAGCATTTGTGCATGCAAAGGACTTTTTGGGCAAAGCTGGTGAGGGATACGGATTGCCGCAAAACCGCGGATGGTTGGGCTTTGCTCTTTGGAAAACGAAAATCAGTCGTTACTGTTTCTGCCCTACTCCGGAGCTCAGCCGTTTCAGGGTGAAAGCTCAGCCAATTCAAGGCAAAGTTCGACAATTCCAGGCGCAAGTTGCAGCGGTCTACCTGATTGCGTAGCGAGCGCGAGATGACTTTCGTTGAACTTACAGGCAAATCTGTCGGGCAAGTCTATGCTGACGCACAAGCGATTGGCGCTGAAACACATATTGCACACGGCTCAAATTGTTGGCAATGCGCTGATCGGGTATTTGTTTCTCAAAGTGCTGGCGAATCGCTTTGGCACATCGGCGGAAAAAGATATTTTCGACGTGGCCTACTCGATCCCGTTTCTGATTTTGAACGTGGGCGGGCTGGGCTTTGCACACGCCGTCATTTCGTCGTACTTCGCCAAAACATCGGTCACCCGGCCACACCGTTGTGGGCCGTTGTTCGCAACCACGGTAACCGGCGTGTTTTTGGTTTCGGGCTTGATGGCATTATCCTGCGCTTTATTTGCCGAACCGATTAGCACCTTGATGGCGCCTGGCGCCGCGCCATCGTTACAGGCCGAGTTATGCGAACTAACGCTATTGCTGCTGCCGATTGTGTTCAGCTTTAGTCTGTGCACATTATTTAGTGCTGTTTCCATTGCGCACGGCGTGCCGCTGAGCAGCGAACTGGGACCGTTGATTGCGCGAGTGGTGGTGCTGTCTGGATTGATTCTTGGCCTGGTTGCTAACAGCCTTCGCCAAATTGCGTTGGGCTTGGCAGTCAGCAGCGTGCTGGGCTTGGCCGTGCAGTGGGTTCTATTGCATCGCACGACCAACTTTCGAGTGCGGGTGTCGCTGGATTTCCGCGATCGCGATTTTCGACAGATGATGGGGCAGGCGATGGGTTTCTTTGTGGCTGCCTGTGTCGCGCAGGTCAGCATGACCTATATGCGCCGCATGGCGATGATGGACAACGCCGGCACCAATGCGGCCCTCACCTACGCTCTTAGTCTGTTGGTGCCGCTGGGCTTGTTCGTGGGCAAACCCCTGGCGATGGTGACGGGACCGCATTTCGCGCGGACCTTTGCCCAAGGTGATACCCGGAAAGCCCGAGCGATATTTGATCGAGCCGTTTTGGGCTGCCTGACGATTGGCCTGTTGGCGGCATTGGCCGGAAACATGATGGCGGAACCCGTGATCCGCCTGTTTTATGGCGGGGGGCGTTTCGATGATCGGGCGGTGCATGCCACGGCCGAGTTGCTGGGCTGTCTGACGTGGTCGCTGCCTGGCAGCATTGTGCTGTGGGCCGTGTTGATGCCGATGATTTCGGTCAGTCGGACACACCGTCCGTCGATGATTTACATCGGCGGTTATTTGTTGCAACTGGCATTCATGGTGTTGTTTTACCCGGTGTGGGGAAGATTTGCGCTTGCTTGGGGTTACACGCTGGCCTCGACCACGCAAGCGCTACTGGCGTGGTTTGTCGTATATCGAACCATTGAAATGCCCATGGGTGAGGTGCCCCTTGAACCTGCTTGCTAGAATTTACCGCCGCTTGAATTGGCGGTATGTTCATCGCACGGCCTGGGTTCGAGGGCACGTGCAACTGGGGCGTGCGGTGCACATTGGCCCGCAGGCGGAATTGTTAGCCCGGCGAAGCGAACAGATAACGGTTGGCGACGGGACGTTCATTTTGAAAGGGGCATTGCTCCATCCGTACGGCGGCTGGATTTCTGTGGGTCGCCACGTGGGCATCAACCCGTACTGTGTGCTCTATGGACATGGGGGCTTGGAAATTGGCGACAACGTGCTGATAGCCACCTCCTGCGTATTGATTCCGGCGAATCACAAATTCGATTCGTTGGAGATTCCCATTAACGCGCAGGGGTTGACGACGCGCGGCATTCGCATCGAAGACAACGTGTGGCTGGGCGCCCGGGTGACGGTGCTCGATGGCGTTACGATCGGCACAGGCGCCGTGATCGGCGCGGGCGCCGTGGTGACACGCAATATTCCGCCGTTCAGCATTGCGGTAGGAGTACCGGCTCGAGTAATTGGCCAGCGATCGGGCTTCTCGACAAGCGAAGGCCGATCCCACGGTTTAAAACTTTCCGTCAATTCAGCTGGTTAGCGAACGTAGGTTCGGTCTTCTGATGCGGGGCGATGATTACTTTCAAACGAACGGCTACCCTGTAAGAGGCAGGTTTCAGCAGCTTGCTCTTGCGAAAACCAAAGCACGGCGAAGGGAACCAGCAGTGCATCAATGAACGCCCCCTTGTACACTTCCGGCCCCGCTCGAATGAGCGTGGGGAGGTAGGCTGAGAAGGACAGCGCCGCATAGCTAAAAAAAAGCCGCGCAGCCGGGGAACGGTATCGATCCAGCCGCCGTGATGCTGCAAATAGCCGACTCCAAACCCAGCCTAACAACACACCGCCCAACAGGACGCCGGGGGGTCCAAAATTCAAATACCATCCGGCGGCATGATGGATGGAATATCCTTGGCCCGCCGCAGCTTGAACCGAGACGGCGTAATGGGTGTAAATGTCCGAGGGACGGTCCGGCCAAAGATTGCGTGGGACCACGGAGGCCACCAGACTTACGAGACTGGAACCGTAGGTCAACGGGACTTCATAATGCAGGCAGCCATACAGGGACATGTGGCTGGCAAACGCTTCGTTGCTGGAGATGATGTGGCCTAGCGCATCAAACACGTTCTCGGTGCTGATCAGTTCCTGCACGTCATTTGGTGCAGCACCACGGACGAAATCAATGAATGCCACGCCGGCGAAGGCGGCAATGCTCAATCCCCCCAGCAGAAATTTACGGGGTTGCAAATCGTTGGCCAGATAAAACAACACGCCGGTGACGAGCGCCACGAATAATTCGTTTTTGTTTCCCAAGATCAAACAAAACACGAACATGGCCGATAGCAGCGCCGCGTAGGCCAACAGGATGCCGGGTCCACCGGGCCCAAGCACCATCCGCACGTTCTTCCCCGAAACGAGCACCGCCAGCCCGATGACCGCGGGGAACAGCGCCAGGCGGTTGAGCGTAGCATGCAGCGTAAACAAAGAAATCACATCGTAATCGGTCTCTCCACGCGTAACCAAATAAGCAGAGATATTGTTGCTGGACGCAAATTCCAAGCTGTCTCGAATGAGGAAGTAGCTGACCAATCCGGCCAGCCCGCACAGGATCAATAGTTTATTGTGGGAAATGCGGATTAACCGTTCCGTCGGCAGCGGTTTAGGCAGTGGAGAGCAAGGCAAACACCACAGCAATGTTATTTCTACGGCAATGACGAACAGTCCGAGATATACCAGTGCTTGGAAATAATCGCCATCGAGATCGACGGGGAACATTTTGTCGAATAGGTACTGATAGTGCATGCCACTGTCGCCGCCGCGCAGATCGAACACCAGCGACCATGCCCCAAAGAGGGACCAGTAATACAGAAAGCCGATGCCCAGCAGGATGGCAATCGATTTGGTTTGTCGCCACAGCAACAGGGCGAATCCGCCGATCACCAAAGTCAGCGTGGCAAGGAGAGCGTAGAATTCCATTTCTCTATCTCACAGAAAGCAGTCGGTGAGTCGCAAATACGGCCAAGCGAAATACGGGCAGATGTCAAGCAGCCAACCGAAGCTGCGCGGGCTTTGGGAAATGGAACTCGGGAATAAGTTTGCCCAACTCCGCGGCAATGGCAGCGAAGGGTTCTTCGGTAATCGCGGCTAATCGCTCCACGGCGGCCACGACCGCATCGGCATCGACGGGTTCTTGTGAGGCGACCATAATTTTGGGATGCCGCGTGGGCAAGTGCTGCTCGCCATAGGAATGCAGCTCCTCGAACAGCTTTTCGCCGGGGCGAACGCCGGTGAATTCGATCTCGATGTCCTCGCCCAAACGCAGGCCGGAAAGACGGATCATGTCGGCGGCGAGGTCGACAATTTGGACCGGCTCGCCCATATCGAGGGCAAAAATTTCGTGGGCCTGCCCGATGGCCGCGGCCTGAATGACCAATTGAGAAGCCTCGGGAATGGTCATAAAAAATCGCTGCATGGCGGGATCGGTGACTGTGACCGGTCCGCCGCGGCTGATTTGCTCGCGAAAAATCGGCACCACGCTGCCGGCGGAGTCCAACACGTTGCCGAAACGAACCGTGATGAACCGGCAGGCGGAGTTTTTGGCAACGGCCTGCAAGTACAGCTCGGCCGTGCGTTTGCAGGCGCCCATGATGCTGCTGGGCCGAACGGCCTTGTCGGAGGAAATCATTACGAATGAATCGACCGCAAACTCGTCAGCCAAATCAGCCAATTCGCTGGTGGCCAGGACAATGTTTTTGACCGCTTCGCCGGGATTGCTCTCCATGAGCGGAACATGCTTGTAGGCCGCGGCGTGGAAAATGATTTCCGGACGATGCTGTGCCAACAGCGCCCGCATGCGGCGGCGGTCGGTAATATCGGCCACGCAAATTTCGATGGGGCAAGCGCTGTGTTTGACAATTAATTCTCGTTCGAGATAGAACTGTCCGTTTTCCCAGCGATCGACCAGCACCAATTTGCTGGGGGAAAAGTTCAAGAGTTGCCGGCAAATTTCGGTGCCGATGCTGCCGGCGCTGCCGGTAACCAGGATGACACGATTGTCGATAAATTGGGAGATATGTTGCAGATCGAGCTCCACGGGCTCGCGGCGAAGCAAATCTTCGATCGATACGGGACGTGGCTGGAATGAAACATGACCGGTTAACAGTTGTTCGTAACTGGGCAACACGGTGACACGAACCTGGTCATTTTGGCAGTCTTCAATAAGCTGCCGGACCTGCCGGCCGGAGAGAGCTCCTGCCACGATCAGCACTTCCTTCACCGCGTGTTGATGAACCAATAATTGGGTTTCGTCGAGCGTGCCGCGAACGGGAATGCCATCGACGCGCATGCCGACGTGTTGCGAAGAGCAATCGAGAAAACCGAGGACCTGATATTTCAATTGCGAGCTGTAACGGAGGATGCGCAGCAACGCTTCGCTGGAAGAATCGACCCCGGCAATAAACGTGCGGATAATCTTTTCCGACGGCGGCCGCGAACCCAGCCGCTCCCGCACCAGACGCAAGGCGACGCGTAGGCCGCTTACGGTCAAAATGGTTCCGCTTAAATCCAACAGTAACACACAAATTGGGATAGCAGGTTGGGAGGATTGCAGTTGGTCGATCAGGCAAATGGCGGCCGTGCTTCCAGCGGCGGCTTTAATGATGGCCAGCAATTCCTGCAGCGTAACATGGCGGCTCCAGTGCCGATAGACGTGAAACAGTCCGAAGAAAGCGAGTTTGACGGCCACGATCCAGGCGAGCGTTGCGGTGAAAACGCGCGTTTGCGGACGATCCAGAAATGGGCCGAATCGCAGCCAATAGGCTACATAATATACCGCGATAAAGAGGGGCGCAAGGACGCTTAAGCGCAGAAGATTTCGTAGCAGTCGGCGTTTTAACACGATGGCCCCGTCGAACATGTTACATCCTGTTGTATGAATTTAGCGCCGTGTTGCCGCGCTAATTTGTGCTTGCGTGCCTGTTTGTGTTTCCCGGGCTGGATGATGTGCAGTGCGGGTATTTATGGTGCTGTTGTCCGCCGTTGCGGAATCGTGTGGGGTATCCAATCGTGCTTTCACGACGGCATCGCGAATGCGTTTAAGATTGGCGTCGTTGGGCGCGCGGGCCAAACACCATTTCACCTGTTCATCGGCGTTGTCAAAATTGCTCTGCTCATAAAAGCAGTTGACCGCAGCGTAGTGAGCCGCATAGTTGGCAGGATTGGTGGCTAAAGCCTGTTGGATGCACCGCAGTCGCTGGGGTGCATCGTCCAGATCATGAAAGAGCGGTTCGGCCTCCAGCCACAGAGCGCATGCCTCTGGCCCGGACTGTGAAGGAGCAGCCTTGATGAGTTGAGCAGCAGAATATTGCCACAGGGTGTTGCGTTGATCGGACGGAGGTAGAGAGCGATAGCGTGCTCGCAAATGGCGCAGGCCATCCAAGTCGGGTTGGAACTGATCGAGGAAGAAACTGATGGGAACTTGCGAAGCCAATTCGCCAGTGAATAGCTCGATCAAACGGGTTTTATATTCCTGCCCACTGTGGTATGCCAGACGCCAATGTTCAATGGCTTGGTCGGATTGTCCCTGGAGAAAGCATTCTTTGCCTGCTTCGAATTGGACCTCGCCATCGAAGGGCCGCACCGCCAATGCCTGGGCCAGAAACTGAGTCTTGGCGGCGGGCGAGGTTCCTTCCAAGAAGCATAAGTCGGCTAAGTAAAGGTAGGCTTCGCCATACAAGGGGCATAAAGCGAGCGCATGCCGAACTTCCACGCGCGCTTGTTCCAATTGCCGGCTGTGCGGGCCAGTGGCTCGCTGCAGCCATTCATCGAGTTGTGCGCGAGAGGAAAAATGCGATTGCAGCGCGGCATCGCTCACCGCGGCCAGCGGCATCGGCAGGGGCGATTCTTGCTGGCGCAATTCGAACCATTGTAATCGGGCGGCGGCTAAACGAACGTGAGCCAGCACGTGTGTGGAATCGTAATTCACCACCGTTTCCAGTTCCGCGATCATGGCTTGAAGCTCGGTTTTGCGCCGCGAGAGTTCTGAGGCAACGTTGTTTGCGGCGACGCTATTTTGACCGGCATTGTTTTGAGTGGCGTCGGCGGCCAATAAATCGACTTTGGTGGCCGCCACGGAAAGCCGTAAATAACGATCCCACGCCGGCGCGGCTAACGCCGGGCCGATTGACAAAGCAATCATCCAAATTCCGCCGGCGGTTACGGCCAGAGCGGCCCATCGATAGTGTGCTACCGATAAGGCGCGACTATATTTTTCGATTCGCAAATCATTTCCCGACCAGAGCCAGAGACGGTAGGCGCAAGCGGCCAGGATGACCGTGGTCGCCATGCAACTGGGGATATACCAAACGAAATCGACCAGCGAATGCAGGGCGCTCACCATGAGGCCGGCAGAGACGGCGCAAATGCAACCGAGCGAGCGCTTCGAATCGGTTTCACGGAATCCACGCCAACACCAGCGACCGATCATTCCAATTGCCGCCAAAGCCAGCGCTAGGCCCACGACGCCTGTTTCCAATGCGATTTGCAAGTAACCGCTTTCGGCATGGGTGTATTCCAAATCGTCAGACGATTGCGGAAAGTAAATCGGGTACACCGCCGCATGGGCGCCCACCCCGGCGCCAAACCATGGGAATTGAGCGATGGCCTGCAAGTCGGCTGACCAAATTTGACGCCGGCTGGCCGCATGGTCGAGCTTGTCCAGCGAGCCCGAGGTGACTTCGTCCAGGCGATTGAATATCCCGTCGGCGCCATGTACGAGCAACGCGACAGCCAATAATGCTACTAGTCCGATCAGCGACCACTTCAAATTTGAGTTGAGCAACGCCGTATGCTGCAGCAAACCCACGCCGACAACGGTCGCTAACACCAGGGCTGCAATTCCGCCGCGCGATAAGGAAAGCAAACCCGCCAGACAAACCACGCCTAAACCCAGCCACAGCCATATAGGATACGCAGCAGCCTGGCGGCGATGACTAAATCTGTAGCCAGATCGAACCGACGCGGCGCGTTTTGTGATGTTGGCCAACCACCAGATGAGTGGCGCAATTCCCAGCGCAAGGAAATGCGCGAAATGATTTCGATTAATGTACGCGCCTTTGACAACATCGCTGGTGTCTCGATAGGGATGCTCGTAGAACCAGAAAAACTTTCCATTCCCCACCAGATATTGCAGCAGCCCGAAGGCCGCCATGGCGATGGCGGCGGAGGCAATCCACTTCAACACGCGTTCCACGTCGGAGATCTCTCGCACTCGTTGAACCATCGTCGTGAAGAGGAGAATGTATGCCGAAAGCGTGACCAAGCCTGCGCGGGTGCCGGCGGGCAGAAAGGAAAGTTGATTCCAACGTGCAAATCCATTGGCGGGAGCCGCGCCGTTAGTCAGCGGCAGTAAGTTGCGCGTGTTTGGGGAAAGCCAATCCAGAACAGCTGCCGGCCAGGGAATCAATTGGACGATAAGTAGCGCAACGCATGCAGCGAGGACGAAGCGCAACGGCGAACGAACCCAACAACTGGGTTCGTTCTGCGATTGATACTGCAGCCATCCCGCGGCGGCAGAGACCGTGAGGGCAACCAGCAGTAGTTGTCCCCACGGATGCCGCCCGCCCATCACAAACGGCAAAAATAAGATTGTGCCAGCCAGATTGAAGTCGACGAAACGCAACAGAGGCGGATCGCTGGTGTGACTGCGCCAATGTGGAATGAAGGATAGACTCATTTCGCGTATTTCGCCGTGCAGTCGTTGTGCTATTTTGTTGGTAGGTGACTATGCTGCTTTGCTTGTGTAGTCGTCGGCAGTTGCTTCTGGGGACTCGGAATCCACACCATCCGTGGCAATTTCTTCGCCGTTGTATTCGTACCCATAGCCGTAACCGTAGTTGCCTTGCTCTTCCTCGCTGCCGGCGCAATTGACCACGACGCCTAGCACCGTTGCGCCCAAGCTCGTGAAGCCTTCGGCAGCGCGGATGACAGAGCGGCGTTGGTTTTTACCGGGCTGGACCACCAGCACGACACCATCGACCAACTGACTGATGGTGGCGGCATCGCTGGTGGCCAGAATGGGCGGACTGTCGACCAAAATTTGTTGGTAGTTTGCTTCGGCCCAAGCCAATAGCTCTTTGAAGCGATTGCCCAGCAGCAGTTCCGCCGCTTGAGCCGACCAATTGCCCGAGGGAAGTATATCGAGCGATTCAATTCCACTGGGTGTGATCAATTGTCGAGCGCGTTCGATCACGGGATCTGAGGAACTAAGCAGTTCAGAAAGTCCAGGACGGCCGCGCATTTCCATAAGCCGTGTAAGGCCGGGGCGGCGCATGTCGGCATCGATAAGCAGTGTTTTCTTGCCAGAGTAAGCGTAGGAAACTCCCAGGTTGGAAAGCATGGTGGTTTTGCCGTCGCCCGGCTCGGCGCTGGAGATGACCAGCCGCTGCGATTCTTTGCCGGAGAATGCCAATGCGGTGCGCAGCGTGCGGAAGGCTTCACTCTTGGGAGCATTAGGAGCGACGTACGCTTGGATGGCCCGTAGCCCGGTGGCGGGCAAGCCTTCGGTCGGACGGACAATTGCCAAAATGGGCACGCCCAAATGCAACTGCATTTCTTGCGGCGAACGGAAACGGTCGTCGAGCACATCGAGGACATAGACCACACCCAGGCCGAACAGCGTGCCGGCCAGCAGCGACATCAGGGCGATGCGCTTGCCGTTGGGCCAGATGGCCGGCTCGACGGCCGGCTCGCTGACGACGGCAGTGCGAATTTCGCCCTGGTCTTGCCGCAGGTCAATATTGGCGATTTGATTCAATAAAACATCGCGCAGGTTGCGCATCCATTTGACGTCGTGATCCAGGATTTCAATTTGGGCCAAGTCGCCGTTTAGCCGCACCGCTTCGGCCTGGGCTTCCGCGAAGCTTTGCCGCAAGTAATTTTCCTGGGCAGTGGTTTCGGCTAGTTTCTGCCGCACCAATTGCAACAACATCGGGGCTAGTTGTTTGTCTTTCAAAGCCGCCAATCGGTCTTGCACGTGGCCGGAATAACCCGCCAAGTATTGTTCTGTCAACTGGATTCGCTGAGTGATTTCTTGCACATCGGGATGATTGGGGCCCAGATGTTCCTGCAAGGTGCGGAGTTTGGCGCGGTCATCAAGCATGCTTTTTTCAAGTTCGGCCTGCATGGTGGCGTCACGTCCGCTCAGACCCAAATCGCTGAGAATCAATTCGCGTCCGGCGCCGTTATCGAGGCTCATCAGATGCGGCTCCAGGCTTTGGCCCGCTTTCACAGCCGCTTCGACCGACACGAGTAGTCCTTGCAATTCGATACGGCGTTGCTGCGTTTTGATGATTTCCTCGTTCACGCTGATGGCCCGTTGAATGATGGGGTGCGTAACCGTTCCATCAGATTTCATGCCCAAATCACCGCTTTGGCGCCGCGCGGCCAGGAGCTCCGCCTGTTTGCTTTCCAACTTTTCTTCGACCTGGCTTTTTTCTTTCGTGAGCACGGAAATCAACTGCCCGGCGGTGCCTTTGTGGGTGGTATCCATGAATTCCAAGTAAGCTTGTACGACCGCATTGACGACTGCGACGGCGGTTTCCGGCCGTTTTGATTCGTAAGACAACTCGATGATGTTCGTGCGGCGGATGGCCACGGCGCGAAGCTGCGTTTGCAAAAGTTCGATCCAGCGTTCCTGAGGCGTTTCATCAAAATCGATGCGGTCTTCATAAGGCAAGCGATTTAACGCGGCCTGCAGCACCACGGCGCTAGTCATCAAGCGTTCGTACGTGGGCATGAGGCCTTGACCGGCGTTTTCGGTCGACATGGATGTGGACGCCACATCGTTCCCCGCCTGAAGCACTAAGAGCGAAGCGCGCGACTCGTACCGGCGGTGGGCGGTGGCGTAATACAAGGCTCCCAACAACAAAGAAACCACGATGCAAGCGGCCATGACCCCGCGACGCAGCCGGACGACGCGCAAAAAATACCAAACGGAGTGAACCAGGTTGGTCCGCATCGTGGAATCAGCAGCGTCAGATAATCGCGGCGTTTGCATATCAAGTTTCAATTAAAACAGCGGAATGGAACCACTGATGCCGAAGCGGAGGAAGTTGTTGATGGTGTCGTACATGACGGTCGCCGGCGTTTGCTCCACACTGACGATATCGCCGGAGGCCAATCGAATGTTGCCCTTGCCGCTGGTTTTGGCCTCGTGCAGGCTGATATCGATGACAATGGGTTCGGTCTGGCCGGGCATCTGGCGGATGACGTGAACTTTGTCGGCCAGTTGCGAGCTGACGCCTTTGGCCTTCGCCAGGGCATCGAGCATCCGCATTTCGCGATTGACGGGCAATTCGAACTCGCCGGGTTCACGCACCAGCCCGATGACGTGAACGGGGTGCGGATCGCGCTTGTAAACCATGACCACGTCGCCATCGTTCAGGTAATAGGATTGATCGCCTTGTTTCACCGCCTGGGCCAGATCGATACGTGTGGAGACCGGGGGCGTTGCTCCGCCGCCCCCTGCGACCCATTGTGGATTGCCATTTCCCGCGATGTTGTCGGCAGCGGAACCGGCGATAGCTTCGGTCTGCGGGGTTGGTTGATCGGTATAAGCAGCCTGCACGGTGGACGGATCGGCCTTGGTTTGCGTCAAGCCATTGCCGTCATAAGTATGTGCCAAGCGGCTGTCGCCGTTCAAATGCGGAGGCCGATGCAATTCCACTTCCGTGCCGGCGTCCTTGTTCAAACCGCCGGCCACCACCAATGCATTAAGCAAGGCGCTGGAAGCGCGCGGCAATTCGTAAATTCCGGGATTTTCTACGGCGCCGATGACCGTCACTTTGTTCATGCGTTGCCGTTGCATGGTGACGGTGACCACCGGATCGCGGAAGATGCCGCGTTCCACGGAGGCAGTGCTAATGGCTTGTTCAGCGGCGCTGAGAGTTAAGCCAGCTAAGGGCACTCGGCCAATTAGCGGCACATTGGCGTTTCCATCGTCGCCTACGCGCACGGGCGTAACCGTGGGCCGGCGATCGTTTGTGCCGTTGAAGCTGCTATCCACGGTTACCGCCAAGACGTCTCCCCGATCGATGGCCTCGCTATTGACGGCCGGCGCGCTGAGCTTGGAGAGATCGACAGTTTGCACGTTGTCCACGTTGGGCGCCAAATACTTTGTCGGCAGTTTGGTGGCCTGAAACTCGTTGTGAGCGCAGCCACAGCACTGAGCAATTGCCAGCAGTACACTACCCCAGCACGCGGCCAAGCATCGAGAATTGTGCAGCCCGGCGGCAATCCGCTGCCGAGAAGAGTCGTCAGAGATAGCGTGCACGGCCCGGAATGTTGAGCGAGTTACACTCATGAAAAAAAATGTCGACAGACAGTATTTGGTCTTTGCCGCCCGCAGCATCTGAGCCACCGCAAGCTTGGGACCATGATGAGAAGATAGGAAAGCGGCACTGAGCTTAACGGACACACGATGACGAGAAATCAATCGGCATAACCCGCCGCCAACCAAATGCGGAGAGCCGCAAAATGATGCCTGAGAGGGGGCCGACAAACACATGGGCTTTGGAAGATCGTCAGAGGTTGTTACTTTCTGCGACCCGTGATGACGACCTCCATCCGAAGTCATTTAGAGAACCAAGCGTGAACAACACGACAGAAAGCGCAATAGCTTGCGCCCGGGTGCGCTTAAATCCGCTGCGAGTGCTGTCGGTCATTCCCGGCGGTAGCGGCAGCGGATCGATGATTTTTGCGAAGCGCCAGACACACTCGCTGGTGGGCGAAGGAGTGGAGAATCGCAATTTTTTTCTCGCGAGCCGCACGTCACCGTGGAGATTGTGGCGAGAAATCTGGCGGTTTCGCAAGGAAATTCGTGAATTTCAGCCACATGTGGTGCATACCCATTTTGGCACAATGACCGCATTGTTTTGCGCGGCGAGTACAGGACTTCCATTGGTTATTACGTTCCGGGGCAGCGATTTGAATCCTTGTCCGAGCATGCGTTGGTGGCGAAGTTTCTTGGGCAGATTGTTTTCGCATTTGTCTGCCGTTCGTGCTCAGCACATTATTTGCGTGAGCCTGCAGCTACGGCGTCGGTTATGGTGGCGGCAAAAACAAATCAGCGTGATTCCCTCGGGCGTGGACACCGACGATTTTCGGCCTCTGCCGCGCGATCAAGCCCGCCGGGAGCTGGGTTGGGGTGCAAAAGATGTGATTGTACTTTTCAACGCTGGGAAATCTCCAGCGGTCAAGCGGCTTGATCTCGCCCAAGCAGCCGTTGAAGTCGCACGGCGTGAGGCGCCAGCGGCCCGGATGGTTGTACTCGATGGATTTACCGCTCCCCAGTTTTTGCCGCTGATGATGAGCGCTGCCGATTGCTTATTGTTGACGAGCGATTGGGAAGGTTCGCCAACCGTGGTTCAAGAAGCGCTGGCCTGCAATTTGCCTGTTGTGACGGTGAACGTAGGAGATGTGCGCGAGCGGCTGCAGGGAGTGGAATCGACGGCGATTGTGCCGCGGAATGCTGCCGCGATTGGAAAGGCCCTAGCGGCGATGGTCATGCCGCCACGGCGAAGCAACGGCCGGGCATTCACCGAAGAAATATCGCTGCGGGCTATCGCGCCGCAGATCGTCGACATTTATCGGGCTGTTTTACATCGGCCGACTCCGGCAGCACGAACGGACCATTGTGCGGGAGCCGAAGTGGGCGGTGCCGCGCGCGCAGCGTAGGGTGCCCGCGCAAGACTTTTTATCGCTGGCCTAATCATTGAAAGCGCCGAACATGTGCGGAATCATGGGAATTGTTGGATTGCCGGATTTATCACGGCGGAGCCATATTTCGGCCATGGCTCAGCGGTTGGCACATCGGGGGCCGGACGATTTTGGAATGTTTTTGAACGATAGTGCTGGGGTGGCGCTGGCGCATCATCGGCTGTCGATTATCGATTTGTCTTCCAACGGTCGCCAGCCGATGTCGACCCGCGATGGCCGTTGGACCATTACGTTCAACGGCGAAATATACAACCACGGTGAGTTGCGCCGCGAGTTGGAACAGCTTGGTTGCACATTTTCCAGCACGAGCGATACGGAAGTTTTGCTATACGGCTATCGGGCGTGGGGGGAGCAGGTGCTGAACAGGCTGGTTGGAATGTTTGCCTTTGGCATTTGGGACGCGCACGAGCGGACGTTGTTTTTAGCGCGCGATCGAGTTGGGAAAAAGCCGCTGGTGTATTTTCGGCAAGGGAATGTGCTGGCGTTTGCCTCGGAACTGAAGGCGCTTTTGGCCGTGCCGGGGTGTGAGCCGGTTTTGAATCCCGATGCGGTCGATGCTTACTTAGCGTTGGGCTATGTGCCTGCGCCGTTGACGGTTTTCCGCGGCACGCAAAAACTCCCGCCCGGCCATTTGCTGGTCTGGCAGGATGGCCAACTCGACGTGCGGCGCTATTGGCGGCCGGAAACGACGGTGAAGACTTTGAAACCGCAGACGTCCGGATCGCAAGGCAGCGCGATCGACCAATTTCGCCAATTGTTCCGCGAGGCAGTTCGCTTACGGCTGCGGGCCGATGTGCCTGTGGGGTTGTATCTGAGCGGAGGCATGGATTCTTCAGCCATTGCGGTGGAATGCGCCGCCTTGGGTCAGAACATTGAAGCGCTGACAGTGGCCTTCGATGAAGACAAAACCGATTTGCCGCATGCGCAAATGGTGGCCCGTCTGTTTGGATTGCGGCAGCAGATAGTAGGGGCATCGGGCCGGCAATTGGCGGACGATTTAACGAACATACATTGGTTTTACGACGAGCCATTTGCCGATTCGTCGAGCATTCCCTGCTATTACATCGCCCGGGAAACGCGGGGTCGATTCAAAGTCATTCTGACCGGCGACGGTGGCGATGAGGCGCTGGCTGGTTATGCGCACTATGAATTTGCGGCAGCAAAGCAATGGATCAAGCGTTGTGCGGCGGCCGTCGGCTTGTGCGACGGCTTGTGGCACGATGCGTGGGCTACGTATTTTCAATCGAAGGCTTTGTTTCGGAGACGGTTCCGCGACGAATTGCTGTGCGAGGGTCCGGCACGCAGCGGTGGCTTTGCCGGCTACTTGGAAGGCGAGCCATTTTTACAGGCCGGGCCAGCCAGCGATACGTTACATCGTGCGTTGTGGGCCGATCGGCATGTCTATTTGCCTAACGACCTGCTGTACAAGATGGATATTGCCCTCATGTCGCACGGCATTGAGGGGCGATCGCCATTTCTAGATCACCGTTTGTTGGAATGGTGTCAAAGGTTGCCGGCCCGGCAACTGGTGCGAAATCGGTCAAAAAAATGCCTGTTACGGGCCGCTTACATAAATGAACTGCCCGGTGAAATACTTCATCGGCATAAACACGGTTTTGGAGCGCCGGTCATGCAGTGGCTGCGCGGACCGTTGCGCGAGATCGTGCAGAGCCATCTGCCGACGGAGTTGTTCAACGCCGAAGCGCAAACCAAATTAATGGAGCAGTTTCAGCGGAAGACAAATCTTCAACTAGCCCGCCAAATATGGACACTGCTGGCCTTTGCGATCTGGGCCAAACAATGGAAGGCGACATGGTAACAGAAAACAATATGGCGAACATCGGGGAAGCTGCCGAGATTGCACCGGGCAGACCGCCGATCGTATCGGTGTTGCTGCCGGTCTATAACCAGAAACCGGCATTGTTGGAGGTTGCGTGTGGTTCGATCCTGGCACAAACCTTTCGTGATTTTGAGTTCGTCGTGGTCGATGACGGATCGCGACGGCGCGACACGGTCGCCTGGCTTGATGGTTTAGCAGATAATGACGCACGAGTTCGCGTGTACCATGAGCCGCATCGGGGGCTGACGCGAACGTTGAATGTGGGGCTGGCGTATTGCCGGGGCGATTTTATCTGTCGGCAAGATTCCGACGATTGGTCAGACCCTCAGCGGCTGCAATCGCAAATCGAATTTCTGCAAGAACGTTCGGATTTAGCCGTGGTGGGTAGCTGGGCCATGCTGCATCGAGACGACGCGGTGCCGCTGTGGATTGATCGATTGCCCACCGCCGCGCAGGATATTGCGGCGGCGTTTACGCACCAAAATCCGTTTTGCCACGGGGCCATTTGTTTCCGTCGCGCGGCGGCGGAAACCATCGGCGGATACCGCGAGGAGTTTACCACGAGCCAGGATTACGATTTTTTGTGGCGGTTGTGCGAACGCTTCGGCGGGGAAAACTTGCCGGAGGTGTTGTATCATCGTCGGTTTACAGCCACTGCGATATCGACAAATCGAGCGCGGGATCAGGCACGCAATCGTGCTTTGGCACGACGGTTGGGCGCCATGCGGTCTTGCGGACAAACCGAAGATTTTCCTCGGGCGATGCAAGAAGCTGCCGGCGACGAGGAAGGCAAAGCACTATCAGCGCTGTCGACGCAAGGAGATTATTTGCTATTGTCGGGCCACTATCTGGCGGCGTTGAAGGCCCATTTGCGCGCAGTGCTGCGGGCGCCATGGCGGCAGTTGCCCTATTTGAAGACGTTGCGCTGGGCGTTGTACGTGCTTGCGCCGGCATTACGACCGCGGTTGTTTGGACATATGCGATCAGTAGAAAACGGCATGGTTGCTTCGAACGGGTAGTAAAGACGAATTCATGGAAAACTTTGTCGACATCCACTGCCATTTGCTTCCTGCCCTTGACGACGGCGCCAAGAACATTGACGAATCGTTGGCGATGGCTCGAATGGCGGTGGCCGATGGCATTCGAGCCATCGTGGTTACCCCGCATCAACTGGGGGGCTTGTCGCTGGATGGCAATACCATTCGCCTGAAAACCAACGAGTTGCGGCTGCAATTGCAGGCTGCAAACGTGCCGTTGGAAATCTATCCCGGCGGCGACGTGCGAGTGGAACCTGATCTGTTACAGCGGATCCAACACGGAGAGGTGCTTACGTTGGCTGATCGACAAAAGCACGTGTTATTGGAACTACCGCACGAGTTGTTTCTGCCCATCGACCAACTACTTAAAGAGTTGCGAGCCGCCGGGATGGTGGGCATTTTATCGCATCCGGAGCGAAACGAGGGGCTGCTATCCCATGAGAAGCCGTTGCATGACATTGTTAATCAAGGCGGATTGCTGCAGATTACGGCCGGCAGCTTGCTCGGAACCTTTGGCGGCCGCATCAAGCATTTTGCGGAAACGCTGGTGGAAAAGGGTTTGGTTCACTTTGTGGCCACTGACGCGCACGGCACGCAGGCTCGTCCTCCTTTAATGCGAAAAGCGTTCGAACGGATCTGTCAACTGGCCGACGAGAGCACCGCGCTGGATTTATGCGCACGACACCCGGCCGATGTGGTTTTCGGGCGTGATGTAGCTGGCGGCCAGCGGGCGACATTTCGCACCCGTTGGCGGCGCTGGTTCAAGCCGAGTCAGTCGAAGCAGTTTCATTGAGCGTGCGGTAAGCCGCAGACATTTCAATCAATCTCTGATTGTTAACAGGCCGATAGGACGATAGGAAAAGAGCAGCTACAATCACTCTTCTTATTGGCACGGAGAAGCCTGTCATGTTGTCTCACTGGGGTGGCGGAATGAAAAAAACGATGTTGAGTATTGCCTGCTGCGGCATGATCTTGCCCGTTAATGTGTGGGCTGCCGAAGGTCAATCCACACCTGGCGTGGAAATTGCAACAGTGGCGCCGCCTGCGGCTACGCCCATGGTCTCTGATGTGGCCTTGCAGGCAGGCAATGTTCTCCAAGGACAAGTTGTCGATAGCGCGGGACAACCCGTGAGCGGAGCTCCTGTTTCATTGCTCCAACAACAGCAGGAAATTGCCAAAGCGACGACCGCTGCCGACGGATCGTTCCAGGTCAACGGCGTTCGCGGAGGAGTTTACCGGGTGGTGACATTCCAAGGAGATGGCACCTATCGAGCTTGGCCAATGAATGCTGCGCCGCCGGCCGCCAAGCCGAAAATTGTGCTCACGCAGAACAGCAGCGACGCGCATCCGGTGATTAAAGCTTTAACTTCGCCGCTTGCCATTTGCGCGATCGTTGCCACCGCCATTGCCGTTCCCGTGGCCTTGGCGAACCGGAACCACGGCAGCAGCAGCTAAAATCATTTGTCGCCGCACTGTCCGATTGATCCGCCATCGCGGGTTCCCGCAATTTGGGCGAATTGCTCGCGTTGAAGCTGTGCCGCGGTGGGCTGTTTTGCTAAGGTTTGCGTCCCACTTCACGGCATAGGATGCCACAGGCATTTACAGGGACGTGGCCGATGCGAATTTGGTTGGTGACGATCGGTGAACCATTGCCTACCGACGGCAGTGCCGAGCGATTGCTGCGCACCGGCATGCTGGCGGATATTTTGGCACGGCGTGGGCATGAAGTGGTGTGGTGGACCTCGACGTTCGATCACGCGCGCAAGCGGCAACGGTTCGAACGAGATACCACTGTGTCGGTAGCGGGCAATTACGCGTTACGGCTGATCCACACCCGGCCGTATCCACGGAACATTTGTCTAGAGCGGTGGTTCAGCCATCAAACCGTCGCCAAGCGGTTTGCAGCGTTGGCGGCCGCTGAACCGAAGCCCGATTTAATTTTGAGTTCGCTGCCGACGGTGGAACTCTGCCGTGCGGCGCTGGATTATGCGTGGCCGCGCGGTGTTCCGGTGGCCCTTGATATTCGCGATTTGTGGCCAGACATTTTTGTCGATTTGGCGCCTCGTTGGCTGCACGGGGCGACAAAGTTCGCTTTGGCGCCGATGTTTGCCCGGCTTCGAAATGTTTGCCGTCGCGCACAAGCGATCTTGGGCACGACGAACGAATATATCGATTATGTGTTAGCAAAGGTCGGCCGCACTGCTAGGTCGTGGGATCGAGCGTTTCCGTTGGGTTATCGGCGGGGCCGCAACTCGGAGGCGGCGATCGAGGCCGCCGATTCATTTTGGAATCGGCAGGGGGTCGCTCGTTCAGCCCCCGAATTCATTTGCTGCTATTTCGGCAACATGGGCCGGCATTGCACGTTGGAGACTGTCTTGCTGGCTGCCCAGGCCATCGAGCGGCGTGGTTTTCGAATGCGATTTGTTTTGTGCGGCATGGGGGACAAGCTGCCGCGCTATCGCGCACTGGCGCAAGGCTGCGGCTCGGTCGTGTTTCCGGGTTGGATTGATGCGGCGCAAATTGAAGCGTTGATGGCGCGCTGTTCCGTCGGTTTGGCCCCGTATGTTTCCAACACCAACTTTCAGAACAACATTCCGAATAAACCGATCGAGTATTTGTCGGCCGGCTTGCCGATTGTTTCCAGCTTGCAAGGCGTTTTGGAACGGTTGATTACACAGCACGATTGCGGTGCAACGTATGACGCCGGCAATGTGGAACAACTGACAACCCTGCTGTTGAATTTAGTACAAAACCCAGGCCATGTGCGGCGGATGTCGGACAACGCTCGACGGTTGTATCAGGAAAAGTTCGACGCCCAGAAAGTGTACGGACAAATGGCCGACCATTTGGAACGGTTGACATCGGTTCGAAATGTTTCCAGGGAATTGCATCCGCGAAAAGTGCAGACCCTCAGTCCAGCTTTTCAGACCTGCAGCCACACTATCCGTTGAAAGTGATCGGTGGGAAGATGATCAAGCGGACTTTTGACATTATCGTTTCAACCATTGGACTACTGCTGGCAGTGCCGCTGTTGGCGTACATGGCCCTGCGCATCAAGTTCGATTCGCGCGGTCCGGTGTTATACCGCGGCGAGCGAGTGGGCAAGCACGGCAGAACATTTCGCATTTACAAATTTCGCACGATGGTTGTCGATGCAGAGCGGTTAGGAGCTTCGTCCACGGCCGCTGATGATCCCCGCATCACGCGCTGTGGCGCCTGGTTGCGACAGTACAAATTGGACGAATTGCCCCAGCTCATCAATGTGCTATTGGGCGACATGAGTCTGGTCGGACCGCGGCCGCAAGTGGGTTGGGCCGTGGCGCAATATACGGCGGAAGAGCGCAAACTGCTGAACGTGCGGCCTGGAATTACAGACGAAGCTTCGATCGCATTCCGCCACGAGGCGGAAATACTGCGTGGCAGTTCTGATCCGGACAAAACGTACTTGGAGTTAATTGCTCCCGAGAAAATCCGGCTGGGATTGCACTATGTAGAGCATCACAACTTGTGGAACGACATTTGGATTCTGGCCAAAACCATCGTGTGCATGTTCGCCGAGCCGGAAAGCCTTTCATCCACAACATCACGCCCACTGCCCGAGCCAACTCATGGATAACGTCAGCGTGCAAGTTTCCAACGGCAAAAGCCGAAGCGAGAACAAACATCGGTCGCATTCCGGTCGCGCTACGGTTGGGGCGGAAGGTGGCTTACGCAACCAGTCGGAGCGCGAAGCCACGGCCGCTTATGCGCGGTTGTTTGCCGAGAGCCCCGATCCGCTGGAACTGAAGCTGGCTCATTTCGCAAAGTACGTCCGCCGACAGGATATGACTCGGCTGCTGGCCAGGTACGAAATTTTCAAACGCATTCTCCCGGTGAAAGGGTCGATTGTGGAATGCGGCGTGTATCGCGGGGGCGGGCTGATGTCGTGGGGAAATTTTAGCGCGATTTTGGAGCCAAACAATCTCACTCGCCGGGTATATGGCTTTGACAGTTTTGCAGGATTTCCGCAAGTTTCGGCCCAAGATGCGACGGCGGCACGGATCACTCGGCCGGGAGAGCTTGCGGCCGATTGTTTTGGCGAATTGCAGGAGTTAATCGGCGCGTTCGACCAGAATCGATTTTTGGGGCACGTTCCCAAGGTAGAACTCATTCGGGGCGATGCAACGGAAACCATTCCGGCGTTTTTGAAATCGCATCCGCATGTGGTCATCAGCTTATTGTTTTTGGATTTCGATCTGTACGAGCCGACCAAGGTGGCCTTGGAGCATTTGTTGCCGCGGATGCCCAAAGGCGCGGTCATCGCCTTCGATGAGTTAGATAACCCCGCTTGGCCTGGCGAAACTTTAGCGCTGCTGCATCAATCGGGCATTTGCCCGTTGCGGTTGGAGCGGTTGGAGTTTGATCCGTACATCGGCTTCGCGTTGATCGATTGAGCGGCAGCCGTAGAAGCAACCAGAACAGCAGCGATTAAAAAGGACGGAACATGCCCATGGAATGGAAGGTTCGCTACGTTGATTATCCGACGCAATTTCGAGGGCTTGAATCCGAGGTGCTGGCGACGATTCGCAGCGTATTGGCTGGCGGCGATTTAATGCTCCGGCAGCAGCTGCGAGATTTTGAAACACACCTGGCGGCGTTTGTGGGGACCCAGCACGCCGTGGGCGTGAGCAATTGCACCGACGGTTTGCGGCTGATTCTGCAGGCGCTGGGCGTCGGTGCGGGAGACGAAGTCATTACCGTCTCGCATACGTTTGTGGCCACGGCTGCGGCCGTGCATCATTGCGGTGCCAAGGTGGTGTTGGTTGACGTAGGAGACGATCATCTGATGGATCCGGACGAGGCCGCCCAGGCTGTCACGCCGCGCACGAAAGCAATTCTGACGGTCCATTTGAACGGGCGCATATGCGATATGCGGCGGATTAAATTGTTGGCACAGCGCCACGATCTGCTGTTAATCGAAGATGCTGCCCAAGCCTTGGGTGCTCGCTATGCCGGCGTGGGGGCGGGCGCCTTTGGCGTGGCCGCCGCGTTCAGTTTTTATCCTGCGAAATTGTTGGGGGCTTACGGGGACGCCGGCGCGGTGGTGACTTCGAATGCAGACTTGGCGCTACGAATTGCCCGGCTGCGCGACCACGGTCGAATGCCGGGGGGAGAAATCGCGGAATGGGGCTTCAATTGCCGGCTGGATAATTTGCAGGCCGCGCTACTGGATTTGAAGTTGGCTCGATTGCAGCGGGCGCTAACACGTCGGCGCGAATTGGCCGCGCAGTATCACGAGTTGCTCGTCGATGTCACATCGCTAAAACTGCCCCCGCCGCCGGCCGAGGGAAGGCACTTCGATGTGTACCAAAACTACGAAATAGAGGCCGACGAACGGGACCAATTGGTCGCGCACTTGCAAGCGCAGGGTATCGAGATCATGAAGCCATGGGGCGGTAAAGGCATCCATCAATTTGCAGCGCTTGGGCTGGGGCATTTTTCGTTGCCTCGCACAGAAGCGATGTTCCGCAGAGCCTTGATGCTGCCCATGCATCCGGAACTGTCGAATGAGCAGATCGAGTATGTGGCCCGGGAAATTAAGGCGTTTTATTCGGGTCGAATGGTACGCAATCGCGCCGCATAAACGTTGCTACACAAAACAATAAGGTGAGTTTGATAGTTCTGCTCTCCTGGCAAGATGCTTGCATCGGAATTCATTCAGCACGCATGACTACCGACTTTTCCACCGTTACTGAATTGCCTGGCATACGGGCGACGAGCCAGCAGCGCTCGATGTTGTATACGCGCTATCATTTGGCAAAATTACACTGTGTTGATAAAGACGTTTTAGAAGTTGCTTGTGGCGCTGGATTGGGGTTGGGCTACTTGGCACGCTGGGCACGCTCGGTCACGGGCGGCGACATCGACGAGACCAATTTGAACGTGGCCCGTCGGTCGTACCGCAACTGTCCGCAAATCCAATTGCATTGGCAGGATGCGGAGCATCTCGAGGTTCCCGATGGCAGCTTTGATACGTTGCTGCTGTTCGAGGCTATTTATTACTTGCCCGACGCTAAACAGTTTGTGTCGGAGGCGCGACGCGTGCTTCGTCCGGACGGAAAGTTGATTGTATGCACCGTAAACCATCGCTGGAGTGGGTTCAATCGCAGTCCTCATGCCGTGCGGTATTTCGATGCCGACGAATTGCGCAGCCTGCTAAATCAGCATGGGTTCGCGGTGCAAGTGTTTGGTGGATTTCCAGATCGAACTGATTCGGCCGCCAAACGGCTGGTTTCCGCGATTCGTTCGGTGGCGATTCGCTGGCGATTGATTCCACAGACAATGAAAGGCAAACAATGGCTCAAGCGTCTGTTTTACGGCAAGTTGACTGCGCTGGAAGCGAAAGTTCACGAGCAGATGGCCGCTTTGGAACCGCTGGTTGAAGTGTCGCCCGGTAGTAAGACGCATCCGTATAAAGTGCTGTATGCGGTAGCACAGCGCGGAAATATTGCCGTGGGCAAGTTTGCCGCGTGATCGCCAAAGCCGAGGATGAAAGATACTGATATGGGATCAACTCCAATTAAGCTCGGTAAGGGGCATTTTTCCGATACTCGCGAACTTGCACGACGCATCCGCCTGCATGCCTTGCGGATGACGAGTTACGGCGGCAGTTCGCACATTGGGTCGATTTTTTCCATCGTCGACATTGTGGCGGTGCTGTATGGGCTTGTGGCGCGCGTCGATCCTGCCGTCCCGCAGCACCCGCAGCGAGATCGAATTGTGCTGAGCAAGGGTCATGCCGGGGCGGGAATCTACGCGGCTTTAGCGGAATTGGGATTTTTTCCGCTGGACTGGTTGAGCACACACTACCAGGACGGGTCCAAGCTGAGCGGCCACGTTTCGCATAAAGGCGTACCGGGCGTGGAATTTTCGACGGGGTCGCTAGGCCACGGATTGCCGGTGGCCACGGGCATGGCGTATGCGGCCAAGCTACGCGGTGAGAATCACCGCATGTTCACCATCATGAGCGACGGCGAATGCGACGAGGGATCGAACTGGGAGGCTATTTTGTTTGCGGGCCACCACGGGCTTTCCAATTTGATAGCCGTGATCGATTACAACAAGTTGCAAAGTTTGGCGTCGGTGGAAGAAACATTGCGATTGGAGCCGCTGGCGGACAAATGGCGGTCATTCGGCTGGGCTGTTCAAGAAGCGGATGGCCACGATCATGCGACGTTAGAAGCTACGCTGAACGCTGTTCCGTTTGAATCGGCCAAGCCGAGTTGCGTGATTGCGCACACGACCAAGGGCAAAGGCGTTTCGTTCATGGAAAATTCGGTGTTGTGGCATTACCGAACCGCGCGCGGCGAAGAGTTTGAAACGGCCCAAGCGGAATTAGCGGCCGACCAAAACCGCGGAGGATATTGCCATGCGTGACGAATTCGTCGGACGGTTAACGCAGATGGCCGAGCGCGATGCGCGCATCATGCTTGTGACCGGCGATTTGGGATTTGGCGTATTGACCGAATTTGCACGGCGTTTCCCCAGGCAGTTCGTCAACGCCGGCGTGGCCGAGCAGAACATGACGTCGCTGGCCACCGGGCTGGCGTTGGAAGGATACATCGTATTCACCTACTCGATCGCCAACTTCGCCTTCATGCGGTGCCTGGAGCAAATTCGCAATGATGCGGCTTACCATCGGGCGAATGTGAACGTGGTGGCGATCGGCGGCGGGTTGAGTTATGGCCAACTGGGCGTATCGCACCATGCCACCGAGGATATTAGCATCATGCGGGCCATCCCCGAACTTATGGTCGTTTGCCCTGGCGATGCTTGGGAGGCGGCCGAGGCCGCGGAGGCGGTCGCCCAGCAACCTGGCGCCAGCTACATTCGGCTCGATCGCTCGTCCGCTCAGCGGATGGAGCAGCCCGGTGATCAATTTATATTAGGGAAGGCTCGCATAGTGAGAACAGGAACGGATGTAGCGCTTTTGGCCGCTGGCGGCATATTAAGCGTGGCCCACGAGGCGGCATCGCAGCTTGCCCTGGAGGGCATTCAATGCCAGGTGATCAGCATGCACACGTTGAAGCCGTTTGACGAAGAGGCGGTTTTGGACGCAGCGCGGCAAACCAGCGGCATTGTGACGTTGGAAGAACACACGGTCGACGGTGGATTGGGCAGCGCCGTGGCGGAGCGGTTGCTGGAACAGAGTTGTATTCCCGGCTTCTTTTATCGCGTTGGATTGCGGGGCGATTTTCCAAGTGTCGTCGGCTCGCAAGCGTATTTGCGACAATTGTACGGGCTGGACGCCGCCAGCGTGGCGGTTGTCGTAGCCAATTTAGTCAGGGGCCTGTCGGCAAGCGGTCGTCGCCAGCTTGCCGCGTGACAGCGCAGTGGCCGCTTGATATCGTTCGGTTCGCGTGAAGCATTGGTTTACAGGGAGCAATTCCTAGGATCGAAGGTTGGCCCCATGCACTTGTCGTTTCTCGATTATTTAGCCGATCCCACGACGGGCGAACCGTTGCGTCTGAAAATCGCAGAGCAACGCGGCGAATTTGTCGAGGCTGGCCTCCTGGAATCGGCTGTGCACACTTATCGCATCGTCCGAGGCATTCCACGGTTTGTGGAATATAAAGCGGGCAATTATACGCGGAGCTTTGGATACCAATGGCGGAAATGGCCCCGCTTGCAATTCGATTCGGAAAATGTCGGTCGGCCGATGGAGGGATACACCCAGAAGATGTGGGAAAAAATCACCGGCATGGCCGACGAGAACGTGAATCTGAACGGCGGCAAGCCCAATGTGAATGGCGCCATACTGGCCGATATCGGTTGCGGGCCGGGAAGGTTTATTGAGGTGGCCCGTACGAAAGGCGCGCGAGCGATTGGCATCGATTACAGCGCCGCCGTGGAAGTGGCAGAACAGAATTTCAAGCATGACCCGAACGTGTGCATCGTGCAGGCAGATGCGTTGAACTTGCCGCTCAAGCCGCAGTCTCTGGACGGGGCGTTTTCCATCGGCGTGCTGCATCATACGCCCAATCCCAAGCGCGGCGTCCAGCAAGCATTTTGTGCAGTTCGCCCCGAGGGCTGGTTTGCCTTGTCCGTATACGGCCAGAACGGGTATTACGATTTTCCTGCGGTTCAATTTTGGCGGAAAGTGTTCAAACGCCTGTGGCCGGTTTTGGGACATTATCCGCCGCTAGTCTATACGTACGGCACGGTTCATTTATTTTGGCCAGTGGCGCACTTCGTGCCGCCAGTCGGTCGGGCAATCCGCGCACTTCTGCCGTTCATCAAGCTGCCCGATTTTCAATGGTCATTGTTGGATACCTTCGATAGCGTGACGCCGTCTTACCAATCGGCACATGCCAGCTTTGAGGTATTTAGCTGGCTCAAACAGGCCGGCTTTTCCAATATCGAACCGACGAATTGGGGATTCACTTCGTTTCGAGGGTGCGTATCGCAGAAGCCTTTAGCTCCCGCCCAAGCGGCATAATCGTGAATTCCGGTGTCCATTGGCTATTTTGGGCCTGCGACCTAGGGACGAATTTGGGCGTCTTGCTGCAAAATCTGCTTCCGGGAGTGGTGGGACAATTTGAAATTCCGACAGCCGCTTTTCCCGACTGACACAGTCGGGCTATGTTCAAATTGGCCCACTACCCTTCCGGGTGACCCCTGTGGTGATTTGCCGCTTCGCATTATCATTTTTACAGCCCAAAACGCGAGTTGCATTAGCTTTTCGGTCGCCTGCGATGATTTCCTTCGCCCAAAAACTTGCCGCAGCGGTGCGAGAAAAGCAAACGCCTGTCGTGGTGGGACTTGATCCGCGCTGGGAATCGTTGCCCGAGGGTTTGCGCCAGCCTTCCCAAGCACACGGTGACAATGAACCTGTGCAACGGGCGGCCGCCGTCGCTGAGTTTTGCCGGCGAGTGATCGACGTGGTTGCTCCGTTGGTTCCTGCTGTCAAACCGCAAATTGCGTTTTTTGAACAGCTAGGACCGCCAGGTCTAATGGCTCTTGGGCAAGTCATCGCTCATGCCCGAAAGCGGGAATTGTTGGTCATTGTCGACGCGAAGCGGAACGACATTGGTTCCACTGCCGAGGCTTATGCCGCAGCTTATTTTGGGCCGCAGGCGGCGTGGCGGGCCGATGCATTGACGGTCAGCCCATATTTGGGAGACGATAGTTTGACGCCATTTGTTACCGCGGCCGAAGAACATGGGGGTGGAGTGTTTGTGTTGGTGAAAACATCGAATCCCGGCGGCGGGCAATTTCAAGATTTATCGTGCGAGGGACGGCCCTTGTATCGCCATGTGGCGGAATTTGTTGAACGATTGGCCAGCGACGAAGTTCAGGCCGAAAACCAGGGCACGGAGAGCGACGGCTACAGCGAAGTTGAATACGGCAGCGTGGGCGCGGTGGTGGGGGCCACCTATCCGGAACAACTCGCTGAATTACGCGCTGGCATGCCCCATGCGTGGCTGCTGATTCCCGGTTATGGCAGTCAGGGTGGCACGGCGAAAGATGTCGCGCCTGGATTTGATGCCCAGGGCCTGGGCGCCATTGTCAACAATTCCCGCGGCATCATTTTCGCGCATCAGCGTGCGGAGTACGCTGGCTTTGGCCCATCGCGCTGGCAGGAAGCGATTGAGGCAGCCACACGAACGATGATTGCACAATTGCAAGCGGAAACCCCGGCCGGAAAATTGGTTTCGCATTGAAGCGATTCGATCGCTGCGGGTGTGGAAATCGCCGATCAAGCACTGCTAGCACGCAGCGGGTTGGGAAGTTGCTCTTGACCCGTGCTCCAG
>Ga0335083_10001274_pt1 | contig 34974 bp, 33 predicted proteins | sample Lox_Sample_42_FD_206716 | JGI IMG/M metagenome (GOLD analysis project Ga0335083, IMG submission 206716) | Soil microbial communities from Loxahatchee National Wildlife Refuge, Florida, United States - Lox_Sample_4.2 | ecosystem: Environmental > Terrestrial > Soil > Wetlands | place: USA...
CGTCTCCACCGCCTCGGTGATCGCCGGCAGCGCCCGCTCGGTCGCCTCGGCGCCGATCGCGATCGCCTCGGTGGCGCGGTGAAAGTCGAACAGGTTGATGCGCGAGAGCCGCGGGCTGATCAGCACGTCGGGCGGATCGCCGGCGAGCCGGGCGCGCGTGATGCGGTCCTGCATGACGTTGAAAGCTTCCACCATCACCGTCGGAATTCCGGGGCGGCCGCGCCGGCCGAGAAACTGCCGGCGCAGCGATCGTTCGCCGCCGAACAGGCCGCGCAGGCCGTTCGCTTTTGGCTTTTCCTTTGCCACCTCGTCGTTCTCGTCGGAGCCATGGTCGGCGATAATGGTGCCGCGCCCGAACAGGTCGGCATTGAGATTGACCGCGATTACCAGCCGGGCGCCAAGGGCACGCGCCGCCGACACGGGAACCGGATTGACCAGCGCGCCGTCGACCAGCCAGCGCCCGCCGACCCGCACCGGCGGGAAAATCCCAGGCAGCGCATAGGACGCGCGTAACGCCTCGGCGAGGCGCCCGCGGGTGAGCCAGATTTCATGGCCGGTATTGAATTCGGTGGCGATGGCGGCAAAGCGGATCGGCAGATCGTCGATGCGGCTGTCGGCGAGCGCGGTTTCCAACCTGGCGGCGAGATGGCCGCCGCGGATAAGCCCCGATCCGGACAGGCTGATGTCGAGATAGCTGAGCACGTTGCGCACATTCAAGCCGCGCGCCCATTCCTCCAGTCCGTCAAGCTGGCGGGCGGCATAACAACCGCCGACGACGGCGCCGATCGACGTGCCGACGATGACGTCCGGCACGATCCCGCGCGCCGCCAAAGCGCGCACCACGCCGATATGGGCAAAACCGCGCGCAGCGCCGCCGCCGAGCGCAAGGCCGATCGTTGGCCGCGTGGCGGCCGGCTGTACCGGCGCCGGGGTGGCCTCGGCAGAGCGGTCGCCGTTGCGCACGCGCGCGAATAAACCTTCAAACACCAAGTTTTTCTCCCCCGTCCCCCAATTTTCGGATCGGGCCAGCCGCCGGACAAGCCTTTCGCCCCGATAGGGTAAAAACTGCTGGCGGAGTCATGTGACCGAAACGTGACGGGGAGCGTGCGCTTGCGGGATTACCTTATGGTTAAACGACTTAGCGGGCGCTTGGTTGCGCGACAATTCAGCCGGGCGTGGCTTTTGACGCTATGGGCCGGGTCCGGCCTTTGTCGCCGGATAGCTGGTTTGGTTGCTTCCTCATGCACTTGTGAATGTCCGTTACTGGAAACCGATTGCCCGGGACTTGCCGGCCGGCGCGGTAATCAATATTTGCTGTCGGCTTTGGTGTAATATGCTTTTCCGAATATTCAGGAGTGCCACATGCGCGGAATTTCTCGCCGGTCGTTTGTTGCGGTTGCCCTAGCCGGCGCGGTGTGGTGCGCCAGCGCGGCCGCGCAAAACGCGACGCCGATTGCCGGCGCCCGCGTCGCGCTCAAGGGCTACGATCCGGTCGCATATTTTACCGACGGAAAACCGGAGCAAGGCTCAAAGGATTTCACCTTCGCGTTCGATGACACGACCTATTGGTTCAAGAGCGCCGACCATCGCGACAAGTTCGCCGCAGATCCCGAACGCTACGCCCCGCAATTCGACGGGTACTGCGCGATCCAGCTCTCGCGGGGCCTCAAGGTCGAGGCCGATCCAAACGCCTGGGCGATCACCAACGGCAAGCTGTACGTCTTCTCGCTGGTCAAGGGAATCCAAAAGTTCAAAAACGAGTCGGTCGCCATTGCCGAGAAGGCCAAGGAAAACTGGCCGAAAGTCCGCGCGCAGTAGATATTCTCCGCGCGCCTTCTTCGCCTTCTCATAGGCCTGCCTTCTCCATTGCGCCGACGATTTTGGCGCGCAGCTCAGGTTTGCGCAGCAGCGTTCCGAAGTCGGCAGTATCGAAGCGCGGATCGATCTGACGCACCGTCGCGGCCTGCCGCGCGGCGTCCTCCTGCCGCCCGGCCAGCGCATAGGCCGCGGCCAATACCGCGTTCGTATAGGGATCAGTCTTGTTGCGGTCGAGCGAGCGCTCGACGATGCGGATCGCATCGGCATTGCGGTCCGCCAGCAGATAAGCGATGCCAAGAATGAATGAATCATTGACCGTGAAGTTAAGACCGAGCTTGCTCGCGGTTTCGAAATCTTTCACCGATGCGTCGACATCGCCCGACCAGAGTAGCGCCGTCGCCAGTCCGGCGTAAGTCTCCGGGTCGCTATTGTTGAGCTCGACCGCGCGGCGCATCTCGTCGAGCGCGCGATCGTAGTCGGCATAGCGAAGATAGACGGCACCGAGCAGTGCGTGCGCACCGGCGCTCGCCGCATCGATGCCGATCGCCTTTTGTCCGAGACTTTCGGCGCGCTGCAATGCCGCGTCGGGATCGGCGGTCCAGCCCTGCATGACGCCGTTGAGTTCGACGCGTCCAAGCCCGATATAAGACGGCGCGTAAGTCGGATCGAGTTCGGCGGCTTGTTTGAACAGCATGCGCGCCTGTGAATTGGCGGTACGGTTCACCCGTCCGTAGAGCTCGCGGCCACGCAACACGAGATCGTAGGCCTCCATGCTGCTTGGCGGCTTGGTGGCGGCTTTGGCCAGTTCGAGATTGGTTAGGCGGCTGGCGAGCGTTCCAGCGATGCGCCGCGTAATATCGTCCTGTACCGAAAAGATGTCCTTCGGTGCGACGTCGTAATTTTCCGACCAAAGCTGCGTACCGCTCTGCGCGGCCGTGAGGCGGATTGCAATGCGAATACGCTCAGGGCTGCGGCGGATGCTGCCCTCGACGATGTAGCGGACATCGAGATTGCGGCCGACTTCGTCCGGCCGCGGCGTTTTGCCCTTATAGGCAAACACGGCATTGCGCGAACGAACGACGAGTTCGGGGAAACGGCCGAGCGCGGAGATGATGTCTTCCGTCAGGCCGTCGGCGAAGTAGTCCTCCTTCGTTGCGTCGGAAAGGGTAACCAGAGGCAACACAGCGATCGACGGGCGCACGTCGCTGTTTGCTGGTGACGGTGCCGACGCCGTCTGCGACGCAGAAGGGACGGTGCGATGCATGGCCCACCAGATACCTGGGCCGGTAATCGCCAAGACCAACACGAGTCCCGTCGCCAGCATGATGCGATTGAGCGGTTTTTTCGGCGTTGCAAGGCCAAGTGCCAGCTCCGGCGCCTCGGCGATCTGCTGCGGCGCCAGGCTAAAGACGCGCACCGGACGGGCGATGTTCTTGACCTGATGTTCGCCGAGATCGGCGAAGGTCAATGGCAGCTTGTCGCGGACCTGATCGCGGGCGGTCTCGGAGATGCACAGCCCGCCCGGTTCGCAAATCGATTCGAGCCGTGCGGCGATATTGACGCCGTCGCCGAAAATATCCTTTCCCTCGATGATGACGTCGCCGATATTGATGCCGACGCGGTATACAATGCGTTTGTCTTCGGCGACATCAGCATTTCGTTGATTCAGCTCGCGCTGAAACGCGACGGCGCAACCTACCGCCTCGACGACACTGGGGAAATCGGCGAGCAGTCCATCGCCGGTAGTCTTGACGATGCGCCCGCCATGCGCGGCGATCGCCGGATCGATATGGTCCTTGCGGGCAGCTTTGAGCGCGCGAAGCGTTCCGACCTCGTCGGCGCCCATGAGTCGACTGTAGCCGACGACGTCCGCCGCCATGATGGCGGCGAGCTTGCGTTCGATGTGCTCAGTTTTCGCCATGCAGGCGCTTCACCGGTGGTCAAGTCGGGCGGCAGGTTAACCGATCTCGTGCGAGATTTCTGCAAGGCAGCGGCCAATGAAGGCTAGCTTGTCGGCCTTTGCATGGAGAAAACGCCCTCGACCACGGCGTATTGGTCGTAGCCGCAGCGGGCGATGGGCTTGAGCGCCGCGGTATCGAGGACGCCGTCGACGATGAAGCGGTCGTCAATATGCACGCCGACGACCTGGCCGAATACAACGTGGCAGTCGACTGGCTGGCCGTCGGCCGTTTCCATGGCGACGATCTTGATGAGCCTGCATTCGAGTGCGCATGGCGAAGCCTTCACCCGCGGCGGCTTGACCAGCCGCGACGGCGCCGGTTCAAGCTCGGCGCGGATCATTTCATTGCTGCCGCGGGGCATCGGCGCCGACGTCATATTCATGGCTTCGCGCAGGTCCCAGGTGGCGAGATTGCAGACGAATTCGCCGGTTTCGGCGATGAAGCTGACGGAATCCTTGCGCCCTTCGCTGGCGAACATCAGCAGATTGGGCCGGCTGTTGACGCCGTTGAAAAACGAATAGGGCGCGCAATTCACCTCGCCTTTCAAGCTCATAGACGTGACCCAGCCTATCGGGCGCGGCGCGACGATGGCCTTGAACGGATCGTTCGGCAGCAGACGCTTGTCGCGCTTGTCAGGCTCGTAGAACATCGAATCCTCAGCCGCTGTAGCGGGTGACGATGGCCGCAAGCGGCGGCCGCTCGCGATCCTCGGGCGGCTTGCCGGGACGGCCGATATGCACGAAACCGGCGATGCGCTCGTGGTCGCCGATACCGAGGCGGGCAAGCACGCGCCGGTCATAGGCGTACCACTCGGTGATCCAGCTTGCGGCAAAACCCATGGCATGGGCGGCAAGCACGAGATTCATGGCGGCGGCACCCGCGGAGAGCTGCTGCTCCCATTGCGGAATCTTGACATGCGGACCGGCGCGGCTGACCACCGCGATCACCAGCGGCGCGCGCGCGAGCCGCGTGCGCTCGAATTCGATCTGGTCGGGTTTGGCATCCGCGCGGTCGGCGGTAAAGGCTGCGGCGATCGCTTCGCCTGCGGCAAGGCGCGCCTCGCCCTCGAAGACGATGAACCGCCAGGGCGCGAGCTTGCCGTGGTCCGGCACCCGCGAGGCGATGGCGAGCAGCGTGTCGATCTCCGCCGCAGTCGGACCGGGACCGGTCAAGTCCATTGGCTTGACCGAACGGCGGGTCTTCAGCAGCTGCAAGGCATCGGGCATTGCGACCTCTCGGAAACGGCGTCCGCGCCTAGCATAGCGCCTCCGGGGTGACAAACCGCCCCGGTGGCTTGAAATCGCCGCGATTTGGGCCGAAAACGCCCCTTCCATGAGGCATGAACCCGCAATCGCCGCCCGTTTCCGGCTATGGCCGGCGCTCGCAACGGCATTGATGCTGCTCGTTCCGCATGCCGCAGCGGCGCAATCGGCCGATCAGAATTCGCTGTTTTCGTCGGCGCCGACGACGACCACCGGGATAATCGCCCCGGGCGGCACACTGTCGTCGCAGCCGCAATGGCCGCCGGCCGCGCCGCGCCTGTCCGTGCCGATGGCCGCCGCGGTGCCGATGGTTCCGGCAGGGCAGGTCGCGCTTGCGCTCAGCGCGCGCTTCGGCAAGGACGCCGCACCGATCTCCGGCGGCCTCACCTGGCGCGTTTACGCGGCCAAGCCGAGTGCCGGTGGGACCTTCCGCCTGATCAAGGAGGACAAGTCGCCCGCGCCGACGCTGGTGCTGCCCGCCGGGCCCTATATCGTGCATGTCGGCTTCGGGCTCGCCACCGCGGTCAAGCCGGTGAATTTGAACGGGCAGACCGTCCGCGAGGAGTTCGACCTGCCCGCCGGCGCGCTGCGTCTCGAAGGCAAGGTCGGCGACGTCCGCATTCCGGCGGGGCAGGTGTCCTTCGAGGTCTATAAAGGCAGTCAGTTCGAGTCGGGCGACCGCCGGCCGATCGCCGAACACGTGGTGACCGGCAATGTGGTGGTGGTGCCGGAAGGCACCTATTACGTCGTGTCGAACTACGGCGATGCGAATTCGGTGGTTCGCTCCGACATTCGCGTGCAAGCCGGCAAGCTCACCGACGTCACCGTCACGCACCGCGCCGCCGCCATCACCCTCAAGCTGGTCAGCGAGAAAGGCGGCGAGGCGCTCGCCAACACCGCCTGGTCGGTGCTCACGCCCGGCGGCGACGTGATCAAGGAATCGATCGGCGCATTTCCCCGCGTGATCCTGGCCGAGGGCGAATACCGCGCCATCGCGCGCAACGAGGGCAAGGTCTACGAGCGCGAATTCAAGGTCGTCACCGGCGTCGACGGCGACGTCGAAGTGCTGGCAAAGTGACCGCGGGCCCGATGCTCCAATACCGACCGATGGAATGACTATGGTGACACAGCCCATCGCGAACGACGCGGCCATGGATCTGTTCGCGCGTCTGGACACCGGATCGATCGCGCTTCTGCTCGACGTGGACGGCACGCTCATCGATTTCGGGCCGACACCGCACGAGGTGCATGTCTCCGATGACCTCAAGGAAACGCTGACCCGTCTGTCGCCGCTCACCGGGGGCGCGCTCGCTTTGGTGAGCGGGCGGCCGATCGGCGACCTCGACCGCATGTTCGCGCCGCTCAAGCTCGCCGCGATCGGCGGGCACGGCGCCGAGATGCGCTTGCGCGGCGATGAAATCATCAACGCGGCGGCACCGCTTCCGCAAGATCTGCGCCGGCATCTCGCCGGCGCCGCCACGCCGGGCTCCGGCGTCGTCGTCGAGGACAAGGTCTATTCGCTGGCACTGCACTACCGCCAGGCGCCGCAACACGAAGACCGCCTGCGCGCGCACATCGCGGCCGGCCGAGCGGCGTTTCCCGGCGAGGCAACCGAATTGCTGACCGGCAAGGCGATCCTCGAATTGAAACGGCCGAACGTCAACAAAGGCGATGGCGTGCGCGAATTGATGCGCCACCCGCCGTTCGCTGGGCGCATTCCGGTGTTCATCGGCGACGACGTCACCGACGAATCGGCCTTCGCGGTGTTGCCGGAACTGGGCGGCAAAGGCTTCTCCGTACGCCGGCAATTCACGCCGCTCGCCGGCATGTTCGATTCGCCGATGCAGGTGCGGACAGCCTTGCGGCGGCTCGCCGCGGGGGGTGGAGCGGTCCGGTCATGACCGACGCCCATCTCGATCTCGCGGTCATCGGCAACGGCCGCACGGCGGCGCTGGTCGAGCCGTCCGGCCGCATCGTGTGGTGGTGCCTGCCCCGCTATGACGGCGATCCGGTGTTCTGCCGGCTGCTCGCCGGCGAGGAGGAAAAGGGCTTCACCGACGTGGTCCTCGACGGCCAGGTCGAGACTCGTTCCAGCTATATGCGCAACACCGCGATCGTGGTGACCGAGCTCGTCGACGGCAACGGCGGCGCGGTGCGGATCACCGACTTCGCGCCGCGTTTCCAGCACTACGGCCGCACCTTCCGCCCGCCGCAGCTCGTCCGCATCGTCGAGCCGATCGCCGGCATGCCGCGCATCACCATCCGTTTTCGCACTACGCATCGCTATGGCGTGCCGGTAACCACACGGTCGTCCAGCAGTAACAGCATCCGCTTCTGGCGCGACGAGGTGCCGGTGCGGCTGACCACCGATGCGCCGCTTTCCTATGTCGAGAACGAAGCCTCGTTCGTGCTCACGCGCCCGGTGCACATGGTGATGGGCGTCGACGAGCCGTTTGAAGGGGCGCTCGAGAGCACCAGCCGTGAATTCTGCGATCGCACCCGCGACTACTGGATGGAATGGGTGCGGCGGCTGGCGTTCTCGATCGACTGGCAGGACGAGATCATTCGCGCCGCCATCACGCTCAAATTGTGCAATTTCGAGGAGACCGGCGCGATCGTGGCGGCGCTGACCACCTCGATCCCCGAGGGGCCGAAATCGGGGCGCAACTGGGACTACCGCTACTGCTGGATGCGCGATGCCTTCTTCGTCGTGCGGGCGCTCAACCGCATCGGCGCGACCCGCACGATGGAGGATTTCATCTCCTATATCCTGAGCGTTGCGGCCGGCCGCGCCGACCGGCTCAAGCCGCTCTACGGCGTCGTGCACACGGACACGCTGGAGGAGCGCACCGCGGACCATCTTGCCGGCTTCAACGGCGACGGGCCGGTGCGCATCGGCAACGCCGCGGTCGACCAGAACCAGCACGACGTTTACGGCAGCATCATCATGGCGGCGACGCCGATGTTCTTCGACCGGCGGCTGCCGGTGCCGGGTGACGAAGCCTTGTTCAAGGCGATCGAGCCGCTCGGCGAGCAGGCGGCAAAGGTAGCGCTAATGCCGGATGCCGGCATCTGGGAATACCGCGGCCGCAAGCGCGTGCACACTTTTTCCGCGGCGATGTGCTGGGCGGGGTGCCAGCGGCTCGAGGCGATCGCCGCCCATCTCGGGCTGTCCGACCGCGCGGCCTATTGGGGCGGCGTCGCCGGCAAAATCGGCGAGGAGGTGCTGCAACGCGGCTGGAATCCCGCCCGCAAGGCGTTTTCCGCGGCATTCGGCAGCGACGATCTCGACGCCAGTTGCCTGCTGCTGGCCGAACTCGGGCTGATCGCCCCCGACGATCCGCGCTTTGTCGCAACTGTAGAGGCGATCGACCGTGAACTTCGGCGCGGTTACAACGTTATGCGGTATGTGGTCGCAGATGATTTTGGCTCGCCGGAATTGGCTTTTTTGATTTGCCGGTTCTGGCTGATCGATGCAATGTGGGAGATCGGGCGACGCGACGAGGCCCGCGATATGTTTGTCGACGCTCTTAAATTGCGCAACCGGTACGGTCTATTGTCGGAAGACGTGCACCCCGTGACCGGAAAACTTTGGGGAAATTTTCCTCAAACCTATTCGATGTCAGGGCTGATTTTGACCGCGATCAAACTGTCGCGGAGCTGGGGAGACCGATATTGGCGCGGCTCGTCGTAGTATCGAACAGGGTGGGCGTTCCGGATCGCAGCGCGCGTGCCGGCGGGCTTGAAGTCGCGATCCGCCCGACGCTGCGGCGGCGGGGAGGCCTGTGGTTCGGCTGGAGCGGGCGGGTGGCGGAGGGCGATCCGGGGCCGGCCAGGATCGTCGAGCACGACAATGTCGCCTATGCCACCGTCGATTTGCGCAAAGAGGATTACCAGGAATTCTACAACGGATTTGCCAATCGCGTGCTGTGGCCGATCCTGCACTACCGGCTCGACCTCGCCGAATTTACCCGCCGCGATCTCGGCGGCTATTTCCGCGTCAATGAATTCTTCGCCCGCCATCTGGAGACATTGCTCAAGCCCGACGACGTGATCTGGGTGCACGACTATCATCTGTTGCCGCTCGCCCGCGCGCTGCGCGAGCGCGGCCACAGGAACAAGATCGGATTCTTCATCCACGTGCCGTGCCCGCCGCCGGAAATCCTCACGGCGCTGCCCAATCACGAGCAGCTCATCCCGGCGCTCGGCCAGTACGACCTCGTCGGCTTTCAGACCGAAATCGATGCGGTCAATTTTTCGCGCTATCTGGACAACGAAACCAACCTGACGCCCGTCGACAGCGACAGCTTCGCGGTCGGAGACCGCATCGTGCGGGTCGGCGTGTTCCCGGTCGGCATCGAGACCGAGGCATTCGCGCGGCTGGCGCGGCGGGCAATCGAATCGGAGTTCGTGCGCGAGGTGCTCGACAGCCTGTCCGGGCGCGCGATGATCATCGGCGTCGACCGGCTGGATTATTCCAAGGGCATCCCGGAACGCATGAGCGCGTTCGAACGCCTGCTGACCAATTTTCCCGACTGGCGCGGCAAGGTCACCTATTTGCAGATCACCCCGCGCAGCCGCACCGGCATCCAGGAATATGCCGATATTGCCCGCGCGGTCGGGGAGGCGGTCGGCCGCATCAACGGCACCTATGGCGAGGCGTCGTGGACGCCGGTCCGCTACATCAACAAGGCCCACAGCCGCACCGCGCTCGCCGGCCTCTACCGCGCGGCGCGGGCGGCCCTGGTGACGCCATTGCGCGACGGCATGAACCTGGTGGCCAAGGAATTTGTCGCCGCGCAGAACGCGGACGATCCGGGCGTGTTGATCCTGTCGCGCTTTGCCGGAGCCGCGCGCGAATGCGCAGCGGCGCTGCTGGTCAATCCGTACGATCCGGAAGGGGTCGCCATCGCCATCAACCGCGCATTGTCGATGCCGCTGGACGAGCGCAAGGCGCGGCACGCCGCCAATTTCAATGTACTGGTGGCAAACGACCTCACCCGCTGGGCCGAGCGTTTCCTGGCCGTGCTCGAATCGCCGCGCAACGCCGCCGCGCAGCGGGAGCAATTGCGCGCCGCTGGCGCGCGTTGAGTCCTGGCGAATTGATCTAGGTCAGGGCCTGACGATCGGGTGCCGCTAAGATATCGCCGCTTTATCGGGAATCGACCCATGCACCGAATTGTATTCGCGCTGTTCGTTCTTGCCGCCACTGTCGCACTGCCGGCGGCCCGCGCGCGCGGCCGACGCCGCCAACGGCGAAAGGCTTGCCAAGCGCTGGTGCGCGGCCTGCCACGTGGTGGCGTCCGACCAGGCGCATGGCAACACCCAGGTGCCGCCGTTCTCGGCCATCGCCAGGCAGCCGGGCATCGATTCAAGCAAGCTTGCCCTGTATCTGCTGCTGCCGCATCCGAAAATGCCGGACATGAATCTCACGCGCAGCGAGGCCGCCGATCTCGCGGCCTATATCGCGACGCAGGGCCGCTAGGCGGACGATTGCGGCGCCGGATGCGGGCCGCTTTTCTCGAGTGCCGAGAGCGCCTGGCGCAGCCGCGCGCGGATATATTCGGTCGAGCCCGCGGTCACCATGCTGGGATCGAGATAGAAATCGAGCCCGGTGAGATGTTCGCTGAAGATTTCGACCTTGACGCCGTCGGAGTCGAGCATGCCTTCGACCGCATAGGGGATGATCTCGCGGCTGATGCCCTTCATGGTGATCGGCTGCAGGGCGTGGGCGACCAGGATGTCGCGCACGAGGGCGTAGGTTTCGTAGCTCGCCACGATATGCCCGGGTTCGGCGATCGATTGCAGGCGGGCGGCGAGGTTCGCCTCGGCGCCGATGATGGTGTATTCCATGCGGTCGGCGCTGCCGAAATTCCCGACATTGCAGAATCCGGTGTTGATGCCCATGCGCACGCGGAACGGGTGCTCGACGCCCGCCTTGCGCCATTTGATGTTGAGCTCGGCCAGGCGGTGCTGCATGTCGGCGGCCATGCGCAGGCAGGCCTTGGCGTCTTCCGCTTCGCCTTTTGAATCCGGGTCGCCGAAGAAGATCAGGATGGCGTCGCCGACGAATTTGTCGAGCGTGCCGCCATGCTTGAGCGCGATGTTGGACATCTCTGTGAAATATTCGTTGAGCAGCGCGGTGATCTGCTCCGGCTGCAACCGCTCCGTGGTGGCGGTGAAATCCTTGATGTCGGAAAAGAAGATGGTGAGCTTCTTGCGCTCGGTGTGGATGGCGACGTCCTTCTGGCCGCTGAAGATGCTCTTGTAGATCTGCGGCGAGATGTAACGGGAGATTTTCATCGACAGCGTAGCGAGGAACTCGTTAGCGGTCTCCAGCTCGCGGTTCATGCCGCGGATCGTCGCGGCCTGGCGCTGCTGCATGCCGATGAAGGTGACGCCGGACGCCGCCATGAACACGAAATAGGCGAGCAGGTACTTGAAGGAAAATATGTTGGTCGCCAGCGTCTGGCTGATGCTGATTTCCTGGATGCCGCGCACGTCGCCGACCTTCCAGTCCCGTTTCGGACTTTCCGCGTGCGCATTGTGGCAGGTCACGCAGGCCTGCCCCATGACCACCGGCGCGACGAGGCGGACATGGTCGGTCAGGATCGACGCCGAAACGGCGGTCAATTGCTGGTCCGGATGGGCGCGCAATTGCGCCAGCGCGTCCTTTTCGAATTCGTCGAGGTGGTGCGGCGCGCGATTCTTGAACGGATAATCCGATACGAAGCGGTAGGCGATGTTGTGCTGCTGCTCGCTGATCACGCGGCCCAGTTCGAGCGAAAGGGTCGCGGGAATCGGGATCGCGCCCGGCACGGCCTCGTAGTTGCTCGACACCTCGGTCAGCCCATGCGCGGCGAGCACCCGGCCGACCACGTTGGTGGCGTAGTAGCCGCGCACGCTGCTGACCACCGAATTCAAATCCCGCGCCTGCCGCAGCAGCGCGGTCTCGGTCAAATTGCGCAGATCGAGCCAGACCGCGAGCGGCAGGCCGGCGATCAACGCCAGCACCCACAGCACCATGATCAGGCTGCGCGAGCCCGTCGTCGCAGAACGAACGTTTTGCATCGGCTGACCTCTTCCAGGACGGCCCAATTCGCGGCCGTATTCCAATCGCGAAAGACAAGCTTATTACATCGGCCGTCGCGCTTCGAGATGATTGATCGCCGGTTCCGTCTTGCTTAACGGGCGTTAACGAAGTTCGTTCCGGCGCCGGAGAACGAACCGCAGTCGCCGGCAAGGTCGCTCAGGCCGAGCGAACGGATTTGATGAATTTCTCGACTTCGGCGTCGAGCTTGCGGCTCTCGCCGGACAAAAATTGCGCGGCGCGCAGCACTTTCACCGATGCCGCGCCGGTCTCGTCGGCATCGTGGTTCACGTCGGTGATGTTGGTGGCCACTTGCGCCGCGCCCTTGGCCGCCTGGGCGATGTTCAGGGCGATCTCCTGGGTGGCGGCGCCTTGCGCATTGACCGCGGCAGTGATGGTCGCGGCGATTTCCGAAATGCGGCCGATGGTGCCGCTGATCTCCTTGATGGCGGCGACCGATTCGCGGGTTGTATTCTGCATCTCGGCGATCTGCGCCTTGATCGTTTCCGTCGCCCTGGCCGTCTGCGTCGCCAGCGTCTTGACTTCCGTTGCGACGACCGCGAAGCCACGACCGGCTTCGCCGGCGCGCGCCGCCTCGATGGTGGCGTTGAGGGCGAGCAGGTTGGTCTGCCCCGCAATCGTTGTGATGAGCTTGACCACGTCGCCGATGCGGCTCGCCGAACGCGACAGTTCCGCGATCCGGGCATCGGTTTGTTCGGCCTGGCGCACCGCCTCGGCGGCGATCTTCGTCGACTGCTCCACCTGGCGGCCGATTTCCTCGATCGAGGCGCCGACCTCGCCGGTCGCCGACGCCACCGACTGCACGTTGGAGGAAGCTTGCGCGGACGCGATGGCGACGGCGGCGGAGAGATGCTGGGTCGCCTCGGCATTCTTGGTCAGCGTGCCGGCGGTCGTTTCCAGCTCGGCCGCGGCGGAGGCGACCGCCCCGGCGATTTTGCCGACGGCCTGCTCGAAGCGGTCGGCGAGGCCGCGCACCATGGTCTCGCGCTCCGCTGCGGCGAGCGCCGCCGATTGTTTTTGCTCGGTTTCGAGCTTCTCGAGACGCACGAGATTGTCGTGGAATGTGCGCGCGGCGCGCGCGGCATCGCCCACCTCGTCACCGCGGCCGGTATAGGGAATGTCGAATTCGCGCCTGCCATTCGCCAGTTGCAGCAAGACGCCGGCAATGGTTCTGATCGGCCGTCCGATCGACAGCACCCCGAAAGCCGCGGCGCCGCCGAGAATGAGCACGACGATAAATCCCGCGGTCAGGCTGATTTGCGCCGTTTCGCGGATGCGGGCCGCCGTCACGCTCATGCGTTGCGAGGCATGCTCCTTGGCGACCGAGGTCGCCTGCGTAATCAGCGTGTCGATCTCGCTGCCGAGCTTGCCGATCTCGGCGAGCGGCTTGGTTATGTCGGCGAAGTCGCGTTTGAGCGCCGTCATCTCGGCGGCATTGGCCGCGTAGGACTGGGCCAGCGTGATGAGTTTCTTGAACCGCACGCAATTTTCGCCGTCACCACAAAGCTGCACCGCGGCTTGCAGATAACTGACCGCGTGACCCATGTTCATGCGCAATGCCGAGAGCGCCACATCGGATTCCCGTTCGGAAATAGCCAGGCGTATTTCCCGCGTGCCGATCTGCATCCGCTGCAGGGCGACGGCCGCGCGCAGCATGTCCGCGGTGACGTATTGTTCGTTGCGCTCGAGCTCGGCCTGCTGGGCCAAGGAGGCGTTGCTGGTGTACTGGTTGAAGATCATGCCGGCGACCAGGACGACGCCGATGCCGGCCGTAATGGCGAGTTTGGTGCCGACGCGGACGTTCAGCCGGGGAAGCACGGTGGCAAGATCCAGCTTGAGCATCAGATCGCCTTTTGCCTTTGCGGCAGGCTTTGGCAACAGCGCCGCGCCAGGCGCTGACGGCTAAATATCGCTCTTGGCCGAGGGTCTTCTGGCCGGCGATCGGCATAATACGGGCGGCCGAGTTTGCATTTGGTTAACCGAGTTTGCCGATACCGGAAGGCCCCGGCGTATGGACCGGACCGGCCAAAATCCACTTTTCCGGCCTGCGCAGGCGTTCAGGCCGCCTTGCGCGCCCGCTTCACGTCCGGCGGCACGGCTTCGTCGGCGAGGCCGGCGAGTGCGGCGTCGAGCGGCAAGACCTGCTGGCCTTCGCTGCCGAGGCGGCGGATCGAGACGGTGCGGTCGGCGGCTTCCTTTTTGCCGATCACCAGCAGCGCCGGCACCTTGGCGAGCGAATGCTCGCGTACCTTGTAATTGATCTTTTCGTTGCGCAGGTCGCCCTCGGCGCGCAGGCCGAGCGCGCGCGCCGCGGCAAGCGCCTCGCGCGCATAGTCGTCGGCGTCCGCCGTGATGGTGGCGACGATCGCCTGCACCGGCGACAGCCAGAGCGGCAGATGGCCGGCGTAATGCTCGATCATGATTCCGGTGAAGCGCTCGAGCGAACCGAACATGGCGCGGTGCAACATCACCGGCGTGACCTTGTTGGAGTGCTCGTCGATGTAAAAGGCGCCGAGCCGGCCCGGCATGTTGAGATCGACCTGCACCGTGCCGCATTGCCAGTCGCGGCCGATGGCGTCGCGCAGAACGTATTCGAGTTTCGGCCCATAAAAGGCGCCTTCGCCCTTATTGAGCGTCCACGGACGGCCGGAGGCTTTCAAAGCCGCCATCAGCGCGGCTTCGGCCTTATCCCACATGGCGTCCTCGCCGATGCGTTTTTCCGGCCGGTCGGAGAATTTGATATGCACGTCGTTGAAGCCGAAGTCGGCGTAGATCGACAGGATCTGATCGTTGACCTTGAGCGATTCTTCCTCGATCTGCTTCTCGGTGATGAAGATATGCGCGTCGTCCTGCGTGAATGCGCGCACGCGCAGCAGCCCATGCAGCGCGCCCGACGGCTCGAAGCGGTGAACCTTGCCGAATTCGGCGAATTTGGTGGGCAGATCGCGGTAGGATTTCAGCCCGTTCTTGAAAATCTGGATGTGGCCGGGGCAGTTCATCGGCTTGACCACGAAGACGCGCTCGTCGTCTTCGCGCGGTTGCGTGAGAAACATGTTCTCCCGGAACGTCGCCATGTGGCCGGAAGCGACCCACAGCGAGGAGTCCATCAATTGCGGCGCGTTGACTTCGGCGAAGCCGAACGCGAGCTGCCGGCGGCGGATGTAGTTTTCCAGCGCCTGGAACAGCGTCCAGCCTTTCGCGTGCCAGAATACCGAGCCGGGCGCTTCCTCCTGGAAATGGAACAGGTCCATCTCGCGGCCGAGGCGTCGGTGGTCGCGCTTTTCGGCTTCCTCGATCTGTTTCAGGTACGCGTCGAGCTCTTCCTGCTTGGCGAAGGCGGTGCCGTAAATGCGGGTGAGCATCGGGTTCTTCGAGTCGCCGCGCCAATAGGCGCCCGCGACCTTCATCAGCTTGAAGGCATTGCCGACCTTGCCGGTCGAGGTCATGTGCGGGCCGCGGCAAAGATCGAACCAGTCGCCCTGCCGGTAAATGTTGATCTGCTGGTCCTGCGGAATGGCGTCGACCAGTTCGACTTTGAAATTCTCGCCCATGTCGCGGAAGGTTTTCTTGGCCTGCTCGCGCGACCACACCTCCTTGGTGAAGGGTTTGTCGCGGGCCACAATCTCCTTCATCTTCTTCTCGATGACCGGCAGGTCTTCCAGCGTGAACGGTTGATTGCGGAAGAAATCGTAATAGAAGCCGTTCTCGATCACCGGACCGATGGTCACCTGCGTGCCCGGCCAGAGCGACTGCACCGCTTCCGCCATGATATGCGCGGCGTCGTGGCGGATCAGCTCGAGCGCGCGCGGGTCCTCGCGCGAGACGAACTCGATCCTGGCGTCGCGTTCGATGCGGTCGGATAGGTCCGCGAGCTTGCCGTCGAGCGCCATCGCGACGGTGCGTTTCGCCAGTGAAGGCGAAATGCCTTTGGCGACGTCCAAGCCTGTGGTGCCCTGGGGGTAGTCCCGACGCGCGCCGTCGGGAAAGGTCAATGCGACCATGTCTCGTCTCCTGTGGCTCACTCCTGCGAACGAGCGCAGGTAAGCGATGACTTCACGGGGCAGGGATATAGCAGGGGTTGCGCCGAACGCAACCGGGCGATCTATAGTGGTCCGGCGGCAAATTCGGCGAGTGCTTCGCCGACATGCGCGATAACGCTGTCCCAATCGGCCGGCCGCGGCTGGCGGAAAAGCCGGGCGCTCGGGTACCAGGGACTGTCGCCTCGATCGAGCAGCCAGCGAAAATCGGGAGAATAGGGCAACAGCACCCATACCGGCCTGCCCAGCGCGCCGGCGAGGTGGGCGACCGCCGTGTCGACCGCGATCACGAGGTCGGAAAGCGCCAGAACGGCGGCGGTGTCGGCAAAATCGGCAAGTTCCGGCCCGAGATGACGCACCCGAGACCATGAGTTGAGAATTTCGCCGTCGCCGTCGCGCAATTCGCGCTGCACGCTGAGCCATTCGATGGCGTCATTGTCCGCAAAAAGTGGCTGCAGTCGCGCGAGCGGAATGGAGCGTGCCGCATCGCGGCTGTGCGTGGCGCTGCCGGCCCAGGCGAGCGCGATGCGCGCCTTGCCGGAGCGCGGCAATCTTTCCCGCCATTTCTCCAGGCGGTCGCGCGGCGTGGCGAGATAGGGGACGTCGGCGGGGATGGTGTGCAGCGAAGTCCGCAACGCGAGCGGCAGGCTCATGATCGGGCAATGCAGGTCGAATGGCGGCAATGGTATCCCCCGCGCAATCACTTGCGCGCAACCGCTCAACTTCGACAAGAGCGGCAAGAGACCGGCTTGCGCTTCGAGGATCGTTGTTGCGCCCAACGCGGCGAGCCGGGGAATGTAACGGACAAACTGGAGGGTGTCGCCAAAGCCTTGTTCGGCATGAACGAGGACGGTCTTGCCGGCGGGCGGCTCGCTGCCGAGCCAGAGGGGCTGCGCGAAGCGGCGCCGGTGCGGCTTCTGGCTGTCCGTCTCCCAGCGCCATTCGTATTTTGCCCAGCCATTGTGGAAATCGCCGATCAGGAGACGGGCCAGCGCCTCGTTCCAATGCGCGTTGGCGTGCGCCGGATCGCGCGCGAGTGTCGCGGCGAAAGCGGCGAGCGCCTCGTCGAAACGGCGCAACTCGCTGAGGATGTTGGCGCGATTGTACAGGGCGTTGACATTGTCCGGATCGAGCGCAAGCACAGAATCGAAATTCGGCAGCGCATCGGCCAGCTTGTTGAGCGCAAACAGGCTGGTGCCGCGATTGAGCAGCGCCGAAACATGATGCGGCGCCGCGCGCAGCGCGCGGTTGAAGTAGTTCAACGCTTCGTCATGCCGATCGAGTTTTTGCAGGATGAAGCCGTAATTGCAGTCGGTCTCGGCCGAGGGCGGGTTCACCCGCATCGCCGCCGCCATGAATTCAAGCGCCCCGGCATAGTTCCGGCGGGCGAGATGGATTTCGGCCAGCAGATGCAGCGCGCGCCAGTCTTTCGGCCGCGCTTTCAGAATGTCGCGGTAACGCCATTCGGCCTCATCGAGCCGTCCCTGCCGCTGCAGTTCAGCGGCGAACAAAATTTCGGCATTCGCCGCGTCGGCGGGCCGTCGGGGTTTGGCTTTGTTCACAAGGGGGCGCTTGGCTCAGCCGATTCGCGATGGAGCATTATACCCGGATGCTGCGTCGGCGGGCCGCGATGGCGTAGCCCTGAAGGCCGCGTCCACCCGCCTTATCGCATCGTTAAGATGCGCTTTTCTAGAATGACGCGCCCGATTCGCTGCGCACGGCATTGCCGCCATGGATTGCTACTACATCAATCTGGACGCCGCCGCCGAGCGCAAGCGGCACATCGAAGAAAATTTCGCCGCATGCAGGAAGCCGGATTGGACGCTCACGCGTTTCCCGGCGATCGATAAGGCGTATATCGCCGGCAACAATATCGCCGGGGACGCCAGGCCCGCGGAGAAGGGATGTTTCCTCAGCCACCAGATGCTGATGCGCGAGCGTCTCGGTGACGACGAGCCCTGTTTCATCGTGGAAGACGACGCCGCGTTCGGCGTCCGCACCTGCGCGCATATCGATCTGGCGCTCGAGCGGAACAAGGCCACCGATTGGGACATCCTGTTCACCGATGTCTGCATCCCCGACATGCCGGTGATGTTCGAACTGCTGAAATATCGCCGCGAGCTGGCCAAAGGCAACATCGACGTCGTATTCATGAATCTCGGCAGCCTGCGCTTTGCCGGCTCGACCGCCTACATCGTCAACGGCAAATCGAAACGCAAGGTCTATGACATGCTGCGCGCGTGCCGGAAGATCGACCGGCCGTACGATCTTTATCTGCGCCAGCTCGCGCATGGCGGTGCGCTGAACGTCTATTCGCTGTTCCCGTTCGTCACCACGCTGTCGGAATTTTGCGACGCCTCGCAGATCAAAACGGCCGGCGACCGCCCGGTCGAACTGACGTGGAATATTTTTCGCAGAATGATCTGGACCGAACGAAATCTCAACCGTTGCAAATCGGCATTGGCGGCGTTCCGCAAGACGTGGTGCGACGGCGAACCGCCGGTGAGGGTCGCGGGCGCCGACGAAGAACTCTCGGCCTTCACGAATTTGTTTTCCTCAATGGCCGCGATCCGCGCCTGAGGCGGGGTTCGCGGGCGCCTCGTTGGTGCCGCGCCAGCGTCCGTAGCGCCAGGGGCTCCACCAATGGGCGTTCGCCGGCAATGCCGCGGGCACGAAATCGAGCCCATGCGTTCCCCATGGATGGCAGCGGAGAATGCGCGCGAGTGCCATCCAGCCGCCGGCCCAAAGTCCGAAGCGGCAAATTGCCTCGTCGGCATAGTCGGAACAGCCCGGCAGGTGGCGGCAGCGCGGGCCGATCAAGGGCGACAGCGTATAGCGGTAGAGCGCGACCAGGCCGCGTCCGGCGATGCGCGGCAGCCGCGCCGGGCCGCTCGCACTCGCTTCGTTTTGCCGCTTGAGCGTCATTGAAGTTCCAGTGGAAGTGCAATTTCAAGCAAAACAGGAAGTCCGGAAAGTTCCAATGCAGGTTCCCGGGCGCGCCGATTACGGCGGCCAATAGCAACTATTTTACACTAGACCCGAATCCGGCCGCTCATTAAAAGTGTCGGTATCGGGGGTATGTAGGCCGCCAAAGCCCAGCACAAACGCGGAAAAACCGCGCCGGAAAACGGGCTTGGCGGCACGAAGGGGGAAGAATGAATCGCTCCCTTGCGATTGCTGTTGCGCTCGCGTTGACGGCGCCGGTTACCTTGTTGCCCGCCGCCGCCGAAACGGTCGACCGCACGCTGCCGATGCATTTCGAATTGCGCCTGCAAGGGCCGGCGCAGACTTGCGGCGCGAAGTGCAAGCTCTGGATATCGGCAAGCGGCGCGATCACCGCGGACACGGCGCGCGATTTCGACCTTTTCGCGCAAGACCGGGATCTCGCCGGCGCGACACTGGTGCTCGACTCCGACGGCGGCTCGGTGCACGGCGCCATCGCGCTCGGCCGCGACATCCGCCGGCGCGGCCTCGACACCACGGTCGGCCGTATCATCGATCTCGACCGCGCCGACCAGGACGTGCCGCGCGGCAAATATTCGGCCGTCGCCGACTGCGAATCCATGTGCGGCTTCGTGGTGCTCGGCGGCGTCCACCGCACCGTACCGGAACAGGCGCGCGTGATGGTGCACCAGATCTGGCTCGGCGACCGGCGCGACGATCCGACCGCGGCGAATTATTCGGCCGAGGACCTCGTGCTGGTCCAGCGCGACATCGGACGGCTCGCGCAATATACCGTCGACATGGGCGGCTCGATCGAGCTGCTCGATCTGGCGCTGCGCATTCCGCCGTGGGAGCCGATGCATGCCTTGACGGCGGAGGAAACGCGCCGCACCCATCTCGCCACCGAAGAACCGGCGGGCCCCGCCGTGTCGGCGACCGTCGCGGCTTCGCCGGCGGCCGCCGCCTCGCGGCTGATCCCGCGCATCACCGACGGCGCACGCCCGACCGAGATCAGCGAGCGGCGCTGGTCGGTGGTCGACCGCGCCGGGGTGGCGTCGCTGGCGCGTCGCCAGCCGCTCACGATCGAAGGCGAAGACATCGGCAGTTTCGATCTCATGCTTGCCTGCGGCGCCGGCGGCGACAGCTACGATGTGAGCTATGTCGAGCACCGCCATCGTGCCGGCGAGGTCAAGGTGCCGGCCGGGGTCGGCGCGGTGACGATGACGGTCGGGCGCCATTCGGCCACGCTCAAGGTGATGTCGTCGAAGCGCAGCAGCGAGCCCGACGAACTCGTCACCTATGCAACCGGTCCGGTGCCGGCGGCGCTGGTCGGCGCATTCGCAGCCGTCGGCAGCCATTCGATGCTGGTCGAGACGAAGAGCGGCGATCAGTTGACCGGCATCCGCCTCGGCAATACCGGGGCGCAGCAGAGCCTCGCGCGGCTCGCCGCGGCTTGCGCGAAATCGATCGGCGACCGTGCCGAACTGGGCGGCAAGAAGACCGGCGGCATGGCGGTGGCGAAATAGGCTATTGCGCGGCCTTGCCCTGCGCGCGCCTGGCTTCGATCTGATCGAGCGCGGACACCACGGCATCGAAGGTGAGCATCGTGGAGGCGTGGCGCGCCTTGTAATCGCGCACCGGCTCGAGCACCGCGATGTCGGCCCATTTGCCGGACGGCGGCGGGCCGTTTTCCTTGAGCATCTTACGCACGGTCTCGCGCAACGCGCGTAACTCGGCCGGGTCCGAGCCGACCACATGGCGGGCCATGATCGAGGACGAGGCCTGCCCGAGTGCGCAGGCCTTCACATCATGGGCAAAATCGCCGACCACCGGCCCGTCCATTTTCAGGTCGACGGTGACGGTTGAGCCGCACAATTTGGAATGGGCGGTGGCGCTGGCATCGGGCGTATCGAGCCGCCCCAGGCGGGGGATATTGCCCGCCAGGTCGAGGATTTTGGCGTTGTAAACCTCGTTGAGCATTGAACTTTTACCGATATCCCCGCTTCGGCGCATTGCCTCTGCCGTCCAAACGAATATATAGGGGCTGACCCGATGGCGCGAGAAGGGGTTCTCTGCGCCGGGGCATGGCTTGTTAGCCATGCCGAATGGGAATGCGGCGTCCAGGCGCCCCGCAATGGTCGGAAACGGCCCGGCGGGTTACTGACGCGGCCACCCCGGTGACACTCCCGGTGCAGCCCTGACGGGTGAGTGCCGGTCGAACGGAGAGACCGTCATGGACGCCAAGAATTCGATCATTAAGCCGTGGCCCAAGCAGGGCTTGTCCGAGCATGTGCGCGCTGCGCCGACGCCGGTCGAGCCGCGCCCCTCCCGCGAGGAGGCGGAGGCCGCCGTGCGCACGCTGATTGCCTATGCCGGCGACAATCCCGACCGCGAAGGACTGTTGGAGACGCCCAAGCGCGTGATCGGCGCCTATGAGGAAATCTACCAGGGCTATCGCGAATGCCCGGTGGAGGTGCTCGACCGCACGTTCAGCGAAACCGGCGGCTATGACGACTTCGTGCTGGTCAAGGACATCGCGTTCAATTCGCATTGCGAGCATCACATGATGCCGTTCTACGGCAAGGCGCATGTCGCCTATATGCCGGTGGAGCGGGTGGTCGGCCTGTCGAAGCTCGCGCGTCTGGTCGACGTCTATGCGCATCGCCTGCAGACGCAGGAGCATCTCACCGCGCAGGTGGCGACCGCGATCGACGAGATCCTCAAGCCGCGCGGCGCCGCGGTAATGATCGAGGCCGAGCACATGTGCATGTCGCTGCGCGGGGTGGAAAAGCCCGGTGCGCTGACGGTGACGACATATTTTACCGGCGCATTCCGCGAAGATACGAATGAGCAAGTCCGGTTCATGACCATGCTGCGCGGGTCGCAACGCTAGGCCCCGCGTCGAAACGCGAGGCGTCCAGGTGGCTTCCAATAGCGAGATCGAGGAAGGCCTTGTCTTCGCGCCGCAATTCGGCGCCGACGGACTGGTCACGGCCGTCGTTACCGATGCCAAATCGGGCGACGTGCTGATGGTCGCGCACATGAACAAGGACGCGCTGGCCAAAACCATCGAAACGGGCGAGGCCTGGTATTACAGCCGTTCGCGCAAGGCGTTGTGGAAGAAGGGCGAGACGTCCGGCCATCTGCAGCGCGTGGTCGAATTGCGCGTCGACTGCGATCAGGACGCACTCTGGCTCAAGGTCGAGCAAGCGGGTGAGGGAGCCTGCCATACCGGCCGGCGCTCGTGTTTCTATCGCGCGGTTCCGCTCGGGCAGACCGGCGGCGTGAAACTCGAGTTCCGCGACGCCGGCAAGACGTTCGATCCCAAGGCGGTTTACCGCAAGCCATGAGCGGCGCCCGGATCGACGTCCGGCTTGAAACGCGCGCCGGCGGCTGCGTTGCCTATGTCACCCTCGACAATCGCGCCAAGCTCAATACGCTCGACAGCGCGTTGATGTGTGAATTCATCGCCGCGGTCGAGGGGCTCGCGCCGCGCGGGGATTTGCGGGCTTTGGTGCTCTCGGGCGCCGGCGATAAGGCCTTCATCGGCGGCGCCAGCATTGCCGAAATGGCCGCGCTCGACCGGGCGGCCGCGCGCGATTTCATCACGCTGGTGCACCGGAGCTGCGACGCGTTGCGCCGCCTGCCGGTGCCGGCCATCGCCCGCATCGACGGCTACGCGCTCGGCGCGGGGCTGGAAGTGGCGGTGTCCTGCGATCTGCGCGTGGCCACGCGCCGTGCCAAGTTCGGCATGCCGGAAACGAAAGTCGGTATTCCGTCGGTCGTCGAAGCCGCGCTCATCCCGACGCTCATCGGTTACGGCCGCGCCCGCGAACTCCTGATGCTGGGCGACATCATCGACGCCGACACGGCGCTGCGCTGGGGGCTAATCGAGCGCGTCGTCGAGCCGGCTGCGCTTGACGCCGAGGTTGAAAAGATCGTGTCGGCGCTGTTTGCCGCCGGCGCGCAGGCGGTGCGCAGCCAGAAAGCGCTCATGCAGCAGTGGGAAAAGCTGCCGATCGATGCCGCCATCCAGGCCGGCATCGACGCCTTCGTGCGCGCCTACGAAACCGATGAGCCGACGCGCATGTTGTCGGCCTTCGCCAAGCGCAAGCGGAATTAGGTACCAGCATCCAACCGTTCGTCCCCGCGCAAGCGGGGACCCAGGGCCTAAGCTGATGACATTGTGAGCGTCGCTCTGGATTCCCGCTTGCGCGGGAACGAACGGAGCGTGGTGCTCCGCCTAAGTCTTATTTTTCACGCTGTCCAACAGCCGTTGCGCCCGAACCAGATGCGGCCGGTCGTACATCCTGCCGTCGATGCCGACGGTTCCGGCGCCGGGCTGCCCCGCAAAGGCGGCGACCACCGCCCTGGCCTTGGCGATCTGCTCGAGGCTCGGCGTAAACACCTCGTTGATCGGCGCCACCTGCGCCGGGTGAATGGCGAGCCGTCCGCTAAAGCCGTCACGCCGCGCGAGTTCGGTGTCGCGGCGGACTACCTCGGCATTGCGGAAATCGACGTGGATGGTCTCGATTGCCGGCACCTTGGCGGCGGCGGCGCCGAACAGGCACATGGCGCGGGCGATGCGATAGGGCTCGGTGAGCGTGCCGTCGGCTTCGCGGTTGGCCTCGGCGCCAAGCTCGGCCGACAAATCCTCCGGTCCCCAGGTCATGCCGATCAGCCGCGCGCTGCAACCGCGGTAACTGCCGGCGGTGAACAGGCCGAGAGCCGATTCCACGGTCTGCGCCAGGATCTTGATCGAGCCTTCAGGCAGGCCGGCGATCGCTTCCCGCGCGGCGAGCTTGGCGTCGAGATGCGTGACCGTCGCGCCGCCTTCCGCCTTGGGGAACAGGACGGCGTCGGGCGCGCCGGCAACGACCGCGTCGAGATCGGCATCGGTCATCCCGGTGTCGAGGCCGTTGATCCGCACCAGGAGCCGCGGGCGATCCTTTTTTGCGGCGGCGCTTTTGAGGAATTGCAGGGCGGCGGCGCGTGCCTGCTGCTTGCGCTCGGGCGCAATCGAATCCTCGAGATCGAGGATCACGGCGTCGGCCCCGCTCGCCATGGCCTTGTCGAGTTTGGCGCCGCCGTCGGCGGGAACGAAAAGAAGGGAACGCATCAAGTCACTTTTGCCCGTTCATTTGGGCCGCATCACGATGAAGGCGTTGCGGTGGCATTCGGCGACCAGCGTGCCGTCCTGCTTGAACGCCTTGTGATGGAATTCGACGATGCCGGCGCCGTTGCGCGACTTCGACTCGCGCTTGGACACGACGGTCGTTTCGCAATGGACCGTGTCGCCCTCGAACAGCGGGGCGGGAAACTTCACGTCGGTCATGCCGAGATTGGCGATCGTCGTGCCGACGGTCATGTCGGAAACCTGGATGCCGATCATCAGGCCGAGCGTGAACAGCGAATTCATCAGCGGCTGGCCCCATTCGGTCTCCTGCTCGCAGAAATGCCGGTCGATGTGCAGAGGCTGCGGATTGAGCGTCATGTTGGAGAACAACATGTTGTCCATCTGCGTGACGGTGCGCGTGTAGCGGTGCTCGTAGGTCTTGCCAACCTCGAAGTCCTCGAAATAGAGCCCGCCGCGCTTGTGCCGCTGGATCGTGTCGCCCATTGCTGTTCTCCGCATCTTGGGGCGCCCCGGCGCCGCCGTTAATCGTTCATTTACCATAATTACCGAGGATCGACACCGCTCGCGAATGTCGGCGTCCGGTTTGGCCATGGGTTCGGCCCGCGACCGTTAAGGCCCGTCCATAAAGGCCAGACATGGCGATCGATTCCATCCTTTCTGCCGCATCGGCGCGCGTGGCGGGCGCCATCCGCAGCGCCGCGCAATCGACCGGCGCGAGCTTCGAATATCTGCTGACCACCGCGCGCATCGAATCCAACCTCAATCCGGCGGCGCAGGCAACGAGTTCCTCGGCGCGGGGGCTCTATCAGTTCATCGACCAGACCTGGCTCGGCACGCTGAAGCAGGCGGGGGCGGCGCACGGCTACGGCCAATATGCCGACGCCATCACGCAGACGGCGGATGGCCACTACGAGGTGACGGATCCGGGCCAGCGTGCGGCGATCATGCGGCTGCGCAGCGATCCGGCGGTGAGCGCGACCATGGCGGGCGCCTTTACCCAGGCCAACGCCACCCAGCTCGCCGCAGCCATCGGCCGACCGCCGTCGGATGGCGAGCTTTACATCGCGCATGTCCTCGGCTCCGAAGGCGCCGGGAAGCTGATTAACGTGGCTGCGGCGCAGCCCCGCGCCAATGCCGCGGCGCTGTTTCCCCAGGCGGCGTCGGCCAATCCGGGCATCTTCCGCAATGGCCTCGGCCTGCCGCGCAGCGCCAAGGACGTCTATTACGCACTGCTCGGCCGCTTCGAGACGGCGCGCACCGCTTCAGTCGCGCCGGCCTTGCGCGGCACGACGGCGGACCCGGCGCCCTCGCCGGACACCGCCGGTCTCACCCAGGCTCTGGCGCGGGCTTTCGACCTGAGCGCGCCGGCGCAGGCCGCCAGGGCGGCGCCGCCATCGACGCCGGTCGCGGCCGCGAATACGGCGACGAATACCGCGCCGGTGCCGCCGCCGGCATCGAGCCCCTTCTTCCAGACCATGTTCACCGATCGCGGCAACCGGGCGGTGACGCAAACCGTGAGCAATCTGTGGACGCCGGCCAATGCCGATGCGCCCGCCGCGGCCGCACCGTCGCGGCCGCTCAATTTGTTCACCGACCCGCCGTCGTCGCCATCCCCGCCGCCGAAACGCGGCGGCGGCAAGGTCTGAGCCTGCGCGCGGCTTACCGCAGCGTTAACAGGGCTTCAATTTCTATGGTGAACGCTTTGTTAAGCCTCCTCGGCTAGGCTTGCTGCTGCCGTCTATGTTGGGGACGGCCGTCAGTCGCGTCGGTAGTGCCATGATCGTCCGTCAGTTCTTGCAATGGATTCGCCACGCCCCGCCCGGCGATCGAGCCGAGGCCACCTCCGCATTGGCGCGCGCCTATCTGTATTCCGACCTGTCGCCCGACGATCTCGCCGCCGCCGAAGGCGCGATGATCATGTTGCTGGACGATCCCTCGCCGCTGGTGCGGCGCGCGCTCGCCGATGTGTTCGCCACCTCGCAGAAGGCGCCGCCGGTCGTGGTGCATGCGCTCGCCAACGATCAGCCGGAAATCGCAATGTCGATTCTGGCGCTGTCGCCGCTGTTGCCGGAAGCCGACCTGATCGACCTGGTGGCGACCGCGCAGCCGTCGGCGCAGGTGGCCATCGCCAGCCGCGCCATGCTGCCGCGTTCGGTGGCCGCGGCCATCGCCGAAGTGGGTTCCGCGCAAGCCTGTCTCGCGCTTCTGGAAAATCTCGACGCCGATATCGCGCCGTTCTCCATCGACCGCGTGATCGAGCGCTTCGGCCATCTGGCGGCGATCCGCGAACCTCTGCTCACGCGCGGCGACCTGCCGATGGCGACCCGGCAAGCCTTGCTCGCAAAACTGTCGCAGACGCTTGCCGGCTATGTCGCCGGGCGGCATTGGCTCGGCACCGAACACGCCGAAGATGCCGCGCGCGAGGCCTGCGAGAAAGCCACCGTCGCGCTTGCGGCCGACACGCCATACGAGGAAGTGGGTGCGCTGGTGCAGCATCTGCGCCAGAGCGGCCAACTCACCGCCGGCATGATCTTGCGCGCGCTTCTTTCCGGCAATGTGGTGCTGTTCGAGGAGGCGCTGGCGGAATTGTCGGGCCTGCCGCTCGACCGCGTCACCGGCTACATCCATGACCGCAATATTTCCGGCTTTGGTGCGCTTTACAGCAAGGCCGGGCTGCCCGATCTGGCTTACCCCGCATTCCGCGAAGCGATCGCGGCGATGCGCGAGGGCGCGCTGATCGGCGAGCAGAGCGGGGTAGCGCGGCTCAAGCGGGGCATGGTCGAGCGCGTGCTCGCGGCTTGCGCGGCCGAACGCGGCCGCGATCTGGCGCCGCTTTTGGCGCTGCTACGGCGGTTCCTGGTCGAGGCGGCGCGCGAGGAAGCGCGCATGTTTTGCAACGATCTCGTCGCCAACGATCATTCCGGGGAAGCCGCGCCCTATATCGACGAGACGCGTTTGGTGGCCTAGCGAGTTTCCGGCCCTGGCCGGGTGGCCGCTTATTCCGGCGCGATCGACGGGCCCATGATCTGTTGCAGAACGTCTGGCCGGGCACGGTTCTCGTGCCGCAGGAACTCGTCGGTGACCGCGCGCAAGCGCTTGGTCAGCTCGCCGGCAAGCTGTTTGGCGTCGGAGCGGGCGTATTCGCGATAGATGGCGCGCACCGCGTCGACATGCTGGTCCACCAGTTGGACCGGAATGCGGGTCGCATCAGGCGTATGCTCGAGGAGCCGGCACAGGCTGTCGGCGGCGACCGCCACCAAAGGAAATCCAAATGTCGCGGCCTCGCCTTTGATGTCGTGGGCGGCGTGGAACAGCGCTTCCTTGTTCGGCTTGCCGAATCCGGTCGCGGCGATATTGCGCCGGGCCTTGTCCAGCCGTTCGCATTCGGCGTCCATCCAGGTGGAGAATTCGGAGGACAATGCGGCCAACGCCTGTTCCGCGCGCGCGACCGGGTCGTCCTCGCCGGGCGCATACCGCCTGACCGAAACCGCTTTGCGCAGCTTGTTTTCCGGCGTGATGACCTCATGATCGCCAAAGGTCGCAATCGCCGCGGTATTTTTATTCGGGGGGGCCATAGGAGGTCTCTGCCTGGTCAGCCGGGGGAGCGGACTTTCTCGGACAAGGGTACCTGCTTGATGATGTCGGCCTTGCCGCCCTTGCGGCGCTCGGTGCCGACATAATTTGGATTGACGCTGCGGCGCCGGTCTGGGCCGAAATAGGTCTTGGTCTTGATGAACGGGCGCGGATTGGCGACCACGTTGACGATGCGCTCGTAGAGACCCTTGGCCGAGATCGGCTTGGCGAGAAATTCGGTGATGCCGGCATCGCGCGCGGCGACCACGCGCCTTTTCTCCGAATGGCCGGTGAGCATGATGATCGGCACATAAGGATTGGCGTTGGCGCCGGGCTGGCGGATCATCTGCGTGAGCTCGAGGCCGTCGAAGATCGGCATCGCCCAGTCGGTGATCACGATGTCGGGCACGTAGTGGGTAAAGGCCTCGAGCCCGGCCGCGCCGTCTTCCGATTCATGCACCTCGCGCACGCCAAAGCCGTGCAACAGCGTGCGCAGCATCCGGCGCATATGCGCGTTGTCGTCGATGACGAGGAAACGCAGGCGGTTGAATTCGATGCGGACCATGATGCCCCGGGCCTCGGGCGTTCGCGCCCGATACCTCAATGGGGCAAAGCTAGTCGGCCCCCGTTAACGCCCGGTTAAGCATCGGGGCGCCGGACGCTTATTCACCGGATCGTTTCAGAAACCGAACTGCTCGCGCAAAATGCGTTCGTCAAGGCTGTGGCCCGGGTCGAACAGTAGGTTGATCGCCATGGCGAGGTCCATGGCGATGTCGACGCTGTGTACCGAGCGCACTTCATCGGAATCGGCGACCGCGGCGACCGGGCGCTTGTCGGCTTCCAGCACTTCGATGGTGACCCTGGCCTTGTCGGGCAGCAGCGCGCCGTGCCAGCGGCGCGGGCGGAACGGGCTGATCGGCGTGAGCGCGAGCAGCGGCGCATTGATCGGGATGATCGGCCCCTGCACCGACAGGTTATAGGCGGTGGAGCCGGCAGGCGTCGCCACCAGCAGCCCGTCGGCGATCAGGTCGGAGAGCCGTTCGCGCCCGTCGATCAGAATGCGCAGATGCGCGGCCTGCGCCTTCTGGCGGAACAGCGACACCTCGTTGATGGCGCGGTGCTCGTGCGCGCGGCCTTCGGCATCGCGCGCGCGCATGACCAGCGGATGGATGACGGTGTTATGCGCGGCGGCGATCCGCTCGGGCAGGCCGTCCAGCGCGAACTCGTTCATCAGGAAGCCGATGGTGCCGCGGTGCATGCCGTAGATCGGCTTGCCTGAATTCATATATTTGTGCAGCGTTTGCAGCATCAGGCCGTCGCCGCCGAGCGCGACGATCACGTCGGCATCCTTCGGATCGGCGTTGCCGTAGCGCGATTGCAGCCGTCCGTAGGCCTCGCGTGCCTCGGGCGTCGAGCCCGCGACAAAGGCAATATGCTGAAATCCCTTGGCCGGACGGCTCATGACAGGAGGCCTCACCATGGAACGCGCGGTGCTCGTCTATACGACTTGGCCCTCGATTGTCGAGGCGGAGAAAGCCGGCCGTGCGATCGTCGAAAAGCGGCTGGCGGCCAGCGTGAATATCCTGCCCGGGATGATTTCGCACTACTGGTGGCGGGGCCATATCGAGCGCGCCGAGGAGGCCGTCATGCTGGTGAAGACGCGCGCCTCGCTGGCCGAGCCGGTACGCGCCATCGTCAAGGACATGCACGGCTACGAGGTGCCGGCCATCATGGTCTTGCCCGTCGAAAGCGCCGACGCGGCCTATCATCGATGGGTCGTCGAGGAAACAGGCGGGTAGGGCATCTGCGTCGCGGGGCGCGTCCCCGCCGCGGCGCAAGCGCGCCGCGATCCTCGCGCGCCGCAAGGCGTCAATAGCTGGCGGTGCCGTCGATCACGGCCTTGAGCTGGCGATACTCTTCGCACGCCGTGCTGCCGCAGATCAGCTTAACCTTCTGTAGATCGTCCTCCGCTTTGAGCCGGTTGCCCTGTTCCATCTGCCACATGCCGTAATAGGACCAGGTACGCACGTGGTTGGGATCGGCGGCGAGCGCCTTCTCGTACCAGAGCTTCGACAGATCGTAGTTGCCGATCTTGCGGTACGAGTAGCCGATATAGTTGGCGACATCGGGATGCTCGTCGTGGCCGAGCGCATGCATGGCGGCAATGCCGGCCTGGTAATTGCCGGCAAGGATCGTCTGGCGGGCGGCGCGGTAGTCGCGCAGGAATTTCTCCTGCGCGAGCTGCTGCTGCTGTTGCTCGAACAGATTGTTTTTCTTTTTCTTCTTCTTGGCGCCGTCGTCGGTCGGCGGAACGGGATCGTCGGTACCCATGGCATAGGCGGTGAGCGGCTTGAAGCCGAGCGCCGCGATCAACAAGGCGGCGGCGGCGATAATGCCGATGGTGCGAAGCGGATGGCGCGGGGTCATGGTGGTCCTCGTCAGCGGTTCGGGCGCAACGATACGACAAGACGATCCGTCATGAGAAAAACAATCCGTGATCGGCCTCTAGTCCCGCAGCGGCGGAAGAATTTGCTCCTCGAGCAATGCGGGGCCCGGCGCCAGCGGCGCTTGACTCATCAGCGGGTTAGGGGGAACATTTTAATGTGCTGGTTCCCCGGGTCGCCCCGGGGACGAAAGAGGGAACACGGGGCTCTGCGCGCGTTTCGTTGCCGTTGAATGCGCAGTAATCCGTGGCTGCCCCCGCAACTGTAAGCGGCGAGCCCGCGTCCGCATGGCCACTGGGAAACCGGGAAGGCCGGACGCAACTGGGCGACGACCCGCGAGCCAGGAGACCTGCCAGCGCGGTCACCCAACCGGTGGACGGGGCGTCCATACGGAGCGGTCTTTCGCAGCGGTGACGACAATGCCGGTGCGGAGCCGTGCGGGGATTCCCGTCACGACATTGCACACGTGAGCATCGCGCGTCGTCCGTATGCGTGCCGCTGAACGTGTCCTTCGCCCCGGGCTTGGCTTCACCCGATGCGCCGCCTTGCGCGCGCGCAAACGAAGGAACGTTGCGTCATGGGATCCCAACTTCGCGTCACCGGCGCCGCCGTGGCGCTGACGATGCTCGCGCAAGCGGCGAACGCGCAGAGCTCCGTTCAATTACCGCCAATCGACGTGTGGTCCTCGCGCATGAGCGCGGGCATTACCGGCGCCGCGACGTCGGTGATTACGGCCGAGGATATCGAGTATTCGCCGGCGCAATCCTTGTCCGACATATTGGGTCAACAGGCCGGCGTGCAGGTCACGCATCTTCTCGGCGGCCAGACCGGCAGCGAAGATGCGGTCGATCTGCGCGGGTTCGGCGCGTTCGCGCAATCGAACGTCCTCGTCCTCGTGAACGGGCGGCGCTACCAGGACTTCGATGCCCAAGGTTTCGATTTCTCGTCGATCCCCCTCAACAGCATCGAGCGTATCGAGATTACCCGCGGCAACAGCGGCACGGTCCTTTACGGCGACGGCGCCATCGGCGGCGTCATCAATATCGTGACGAAATCCGCCGCCGGATCGCCGTTTGCCGGCAGCGTCGAGGGCGCCGCCGGCTCTTACGGTTATTATGAGGGGCGCATATCCGCCACCGCTTCGTCGGGGCCGTGGTCGGCGTCGGTCTTCGGCAACGGCGTTGCCTCGTCCGGCTACCGGCAAAACAGCGAGTTCAGGCAACAGAGCGCAATCGGCAACCTCAACTACAAGACCCCGGACTGGAGCGGCTACCTGACCGTCGCCGGCGACAACCAACGGCAAAATCTTCCCGGCGCGCTGCCCAATCTGCCGTTCGTCTATCCGATCACGCTCGATACGCCGCGCGCCTCGGTCACGCCGCTCGATTGGGCCGATAAACAGGACTTCAACATTACGGCCGGGTTTACGCACGCGCTCGCATCCGACACCGAACTCATCGTCGATGGCGGCGTGCGGCGGAAATACCAGCAAAGCCAGTTTTACAACTACTTCAACAATCCGAATTTCAGCTTCGATCCCTCGACCGCGGCTCCCAGCAACTACGTCGACACGGTCATGACGACGTCGTCGCTGACGCCGCGATTGGACGCGCACCATCAATTGTTCGGCGTGCCGAACCATCTGCTCACGGGCCTCGATTTCTACAACACCCAATACGATTCCGGCCGGCCTGAGGCCCCCGGCGGCCAAGACATTCACCGCTACAGCATCAGGCAGACGACCGCCGCGGCTTACGCAATGAACACGATGTCGGTGACGCCGAACCTGGATGTTTCGTTCGGCGGCCGCCTGCAACGCAATATGATCAGCGGGCAGGACGATTATAACGCGGGCGCCGATCCGAACGCGGGATTCTACGCAACCGACCCGCAAGCGCCTCCCGTCGATACGAGCGAATGGCAATATGCCGCGCATTTTGGCGTCGATTATCGGATCGCTTCCGCCCTCACGCTATTCGGCCGCGTGGCGCGGGCATTCCGCCTGCCCAATGCCGACGAGCGCGTCGGCGCCGGCAATCCGTTCGGAATAGCCAATCCGGCGAGCCTCGACCTGAAAACCCAGACTTCCTACGACGGCGAAGCCGGAATCCGCCTCAAATGGGACCGGCTCAATGTCGAAAGCAGCGCCTATGTCATGGAGCTCAATAACGAGATCCATTTCATTCCGGCGCTTTTTGCCGACGTCAATCTCGATCCGACGCAGCGCCTCGGCTGGGAGAACAGCGCGACGTACCAGTTGACCGATGCCGTGCGGCTGCGGGCCGGCTTTGCCTATACGCGGGCGACGTTCCGCGACGGGCCGTTCGCCGGCAACGACATTCCGCTGGTGTCACGCTGGAGCGGGAATGCGGGCCTGTCCTGGAATATCTGGAAAAAATGGCTGGTGCTCGACGTCAACGGGCGTTTCCTCGGCACGCGGCGGATGGACAACGACCAGGGCAATACGCAACCGCTCATCCCTGCGAATGCGACGATGGATGTGAAACTGAGCGGACAGTACGACCGCTTTTTCTGGTCGGCGGGCGTGTTGAATTTGTTGAACGCCAGCTATTTCGACTACGCCATCGCGAGCGCGTTTATCCCCGGCTACTTCAATGCTTACCCGCAGCCCGGCCGGACGTTCATGCTGCGTGGCGGCGCGACGTTCTAGCGTGCCGCCGCCGGCTATAGCGGCTGCCACAGCATCGGCACCAGTTCGTAGCCCGTGCCGGCTCTCGCTATGTGGCCGCAGGCCGGAAACGGAAAGTGATAGGCCTCGACCAGCATGCGGTCGGTAGCGACACGGTCGAGCATGACCACGCGGGTTTTGGCGGCGAGCAGCCCGTCCATGTCGAATATCGGCTGCCATTCGGGATGGCGGACGAATAGGTAGGGATTGCGCGCGGTGTCGCTCATCGCCAGCATCGACTGACTGCCGGAATAGATGCCGAAGGCGGTGTGGCCGGGCGTGTGGCCATAGGCGGGGATCGAAACGATGCCGGGGGCGACCTCGGCGCCGGGCTTGAACCGCCGCACCTCCCCGGCGATGTCCTTGAATATGCGCCGCGCGTTGAGGAAATAACGATGCACCGCGCCCTCGGCGCGGCTCATATTGCCGTCGTCCATCCAGAACATCCATTCCGGCTCCGGCACCAGGATTTCGGCCTTGGCGAACACCTTGTCGCCGTCCTTGGTCTTCATGCCGTCGATATGGTCGGGGTGGAAATGCGAAATGACGATGGTGTCGACGGCGTCCGGCGCAATCCCGGCAGCGGCGAGGTTCGCGTTCATGAAGCCTGCGGTATCGGCGATCTGGCCGGCGGTGCCGGCGTCGATCAGCACCAGTTTGCCGCCGGTGTTCACCAGCAGCGCGGTGAACGAGATCGGCAGCACGTTCGGGGGAAGGTACGCGGCGGCGAGCGCCGCGTTCACGTCCGCGCCGTTCGCATTGCGCACGAATTTGTCGTCGATCGGCAGATACCAGACGCCGTCATAGAGCGCGGTGAGCTCGATGTCGCCGAGCCTATAGCGGTAGACCCCGGGGCCTTGCTTGTTCGCGGCGGATACGGCGGCGCACCCCGGCTTTGCCAGCATCGCGCCGCCGGCGGCGAGGGGGCCGGTGAGGAATGAGCGGCGGGATAGTCCTGGCATAGTGTCCCGTCTGGCACGTGAGCAGGGCCATTCTTCGGCAAGCGGTTATATCGTCTAACACCATGCCGTCGCTGTCTATTTCCACGGGCGGGCTAGCCGATCCGGGACCAGCGGCTATGATTGCGGATAAGGGCGCCAGGCCGTGAAACGCGGAGGCGGCGGATGCGATGGTTGGCGATAGCGGCGGTGCTTGTGGTCGGCGGCTGCGCCACCGAAGTCGGGCCTAGTCCGGCGGAAATCAAGGCGCAGTGGGACGCGCAAAACGTCTTCCCGCAAAACTACAAGACCGACCTCATGGCGTTCCTGCGCACCTATCTCAACGATCCGACCCATATCCGCGGCGCGGAGGTGTCGCAGCCGCAACTTAAGAATGTCGGTCCCGGCGAGCGCTATATCGCCTGCGTTCGCTACAACGCGCGCAAAAGCGGCGGGCAGTATGGCGGCGCCAAGGAGGGCGTAGCGGTCTACGTGTCGGGCAAGCTCGACCGCTTTTTCGACGGGCCAGGCGAGGTGCGCGCGGCCTGCAAGGATGCGGTATTCGGAACGTTTCCCGAGCTTGAGACGCTCACACGCTAGCGCTGCGGCTTGGACTTTTCAGCACGGTCCCGCCGGCGATCCACGCCGCAAACTATACGCGCCACACCGGCGCGCAAAAGCCGCCGCGCGCGGAGGGCCCGGCAGCATCAGGTTCAGACAGAAAGGCTGAAAGTAGCCTCGGGCGACGAGGTCACTTAACCTTGAGGTTCTCCGCGGATGTCTTCCCGCGGTTCTCGACGAGCTCATACTGAACGGTCTGGCCTTCGTTCAGCGTGCTAAGTCCGGCGCGTTCAACGGCCGAGATGTGAACGAACACATCCTTGTCGCTGCCCGCCGGCTTGATAAACCCGTAACCCTTCGTCGGATTGAACCATTTGACGGTGCCCTTTTGCATCGTCGGTCTCCTAAGTCGTCAATAATGGATTCGACGTGGAACGCATCGCTGCGATCCGCGCCACAACTCGGGTTCTGGTTGGTGATCCGATAGTCACGTCTGCGAC
>Ga0335083_10001277_pt1 | contig 34929 bp, 36 predicted proteins | sample Lox_Sample_42_FD_206716 | JGI IMG/M metagenome (GOLD analysis project Ga0335083, IMG submission 206716) | Soil microbial communities from Loxahatchee National Wildlife Refuge, Florida, United States - Lox_Sample_4.2 | ecosystem: Environmental > Terrestrial > Soil > Wetlands | place: USA...
GCGCGCCGCGCCGCCCGTAGCCGCGCGATACGATCCCTACCTTGAGATTCGCGGCGCCGAGCTCGCGCGCCAGATAGATGGTGAGCGGCGTCTTGCCGGTGCCGCCGACCGTGAGGTTACCGACCACGACCACCGGGCGCGCCAGGCGTCGCGGCTTGAGCCAGCCCGAGCGATAGGCGCGGCGGCGGGCGCCGGCGAGCACTCCGTAGACCCACGCGAGCGGCGCGAGCAGCGGCGCGCCCGCACCGTCCTCGTACCACAAGCGCTCGAGCCGCTCCTGCACGGCGCGCCCGCTCAGTCGGCGAACTGCAGCTGGTGCAGCTTGCTGTACAGACCGCCGCGCGCGATGAGCTCGGCATGGCTGCCGTGCTCGACGATCGCGCCGGCCTCGAGCACGATGATGCGATCGGCCTGCTCCACGGTCGACAGGCGGTGCGCGATCACGAAGGTGGTGCGGTTGCGCACCAGCTGGGCGATGGCCGCCTGGATGTGGCGCTCGGACTCGGTGTCGAGCGCCGAGGTGGCCTCATCGAGGATCAGGATCGGCGCGTCCTTGAGCAGCGCGCGCGCGATGGCGATGCGCTGGCGCTGCCCCCCGGAGAGCAGCATGCCGCGGTCGCCCACCAGCGCATCGAGCCCCTGCGGCTGGCTGCGCACGAACTCGAGAATATGGGCCGCTTCGGCGGCGCGCTCGATGGCGGCGTCCGACACCTCGCGCCCGAAGGCGATGTTGTTGCGGATGGTGTCGTCGAACAGCACCACATCCTGGCTGACGACCGCGATCTGCTCGCGCAGCGACCGCAGCTCATACTCGCGTACGTCGCGCCCGTCGATGCGCACATTGCCGGCGCGCACGTCGTAGAAGCGGGGTAACAGATTGACGAGCGTCGACTTGCCGCTGCCCGAGCGCCCGACGATCGCCAGACTCTCGCCGGCGCCGACTTCGAGCGAGATGTCGCTCAAGGCCGCCGGCCGGCCGGGCGGCGCAGCCTCGGTGGTGTCGTCCCGTGCCGCATCGCCAGCGGCGTGGTAGGCGAACGACACGTGCTCGAACCGCACCGCTCCCCGCACTCGCGCGGGGCGGTAGCTTCCGCCCTGCGGCTCGCTCGGCTCGTCCAGCAGCTCGAACAGGCTCTGGCCGCCCGCGATCCCCTGCTGCAGCGGCCCGCCCACCCCCACGAGGTCGCGCAGCGGCTGCGCGATACCAACCAGCGCGGCGAAGAAACCCAGCAGCGATCCGACCGAGGTGCGGCCGTGCACCGCGTCGGCGATGGCAAGGTAGAGCACGACCGAGATCCCGATCGCGCTCAGCAGCTGCACCACCGGATTCGACAGTCCCTTGGTGAGGATCAGCTTCATGTTGGAGCGCCGGTTGTGCTCGTTGACCTCATCGAACTGCCGGTCGAGGTGCTCCTGCGCGTTGTAGACCTTGATGAGCCGCGGTGCCTCGAAGCTCTCCTTGGCGACGCGGGTCACGCCCCCCATGGAGTCCTGGATGCGCCGGCTGTAGCGGCGGAACTTGCGGTTGATGATCGACACCAGCCACGCCACCAGTGGGCCCACGGTGAGCGCCAGGAGCCCCAGGCGTGCGTTGTACCACAGCACCAGCCCGACGGAGCCGATGATCGTGAGCGTGGTGCGCACCAGCACCACCACCGAGTCGGTGGTCGCCTGGCCCACCTGCTCGGTGTTGTAGGTAAGCCGTGACAGGAGCATCGCGGAGGAGTTGCGATCAAAGTAGCTGATCGGCAGCTCGAGGATGCGCCGGAAGACCTGGCCGCGCAGCCGCGTGACCACGCGCCGTCCGACGTAGCCCATGAAGTAGGTCTGCGTGAAATCGCCCAGGCCGCGCAGCAGAAACAGCACCACTAACGCGAGCGGCACCCAGGTGATGCTACGGGGGTCGCGGGCGGCGAGCGTGTGGTCGCCGAACAGCTTCGCGAGCCACGCAAAGCTCGCCTGCGTCGCCGCGTACAGGATCGCACCCAGCACGCCGATCGCGAACTGCGCGCGGTAGGGCCGTACGTAGCCGAGCAGGCGCAGGTAGGTCCTGAGGTCGCCATCGGCGGCGGACGGAGACTGCGCCGCGCGCGCACTCGAGCGGGAGCGCCCGTCGTTCAAGGCTTGCCCGCCGGCTCTTCCTTGACGGTGGCGACGCTGATCTCGGCGAAGCCGAGGCGGCCGAGCACGTCCATGGCGGTGATGACGGCCTGGTGGGTGGCGCGCGCATCGGCGCGCAGCGTGACCGGCATGGAGCGGTTCGATCCGGCCTCCTTGAGCAGCGCCGCGCGCAGCGTCTCCGGGCTCGAGTTGATCAGCTCGTGCTGGTTGACCAGATAGCCACCCGCCTCGGTGACACTGATCACGAGCGGCTCGCCGCCGACTCTCTCGGTCGGCACGGCGCTCGCGTGCGGCAGGTGCACGCGCAGGCGCCCTTCCTCGGTGAAGCGGCTGGAGAGGATGAAGAACACCACCAGCAGCAGCACTACGTCGATGAGCGAGACCACGTTGATCTCGGGCTCCTCGTGTGGACGGCCCGGCTTGAGGTTCATGTCGGGGTCCCGTGCAGGCGGTGCCTCACGCCGCCGCCGCCGAGCCGCGCTCGCGCAGCCGAGCGGCCTCGAGCGCGTCCGCCATGCGGATCGCCTGCTTCTCCATCTCCACGACGATACCCTCCACCCGGCCGCGCAGATAGCGATAGAAGATGAGCGCCGGAATGGCGACGCACAGCCCCGCCACGGTGCAGATGAGCGCCTCGGCGATGCCCCCCGACAGCGCGCGCGGATCGCCCATGCCGCCCGCCTCGATGGCATTGAAGGAGCGGATGATGCCGGTCACGGTGCCGAGGAGGCCGAGCAGCGGCGACACTCCGGCGATCGTGCCGAGCGTGTTGATGAAGCGCTCGAGCTCGTGCACGACGTGACGGCCGGTGTCCTCGAGGCGCTCCATGAGGATCTCGCGCGGCCGGTGCCGGTTGGCGAGACCCGTGGCGAGGAGCCTGCCGAGCGGGGAGTTCTGCTCGAGGCCGGCGATCACCTTGTCGGTGACCTGGTTGGCCTCGATGAGCTGCCAGACGCGCTGCGGCAGCTCGCGCGGCAGCACGCGCTTGTCCTGCAGCGTCCACAGGCGCTCGAGAATGATGGCCGCCGCGACGATCGAGGCCAGAATGATCGGCCACATCAGCGGGCCGCCGGCCCGCACTATTTCCCACATCCTGAACGACCCCACACGACCGCGACGGCGAACTTGCGCCTGGCGGCAATCATACCGGAACCGGGGCCCGTTCCCGGAACCGCGGCACATTCCGGCCCCGGGCCCTTCTGGTAGAGTCGTCAGCCTCGATGCCGCGGGCGTTATTGAAAAAAATCGTTCCGGCGCCCCACACGCTGCGCACGCGTTGGCCGGTGCGGCTGTGCGGTGAGCGCATCGCGGACCCGCAGCTGTGGGCGCTGCATCGGCGGGCCGTGACCTACGCCTTCGGAGTCGGGATCGCCATCTCCTTCGTGCCGCTGCCGGTGCACCTGCTGCTCGCCGTCATCGTCGCGCTCGTGTGGCGCATCAACCTGCCGGTGATCTATGGCACCACCTGGGTGATCGCGAACCCCTTCACGATGGTGCCGCTCTACTATTTCGCCTACCGCGTGGGCGCCGCCGTGCTGCACCTGCCGCGTCAGCACTTCCGCTTCGTCCCCGACTGGCGCTGGTTCCAGCACGCGTTCGCCCCGGTGTGGCAGCCGTTCGCGCTCGGGTGCCTGGTGTGCGGCGTGGCCGGCGGCGTGATCGGCTGGCTCGCGCTCGAGCTGGTGTGGCGCTGGCACGTGGCGAGCCGTTACCGGGCGAGGCACGCGGCTGTCGGTTGATTGGGGAAAGTCGCCTGCGGCGCGTTTGCGGCGGACATTACCTGCCCGCCAGCGTCCCGCCCTCGAGCTCGTACACCCGCTCCATGCGGCGCGCGAGCTTCAGGTCGTGCGTCACCACGACCAGACTCGTGCCGCATTCGCGGTTGAGCTCGAGCATCAGCGCGAGGACGCTCGCGGCATTCACTCCGTCGAGGTTGCCGGTGGGCTCGTCCGCGAGCACCAGCTGCGGCTGCGTGACCAGCGCACGCGCCACCGCGGCGCGCTGCCGCTCGCCGCCGGAGAGCTGGTGAGGGCGGTGTGTGAGGCGCTCGCCGAGACCGACGCGCTCGAGCAGCCGCGTGGCGGCCGTGCGCGCCGCCGCCACGGGCGTACGCCGCACCAGCAGCGGCATCGCCACGTTCTCCAGCGCCGAGAATTCCGGCAGCAGGTGATGGAACTGGTAGACGAAGCCGAGCGCGCGGTTGCGCAGGATCCCGCGCTCGCGCTCGGTAAGCGCGTGGATATCGCGGCCGGCAATCAGCACCTCGCCGCCGCTCGGCGCGTCGAGCCCCCCGAGGATCTGCAGCAGCGTCGTCTTGCCCGAGCCCGAGGCGCCGACGATCGCCACGCGCTCCCCCGCCGCCACGCCGAGCGACACTCCCTGCAGCACCGGCAGCAGCACCGGCCCCTGGCGGAAGCTCTTGTGGACCTGGCGTGCCTCGAGAACGAAGTCACTCATGGCGCAGCGCCTGCGCCGGCGCCGTGCGTGCCGCGCGCCACGCCGGATAGATGGTCGCGAGCGCACACAGCACGAAGGCCACGCCGCACACCTTGAGCACGTCGAGCCCTTCGACGTAGGCCGGCAGATCGCTCATGTAGTAGACGCGTGCATCGAGGAATTGAGTGCCGAGCAGGCGCTCGAGGCCACCCACCAGCGTCTCCAGGTTGTCGGACAGCAGCGTGCCGAGGGCGGCACCGAGCACCGTGCCGGCGAGCCCGATCAGCACGCCCTGTACGGCAAAGGTCGCGAGCACGTTGCGCGGGGCGGCGCCGAGGGTGCGCAGGATGGCGATGTCGGCCTGCTTCTCCTTAACGATCATCACCAGCGTCGCCACGATGTTGAAGGCGGCGACCGCCACCAGCATGAGCAGGATGACGAACATCATCGACTTGGTGATCTCGATGGAGCGGAAGAAATTGGCATGGTTCTGCGTCCAGTCGCTCACGTAGAAGCCGGGTCCGCCGAGCGCGCGCGCCACGCGCGTGGCGATCTTCGGCGCGCGCAGCGGATCGGTGAGCGCGAGTCGCAGCCCCGTCACCTCATCGCCGAGGCGGAACAGCCGCGCGGCGTCCGCCATGTGGGTGAGGGCCAGGCCGCGGTCGAACTCGTACATGCCGGAGGCGAACAGGCCGACGACCTGGAAGCGGCGCATGCGTGCCACCACTCCGGTCGGCGTGGCGGTGCCCTCCGGGGCGATCACCACCACCGTGCCGCCCACGGCCACACCGAGCTCGCGCGCGAGCGCCGTGCCGAGCACGATGCCGTAGGCGCCGGGCTTGAGAGCCGCGAGACTGCCGGCAGTCACTCTCTGGGCGAGGCCGGTCGCGAGGCGCTCCTCCTCGGGCAGCACGCCGCGCACCGTGGCCCCCGCCATCGCTGCGCCGTTGGCGAGCATCGCCTGGCTTTCCACGTACGGCACCGCCGCCTGCACCCCGCTCTGACGCCGGGCGCGCTCAGCGAGGGTCTGCCAGTCGCCGAGCGTGCCGGAGATGCCGGTGAGCGTTGCGTGGGAGGTCACCGCGAGGATGCGGCTGCGCAGCTCCCGCTCGAAGCCGTTCATGACCGACAGCACCACGATCAGCGTCGCCACTCCGAGCATCAACCCGCACACCGACATCAGCGCCACGAACGATACGAAGCCCCGACGGTGGGTCGAGCGCAGGTAGCGCGTGCCGATCAGCCATTCGTAGGCGCTCATGCGGCTACTCGTAGCGCAGCGCCTCGGCGGGGGCGGTGCCGGCCGCCCGCAGCGCCGGGTAGAGCGTCGCGAGCGCGGTGAGCGCCAGCGCCGCGGCCGCGATCGCCGCCACGTTGAGGGGGCGGACCTCGGAGGGGATGCTGGTGACGTAGTAGACGTCGGCGTCCATGATCTGAAAGTGCAAGGTGTGCTCGAGGAACGGCACGATGGTGTCGACATTGAGCGCCAGGGCGAGCCCCAGCACGACGCCGAGCGCGACCCCCAGCCAGCCGATCACCAGGCCCTGGGTGAGGAAGATGCCCATCACCCGGCGCGGCGCGGCGCCGAAGGTGCGCAGGATCGCGATATCGGTGCGCTTGTCGGTCACCACCATGACCAGCATGGCGACGATGTTGAAAGCGGCGACCGCGACGATCAGCAGCAGGATGAGCGACATCATGGTCTTCTCGATGCGGATCGCGCGGAAGTAGTTGGCGTTGTCCTCGGTCCAGTCGCGTACCTCGTAGCGCGCCGGCAGCGCGCCGCGCAGCCGCCGCGCGACCCCCGGCGCCTCGAGCACGTCGGCGACGCGGATGCGCAGCCCCTGCGCGGCGGGGGCCTGCGCGCTGAGTGCGCGCACGTCGTCGAGGTGCGCGAACACCAGCGTGCCGTCGTGATCCTGCAGCCCCACCTCGAACACGCCCACCACCATGAGCTCGCGCAGCTTCGCCGTCGGCGCGCTGCCTGCATCGAGCGACGGTACCAGCAGGGTGAGCCGATCGCCGAGCGCGAGACCGAGGCGCTCGGCGATGAGCTCCCCGACGATGACGCGTCCGGAGCCGGGAGTCAGATCCTTGAGGTGCCCCTGCGTGATCGCCTTGCCGAGCTCGCTCACCGTGGCATCGGCCGCCGGATCGACGCCCCGCAGCACCACCGGCAGCATCTCCGGCGTGCGCAGCGCGAGCGCCTGCAGCTCGGCGTACGGAGCGACATCCGTGACGCCCGGGACGCTGCGCGCACGGCGCGCTGCGTCCTGCCAGTCGGGCGCGCCGCCGGCCCGCGCCGGGATGACGCGCACCTGGGCGCTCAACGACAGGAGGCGCTCGCGCAGCTCGCCCTCGAAGCCGTTCATCACCGACAGTATGACGATGAGCGCCGCCACCCCGACACACACTCCGACCAGCGAGGCCCAGGTGATGAAGGAGACGAAGAACTTATGCGACCGGGCGCGCACGTAGCGCAAGCCGACGTAGAGCGGCAGCGGATGAAACATCGGGGCGATTTAACCACAGATGGGCCCTTTTCAGACCTGCGTCACAGATTGACGCCCGTGGGTCGACCGGCCGCTTTGACAGATTCCCGGCGGTGCTATAGTCGGCCCGGACCGGAGGACCTCGTATGCAGACACGAATTCTCGCGGCGCTGCTGTGCGGTTGCACAGTCGCCGGCAGCGCGCTCGCCGACACGGTCGTCGTCAACGACCAGGTCCAGGTGCGCAACTCCCAGATCGAACGCCCGAAGCGCGGCCTCACCATGAGCGAAGTGGAGAAGCATTTCGGCGCCCCGGTGACGCGTCACGCGGCGGTCGGAGGCGCAAACGAGCACCAGCCGCCGATCACGCGCTGGGACTACAACGGCTTCTCGGTGTTCTTCGAGCGTGACCGCGTGATCGACGCGGTGGCGACCGGCTGACCCTCACCGGCGGCAGCGGCCGCACCCGGCCCCGTCCGCCCGGGCTAAAACGCGCCGCGCTAAGCGCTCGCCGCGCGCTGGCACCCCGCCACGCGCCAATGATAGGCTCGCGCCAACCAGAATAGTTCCGGGGAACCCGTGTCGATCGATGAGCCTCTCAGGGCCCGCATAGAGGCCCTGCTGCGCGCACGCGGCGTGCGCACCAGGAAGGCGGCCGCACAGCTCGAGGAGGAGATCCGGCGTCGGGAGGAGCACCTGCGGCAGACCTTCCGGCGCTATGTGTCGCCGCGCCTCGCCGACAAGATCCTCCAGGATACGGAGCTGCGCGATACGCTGCTCGCGCCCGCGGCAGCGCCGGCGGAAGCGCGCGCGCACGCGGTCGTGCTGTTCGCCGACCTGCGCGGCTTCACCGGCATCGCCGAGCAGCTCGACCCGCAGCGCGTCGTGCCGCTGCTCAACGAGTTCTTCTCGCTCCTCACCGAGATCACCTTCAAGTACGACGGCACGGTGTTCCACATGGCGGGCGACTGCCTGATGCTCGGCTTCGGCGTACCGCACGAGCAGCGCGACAGCGCGCAGCGCGCGGTGAGCGCGGCGGGCGAGATGCTCGCGAGCTTCGCCGAGCTGTCGCGCTCCTGGCGGGAGCGCTACCAGGTCGAGGCGGGCCTCGGCATCGGCATCAACGAGGGGGATGTGGTCGCCGGCAACGTCGGCTCGTCCGCCTACATGAACTACACGATCATCGGCGACACCGTGAACATCGCCGCACGGCTCTGCCAGCGGGCGCGCGCCGGCGAGATGCTGTTCTCGAGCGCGCTCAAGCGCTCGCTCGACCAGCACGGGCTCGACGTCGGCGCGACGGCGCTGCCGCCGCTGCAGCTGCGCGGCCGCTCGCACCCGATCGACATCTTCTGCGTGCCGCGCGCGACGCGCATCCAGCTTGCCACGGAGCCGGCCGGCGCCTGAAGCCCGCCGCGGCAGGGTAAGCTGCCGTACGATGACCTCGCTCCTCCATCCCCCGCTGCCGGGCGCGGCGAACCCGCACCTCGAGTGGCGCCAGCTGTACGGCAGTGCCGGTTCGCTCGCGCTCGCCGAAGCCGCCCGTAGCGATGCGCGGCTGTACGTGGTGATCGCCGATGCGGCGCGCGAGCTCGAGCGCGCGAGCGCCGAGCTGCGCTTCTTTGGCGAGCGGGAGCTCACGCTGCTGCGCCTGCCGGACTGGGAGGTGCTGCCCTACGACCTGTTCTCGCCGCATCCCGACATCACCTCCGAGCGGCTGAAGACGCTCTACGAGCTGCCCTACCTCAGGCGCGGCTGCCTGATCGTCGCCGCCGACACGCTCATGCAGCGGCTGCCGCCGCGCGACTACGTCCAGGGGCGCGCCTTCGAGCTCGCCCGCGGGCAGTCGCTGGCGCTCGAGCCGTTCCGGCAGCGGCTCACGGAGGCCGGCTACGCCAGCGTCAGCCAGGTCGTGAGCCCGGGCGAGTTCGCGGTGCGTGGGTCGCTCCTCGACGTCTTTCCCATGGGCGCCGCGGCGCCGCTGCGCATCGACCTGTTCGACGAGCAGATCGAGACCATCCGCCGCTTCGATCCCGAGACGCAGCGCTCGCTCGATGCGCTCGAAGAGGTGCGGCTGCTGCCGGCGCGCGAGGTACCGCTCGACAGCCAGGCGCTGCGCGATTTCCGCCGCCGCTACCGGACCCGTTTCGAGGGCGATCCCAACCGCAGCGCGATCTACCGTGGCGTGAGCGAGGGCCTCGCGCCGGCGGGCATCGAGTTCTATCAGCCGCTGTTCTTCGAGCGGCTGTCGAGCCTCATCGAGTACCTGCCCGCCGATGCGGTCCTGGTCCACGATGCCGCCCTGCCCCAGGCGCTCGGCCGCGCCTGGGCCGACGTCGAGGCGCGCTACGAGGATCGCAGGCACGACCTCGAGCGTCCGGTGCTGCGCCCGCAGGAGCTGTTCCTCGACCCCGCGGAGCTGGGAGCCGCGCTCGCGCGCTTCGAGTCGATCACGCTCGATGCCTTCAAGGTCGACACCGAGCTCGCGGGCGCGAGCGCGGCGCGGCGCAACTTCCCGACCACCGCGCCCCGCGAGCTGCGCCTGGACATGCGCGCCGAACGGCCGCTCGCGCCTCTCGATGCGTTCGTGCGCGAATTCCACGGGCGGGTGCTGATCGCCGCCGACTCGCCGGGCCGGCGCGAGATGCTCGCCGAGATGCTGCGCGCGCACGGGCACGAGGTCGCAACCGTGCCCGGCTGGGAAGCCTTTGCCGGCGCAGGGGCGCGCCTCGCGCTCGCGGTCGCGCCCGATATCGAGGGACTGACCCTCACCGAGCCGCCGATCGCACTGATCGCCGAGGCCCAGCTGTTCGGCGCGCGCGCCCGCCAGGAACGGCGGCGCAAGCGCGCCTCGGACCCCGAGGCGATCCTGCGCGACCTGCAGGATCTCAACCCCGGCGCCCCGGTCGTGCACGAGGAGTACGGCGTCGGCCGCTACGCGGGCCTCATGGCCATGGACATCGCCGGGCAGCCGGGCGAGTTCCTGGTGCTCGAGTATCTCGACGGCGACCGGGTGTACGTCCCGGTCCACTCGCTCCACCTGGTGAGCCGTTACACCGGCGCCGCTCCCGAGAGCGCCCCGCTGCACAAGCTCGGCACCGACCAGTGGGCCAGGGCACGTCGGCGCGCCGCCGAGCAGATCCGCGACGTGGCCGCGGAGCTGCTCGATCTGTACGCCCGGCGCAAGGCCCAGCGCGGACTCGTGCTGACGGCGCCGGAGCTCGACTACCAGGCCTTCGTCAACGGCTTCCCCTTCGAGGAGACCGCGGACCAGGCCGAGGCGATCCGCCAGGTGCTGGCCGACCTCGGCAGCGAACGCCCCATGGACCGCATCGTCTGCGGCGACGTCGGCTTCGGCAAGACCGAGGTGGCGATGCGCGCGGCCTTCGTCGCCACCCAGGCCGGCAAGCAGGTGGCGGTGCTCGCGCCGACGACGCTGCTGGTGCAGCAGCACCTCGCCAACTTCCGCGACCGCTTCGCGGACTGGCCGGTGCGCATCGAGGCGCTGTCGCGCTTCGGCACCTCCCGGGAGACCCAGGCAACGCTCGCCGGGCTCGAGCAGGGGAAGATCGACATCGTCATCGCGACGCATCGTCTGCTGCACACCCACGCCCGTTTTCGCGACCTCGGCCTCCTCATCGTCGACGAGGAGCAGCGCTTCGGCGTGCGCGACAAGCAGCGTCTGCAGGCATTGCGCGCCAACGTGCACGTGCTCACCCTCACCGCGACCCCCATCCCGCGCACCCTCAACATGGCGCTCGGGGGGCTGCGCGACCTGTCGCTCATCACCACCGCGCCGGCGGCGCGCCTCGCCATCAAGACCTTCCTGATCGAGTGGCACGCGGCGACGCTGCGCGAGGCGGCGCTGCGCGAGCTGCGCCGCGGCGGCCAGATCTATTTCGTCCACAACGAGATACGCTCGATCGGCAAGATCGCCGCGGAGGTACAGGCGCTGGTGCCCGAAGCGAGCGTGCGCGTCGGTCACGGGCAGATGCGCGAGCGCGACCTCGAGCAGCTGATGGTGGACTTCTACCACCGGCGCTTCAGCCTGCTGGTCTGCACCACGATCATCGAGAGCGGCATCGACGTGCCGAGCGCCAACACCATCATCATCAACCGCGCGGACCACATGGGGCTCGCGCAGCTGCACCAGCTGCGGGGACGTGTGGGCCGCTCCCATCACCGCGCCTACGCGTATCTCGTCGCGCCACCGCGCCAGGCACTGCCGCGCGATGCAGCCAAGCGGCTCGAGGCCATCGAGTCGATGGAGGAGCTCGGCGCAGGCTTCGTGCTCGCCACTCATGACCTCGAGATCCGCGGCGCCGGCGAGCTGCTCGGGGAGCAGCAGAGCGGCAACATGACCGAGATCGGCCTGTCGCTGTACCTCGACATGCTGGAACACGCGGTCGAGGCCCTCAAGTCCGGGCGCGAGCCGGTGCTCGATCAGCCGCTCGCCGCCGCCACCGAAGTGGAGCTGCGCCTGCCGGCATTCCTGCCGGAAGCCTACGTCGGTGACGTGCACGTGCGGCTCTCTCTCTACAAGCGCATCGCCGCGGCCGACGGCGAGAGCGCTCTCGATGAGCTCACCGCCGAGATCCACGACCGCTTCGGGCCGCCGCCGACGGCCGCCACGAGCCTGGTGCGCATCGCGAAGCTGAAGCTCGCCGCACGCGCACTCGGCGTGCGCCGTCTCGACCTGGGTCCGCAGGGAGGCTCGGTGACGTTCGAGGAGCAAACCGCGGTGGATCCCGCGACCCTGGTGCGGCTCATCCAGCGCGGCGCGCACGAGTACCGCCTGGAGGGGCCGCGGAAGCTGCGGGTCGTGCGCGCGCTCCCTACCGAGGAGGCGCGCTTCGAGTTCGCGGGCGAGCTGCTCGCGCGCCTCGGCGCGGCGCGCCCGGCGCGGCCCGGTTAGAATGCCGCGCATGAACTGCCGCCCTGCCGTGCTCGCCACACTGCCGCTCGTCCTGGCGGCGGCGCTGCTCTTCGCCGCGGGCGCCGCCGCGGAGGACAACCCGGGCACGGTATACAACGTCGAGCTCATCATCTTCCGTGCCAACGCGGCCGAGGGTGGTGCGGAGAACTGGAGCGAGGAGGCCGGCGCGCGCAGCGTCGCCGGCGATGAGTCCGCGAGCGGCTCGCAGCAGATCGGCCACTTCGTGACGCAGCTGCCGCCCGCCGCCTTCCAGTTGAACGAGCTCGAGAGCCGGCTGCGCGCGAGCGGCAGCTATCTGCCGGTGGCGCACGTCGCCTGGTCGCAGACCGCGAGCTCCTGGGGGACGCGCGCCGGCTTCGCCATCGGCCGCCTCGGTATCGACGTCCCCGGACTCTCCGGCAACGTCTACCTCGAGCACGGGCAGTTTCTGCACCTCGGCATGTCGCTCACCTGGGCGATGGAGAGCCCGCCGGATGGCCTCGGCGCCGGCCCCGGAACCGCCTTCACGCTCAACGAGACCCGCCGTGTGCGCTTCTACGACCGTAACTACTACGACCATCCGGCCTTCGGCGTCATCGCGCTGGTGACGCCGGCGCAGGGACCGCGGGCTCCGGGAAGGTAACTCATTTGTTTCGAGCGATACTCGCCGCCATTCTGGCCTGCTGGGCGACACTGTCTGCGGCGGACGATCTCGGATCCGCAACCCCCGCGGAAACCAAGGTACGCGGCGCTGCCATCCCCAGCATCGGCGCGGACCGCAGCATCCACTTCGCCCTGATGGCGCCGGCGGCCGGCACTGTGCAGGTCGCCGGCGGCGACGGCCTGGGCGCCGGACCGTTTCCAATGACCAAGGGAGCCGACGGGATCTGGACCGTGACCATCCCGCCTGCGGTGCCCGGCTTCCACTATTACTGGTTCGTTCTCGATGGCGTATCGGTGAATGACCCCGGGAGCCGCACGTACTTCGGGTATGGCAAAGAGACCAGTGGCATCGAAGTGCCGGAGGCGGGCGTGGATTTCTACGACATTCGCGACGTTTCCCATGGCCAGGTGCGCGCCCAGTGGTATTTCTCGAAGACGACCGGCCTCTGGCGGCGCGCCATGGTGTACACGCCCCCTGGCTATGACAGCGGAGCAAAGCGCCGCTACCCGGTGCTCATCCTGCAACATGGGGCCGGCGAGGACGAGACCGGCTGGACGCGGCAGGGACGCGCGGGCTTCATCCTCGACAACCTGATTGCCGCGGGGCGGGCGACTCCCATGATCGTCGTGATGGACTGCGGCTATGCGAACCGGGCAGGAACCGCGCCGCTCGCGCTCGGGCCCGGCGTGCCCCGGAAGGTGATCAGGAGCGCCTTCAGTGCCTTCGAGGACGTGCTCGTTCACGAACTGATTCCCGTGGTCGACGCCGAATACAGGACGCTTCCCGATCGCGAGCATCGGGCAATGGCGGGACTCTCCATGGGTGGGATGGAAACGTTGTTCGTGACGCTGCATCACCCGGACATGTTCGCGTACATCGGCTCTTTCAGCGGGCCCATCATTCCCGGCATCAACACCGGAGGGGAAGCACCTGCCAACGAGCCGGAGAGGTTCGATCCCAGGACGGCCTACGAGGGGGCTTTCGCCGATGCGAAGGCATTCAACAGGCGCATGAAGCTTCTGTGGCTCGGGGTCGGTACCGCCGAGCCGGCGATGTTTCGCGACAGCATCGGCGGCGCCGCGACTGCTCTGAAGGCGGAGGGAGTGAACCTGGTGTATTTCGAGTCGCCCGGTACCGCGCACGAGTGGCAGACCTGGCGGCGAGACCTCAACGACTTCGCGCCGCGCCTGTTCCGCTGATCCGGATCACTGAAAGTCGCCGGCCTCGGCCGTGGCGACACCGTCCTTGCCGTTGGTCTTGGCGCGCTTCATCGCCGCGCGGCACGCCTTGAAGAGTGACTCGAGCGGCAGGCCGCGCGGGGGCACCAGGCTCGCGATGCCCGCGCTCATCGTCACGTAGCGGCCGGCCCCCGCCGTCGGATGATGCATCAGCAGCTCGCGCACCCGCTGTGCCACGATGCGCGCGTACTCCGCCGCCCGGTCGGCCGCCTCGCCCTGCGTCAGCACGACGAAGGTACCGCCCTCCCAGCGTCCCACCAGGTCACCGCCTCGGCGGTAGGAGGCGCCGACGACGCGCGCCACGCGACGGATGCAGGCATCGCCGGCGGCGCGATCGAATTTCTCGTTGTAGGCGCCGAGATCGTCGATGTCGAAGAGCGTGAGGCCGATCTCGTGCGAGTCGCGCTGCGCCAGCTGCCAGTCCCGCAGCAGCAGCTCCTCGAGGTAGGCGCGCGAATAGAGCCCGGTGAGCCGGTCCTCGCGCAACCACGAGGGCAGCCCCCCCGGGGCGCGCTCCGGGGCCTTGAGCCGCTCGCTGGCATCGCGATGGAATCCGATGAAATGAGTGAGCTGCCCGGCAGCGTCGCGCACCGGCTGGATGATCGTCTCGTTCCAGAAGAGCGAGCCGTCGGGCCGGTAATTGCGCAGCAGCACGCGCGCGGCCTCGCCCTTGCCGACCGCCTCGTGAATCCGGGCACGGGCCTCCTGATCCCGATCGCTGCCCTGGAGCATCCGCAGGTTGCTGCCGACCAGCGCCGCGGCCGGATAGCCGCACATCTGCGCGAACGCCGCGTTCACGAACACGACCGGGCAGTCGGGCGCCGTGGCGTCGCAGATCACGATGCCCTCGGGGGCGCTCTCGACCAGGCCGCGCCACGCCTCGCTGGTCCAGTTGTTCATGGATTCCTGCCGGCCACCAGTGTCAGGGGTGGGGCCGCCTCGATCCGCGCCAGGGCGGCGCCCGCAGCCGCCCACTCGGGCGATGCGAGCAGCGCCGCCCGCTCCGGCGCCGCACGCCCGTGCAGGCGCACCAGCCGCAAGCTCGAGGCGGGTTGTACCCGGATGTCCAGGCGGTCGAGAAGCTCAGTCACGCTCGCGCGATTGTTGCAGACCGGAAGCATGTCGCATCCCGCGGCGAGGGCCTGCCGGGCCCGCGTAACGACGTCTCCGTACGCGGCGGCCGCCCCTCCCATGGAGAGATCGTCGGCGAACACTACCCCCTGGAACTCGAGCTGACCGCGCAACACGTCGCGAATCCAGCGCGCCGAGAGGCTCGCCGGGGCCGGATCGACCGCCGGGAAGAGCAGATGGCCCACCATCACGGCGGGCAGCCCGTTGGCGATCAGCCGCCGGTAGGGGGCCAGGTCCGCGCTGAGATCGGCGAGAGCGCGCCGGTCGACGGGCAGCGTCAGGTGCGAATCGGCGACGACCGCGCCGTGCCCGGGGAAGTGCTTGGCGGTGGCCGCCATCCCCGCATCGCGCATGCCGTGCACATAGGCAACCGCCAGCTGCGCCACAGCCTCCGGCTGCGCGTGGAAGGCCCGGTCGCCGATCACCTCGCTCACCCCGTGATCCAGGTCCACGCAGGGGGCGAACGAGATGTCGACGCCGTGGGCGCGCAGCTCCGCGGCCATCAGCCAGCCGAGCTGCCGCGCCAGGGAAAGGCCCGCGCGCGGATCCGCATCGAACTCGTGCCCGATGCGCCGTGCCGACGGCAGCCGCGAGAACCCGCTGCGAAAGCGCTGCACCCGCCCTCCCTCGTGATCCACCGCCACGATCAGCGCGGGGGTGCGCGCGGCGTGGATCTCGGCCACGAGCGCGGCGAGCTGCCCGGGCTCGACATAGTTGCGGGTGAAGAGCAGCACCCCGCCGACCAGGGGGTGACGCAGCAGCTCGCGCTCCTCGGCGCTGAGGACGCCGCCCTCGAGGTCGATCATCAGGGGACCGAGGCTCACGCGCGCCTCAGAAGCGCCAGCGACTCGACGTGCGCGGTATGCGGAAACATGTCGACCACGCCGGCCGCCTCGAGCGTGAAGCCAAATTCGTGCACCAGCGTCATCAGGTCGCGCGCGAGGCTGCCCGGATGGCAGGAAATATACAGCAGCCGCGCCGGTGCGATCCGCGCCACCGTGCCGAGCATCGCCCGCGCCCCGGTCCGCGGCGGGTCGAGCAGCACGTGGCTGTAGGGCTGGCGCAGCCATGGCGCGCCGGGATCCGGCGCTGCCGAGAGATCCGCCTGATGAAACTCGACATTGGCGAGCCCGTTGCGCATGGCATTGGTGCGTCCGCGCTCGATGAGGGCCGCCTCGCCCTCGACGCCCACGGCCGTGCCGCAGCGCCGGCCCAGGGCGAGCGTGAAGTTGCCGAGCCCCGAGTACAGATCGAGCACCCGCGTGCTCGGGGTCGGCTCCAGCAGCTCGACCGCACGCGCCACCAGCGCCTCGTTGACCGCGCCGTTCACCTGGATGAAGTCGGTGGGAGCGAACTCGAGCTCGAGGCCGAAGGGGGCGATGCGATAGCGTAGCGGCTCGGGTGGATCGCCGCCGCCGAGGAGGCGCACCGAGTCGAGCCCCGCGGGCTGCAGATACAGCCGTACGCCGTGCACCGCGGCGAACTCCTCGAGCAGTGCGCGATCCGGCGCGGCGGGCTCCGCCAGCACCCGCAGCACGAGCGCGGTCGCGTTGTCGGCCACCGCGACCTCGACCTGCGGCACGTGCTCGCGGATCGTGAGCCGGTTGAGGAGCCCGGCGAGCGGTGCGATGAGACTTCCGGCCGGCGCTGCCAGTACCTCGCAGCCGGCGAGATCCGCCACGTAAGGCGCGGCGCGCTCGCGGAAGCCGACGACGACGCGGTCCTTGCGGTAGACGAACTTCGCCCCGAGACGGGCGCGGCGCCGGTAAGCCCATACCGGGCCGGCGAGCGGGCTCAGCCAGCGCTCGGGAGCCACGCGCGCCACGCGCTCGAGCGTCACCTCGAGCTCGGCCTGCCTCGCGGTGAGCTGCGCCGCCGGCGCGAGATGCTGCAGTACGCACCCTCCGCAGACGCCGAAATGCGCACAGCGCGCGCTCACCCGCTGCGGGGACGGCGTGAGCACCTCGAGCAGCACGCCGTCGTCGTGCTGGCGGTGACGCCGGGTGCGGCGGAGGCGAATGCGCTCACCCGGGAGCGCCCCCGGCACGAACACCGTCTTGCCGTCGCGCACCACGCCCTCCCCCTCGTGCGTGAGCCCGCCGACGACCGCGACCTCCTCGGCGGCGGACGCCGGCGATCTCATGGAGCGGCCGTGCTCACGGCGCTTCGCCCCAGGCGGCGAGGAACTGGGCGAAATGCGGCTCGGGTGTGCCGCGCAGGTAGTCCCGTACGCGCTCGACCTCGGCGCGATAGGCCTCGGGCGTCAAGCGCCCGCGCAGCCGCTCGAAGCGCAGGTAGATCAGGTAGGTGTTGAGCACGTCGGTCTCGCAATAACGGCGAATACCGACCAGATCGCCGCGCCGATAGGCGTCCCACACCTGACCGCCGCCGAAGCCGAGCTTGCCGGGGAGCCCCAGCAAGCACGCCATGTTGGCGAGCGAAACGCGATTGCGCGAGCTGAAGCCCGCGAGCACGTCCATGACATCGGTGTGCCGCCAATGGTAGCGACCGAGATAATTGTTGTAGCGGAAGTCCGTATCGCCCTCGCCGGTTTCCCAGTAGCGCGGCGCCTGCACTCCCCACAGGAGTGCCCGCAGGTTCAGCACCGGCAGGTCGAAGCCCGTGCCGTTCCACGACACCAGGTCCGGGGAGAACCTGGCGAGGCCGTCGAAGAAGCGCTGCACCAGCTCCCCCTCGGGCGTGTCCGGCTCTCCGAGACTCCAGACCGTGAGCCCGTCGCCGCTGCGCAGTGCGCAAGAAATCGCCACCACCCGATGCTGCTCGAGCGGCAGGAAATCCGCGCCGCTGTCCTGGCGGCGCAGGGCGAACATCGCCTTGGCAACCTGCTCGTCGGGCAGATCGCCGAGATCATAGAGCCGGCGGCCGAAGGCCACGTCCGGGACCGTCTCGATGTCGAACACGAGCGTGCTCATGGGGCCCTCAGCAGTACCGCCACCGCCACGACCAGGCCCGCCTCGTCGGTGAGGGTGACGTGCGCCTCGCCCACGCCGAGCGCGCGGCGCACCTGCTCGCCGCGCGGCGAGAACAGCACCTCGGGCTTGCCCCAGGCGTTCTGCACCACGCCCACGTCGCGGATCCACATGCCGTGCGCGAAGCCCGTGCCCATCGCCTTCACGATGGCCTCCTTGGCCGCGAAGCGCATGGCGAGGAAACGCTCGCGGCGCGCCGTGGCGGCGAGCTGCGCCTGCTCTTGCGGCATCAGCAGGTGCTCGACGAAGCGGTTACCGAAGCGCTCCAGAGTGCGCTTGATGCGCGCCGCCTCGAGCACGTCGACGCCGATGCCGAAGATCATGCGCGTGCGGCCTGCATCAGCGCCTTCATCTCGCGCACTGCCGCCGCGACGCCTGCGAATACGGCGCGTGCCACGATGGCATGACCGATGTTGAGCTCGACGATCTCCGCGACCGCAGCCACCGGCTGCACGTTGTGATAGTCGAGGCCGTGGCCGGCATGCACCGTGAGGCCGAGGTGCGCCGCGAGGCGCGCAGCGGCACGCAGCCGCTCGAGCTCGGTGGCCCGCTGCGCCCCGCTCGCCTCGGCATAGGCTCCGGTGTGCAGCTCCACGGCCGGTGCGCCGCTGCGCGCCGCCGCCTCGACCTGCGCCCGATCGGGGTCGATGAAGAGCGCGACCCGGATGCCCGCGGCGGCCAGGGTCGCGGCCGCGGTCGCCACGCGCGCGGCCTGCGCCGCGACGTCGAGCCCCCCCTCGGTGGTGAGCTCGGCGCGCTTTTCCGGCACCAGACAACAATCGGCGGGCCGCACCTCGACGGCGATGGCAAGCATCTCCTCGGTCACGGCCATCTCGAGATTCATGTGCGTCTGCAACAGCGGGCGCAGCACGCGCACGTCACGGTCCTGGATGTGGCGCCGGTCCTCGCGCAGATGCAGCGTGATGCTGTCGGCGCCGGCCTGCTCGGCGGCGAGCGCGGCGTGCACCGGGTCGGGCGAGCGGGCGCGGCGTGCCTGGCGCAGCGTCGCCACGTGATCGATGTTGAAACCGAGAGCAATCGGGCTCGTCATCGCTGTGCCACCTTTCGCACCATGGATCGCGCCACCGCGCGCGTCGCGAGCGGCCGTCCTTCCAGGCATGCGGCCAGAGCCGCGTGCAGCAGCCGCCGCGCGTCCTCGAGCGCGCGCGCGCCTGCGAGACGCTCCTCCCGCAGCGCAATCAGCGATCCGCCGGCGAGCGCTCCGGCGTCGTGGGCGCCCGCGCGCACCAGGCCCTGGGAGGGGCGGAACTGATAGTAGTCACGCGCCTCGAGCGGTGCACCGCTCTGGGCCTCGGCCGCCAGATCGAGTCCGTAGCCGAGGATCTCGAGCAGCCGCTTCTCGAACAGCCGCAGCGCCGGCTCGAGCGGCGACCCGGCGCGCAGGCTCGCGAGGGTCTCGTGGTAATGATCGAACAGCGCCGGCTGCGGGTCGTGACGCGTCGTGAGCTTCAGCAGCAGCTCGTTCACGTAGAAGGCCGCCATGACGCTCGCGGGCGGCAGCGGCATGCAGCCGTCGGCGCGCTCCGCGTGCGTGAGCTGCGCCGCTTCGCCCCGCCCGCTCCAGGATACCAGCAGCGGCAGGAACGGCTGCAGCACCGGCGCGAGCCGGGCCGCGGGCCCGCGCACCGCACGCGCGAACAGCGTGAGGCGGCCGTGCTCGCGGCTCAGCACCTCGAGGATGCGGCTGGTATCGCGCCACGGGCGGTGGTGCAGCAGGTAGGCGGGCGTCAACTCGACGCGGCGGAGGCTGCGGCTCATTCGACCCCCAGCTGCCTGAGTGCGCGGGCGTTGTCGGCCCAGTTCTCGCGCACTTTCACCCACAGATTGAGGTGCACGCGCCGCCCGAGCAGCTCATTGATCGCCAGGCGCGCGGCGCGGCCGACGCGCTTCAGCCGCTCGCCGCGGGCGCCGATGACGATCGGCTTCTGCCCCTCGCGGTCGACCCAGATCGCCGCGTCCACCACCGTGCGCTCCTCTTCGTCCGCGACCCGCTCGACCTCGACGGCGATCCCGTAGGGAACCTCCTGGTTGAGCTCGAGCGTCAGTTTCTCGCGGATCAGCTCCGCGACGCGGAACGCCGTGCCGCGATCGGTCACCTCGCCGGCCGGAAACAGCGCCGGCGATACCGGCAGGTGCGCCGCGATGGTCGAGCGCAGGTCCGCAATGTTATCCGCCTTGAGCGCCGATACCGGCACGATGGCGAGGAATTCGTAGCGGCCGGCAAGCGAGGCGAGGTACGGCAACAGACGCTCGCGTGGGCGCACCCGGTCGATCTTGTTCACCGCGACGAGTGCCGGCCGGCGCGCACGCGCGATGCGCGCCAGGGTGAGATCATCACCCTCGAGCCACTTGGGCGCCTCCACCACCAGTACCACGAGATCCGCATCCTCGAGCGCCGCGGCGGCCGTGCGGTTCATGGCCTTGTTGAGCGCACGGCGTCCCTCGCGGTGCAGACCCGGCGTATCGACGAAGGCGATCTGCGCCTCGGGGAGATTGGCGATGCCGAGGATGCGGTGGCGCGTGGTCTGCGGCCGTGGCGTGACGATACTCAGCTTCTCGCCGACCAGCGCGTTCAGCAGCGTCGACTTGCCGACGTTCGGCCGCCCGACCAGCGCGGCGAAGCCGCTGCGGAAGTTGTCCGGCCCCGCAGCGCTCATGGCTGCCACTGCCGGGGATCGTCGGCGCCGAGCTCGCGCAGCATGCGCTCGGCGGCCTCCTGCTCGGCGCGGCGGCGGCTCGAGCCGCCACCGTGCACGCACCGCCCGAGCGCGGGCACCTCGCAGCTCACGCGAAAGCTCTGCGCGTGCGCCTCGCCCTCGACGTGCTGCACCGCGTAGCGCGGCAGAGTGAGGCTGCGGGCCTGCAGATACTCCTGCAGGCGGGTCTTGGCGTCCTTGAGCAGCGCCGGATCCGGGAGCGCCGCCATGCGCGGCCCGAGGAGGCGCGTGATCACCTCCTCGGCCGCAGCCAGGCCGCCATCGAGGAACACGGCGCCGCACAGCGCCTCGAGCGCGTCCGCGAGGATCGACTGGCGGCGAAAGCCGCCGCTCTTGAGCTCCCCCGAGCCGAGCTGCAGCACCTCGCCGAGCCTGAGCTCCGCTGCCACCTGCGCCAACGGCTCGCGGCTCACCACGCGCGCGCGCAAGCGGCTCAGGTCGCCCTCGTCGGCGCGCGGGTAGCTGCGATACAGATGGGCGGCGACCACCAGGTTGAGGACCGCGTCGCCGAGAAACTCCAGCCGCTCGTTGTTGGGGCCGGCGGCGCTGCGGTGGGTGAGCGCCGCGCTGAACAGTGCCGTATCGCGCGGCTGGTAACCGAGCGTCCCGCGCAGCCAGCGCGCCTGCTCGCCGTCGGCTGCGGTCATGTCCGGCGCGCGGCCTCCGGCACCGCTAAGGGGCGCTCCCGCCGGCATGTACCGTCTTGTCGAAGGTCACGTGCAGCGAGATGTTGCCGAACAGCGGCGCTTCGTCGTCGTACGAGGCTTCGACATCCCAGCCGCTACCCGAGCGGGTGACCTTGATGTCCTTGGCGGTGGGATAGTCGACCATGTCGATCTCGAAGTGCTTGTCGATGGTGGTGCGTATCGCGCGCGGATCGGAGTTGCCGGCGGCATCGCTCGCCACCAGATTGAGCGCCCGCACCACCTTCATGTAATTGAGGTAGACGGGCAGCAGGCGGACACCCGCATAGCCGACCACCACCAGCGGCGCGAGCAGGAACAGCCAGCCGAGCAGAGTCACACCCCGTTGTCTAAAGCGCATCGAAGCACTCCCGTCAGTGAATCGCCGCGCCGATTCGGCCCCAGAGGGGACCCCCGGCGCGGTGCGGGTCCCAATTGAACCAGATCCGGGTCGCCTTGCCGACCAGGTTCTCCTCGGGCACGTAGCCCCAGGAGCGGCCGTCGTCGCTGTTGTCGCGGTTGTCGCCCATCATCAGGTACTGTCCCGCAGGCACCTCCCCGGACCATGGCGCGGTACGCAGGAACCCCGGCGCGTCCTCGTCGCCGCACACGTAGCCGCGCAGCCCGCTGCGATTGCACCCCGGCAGGAGCGGCGAGCGGTCGATGGCCACCGGGCAGAATATCGCCTGGTGCTCGTGCGCGCCAAGCCGCTCGGTCGCCTGCACCAGGTTGACGTAACAGCCATCGTTGTACCTGCCATCGAGCGTGACGGGCACCGGCTGGCCGTTGACGAGGATGCGGTTGTCGCGCACCTCGACGTGGTCGCCGGGCAGCCCCACCAGGCGCTTGATGAAATTGGTGCTCGGGTCGAGCGGATAGCGGAACACCACCACGTCGCCCCGCTGTGGCTCCCCGGTCGCGACGATCTTGCGATTGAGCACCGGCAGGCGCAGCCCATAGGCGAACTTGTTGACGATGATGAAGTCGCCGTCGAGCAGCGTCGGCATCATCGAGTCCGACGGAATGCGGAACGGCTCGAACACGAAGGAGCGCAGCACCAGCACCGCCAGGGCCACCGGGAAGAAGCTGCGCGCATAGTCGACGGTACCCGGCTCGGGTACGGCCGCCGGGTCGCGGCCGGCGGCGCGCTGCGGGCGCAGCACCGCGCTGTCGAACGCCCACACGAGCCCGGTGATGACGGTAATGGCGAGCAGCACGGCGCTGAAGTCGATCCGCTCGGCCACCAGGAGCTTCAGCACCCCGCTGCCGATCAGGAACGGCAGCACGCGGTACAGGACCCACATGAGCGGCGCGTCCGGCGCCCCGGGTGCGCGCCGCGGGCGCAGCAGCCAGTCGTCGACGATGCAAATGAGGCCCACCGGCACGGCGAGCCAGGCGAGCAGCACGATCAGCGGCATCAGGTTGGTCATCAGTGCTTGCGCCCGACTTGCAGCACCGCGAGGAAAGCCTCCTGCGGGATCTCGACGTGTCCGAGCTGTTTCATGCGTTTCTTGCCTTCCTTCTGTTTCTCGAGGAGCTTCCTCTTGCGCGTGACATCGCCGCCATAGCACTTGGCGAGCACGTTCTTGCGCAGCGCCTTGACGGTGGCGCGCGCGATCACGGCGCTGCCGATGGCGGCCTGCACCGCCACCTCGAACATCTGCCGCGGGATGAGCTCCTGCATCTTATCGACCAGCTCCCGGCCGCGCTGATAGGCACTGTCCCTGTGCACGATGATCGACAGGGCGTCGACCTTGTCGCCGTTGATGAGGATGTCGAGCTTGACGAGCGGCGCCGCCTGGAAATGGCTGAACTCGTAGTCGAAGGAGGCGTAGCCGCGGCTGGCGGACTTGAGACGGTCGAAGAAGTCCAGCACCACCTCCGCGAGCGGCAGCTGGTACTGGAGCGACACCTGGGTGCCGAGGTAGAGCATCTTGCTCTGCGTACCCCGCTTGTCGTTGCAGAGCTTGAGGACCGCGCCGACGTGCTCCGGCGGCACCAGGATGTTGGCAATGATGATCGGCTCGCGCAGCTCCTCGATCTCGTCCGACGGCGGCAGCTTGGCCGGGTTGTCGACGTACTCGACCTCGCCGTCGGTGCGCGCCACCTCGTACACCACGGTCGGCGCGCTGGTGACCAGCGTCAGCTCGTACTCACGCTCGAGCCGCTCCTGCACGATGTCCATGTGCAGGAGTCCCAGGAAACCGCAGCGGAAGCCGAAGCCGAGCGCGCCGGAGACTTCCGGCTCGTAGTGGAGCGCGGAGTCGTTCAGGCGCAGCTTGGCGAGCGCGTCGCGGAATTTTTCGTAGTCCTCCGAGTTCACCGGAAAGAGCCCGGCGAACACCCGCGGCTTGATCTGCTTGAAGCCCGGCAGCGGCGCCGTTGCCGGGCGGTTCTCCAGCGTGATCGTGTCGCCGACCGGAGCGCCGTCGATCTCCTTGATGCCGGCGACCACGAAACCGACGTCGCCGGTGGCGAGCTCCTCCTGGACCACCGCCTTCGGCGTGAAGCGGCCGAGCCGGTCGACGTGGTGGCTGCGCCCGGTCGAGACCACGCGGATCTTGTCGCCGCTCTTCAAGCTGCCGTTCACTACGCGCACCAGCGATACGACACCGACGTAGTTGTCGAACCAGGAATCGATGATGAGCGCCTGCAGCGGCGCCGCACCATCGCCGCGCGGGGCGGGAATGCGCCGGATCAGGACCTCGAGCAGCTCCGCCACCCCGTCACCCGTCTTGGCGCTCACCTGCACCGCGTCCGCAGCCTCGATGCCGATGATCTCCTCGATCTCGCGCTTGACGCGCTCGGGATCCGCGGACGGCAGGTCGATCTTGTTGATGACCGGCAGCACCTCGATCCCCTGCTCGAGGGCCGTGTAGCAGTTGGCGACGCTCTGGGCCTCGACACCCTGGGAGGCGTCGACGACCAGCAGCGCCCCGTCGCAAGCCGCGAGCGAGCGCGACACCTCGTAGGAGAAGTCGACGTGCCCCGGGGTATCGATCATGTTGAGCTGATAGCGTTCGCCGTCGCGGGCGCTGTAGTAGAGCGTGACGCTCTGCGCCTTGATGGTGATTCCGCGCTCGCGCTCCAGGTCCATGGAGTCGAGCACCTGCTCCTGCATCTCGCGGTCCGCGAGTCCCCCGCAGAGCTGGATGAACCGATCGGCGAGCGTCGATTTGCCGTGATCTACGTGCGCGATGATGGAGAAGTTGCGTATGTGCCGCATGAATCGGGAGAGCCGCTGCCGGTCAGGACCAACGCCGTGGCCAAGTCCAGCGGCGGGCTGGATTATAGGGAAGTTTGCCGGATCTGGCCCGCCCGCCCAGGGGGCCCGGCTCAGGATCAGGCGCGGGATGCCGGCGGCGGGCGCAGCAGCCGCACGAGCTCGGCGGCGTCGAGCCGGTGTCGGCACACGACCGTGCCGTCGAGCAGCAGCACCGGAACGTCGAGGCCGTGGCGGCGCAGGAGCTCGGAATCGGAGTCGACATCCACCACCTCGATCGGCGGCAGAGTCACGCTGCGGCCGAGAGCCGCGAGCTCGCTCAGCATCCGCTCGCACAGCTCGCAGTCGTGGCGCTGCACCACCCTCAGGCGTGCAGCCGGCGCCGGCGACGAGGACATGGCGTCAGTGGTTGTTGGCCGCAGGAGTTGCCGCGGGAGTCGCCGTCTCCCCGGCCCTCACCTCACTCGCGATGAGCTGCACGGTGGCCGGCGGAACCTCGCCCACCGCGGTGATCTTGTAGCCGTTGGCCGTGGTCGAGAAGGCCGAGGAGGAGCCGAGGCGCGCCGAGCGCACTTCGGTGGTCGTGGCGGCGTCGCCCGCGGGGCGAACCTCGACGAAAACCGATACCGAAGCGAGCCCGTCGCTGAATACCAGATGGTCGACGGGCGCGCTGGAGCCGGGCAGCGTCTGCGCCCCGTGCAGCATCATCCTGAATCCAGGCGGGAGCTTGAGCGCGCTCCATATCGTCGCCGCCGCCGGCGCCGGGGCGGGCTGGGTCGCCTCGTTCCGCAGCCACTGGAAGCCCGCGGTCGAGACCTCCGGCTGGAACTCGGAGTCGGGAATGTGCGCAGCCATCCTGAGATCCGCGAACACCAGCTGCTCGACCACGCGGCCATCCGTATCGCACAGCTGCGTCTTGAGCGGCATGGCGGTGGAATCGTCGATCCACAGCCGGTAACCGTAGCGGAACTCGTCCCGGGGCGCGACGGCGATGACGTGCGTGGCGCGGCGGTTCAAGCGCATGCGCGCGACCTCGCGGATGTCGTAGAAGGTCGCGGTCTGGGCGTTGATGGCCGGAAAGCCCACGAGCGACTCCTGCGCCGAGCGTTGCTCCACCAGTACCGTACGGCGGTCCGGCAGATAGCAGGCGAGACTCGAGCCGGTGCGGATGAACTCGCGCCCGGAGCCATCGAGGGACACGAGCCGCTCGGCCACCTGTCCGTCCTGCAGGCGGTGAACGATGCGCAGCATCTCCACCGTACCGCCGTGCCAGTGCGAGAAGGTACCCTCGTAGCTGCCCGTGGTGAGCGCCGTGTTCATGCGCTCGAGCCACTGCGCCGGGGTCGCCGGCGCCATGGACTTGTGGCCCGCGGCGGCCGCAGGCGCGGCGCTCGCTGCAGGCTGCGCGCCTGCCGCACAGGCGCCCGCGGCGGCTGCCACCGCCCAGGCGAGCATCGGCGCCCGCAGAGCCTCGCTAGCGCGGGTCGCTCTGGGCATCGCGCGGCGGATCCTGTGCGCTGTCAGCGGACACGGCTACCGCGCCCCCGGACTCGCTCGTCATGAACGAGGACAGAAAGTTCCCGTGGGCAACGGGCGGCGTGAATACGCTGTGGGCCACCACATAGTTGGCGAGCTCGGTCGCCGGCACCACCGCCGCGGCTCCGCGCGCCGGGGGCGGCACGACGTACCGGTCGGAGGCGACCTGGGTGGCTGCGGTGCCCGGCGGCACGGAGACCGCTGCGGGAGAGGCGACCCGGCTCGGGGCGACGGCCGCGGCGAGCGGCACGCCGCTCCCGGCCGTGCCGGGTGCCTGCGCCCGCAGCCACAGAATGGAGGCCGCGGCGACACTCGCGGCCAGGGCGGCTCCCGCCACCGGCCGCCACCAGCGTCGCTCGCCGCGGCGTGGCGCGGTGTGTGCACTCAGTGGAGGCTCCGAGCCGATCAGCAGGCTCACGCGGCGCGCCACCCGGGCATTGAGACGCACGCCACGCTCGGCGCGGATCGCCGCCGCGATCACCGCATAGCGGCCCCAGCGCGCCTTGAGCTCGCTGTCGCGCGACAGGCGGCGGGCGAGCAGCTCGCACTCGGCGCCCGCCAGCTCCTCATCGAACATGGCGGACAACTGGCTATCGAGCTCTTCGTTGTTCATCCCAGCTCCTCGGTGCGGCCCAGCCCCCCCTCGAACACTTCGCGCAGGCGCCGGTCGATCGCCTCGCGCGCGCGGAAGATGCGCGAGCGCACCGTCCCCACCGGACAGTCCATGGCGGCGGCGATCTCCTCGTACGACAGGCCCTCGAGCTCGCGCAGCACGATGGCGGTGCGCAGATCCTCGGGCAGCGCCTCGATGGCGGCGTTGACGATCGAGCGAATCTCGTCCGTGAGCACCAACGCCTCGGGGGTTTCGGAATCCTTCATCCGGCCTTGCATGTCGTAGGACTCTTCCGGGTTGCGGTCGATGTTGTAATCGATGGGGCTGCGGTCGCGCGACACTACGGCATTCTTGGCGGTGTTGATCGCGATGCGGTACAGCCAGGTGTAGAAGGCGCTGTCGCCGCGGAACTGCGGCAGGGCTCGATAGGCCTTGATGAAGGCTTCCTGGGCAACGTCCTCGGCTTCGGCCGGGTTGCGGACATAGCGCATGACCAGCTTGACGAGTTTGTGCTGGTACTTGAGGACCAGCGCATCGAATGCCCCCTTATCTCCGCGTTGTACGCGGCGCACCAAGCTCAGATCGGTCGCGTCGGCGCTCATCGGCGCCCTCTAGACCGCCGGGGAGGGCCGCCACGCCACGCGCTGAATAGACTGTGACCCTCTGTAAAAGTTCAGCATACGGGAGAACCGTGACATAAGTCGCGGATGCGGGCCGCCAGCGAGCGCAGCTGCGGGTCAGCGGGACGCTGGTTTCCGAGAAAATACCCCGCCAGCAGGGGATCGGGCAGGTTGAGCAACCGCTCGAATGCCCCCCGCTCCGCCGGGGAAGCCCCGGCAAGCCCCTCGCGCGCGAAGCGCTCGAGGATCACGTCGAGCTCCTTCATGCCACGCCGGCAGCGCCACAGCAGCCGCCCCGGTGTCCCCGCGGGCGTCATCCCTGGCGCTCGGCGAGCATCTTCTTGAGCTCCGCGATCGCCTTGGCGGGATTGAGATCCTTGGGGCAGACGTCGGTGCAGTTCATTATGGTGTGGCAGCGATACAGCCGGAAGGGATCCTCGAGCTCGTCGAGCCGCTCGCCGGTCGCCTCGTCCCGGCTGTCGATGATCCAGCGGTAGGCGGCGAGCAGTGCCGCGGGGCCGAGGAAGCGCTCGCCGTTCCACCAGTAGCTCGGGCAGGAGGTTGAGCAGCAGGCACACAGGATGCAGGCCGCGGGCCGGTCGATCTGTTCCTGCTCCTCCTTGCTCTGCAGCCGCTCGCTGTCCGGCGGCGCCGGAGTGCGCGCCTGCAGCCAGGGTTTGACCGCCGCGTACTGCGCGTAGAAGTTGCTGAGGTCCGGCACCAGATCCTTGACCACCGGCATGTGCGGCAGCGGATAGATGCGCACCTCGGCGCCGAGGTCCTGCATCGAAGTGGTGCAGGCGAGCCGGTTCAGGCCGTTGATATTCATGGCACACGAGCCGCAGATGCCCTCGCGGCACGAGCGGCGGAAAGTGAGCGAGGAATCGACCGTCGCTTTGATCTGGATCAGCGCATCGAGCACCATCGGACCGAGCGTCCTGGCGTCGATCTCGAAGGTGTCGATGCGCGGATTGCCCCCGCGGTCGGGGTCGAAGCGGTAGATACGGAAGGTGCGCCGCTCGCGCACCCCCGCGGCGGCGCGGTGCGTGACACCCGCCACCGGGCGTGAGTTGACAGGCAGCCGGAACTGGACCATCGCGATCCTCAGTAGGTGCGCGCCCGGGGCGGTATCGACTCCACCTCCCCGGAGAGCGTGTTGAGATGCACCGGCCGGTAATCGAAGCGCGTGCGCCCCGGCCCGTCGACCCATATCAGCGTGTGCTTCATCCAGTTCTGGTCGTCACGCTGCGGAAAGTCCTCGCGCGCGTGCGCGCCGCGGCTCTCGGTGCGGTTGGCCGCCGAATGAATCGTGGCGGTCGACTGCAGCAGCAGGTTCTCGAGCTCGAGCGTCTCGATGAGATCCGTATTCCAGATGAGCGAGCGGTCGCTGATGCGCACGTCGTCGAAAGAGTCGAAGGTCTGGCGGATGCGCTCGATGCCCTTCGCCAGCGTCTCGCCGGTGCGGAACACCGCGGCATCGAGCTGCATGGTCTTCTGCATCTCGACGCGGATCGCCGCCGTGCTGCGCGAGCCACCGGCGAGGCGCAGGCGCTCGAGGCGCGCCACGGCCGCATCGCCGGCATCCGCGGCCAGCGGCCGGTGCGAGCTCCCGGCCCCGACGGTCTCGCCGCAACGCCGGGCCGCCTCGCGGCCGAAGACCACCAGGTCGAGAAGCGAGTTGCTCCCCAGGCGGTTGGCGCCATGCACCGACACGCACGCGGCCTCGCCCACCGCCATCAGTCCGGGGACCACGCAGTCGGGATCGCCCCCCTTCGGGCACACGACCTCCCCGCGATGGTTGGTGGGAATCCCGCCCATGTTGTAGTGCACCGTGGGCTGCACCGGGATCGGCGCGCGCGTCACGTCCACGCCGGCAAAGATGCGCGCCGTCTCCGCAATTCCCGGCAACCGCTCGTGGATCACGTCGGCGCCAAGGTGCTCGAGATGCAGCTCGATGTAGTCGTGCTCGGGGCCGGCGCCGCGGCCCTCGCGAATCTCGACCGTCATCGCGCGACTCACGACGTCGCGCGAGGCGAGATCCTTGGCGTTGGGCGCGTACCGTGCCATGAAGCGCTCACCCTTCGAGTTGGTGAGGTAGCCGCCCTCGCCGCGCGCGCCTTCGGTGATCAGGCAGCCGGCGCCGTAGATGCCGGTGGGATGGAACTGCACGAACTCCATGTCCTGCAGCGGCAGCCCGGCACGCAACACCATCGCGTTGCCGTCTCCGGTGCAGGAGTGGGCCGAGGTGCAGGAGAAGTAGGTGCGGCCGTAGCCGCCGGTCGCGAGGATGGTCACGTGCGAGCGGAAGCGATGCAGCGTCCCGTCCGCCAGATCGAGCGCCACGACGCCGCGGCAGGCACCGTCCTGCATGATGAGATCGATGGCGAAGTACTCGACGAAGAAGGTCGCGGCATGGCGGATCGACTGCTGGTAGAGCGTGTGCAGCATCGCGTGCCCGGTGCGGTCGGCGGCGGCGCAGGTGCGCTGTGCTATCCCAGCGCCGAAGTGCGTGGTCATGCCGCCGAACGGCCGCTGGTAGATGCGCCCGCTGTCGGTGCGCGAGAACGGCACGCCGTAGTGCTCGAGCTCGATCACCGCCGCCGGCGCCTCCTTGCACATGAGCTCGATGGCGTCCTGGTCGCCGAGCCAGTCGGATCCCTTGACGGTGTCATACATATGCCAGCGCCAGTCGTCCTCGCCCATGTTGCCGAGCGCGGCCGAGATGCCGCCCTGGGCGGCGACCGTGTGGCTGCGCGTCGGGAAGAGCTTGGTGATGCAGGCCGTCGACAGGCCGCGCTCGGCGAGCCCGAGCGTGGCGCGCAGCCCCGCGCCGCCGGCGCCGACCACCACCACGTCGTAGGTATGATCGATGAACCGCTGGGCGCTCACGCCGCGCCCCCGAGCGCCACCCTGAGCACCGCCAACACGCCGGCCGCCGCGAGCAATATGTGCACGAAGTTGACGACCACCAGCGTCACGGTGCGCGCGCCAGGCCGGGGCACGTAGTCCTCCACCACCACCTGCAGCCCGAGCCGCGAGTGCCAGGCCGCGACCACCACCAGGAGCATGAGGAGCAGCGCGGTCGTGCCCTGGCCCATCCAGGCGGCCACCGTCGCATGAGCGAACGACGGCAGCGCGAGCAGCGACACCGCGAACCACACCGAGAGCGGCACGAGCGCCACGGCGGTGAGCCGCTGCAGCCACCAGTGATGCACACCGGATTTGGCCGAGCCGGCGCCGAGTACCCGCCGCATGGGAGTGCGCAGGCTCACGGCGCGCGCGCCATCGCGAGCCACGCGCCGTAACCGACCAGCAGCATCAGCACGACGCTGATGATCGTCACGAGCCAGGCGGAACGCTCCGACTGCGCTCGCTCGAGCCCGCGGCCGGTGTCCCAGACCAGGTGGCGGATGCCGGCGACCAGGTGATAACAGGAGGCGATGATGAACCCCGCATAGACGAGCTTCATCAGCGGGTGCGCCAGCACCCGCTCGGCGCGCGCCAGGGTCTGCGCGCCGCCTGCTACCGCGACGAGCCAGTAGACGAGCAGCACGAGCCCTACCGAGAGTCCCATGCCGGTGATGCGGTTGAGGCCGGAGGTGAGCATGGTGTACTTGAGCTTGTACACCGAGAGGTGAGGCGATAATGGCCGGACCGGCATAGGCTAGAAATCGATGCAGCGGCCGTTCTTCTCCCAATCGCCGAAACGCGTCGGATCCGGTCCGGGCGGGCCGCCGAGCTCGCGCGGGCGCGCGGCCGCAGGCGTGCGCGCCGAAGCGGCTCCCGGGATGGCTGGATCAGCGGGTGGGGGAGGAATGGAAGGGTTGGACGGAGGCCGTCCCGGCCTCTTGCGTTGCGGCGTCGACATATTGACTTAGTCTGCCAGAATTCGCGTAACCGGGCCATGGAAAGCCAAGGAAAAACAACGCTCAACTCCATGTGCGCACAATGGAATCTGCTGCCGCTCGACTTCCTCGGCGCGCTGCGTGTGCGCGGCCGCGATGCCAGGGCGTTTCTGCAGGGACAGCTCTCCAACGACCTGACGCGGCTCGACGCCGGGCGATCGCTGCTCGCCGGTTATCACAGCCCGCAGGGCCGCGTGCTGGCGCTGCTGCGGCTGCTCGAGCCTGCCCCGGGCGAAGTGCTCGCCCTGCTGCCGCGCGAGCTCGTGACGCCGGTCATGAGCCGGCTCAAGACCTTCATCCTGCGCTCGAAGGTCGAGCTCGCGGACGCATCGGCCGACTGGCGCATCGAGGGGCTCGTCGGCCCCTCTGCGCCCGGGCCGGCGCCGTCTTCCGCCGCCGGCGTCACGCCGCTCGCGCCCCCCTTTGTGGCACGCCTGCCGCGCGCGCCGGGCACGGTCGCGCGCCTCGGCGACTGCGTCGCGCTACAGGTCGGCGAGCATCCGGCTCGCTGGCTCCTCGTCTCACCGGCGGCCGGCGCGAACGGCGAGCCGGGCCTCGCGCGCTGCGCGCCCGCGCCGCCTGAGCTGTGGCAGCGTCTCGCGATCGAGAACGGCGAGCCGCAGGTCTACGCCGCAACCGCCGGAGAGTTCGTGGCGCAGATGCTGAATCTCGATGCGCTCGGCGCGATCTCCTTCGACAAGGGCTGCTATACCGGACAGGAAGTGATCGCGCGTGCTCACTACCGCGGTCGCGTCAAGCGCCGCATGCAGCGCTTTCGCTCGGCCGGAGCGCCGCCACTCAAGCCCGGCGACGCCGGCGAGCTCGCCGACGGGCGCCCGTTCCGCGTGGTCGAGGCGCTGCGCGCCGGCGATGGGGCGTGCGAGTTCCTCGCGGTGGCGCCGCTCGTCGCCGGCGCGACGACCGGGGAGGCCAGGCCGGCCTCGGATACACTGCGGCTGGATGCCACCCAACTGCCCCTGCCCTACGAGCTGCCCGAATGACTGACAACACCCACTCAGGCGGCTGCCTGTGCGGCGCGGTCCGCTATCAGGTTGCAGGTCCGCTGCGTCCGGTCGTCTTCTGCCACTGCACGCAGTGCCGCCGCAACACCGGCCACTTCATGGCGGCGACCGCGGCACGGCATCGCGCGTTCAGGCTGCTCGCGAGCGAAGAGCTGCGCTGGTACGACTCCTCGGACGCGGCGCGCCGCGGCTTCTGCGGCCGCTGCGGCTCGACGCTTTTCTGGCAGGCCGTGGGCCGCGACTACATTTCGATTGCCGCCGGCACGCTCGACGGCGCCGCCGGCCTCTCGAGCGCCTGCCACATCCATGTCGCCGACAAGGGCGATTACTATTCGATCGAAGACGGTCTGCCACAGAGTGCCGACGGCAATTTCTCCGTGGCGATTCCGGCGTGCGGATGAGCGCCTATGCCTCCGGCCGCATGTGCGGAAAGAGGATCACGTCGCGGATCGAGGCAGAGTCGGTGAAGAACATGACCAGCCGATCGATGCCGACCCCCAGGCCCCCGGTCGGCGGCATGCCATATTCGAGGGCGCGCACGTAGTCGGCGTCGTAGAACATCGCCTCCTCGTCGCCCCGTTCCTTGCGGGCCGCCTGGGCGCGGAACCGCGCCGCCTGCTCTTCCGGATCGTTGAGCTCGGAGAAGCCGTTGGCGATCTCGCGGCCCGCGATGAAGAACTCGAAACGGTCGGCGACGAAGGGATCGACATCGTTCGGCCGCGACAGCGGTGAGACCTCCACGGGGTAGGCGTACACGAAGGTCGGATCGAGGAGCTGCGCTTCCGCGGTCTTCTCGAACAGCTCGATCTGCAGCTTGCCCGGGCCGTCTTCGCGCTGGTAGGGGATGCCGAGCTCAGCGCAGCGCTTGCGCAGATAGGTGAGGTCGCGCAGCGAGAGCGGATCGATGCCGGGATTGTTGTCGATGAGCGCCTGCTCGACGGTCACGCGCGGGAAGGGGCGCGCCAGATCGTAGCGCCTGCCCTGATAGGTGAGCTCGAGGCTGCCGTTGAGGGTGGCGGCGAGCCCGCGCGTCGCCTTCTCGACCCAGTCCATGATGTCCCGGTAGTCGGACCAGGCGAGGTACAGCTCCAGCATGGTGAATTCCGGGTTGTGCTGGGTCGAGAGTCCTTCATTGCGGAAGTTGCGGTTGATCTCGTAGACGCGATCCAGTCCTCCGACGATGAGGCGCTTCAGGTACAGCTCGGGAGCGATGCGCAGATACATGTCGAGATCGAGCGCGTTGTGATGAGTGCGGAACGGGCGCGCCGCGGCGCCGCCCGGGATCGGCTGCATCATCGGCGTCTCGACCTCGAGGAAGCCGAGTGCGTCGAGGAAGTCGCGCAGATAGCGCACGATGCGGGCGCGGGTGCGGAATACCTCGCGGCTCTTCTCGCTCATGATCAGATCGAGGTAGCGGCGGCGGTAGCGGGTCTCGGTGTCGGCGAGCCCGTGCCACTTGTCGGGCAGCGGCCGCAGCGACTTCACCAGCAGGGAGAGGGCATCGGCGCGCACCGACAGCTCGCCCGTGCGCGTGCGGAACAGCACGCCGCTCCCGCCGATGATGTCGCCCACGTCCCAGCCCTTGAAGGCCTCGTAGACCGGCCCGAGCGCCTCCTGCTGCAGATAGAGCTGCAGCTGCCCGGTACGATCGGCGATCTTGGCGAAGCTCGCCTTGCCCATGACGCGCTTGAACATGAGGCGGCCGCCGACGCTGACGCGCGTCGGGTTGGCCTCGAGCCACTCACCGCTCTTCTCGCCGTAGGCGGCCAGCAGCTCGCCGGCGAGCGCGTCGCGCCGGAACGTGTTGGGGAAGGCCCCGCCGGCGAGCGCCGTGCGCCTGAGCTCGGCGAGCTTCGCGCGCCGCTCGGCGATCAGCTTGTTCTGGTCGCCGCCATCGTCGCCGCCGCCCGGCGGGTTGCCCTGCTCTTTCTGCATGCCGTTACACGCCCGCCTTGAGCGATGCCTCCATGAACTGATCGAGATCGCCGTCGAGTACCGCCTGGGTATTGCCCACCTCGACCCCGGTACGCAGATCCTTGATGCGCGACTGGTCGAGCACGTAAGAGCGGATCTGGTTGCCCCAGCTGACGTCCGATTTCGAGTCCTCGAGCACGCGCGCGGCGGCGTTGCGCTTGTTGACTTCCAGCTCGTAGAGCTTCGCCTTGAGCATCTTCATCGCGGTGGAGCGGTTCTTGTGCTGGCTGCGCTCGTTCTGGCAGGCGACCACGATGCCGGTCGGCATGTGGGTGATGCGCACCGCCGACTCGGTCTTGTTGACGTGCTGGCCCCCGGCGCCCGAGGAGCGGTACACGTCGGTCTTCAGGTCCGCCGGATTTATCTCGATCTCGATGTCGTCGTCGACTTCGGGCGAGACGAACACCGAGGCGAAGGAAGTGTGGCGGCGGTTGCCGGAATCGAACGGCGACTTGCGCACCAGGCGGTGCACGCCGGTCTCGGTGCGCAGCCAGCCGTAGGAATACTCCCCCTGTACCTCGACGCTCGCGCTCTTGATGCCGGCCACCTCGCCGGGGCTCGAGTCGATCACCTCGCAGCGGAAGCCGCGCGCCGCGCCCCAGCGCAGATACATGCGCAGCAGCATCTGC
>Ga0335083_10001278_pt1 | contig 34918 bp, 26 predicted proteins | sample Lox_Sample_42_FD_206716 | JGI IMG/M metagenome (GOLD analysis project Ga0335083, IMG submission 206716) | Soil microbial communities from Loxahatchee National Wildlife Refuge, Florida, United States - Lox_Sample_4.2 | ecosystem: Environmental > Terrestrial > Soil > Wetlands | place: USA...
GAGAGCGTCTGAAACTTCAAGCAGCGCGGTATAAATGGTTTTCTGATAGGTGACCAGCATCTCCTGCTTCTGTGCTTCGGTAAGTTGCAGGCCGGCGCGGAGGCCGGCATGGAAAATTGGAAGCGTGACAGCTGGGCTAATGCTAGCCATGCGTGCGGGGCTAGTAAGCAGAGCCGAAAGAGCGCTGCTCTGGCCGCCCAGGAATCCAGTGAGCGAGACACTCGGAAAGAACAGCGCGCGTGCCGCGCCAATCTGTGCGTTAGCGGCGATCAGGTTGTCTTCAGCCTGGCGAATATCGGGCCGGCGTTCGAGCAACGAGGCGGGCAAGCCCGGCGGCAATTCCGGCGGACCGGCGATCTGTTCCAGGCTGTTGCCGCGCGTGATCGCGACCGGCGCTTTACCCAGCAACAGGCTAAGCGCGTTTTCTGACTGGCCGATGCTGCGTTCGGTGCTTGCAATTTGAGCCGTGGCGGTGTACAGGAATTGCTCGGCCTGGTGGACCTCCAGGCCGCTGGCGGCGCCGCGCTGCTCGCGAAGCTGCATCAACCGCAGGCTTTGCACGGCGGCGTCACGAGTCTGATGGGCGATTTCCAGTTCCAGATCCTGCTCTCGCAAGCCGAAGTAGGACGTCATCACGTCCGATATCAGCGAAAGGACCACGCCGTGCCGCGCTTCGTCGGTGGCCAGATATTGCGCGCGCGCGGCCTCGGTTAACCGGCGGATGCGACCCCATAGATCGAGATCCCAAGCCAGGCTCAAACCGAGTTGGGTATAAGTCGCCTTGAAAGGCTGTCCACTGGGAAAGGGAAACGCGCCGATCGCGGATGCCTGAGATGCCGCAAACTGCGCGGGCAGATCGAGCGTGGGAAACAGCTGCGCCCGCGTGAGGCTGGTCTGAGCGCGCGCTTCGAGGACGCGCTCGGCAGCGATTTGAACGTCGAAATTTTTTTCGAGTGCCGTTTCGACCAGTTGTTTCAGCGTGTCGTCATGAAACAGGTCGACCCATTTGGTATCGGCGATGGAAGCGGGGCCGTCGGCCGGAGGGGCGTTGCGGAATTGGCCCGGCAGGGGCTCCTGCGGCCGGTGATAGTTGGGACCCACCATGCAGCCGGAAAGAAAGGCCAGCATGAGGATGGCCAGCAAAACGAGGGAGCGGCGCCTATTCACTGCGCGACCGTCTCCGGATCTGGCTCTTCCTGCCGCGTTCGGCGCTTGCGGCGTTCGGCAATGGTCTCAATGACGTAGTACTGCACGGGCACGAAGAACACCGCCAGCAGAGTAGCTGCATTCATTCCACCGAAGACCGCGGTTCCAAGCGACCGGCGCGAGGCCGCGCTGGCGCCCGTGGCAACGAAGAGCGGCACTACGCCCAGGATGAAAGCGAACGACGTCATCAGAATAGGCCGGAGCCGCAGACGCGCGGCATGCAGCGCCGCCTCCTTAACCGGCATGTGATCGCGCTTGTGGCTTTCTTTGGCGAACTCGACGATCAGAATCGCGTTCTTCGCCGCCAGCCCGATCAAGGTCACGATTCCTATCTGGGTGTAGATGTCGTAGGGATAATTGCGAAGATATACGGCCAGCAGCGCGCCGAACAATCCCAGAGGCAGGGAAAGCAGCACGGCGAAGGGGATCGACCAGCTTTCATACAACGCGGCCAGGCATAGGAACACCAGCACGGTTGCGAATCCGAAAATCACTCCTTCATGGCCTTGAGCCAGCTTTTGCTGATAGGTTGTGCCGGTCCACTCGTATCCATAGCCCTGCGGAAGCGCCTGCATAGCTAATTTTTCCATGGCGTTGATGGCTTCGCCGGAACTGACCCCGGGAGCCGGTCCGCCCAGAATCTGGATGGCGCGGAAGCGGTTGTAACGGAACACAACTTCCGGACCGGCGCTGCGCTCGACTGAAGCCAGAGTGCCCAGAGGAACCATGTTGCCATCGGCGCTGCGGACATAGAAGCGATCGATGTCGGAAGGACGCGCGCGAAATTGGGGCTCGGCCTCCACCAGCACCTGCCAGGTGTGACTAAAACGGTTGAAGTCGTTCACGTACAACCCGCCCAGGAAAGTTTGCAGCGCGTTGTAGGCGTCGGTTACCGGGATGCCCAAGGTCTGCAGCTTGTCGGTGTTCATGTCGACCCGGTATGAGGGAACGGACGCGCGAAAGGTGCTGAGCATGGGGCCCAGTTGCGGGTACTGTCTGGCGGCATCGATCAGGCTGTCGGCGACGTCGCTCATCTGTTGCAAGTCGCCGCCCGCGCGATCTTCGAGCATGAACTGAAAGCCGCCCGTGATGCTGAGGCCGGTAATGGGAGGAAGGCCGAAAGCGAAGGTCACGGCATCGGGAACTTGAGCGAAAGCAGCGTTGGCCCGCTTGATGATGGCGTTCAATTGCAGATCGGGGGTCTTGCGCTGGTCCCAGGGTTCGAGGTCCATGATGATAGCCGCCACGTTGGAACTGCTGGTCTGGGTGGCGAAATCGGTGCCTCCCATTACGAACCAGGAGTGCACGCCTTTCAAGTGCGCGACCTGTTGTTCAATTTTTTTGACTGCGGCATCAGTGCGGTCCATGGAGGCGCCGTCGGGCAGGCGGACCGACACGAAGATGGCGCCCTGGTCCTCGTCCGGCAAGAATCCATTGGGCAGCGTCTTGAACAACCATGCGCCGGCGGCCCAGAAGCAACCCAGAGCAAGGAGCGCGAAAGCGGAACGCCGGATCATCGCGCTCACGCCGGCTATGTAGCGATTTGTAGCCCAGTGAAAGCCGCGGTTAAAATAGTCGCCCAAGCGGGCCAGCGGCCCACGCGAGAACTTGTGCGGCTTGAGCAGCATGGCGCTGAGCGCGGGACTGAGAGAGAGCGCGCTGAAGGCCGACAGCAGCACCGAGGCCGCGATCGTAAGAGCGAACTGCTTGTAGATCTGGCCGCTGATTCCGCCCAGAAACGCCACCGGAATGAACACGGCCGCCAGGATGAACGCAATAGCGACCACCGGCGCCGACACCTGGTCCATGGCTCGTACCGTAGCCTCGCGCGGCGGCAAGCCGTCGTCGATATTGCGCTGCACGGCTTCCACCACCACGATGGCGTCGTCGACAACGATGCCGATGGCCAGCACCAAGCCGAACATGCTGGTGATGTTGATGGAGAAGCCGAGCAACGGGAACAGCGCCATGGTGCCGATGATGGCCACCGGAACGGTAAGCAGCGGAATCAGCGTGGCGCGCCAGTTCTGCAGAAAGATGAAAACCACCAGAATGACCAGACCGACGGCGAAGAACAGCGTCAGCACCACATCGCGAATCGCGGCGCGAACGAACACGGTGGAATCGTAGGGGATGTCGTATTTCATCCCGGCGGGAAAATTCTTCTGGGCGCTACTCAGAAAAGCCTTCACCTGGTCGGCGGTCTGGACGGCGTTGGCGCCTGGAGAAAGAAAGACGATGATGCTGCCGGCGGGGTGGCCGCTCAGGCGATTGAAGCTCGAATAGGACTGCGCGCCCAGCTCGACGCGGCCAATGTCGCGCACCCGCACCAGCGAGGCGTCCGGTTGGGCACGCACGATGATGTCGCCGAACTCCTGCGGATCGAGCAGGCGGCCGGGCGCGGTGATGGCATATTGAAACGCGGTGCCTGGAGGGGCGGGCGCGGCGCCCAACGATCCCGCCGGATTCTGGCGATTCTGAGCATTGATGGCGTTGCTCACGTCGGTGGCGGTCAGGCCAAGCTTGGCCATCTTGTCCGGATCCACCCACACGCGCATCGAATAGACGAGCGGCGAGGTGAGCCGCGTGTCGCCAACGCCGGGCAGACTGCCGATCTGGTTCAACAAATTAATCTGCGCGTAGTTGGTTAGGAATACCGTGTCGTAGCGTTCATCCGGCGACGTGATGCCGACCACCATCAGAAAGGCGCTGGAAACCTTCTTTACCGTCACGCCTTGCCGCTGGACTTCGGGAGGCAGGCGCGGCAGAGCCAGGTTCACTTTGTTCTGCGTTTGGACTGTCGCGGTGTCCGGATTGGTGCCCTGCTGGAAGGTGACGGAAATTGAGACGGAGCCGTTATTGGCGCTGCTCGAAAGAAAGTAGAGCATGCCGTCGAGGCCGGCGAGTTGCTCCTCGATGGGTTGCGCGACGGTTTTTTCGAGATCGATGGAGTTGCCGCCCAGATAATTGGCGGTGATCTGGACCACGGGCGGGACCACTTCGGGATAAGTCGCGATGGGCAGGTTCGGAATCGCCACGCTGCCGAGAATGATAATAACGATGGCGATGACGATCGCGAAAACGGGCCGGCGGATGAAAAAATGCGCCATGCGATCAGCTTGCCGGACGATCGGCGAGGTAGGGTTTCGGATTGACGCTCATGCCGGGCCGCACGCGCAGTTGGCCTTCGACAATAACGCGATCGCCGGCCTTGAGACCTTGAGTGACGATCCAATTGTCGCCGGAACGCTCGGCGGTGGTGATCATGCGCAGCTCCACTTGATTGTTCGAGCCGACGGTGTAGACGCTTTGCATGTTCTGCAATTGTTGGATGGCGCGCTGCGGCACCAGCACGACGTTCTTGCGCACTTCCGTCTCCACGCGAACCTTCCCGAACTGGCCGGGCAACAGAGTTCCCTGCGTATTGGGGAAGCTGGCCTGCATTTCGAGCGTGCCGGTTTTGGGATCCACCTGGTTTAGCGTATTCGTTATGTAGCCTTTTTGCGGAAACTCGCTGTTGTCGGCCAGCACCAACTTAAGCGGCGACGCCGAGAGTGTGCCGCGTTTCTTGAAAGCCAGGTACTGAGATTCCGTCACTTTGAAGCGCACCCAGATGGGATCGAGCGGCACGATGGTGGTAAGCGGCTGCGGCGCGTTGGCGTTGACCAGCCCGCCCACCGGGACCAGCGTGTCGCCGATGAGACCGGTGATCGGCGCGCGAATGGTGGCGTATTCCAGATTCAGGTTGGCGGTGCGCAGAGCGGCTCGCTGGGCTTCCACTTTGCCTTCCGTTGAAGCGATCTGCGTTTGCGTGGATAGACGTGTTTGATCGACGTTGGCTTCGCTGGCACGCACAGTGGCTTCGCCGGCCCGCAGCGCGGCCACCGCGGCGTCCAGCTCCTGCTTGGCGGCGGCTTCTTCCTTGACCAGGGGCGTTAGACGGTCGTAATCCTGCTGCGCCTTGACGAGGTTCGCTTGCGCGGCGGCGAGATTGGCCTGGGCCTGCAGCAGCGCTACTTGCTTGCGCGCGAAATCCAGATCGGCCTCGCTTTGCGCCAGGTTGCCCTTGGCTTGCGCGACCGCGGCTTCGTAAGGACGCTGATCGAGAACATACAATACGTCGCCGGCGTGTACTTGCTGGCCGGGGCGGAACTCCCACTTGTCGATGTAGCCGTCCACGCGTCCGCGCACTTCGACGCTGTTGCGCGCGTAGGTTTGGGCGGGGTATTCGGAAAAGATCGGGACATCGGAGGCGGCGACTTCGGTGACCATGACGAGCGGGGCAGGCGGTTGACCGGCGGGGTTGCGGCTTTGCGCGGACGAATTGCAGCCGGCCAGCGCGATGGCCGCCAGCGCGGCGAGCACGACGAGCGTAGGACGGACGTAGCTAACGAGTCGCTGCATGAAGGCTTGGCGTACTCCTATGGATGTACCAGGCTGCTCAATCGATCCCGAATTCCTGTGAGGAACGGCGGTGAGGCCGTGAATCCTATTTTACGACAATGGCGGCCACGGATGTTTGGGTCGGCGTGCGGAGATGAAGTGTTTGCTATGGACCTCTTATTTTCCCTATTCTTAAGCTAATGGACGTACACCTTACCGAAGATCAGAAGGCCTTTGCCCGCCGCGCAATTGAAAGCGGCCGGCTGCACTCGGAAGAAGACGCCGTACAGGAAGCGCTTTCTTTGTGGGAAGAACGCGAGCGGCAGCGGGCGGAATTTCTTCTGACCCTTGACGATGCCCGCGCTTGCTTCGCTCGCGGTGAAGGCCGTGTGATCACAGAGGAGTCCATGCATGACCTTGCTGAAGAAGTGAAGGCGCGCGGCCGCGCAAGGCTTCTCTCTGAACTAGCCGCACAGCGGTAATGGCGCATCGGGTTTCTCCTCGCGCCGAGATCGATCTTGACGAAATTTGGTATTACGTCGCGAAGGAAAGCAGTAGCATTGAGATCGCCAATCACCTGATTGACACTATTACCGACCGCTTTTTCATGCTCTCAGGTTTTCCATATATCGGACGTTCCCGCGAAGAGCTTGGACCTGGTTGCCGAAGTGTGGCCGTTGGGGAGTACGTCATCGTCTACTGTGTTGAGAACGGAGACATCCTTGTCCTTCGTGTCGTGCATGGCCGCCGGGACTTTGAGATGCTTTTCGGACTGTGATAAGTCAGTTCTGAAGCCACCCTCCTGATCGCCCTAAACGTACGACCTCGGGCTGGCACTATAATGAACCTCATGTCGCGTACTTCTCTGTTCTTGATCGCCCCTCTAGCCTGTTTTGCAGCTTCCAACATGCCGCCTGAAACCGACCAGCGGCTGGCTCACGACATCTATAAGGAGATGATCGAGATCAAATCCGGCTTCACCACCGGGGCCACCACGCCCGTGGTCGAAGCCGTGGCCAAACGGCTGCGCGCGGCGGGCTTTCCCGATTCCGATATTTTCCTGGGCGGCGCGATTCCCACTAAAGAGAACATCGTGGTGCGCTACCACGGCAGCGGAAAGATGAAGCCGATCCTGCTGCTGGCCCACACCGACGTCGTCGAGGCCAAGCGCGAAGACTGGTCGCTGGACCCGTTCGTGTTCACCGAGAAGGACGGCTTCTACTACGGCCGCGGTACGGCGGACGATAAGGCCCAGGCTGCCATCTGGGTGGCGAATCTTCTGCGATTTAAACGCGAGGGGTTCAAGCCGGATCGCGACATTATCGTGGCGCTGACGGCGGATGAGGAGGGCGGCGGGCCGTACAACGGCGTAACCTGGCTCGTCAAGAATCATAAAAACCTGATCGATGCGGACTTGTGCCTGAACGAAGGCGGGCGCGGCGAAATGGTGCACGGCAAACGCATTTCCAATTCCGTGCAGGCGGCCGAGAAATGGTATCTCGATCTGCGCCTGGAAGTCCGCAACAAGGGCGGGCACAGTTCGGTTCCAGTGCCCGACAATGCGATCTATCATCTGGCGAACGCGCTGACACGGCTCAGCCAGTACGGCTTCCCGATGAAGCTGAACGAAGTGACGCGCGCATATTTTGCCGGCATGGCGAAGATTGACACGACAGGCGCAGGCGCAGATCTGGCCAAAGCGGCGCAGGGGGATCAAGAGGCGATGAAGCGGATCGCGGCGTCGTCGCCAGCCTGGAACTCCATGCTCCGGACCACTTGCGTCGCCACCATGTTGGAAGGTGGCCACGCCTTCAACGCGCTGCCGCAGCTAGCCGCGGCCAACGTGAACTGCCGCGTGCAGGGCGACGATTCGCTGGAGTACGTGATGGACACGCTCAAGAAGCAAATCGCCGACGATCAGGTGCACATCTCCGTCACCAACGAAGAGGAAAATTCGCCCGGATCGCCGCTGCGTCCGGACCTGATGCGAGCGATCTCGCGCATCACGGACTCGATGTGGCCTGGCGTGGTTGTGCTTCCCACCATGAGCACGGGCGCCACCGACGGCCGGATGCTGCGCCTGGCGGGCATCCCCACTTACGGCGTACAGGGGTTCTTCGGCGAGCGCGACGACAACCGCGCGCACGGCCGCGATGAGCGCATGCTGGTGCAGTCGTTCTACGAAGGGCAGACGTTTCTCTACGACCTGGTGAAAACGCTGTCGGTGGCGCAATAAGCTGGCTAACAGCACTGCCAGGCTTCGGAGGAAAAGCGGTGGTCGAGACCGCCAAGAGCATTTTCCTCATTGTCAGCGCGCTCTTTCCTATTGTGAATCCGCTGGGCGGCAGCCCCATCTTTCTCTCGCTGACCAAAGATTATTCCGTCGCGGTTCGCAAGGCGCTTTCATGGAGAATCGCGATCAACAGCTTCTTTCTGCTGGTTGGTTCCTACCTGGTGGGAACGCATATCCTGGCGTTCTTCGGGATCTCGCTTCCGGTGGTGCAAGTGGGCGGCGGCTTAGTGGTGATCTCCACGGGATGGGCCATGCTGAAGGCCCGGGACGATGAGGATCGCAGCGAGGTACATCACCGGGTCCATATGCATGACATTTTCCGTCAGGCTTTTTATCCTCTGACGCTGCCTCTGACGGTGGGCCCTGGATCGATTTCGGTGGCCGTTACGCTGGGCGCCAACGTGCCGCATACGTCCACGTTCAATCTAGTCGCGATTTTGGCGGCGCTGGTCGGCTCAGCGATCATCGCCCTCACCATTTTCATCTGTTACGGATTCGCCGATCGCTTCGGCCGTCTCCTGGGGCCCACTGGAATGAGCGTAGTCCTGCGGTTGTCCTCGTTTCTGTTGGTTTGCATCGGCGTCCAAATTCTATGGAACGGAGTGAAGACATTGCTGGCAACACTGCCGGGCCATTAGCCCGCGCGACACGCGCAGTACTGTAAAGCTGTATACTAACCATCCATGAAAGCCATTCTCGCGCTCATAGCCGTTTCGGCTCTGTTGCCCTCGGCTCACGCTCAACTCGCTGCACCGAATGAGGCCGGCGTGTCGATGGGACACGTGCATCTGAACGTCACCAACATCGATGTTCAGAAAAAGTTCTGGATCGAAAATTTCGGCGCAGTGCCGTTGAAGAAAGAAGGCCTGCAAGGCGTGAAAGTGCCCGGCATGCTGATCCTGTTCCGCCAGCAGGCGCCCACGGGCGGCTGCGAGGGGACCATGATGGATCACTTCGGCTTCAAAGTGCCGAGCACTTCGGAAGCGTTGAAGCATTTCCGAGCGGGAGGCATCAAAGTGCAATCCGAGTTCAAGGGCACGGAAGGCTTTCCTAACGCCTACGTCATCGGGCCTGACGACGTGAAGATCGAACTACAGGAAGATACTTCGCTGACCGTTCCTGCGGTGGCGTATCATCTGCACTACATGAACGCGCCCGGCGATCAGATCAAGCTGATGAACTGGTACGCGGCCAACTTCGGCGCGGCGATCAAGAAGCGCGGGCAGCACGACGCAGCCGACATTCCGGGAATGAATCTGACATTCGGCGTCACACGCAACCCGCCGACCACGCCCACCAAGGGCCGCTCCGTCGATCACGTCGGCTTCGAAGTGAAGAACCTGGAAGCGTTCTGCAAGAAGCTGGAGGCAAACGGCGTGAAGCTCGACGTGCCGTATCGCAAGGTTCCGGCGGCCGGCATCGCGATCGCGTTTTTGACGGATCCGTTCGGCACCTACGTCGAGTTGACCGAAGGCCTGGATCAGTTCTGATTCATCCTCAGCGCTAGCGGTGAAAGCGTCCGACCAGGACCGCTTTGCCCAGGATGTGGCCATCCATCGCTCTTAGAACGTCGGCGCGCGTGGCGTCATCAGGGACCTCGAGTTTGGCGTCCAAGGCGAACAACTCCCAGGTGTAGTGATGATGCGGGCCGACGGCCGGCGCACCAGGGCCTCGATAACCAATCACGCCTCCGCCATTCTTGCCCTGCACCGAGCCGTCGGGACGCTTGGCATCCGGCGGGACCGCTTCAGGAAGCTCGCGCGCCTCACCGGGAATGTTGATCACCAGCCAGTGCAATTGATCGTTGAGCGACTTCTGGAGCGCAACGTCGGGATCGTGCATGATCAGAACGAATGCAGCGGTGTTCGCGGGGACGTTGGTCCATTCGAGCTTGGGTGAAATCGGATTCGGGCTCGACTGCGTATATTTAGGCGGGATCTCGTCGCCGTCGGAGAAGGCTGGAGTGGTCAGCGTCATGCCTGGACCGCCCATTCCGCGGCCGCCCCTTTGCTGCGCGAGTACTGGAAGAGCCGCGACACCCAGCGCGGCGGCAGCGAGAGTGAGGATGCGTGTGATTCTCATAGGTTCCAGCCTATATCCGCCAGTCCGGAGTTGCAACACGGTCGCGGGTGATTTGCGCGACGGTGTGGGTTCCACAATTGCCCATGGTGAGCTTCAGCTCGGCGTTCAGGATTTCGAGCACGCGATCCACGCCGGGCTGGCCAAAGGCTCCCAGTCCCCATAGATACGGGCGCCCAATGCCGACGGCGCGTGCGCCCAGAGCCAGAGCTTTGAAGACGTCGGTGCCGCGACGGAACCCTCCATCCACCAGCACTGGAATGCGTCCGCCGACTTCAGCCACTACCTCGGGAAGCGCCTCAATCGTCGCGCGGCCCGTTTCGGTGGAACGGCCGCCGTGGTTTGAAACCAGGATGCCGTCCACGCCATGTTCCAGGCACAGGCGGGCGTCTTCATGCGTATCGATGCCCTTGATGATGAGCTTCATCGAAGTGGACTTCTTCAGCTTGTCGACAAAGTCCCAAGTCATGCTGGGATTCTGCGTCGCGATGCCGGTGAGGTCGATGCCGTCGTACATCTTGCGTTCTTTGTTGGTGGGGCCCTCGGGACCGTGGCAGGCCGTGCACTGCATGGTCATCGAACGGCGCAGACGTTTGAAGGTCTCGCTGTTCCGCCCGGTGGTGTTGTCAACCGTTAAAGCGACCACCGGACAACCAGCCGCTTCCACGCGCCGCAGGATTTTTTCGCAAGCATCCCAGGAAGTGGGCGCGTAGAGCTGGTACCAGGGCGGGCGTCCGAGCGCCTTGGCGACATCCTCGACGCCGGTAGAGGTCGCGGTGGAAAGAACCATGAGCGAGTTGCGTGCGTTCGCCGCGCGCGCCACCGCCAGCTCGCCTTCCTCGTGATACGACCGCTGGCCGCCCGTGGGACAAACAAAAATCGGGCTGTCGTAAGTGCGGCCGAAAAGTTCGACGTGCATGTCGACTTTGGTGGCATCCTCCAGGCGTCGTGGGCGCAGTTCGACGTGCTTGAATCCGTCGCGATTGGCGCGCAGCGTCGCGTCGTCGTCCACGCCGCTGACCATGTAGGCCCAATGCGGCGGAAGCACTTTGCGGCGGGCCGCTTCTTCGAACTCGAACACGTTGAGAGCTTCCTTGGGATTGGAAATGACGTAGGGCGTTTCGGCGGTCTGCCAGCCAAACGCCTTCGCGCCGGCCAACGCGGCGACGTATGGACTCCCGGCCAGGAATCGAAGAAAATCGCGCCGATGCCGCCACTGGTGTCGCTGGAGCGAAGAGGATGTTTGGGTCACCATGGGTAGCCATTGTACGCCAATCGAGCCACTCCGGTGATATCTTTGGATCGGAGCAGGAGGTGGGCGGATGCCCGAGATCAAAAAAGAGCGCATTGCGATTCTGGGCGGCGGTGTCGGCGCCATGTCCGCCGCGTTCGAGCTGACCAGCATTCCCAATTGGCAGGAGCGCTACGAAATCACGGTCTATCAGATGGGCTGGCGGCTGGGCGGCAAAGGCGCGAGCGGGCGAGATCAGAGCTACGCCAATCGCATCTTGGAGCACGGCCTGCACCTGTGGATGGGTTTCTACGAAAACGCCTTCCGCCAAATTCGCGACGCCTACGCGGAGTGGAACGCGAAAGGCTACCAACCGGCGCCGTTCTGGAAGAACTACACCGAAGCGTTCGTGCCACGCAATTACGACGTCGCCATGGAGAACATGGAAAAAAAGTGGCGCCCCTGGGTGCTGCTTTTTCCGCAGAGCCGCTGGCAACCCGGCCAGGATATTCCGGGACTCGACGCCCCGCTCGACATGTGGGATCTGGTGCTGCGCATGCTCGGCATGATGGTGGTGGCGTTCCTCGGCGCGAAATGGCAAACCGGATTCCGGGGATGGCTGCTGCGCGTGGTGGGCAGGATTCTACTTTGGATAGCCGAACACTTGGGAGCGAATCCAATTGTGCGCTGGACGGTGCGATTTCTTGGAAGCCGGGTCGGTGGTCCCTGGCAGCTTCCGGTGCTCCATTTGTTGGGCGTCTCTGAGCATCGCGCGCGCGCCAAAGCCCGGCCGAAGCATCATGAAACGGTCCTCAATCTTCTAGAGCAGTTCGCGGCCTGGTTTGAATCGGACAGGAAAAGCAAGTCGAAGCGCGCCGACGATGCGCGACGCCTGAGCGTGATGCTGGACGTGGGCGTCGCGGTGGTGCGCGGCGTTCTGGAGGACGACGTTCTCACGCGCGGCTACGATTTTCTAGATGATCAGGATTTCTTGCAATGGCTGGGACGGCACGGCTGCCAGGAGCCCGATAATCCGATCACGCGCTTCTTCTACGACGCTTGCTTTGCGTATCGGCGAGGCCGTGACGAATATCATCCCGACCTTCCTGCTCAAGAGCGCATGGGGCTCAGCATGGGCGCGGGCGCGGTCCTCTATGGACTGCTGCGGCTGGTGGGGACCTACAAGGGCGGCATCATGAACGTCATGAATGCCGGCATGGGCGACACCATTTTTTCGCCGTTTTATCTGGTGCTCAAGAATCGCGGCGTGCGCTTCAAGTTTTTTCATCGCGTCACTCGCTTGGCCTTGACCGACGACCGTCGCGACATCGCATCCATCGACATCGCGGTACAGGCCGCAACGAACCAAGGCGAATACGACCCGCTGATCGTCGTCAACGGCGTGCCGTCCTGGCCGAGCGAACCGTTATACGGCCAGTTGAAAAACGGCGATGCGCTCAAGAAGCACGATCTCGAATCCTACTGGGGCACGCTTCCGCCGGTTGACCGGCTGACGCTCCAGCGCGGCCAGCAGTTCGACAAAGTCATTCTCGGCATCTCACTGGGCGCCGTGCCGTATCTTTGCCAGGAATTGCTCGCGCACAACGAGCGCTGGCGCGCCATGGTGGATCGCGTGGAGACCGTCAAGACCCAGGCCTTCCAGATGTGGATGAATCGCAGCGAAGCGCAGATGGGCTGGAACCGCCCGCTGCCTATTCTCACCGGATTCGTGGAGCCGCACGACACCTGGTGCGCGATGGATCACTTGATACCAAGGGAATCCTGGCCGGCCGAGGCGGGCATCCAGCAGATCGCCTACTTCTGCAATGTCATGCAGGAATGCACCGCCGCACGCTGTCCGGTCACCTGCACGCCGCTCCACCGCGCGCCCGATTGTCCCATCGCGGAAGCGATCGACGATCCCAACTTCCCGGCCCAACAGGACGGAATGGTGCGGCATGTCGCCATCAGTTTTCTGAATCGCGATGTGCGCATAGTATGGCCGCTGAGCACCAATCCCAACAATCCCAACGAATTCGATTGGAACGCGCTGATCTGCCTGCATGGCAGCCGGGGCGAGCGCGCTTTCGACGAGCAGGCCTGGCACGCCAATTACGAACCCACCGAGCGCTACGTGCAGAACATTCCCGGAAGCACGCGCCACCGTCTGCATCCGGCCGAGTCAGGCTTCGGCAATCTCTTCCTGGCCGGCGACTGGACCTACACGCCCATCAACATCGGCTGCGTGGAAGCGGCTTGCATTTCTGGAAAAATGGCCGCTTGGGGAGTTTCCGGGAGCCCCGGTTTCATTTACGGCCCGATGGGTTACCCTCAGCCGATCGATCAGATCCGTTATAAGGAGCAGCCGGAGAGTTCGAGCGCGGCCAAGACGGCCTAAGACGCCGCGCCTCACAGTATCCCGGCGCCACGCAACCACAACCGGCGCATCGCGTCCAGGTTGTGCACGCCATAGGAGCGCAGTTTTTCTTCCGCGCTGCGTGTCATTCGAGCGCCTTCTTCGCCGCCTTGCAACCGGCCAAGTTCCCGGCGCGCGATCTCTGCCAGCGTCAGCATGGACAAGTCCTCGAAGGTACGGGCCGCGGATTGCAAATATGCCATAGCCTGATTCCGGTCCGCGCGGAACTCAGCTACGCCTGCCAGAATGGCCTCGCCCATGGCTGGACCATGCGCCAGCGTCAGACCGCGCAACACCCCCGCGTCGCGTTCGGCCGAACGCAGGAATTCCCGCTCGTCCCGGCCCTCCTTGCGCGCCTTTTCGGCCATCGCCAAAGCCGAGAGCCCGCGCCACTGCAGCATGTACGCCGGGATATTTTCCAGCAGATGCAAGAATACCCGGCGCGCGCGCTTCCAATGCTCGTTAGCGCCTCGCCAGGCCGCCTCCGCATCGTCGATATACAAATCGATCCAGCCGTGCCCCAGACCGGCCATCATTTTCTGAAGCGTGTATTCCTGGGCCGGCCAAAGCGACATAGCTTGCTCGTGAATCGTGGCCGCGCGCGCGGGATCGTCTTGGCCGAGCAGACCGAGCACGTAAGGCTGTCCACCCACATTCGCCGCCGTGAAGGCGTCGCCGCGATTCAGCGCGTCCCGAAACCACACCGGCGACATGGCTGCCAGTTGTGCGCAATTTCCCAATGAAACCAAGTCCCACAGAAGATAAGTGCGCGTGACATTCAATTCGAAGTTGACGCCCGAACATTCTGAAAGCGCGCTCTCAGCCTCCTCCAGCAACCGTTTTGCATCGGCCCATCGTCCCAGCTCATAGGTCACCATGGCGCGCGCCATTTTCAGGAAGGCGCGATTCAACGGCGTGTCGCAACTGCCGATGATTTCATCGCAGCGCGTTAGAAGCTGTTCGGCGCGCTTGCGTCCGCCCGAAAAAGCCGCGGTCACAACCGCTTCCCACGCCAGCGCTGTCAACGCGTCCCGGTTCGCCGGCGCGCAGGGCGAGCGCGAGCGCCAGAGCGCTGAAGTAAGTTCCGGCATAGGGATTAATGACGCTCACGCCCAGGCTCATGAACTGCGCCACGTCGATGGCTTCCAGTTTGCGCGCCAGATCCGCGCCGGCGCGAGGCTTGGCAAGCCGGTCTCCCCGAACGCGAATCCAGATTAAGAGCGCGATTCGTCCAGCCACCGCGGTCAGCGCACGACGCGGCATCCGGAGTCCAACGCGCCGCAGCACTTCCTGGAAAGCCTCGGTTCCCTCGCGAGCATGCCCGCAGATGCAGAACTGATAAGCGGCCTTGCGCGCCAGATCGGACCGGTTTTCGTAGCCCGGCATCGCCAGCAGTTTCTGATAGCGCTGCGCCGCCTCCAGACTGAACCCGGCGTTGGCTTGCGCATCCGCCAGCAATTCCCACAATTCCGGCCACTCTTTTGAGTCTTTATCCGCCAGATCCAGCGCGCGGGCGTACAGATGCACAGCCTTGTCGAACGCCAGCGCGGCGCCGGCTGCTTCGGCCGCACGCCGGTAATAGCCGCGCGCTCGCTCCGGCCGGCCACCCAGCTCGAGATGCACCGCAATGGATTCCGGCTCGCCGGTCTGCAATTCTTCAAAAGCCTCGGCCAGCGCGCGGTGGCGCTCGCGAAGCCGGTCCGCCTCCAGGTTGGTGGCGATACTCTCGCGGATGCGATCGTGATACGGTTCCACATCGTCGTCGAGCGCGTTTCCGCTGGTCCGCACCAGCCGCATGGAGCGCAGCAGCGACATGGCCGCCGGATCGGTTTCCCGCATGCCCGCGGCCAGGTAGGCGACGGACTGACTCACCGGCTGGCCTGCTACCGCCAGTGTTTCGAGCAAAGCCTTCGGCCCTTCCGGCAAGGAAGCCACGCGTTCCAGAATGACCGACTCGAGATGGATCACGCCGGTGACACGCTCTTCGGCCGCGTTCTGAACCAGCTCGCGCACGAAATAGGCATTGCCCTGCGATTCGCGGACGATGGTGTCTACCAGAGCCGCATTGTCGATTCCGCTGCGAGTGAGCAGCTGTTCGGCCAATTCGTGAGTTTCTTCGCCGCCCAGGGCAGCGAGTTGAATGCTGAATCGCGCCACTTGTTGGCTCTCTATGGTTGAAAGCAGCGCCCGCAGCGCCATGCTTCGCTCCAGGTACTCGCCCCGATAGGCGACGATGAGCAACAGCACCGGCCCATCCGGTTGACGCAGGATTTCGGCCAACAGATCGGCACTGTCGCGATCTCCCCATTGCAGATCGTCGATGGCCAGCACCAGCGGAACGTGATCGCCCAAACGCGAAAGCAGCTCCCGCACGGCTTGGAAAGCGCGGCGACGGATCTCGTGCCGTTCGAGCGCGCCCGGCCAGCGAGCGCGCGCGGCCGAAACCATCTGCAGCCGTCCCATGACGGGAAACAACTCCACCAGCAGTGCCACATCGCGCGGCATTAACGAGGCTGATTCCAATTGCGGCAGGCGGCGAAGATAGGAGGTCAGCGCGTCGATCAAGGCATCGAAGGCTTTGTAGGGGACTGACTCCTGCTCGTAGCAGCGCCCCACCAGCACCGCGGCTCCAGCATTTTCACGCAAGTCATCCAGAAATTCCCGCACCAACGTACTTTTGCCGACACCCGATTCGCCTTCCACGCTCACCACGGCTGCTCCACCGGGCCGCATCTTCTGAAACGCCTCGTGCAGCGTCGCCAGCTCATTCTGGCGGCCCACAAACAAGCGCTTCTCAGACGGCTCGGCCGTGGCCGGCGACACTCGACGGACGCCGGCTGAACCAGCTTGCAGCCGAGCTAGAATTTCCGGGGCATCCGGCCGGCGAGCAGGATCAAGTTCGAGCAGCGCCATGCACAGGTCGTTGATATCTTCCGGCACGGCCGGAGCGAACTCCCGCGGAGGAAGAGGTTTTACGCTCTTCTTCAGATCTCGGATCTCCTGCGGCGAGCCGCTGTGCGGCAAGCTTCCAGTCAGGCACTCGTAGAGCATCACGCCGGCCGAATACCAGTCCGTTTTGGCCGTCAAAGCTTCGCCGGCCGCCTGCTCGGGCGACATGTAGGCAGCCGACCCAGCGAAGGCCGAGGTCATGCGCGGATCGGCTGGAGTAAAATCCTGGACCAAGCCAAAATCGAGAATCATCGCCTGGTCGTGCGGCGTTACCAGGACATTGGAAGGCTTTATATCGCGGTGCATCTTGCCCTCGGCGTGCAGCGCCGCCAACCCGTCCACCACCTGCGACAACGCCCCCCGCAGCCGGCCATAGTCACACTCGCGCGTGGAATGCTCGGGCGCCCAGGGCAACGTCACGGTGTTTCTGGATGTGGAGCCGGCCATCTCCGCAACCTGGCCCACTGGGCTCTCTGCTGTGACGTACTTAAGAAAGTTGACGCCCTCCACGTATTGCATGGTGAAGAACCAGTCGTCGCCTTCATTGAGCAGCTCGAACAGCGTGACCAGGTTGGGATGATTGACGCCGGCCAGCGCGCGAAACTCGTTTTTGAAAAGGTACAGCGAGTTGGGACGCAGCTGCGGCAGGGTTTTCAGCGCGACGCGCATGTGGCGTTCGCTGTCCAGCGCCTCATAGACCACGCCCATGCCGCCCGCGCCCACACGCCTGACGATCTGGAAGCGGGCGTTACCCTGGAAATCGCCGGCCATCGCGTCCAGCTACGCGCCGGTGCCCTTGGCTTGAACGCTTGGGCTGGGCGAAGGCTCGGGAGGCTGCGGTTTGTCTCCGGGCTGTCTGCGCATTTCAGGAGTCGAAAAAAGATTGGGCTTGCCGCGGCTGAATCGCCACGAGTCCCACGCCTGCCAGGGCTGCATATACCAGGGTTGGTTGAGACGCCACACCTTAGCGCGCGGCGCGCTCGACCCATCGTGCTCCAGCAGCGCGTTCACGGCCCGGCGCGCCGCTTCGTTGGCGCCTTCCATGGTCGCCAGATCCGTGTAGGTCCGGACGTAATCCGACGCCAGGAAGAAATTGTCGAAACCGAAATCGGCCTTGGGGCGGAAGCGGTGAGAGCCCACGGTATTGATAAACAGCGGCTCCAGGTTGACGTGCTTGCCGTACGGATTTTTGTAGCCGGCCAGCTGCGACGTCGCATACGGATCCACGCGCTCGAGGTTGATGCAATCGTCCATGAAATAATCGGGCAACTCTTCCGGCAGCACCTTCTGGCCGTTCACGTTGTGCGAGCGCTTGAGCTGCGCCCACACTTCTGTCGCGATCTCTTCGTGCGTGCAGTCGCAGGCCTTCTTCTTTATCAGGATGCCGGGTGTGGACCATTCCGAAATGTCCACCGACAATAGGCAACGTTTTCGCCCATCGCCGCAGGTTGTCAGCTCGAACTGCTTCCAAAACTGAACCTGCGAGATCCCGGTGAGCGCCCAGGGCGTGCTGACATACAGAACGTGCCCGTTGACCAGAGGCACGTCGTGATCCAGATAAAACTGAACTCCATTCATCCAGCGGGTTTGGAGCTGCATGATGCCTGCTAATCCGGGAGCCCTGGCGAGGAATTCTTTGCCGGCGCTAAACGAAAGGATCGTCGTCATCCCATCCACCGGTATCGCCGAAATCGCGTAATCGAAGTCCTGGCCGTGGGTCAATAATGTTTTTACTCCCTTCTCGTCCACAGTGATGGTCCGCAGTCTGGGCGCATCCGGATAAGCTTCGAATGAATAGACCAGCTTGCCCAGCTCATACCGGACGCCTAAGGTCATCAGATAGCTGACCCAGGGAAAAATCCAGGCGATGTCGGTCGGAGCGCACAGCAGCCGGTCGTCATGCCGCGTTGGATCGAGCATGGGGTAGATCATCTGGCAGAACACGGTGGCGATGGTTCGAGTGCTGCTCAGTTCGGCCTGCATGGCCACCAGCGAACGGGTCAGGCCCTGGCCCAGAAGCTGCTGGTATGCAACGGAGCGATGCTCGGCGTCGATGAATCGCCAATACGGAATCCAGTCGTATTCTTTGTCGACACGCTCCATCGAGGAGCTGGCCATCACCCACAAACATCGCAGGAAGTGCAGGTTATCTGTTAGGCTCACGCCGTTGCTCTCGGTGAGCATGTGGAAGAACATTTTCCACTCGGCCCACGTCCTCGGGAAACCGACCAGGCCGACCAGCGGGGCCTGATCGAAGCGCGCCAGCATCGATTGCGTGGCGGCAACCAGATTTCCGGCCACATTCTCGGTCTTGTGGAACGGGATGCGCTGCATGGTATCGATGACATGCCGGTAGAAACCGGGAAAGAACCGGAAGCCGTGCTCACCGGGAAGGTCCTGCCGCTGCTCGATGCCTGAATTGGGCTTGGGAATGCTGCGCGCCTTGCCGCCGTAGGCGATCATCCGCTCGTAGACGGTCACCTCGTAGCCGCGCTCCGCGAGCTCATGCGCCGCCGTGAGTCCCCCTACTCCAGCGCCAAGTACAACTACACGTTTTGCCACACTCGTACCTCCGCGTCCGTTACTGTAGGATAACGAAAACGGACCGAAAGTGCCGGGAACGCGGCTGGGCCGCTGGCCGCATCAGACGCTCAGGACCGGGCAGGGAGATTCGCGCACGATCGAATAGAGGTGCGACCACAGCCTGCTCACACCGGCTTGACAATGGCCGCGGCCGGTGATCACGAGGTCGGCTTTCTGGCGCGACGCCACCTCGCGGACGGCCTCCGCTACCGGCGCATCCACCACTGTGGCGCAAGCGTCGATGCCCAGGTTCACCTTGAGATCGCGCAGCCGGTTGTGCGCCGCATCGATTAGTTCTTTCCGGTAGGGACTAAACTCGGTCCTCCCGAGAACCGGCGTCTGGATGGCATGCAGCAGGGCGAGCTTGGCGCCATAAGCGCCGGCCAGGGCCACCGCACCCTTCAACACGGCTTCGGCCTCGGCGGAATCGTCCAGCGCGCACAGCATCGAGCGGTAGGGAATTTCCGCCAGGTGCTCCGTCAGGCTGGAGCCGATGCCCGTCCACACTACCGTGGTGGCGTCATGCAGAACCTTGGCCGTCACGGAACCCATTAGAAACCGCCGCACCGGACCATGACCATGCGTCGCCAGCATGATCAGATCCGCTTCCTGCTGTCGTTCCACCTTGTGGATGACGCATCCCGGCTCACCCAGATCGGCCATCAGTTCCACATGCCGGCCCCGAAACATGTGCTCGGCGAAAAGGTGCAGCCGCTCCTGTTCGCAGGCCCGCACCTGCTCGGGAAATCCAGGATCGATCAATTGCTCCTGGCTGCCGGCGAGAACAGCCGCCGCCAACGGCCCATAAGCGTGCACCAGCGTCAGCTCCGCTTCGAAATGGTGCAGCATGTCCTGGACGTAGGGGACCACGGCCAGGCACGGCTCGGAGTAATCTACCGGAAACAGAATCTTGCGGAAGGGCAGCATGCGGTTTTCTCCGCTGGAGGCAGGTGCAGTTTCAGGACCAGCCTCAAGCCCACTCAGGCCGCGGGAATCCCACCGGAAATTGTGCAATTTGCCCCAGGATTGGGGCGCTGCTGCTGCGCTTCAGTACGCAAGCTTATGCGGCGGCCAGCGTGTTCGCGATGCCGGTAAAAACCGCGGCAAAGCGCGCGATCACGTCAGCAGCCACGGCTTCCGGACCCCGATCGGCCGGATTGTGAAACAGCGCATTGCGTCCGATGATGGACATGTAACGTCCCCCGCCGCGGTGAACCACGCCCGCCTCGCCGCCCGGAACGGTGCCTCGCGGAACGCGCCGGTCGATGCTCAACCCGGCCGCGAGCATCGCCTTGGCCATGAGTGCTTCCATCTGGTCGTCGGACGCCTGGATTGTGTTGCCGGGCTCCTGCGCCGCGCCGATATTGGCGCCGAAGTGAATCCAGCCGCGGCTTTGTTTGATCAGCGCCGGCCTGCGTTCGGCATAAATTTCGATGCCGCGCTGGCCGATCTCATGCCCGCTCGAGGCGACGAACAACACATCGCGCGCCGGTTTGGTGTCCCGCATGGCGCGCATCAATTCCAGCCAACACGCGATGCCGCCCCCGCGCTCGCTCGCGCAAGTCCACCAGCCGCTGCGCGGCGTCATAATAACCAGCGGCTGAAGCGAATGGTCAGAACCCGTGATACTCGCCGTCACGTTGAATGCCTCGGTCGGCGTACGGTTTACCTGCGCGACCACTACGGCCTGCGCAGCGCTCCGAGCCAGATCGTCCAGCCAGGGCTTTTCTTCACTTGAAACTTGAAGCACCGGAGGACCAAAGGGATGCAGAAAGCCTTCGGCATTGTTGGGACACAACCCGGGACGTCCGCCGCGTGTCACCAGCACGATGGCGCGATGGCGATTCTCGCGTCGCGCCTGGCCTAAGGGCCCGGCTCCAGCGGTGTTGGGCGCGGCTTCCGCCACCCCGACTTCAGCGCTACTTCCTAATGGGCCTAGCCGTCCGCTCACACCTTCGGCACTGGTGAACGCGCCATCGAACAGAGGCAAGCCCTCAACGCTCCGGCCCGCGGCGCTAACCGACGCAACCACCGGATCGACGCGGCTCAGCTCAAAAACCTCGCGCGCCGGGTGCAGCCCCGTCTCGCGCACCTGAGCCATCAGCCAGTCGCCGGAAACCCGGTCGACTTCCGTTCCGGTGCGATGGATGCCTTGCTCGCCGTAGGATTGAATAACTTTCGCGACGCGAAGCGGCATTTGCCGAGAGGGCTGCTGCGCAAGCAAAGCCCCCGGCCCTGCCAGCGCCATCCATTCCCGTCGCGTCAACGGCATCATCCGGCCATCATAGCCGGTGTGCGCCCGGAGTGGAAGCACTCACTCGCCCAGCACCGGCTCGTAAGCTTCGTCGGGGCGCGGCCGCAGGTTCGGGTTGCGCATCAAAATGCGAGCGCACGTGTTCCAGCGCAAGATATCGTCGTCGTTTCCAGCGCGCCGGATCGCCCCAGCCTTCTCGTAGCACTCCATGGCCTGACAAAACGCCTCGTAAGCTGCAAAGGCGGCGTTAGGCGAACCTATACGAAGCTGGGCATGGGCGGATCGTTCCCAAATAATGCCGGCGTAATATTGCCGCTCGTATTCGCCTTCCAGGCGCGGCAGGATTTCGCGAGCTCTCCCGGGGGCGGCGCCGTGCCCGAACTGGTCGGTCACAGCCAGCAGCAGCATGATCAACGCTCGCTGGTTGTGGGGATCGATGTGCAGCACATCCAGGCAAATGCTCTCGGCTAGCGAGGGTTCGTTCAGCAGGCGATAGCGCTCGGCCTTTTCGAGAGCCTCGGCGACGCCGCCTTTAGAAATCGGTTTCAATTCGAACTGCATAGAAGCTCCGCTAATCGGAGCGGAAGACTCGAAACAGTTTCGCCAGCGGATCGAAGAATCGATCCACCACCCGCTCCTTTAAGGGAATGATCGCATTGTCGGTGATGGTGATGCTTTCCGGGCAGACCTTGGTGCAGCACTTGGTGATGTTGCAATAACCGATGCCTTGCAGTTTCCGCAAATCCTCCAGACGATCCGCGGTGTCCAGCGGATGCATTTCGAGCGCCGCGGCGTAGACGAAAAATCGCGGCCCGATGAACTCGCCGTGCTTATGGTGATCGCGCAAGACGTGGCAAACATCCTGGCAGAGGAAGCACTCGATGCACTTGCGAAACTCCTGCACGCGGTCGACGTCTTCCTGCGCCATGCGCCAGGTGCCGTCGGGCGCATCCGGCTTGCGAGGCGTGAATTTCTTGATGCGCGTCTTGACGCCGAAATTCCAGGAGACGTCGGTGACCAGATCCTTGATCAGCGGAAAGGTCTTCATGGGCTGGATGGTGACGGGCTGTTCGAGCGGCAGCGTATTCAGACGCGTCATGCACATGAGTTTGGGCATGCCGTTGATTTCCGCCGAGCAGGAGCCGCACTTGCCGGCCTTGCAGTTCCAGCGGACGGCCAGATCGTTGGCCTGTTCAGCTTGGATGTGATGCACCGCGTCGAGCACCACCATGCCCTCGGAGATTTCGGTGGTGTAGTCGCGGTACCGGCCGCCGCTCATATCGCCGCGCCAGATTCGAAAAGTTGCAGTGCTCACTTCATCTCCTCGATCACCTGTTTCAAATCGTCGCGCAGCGGCACCAAGGGCTCGCGCGAGACCTGCATTTCGCCGTTCCGGCCTTGGCGGACCACCAGGTTGAAGGATCCAAAGGTTTCGTCCTTCTCCGGAAAATCGTCGCGAAAGTGCGCGCCGCGGCTTTCCTTGCGTTCGAGCGCGGCACGCGCTATGGCTTCGGAGACCGTCAGTAGATTGCTTAGATCGAGCGCGGTGTGCCAGCCGGGGTTGTACTCGCGATTGCCTGCTACCGCGACATGCTGGGCGCGCTCTCGCAGCTTTAGAATGGCTTCCAAGGCCTGCTCCATGTCTTCCTGGCGGCGCACGATGCCGACTTTGGATTGCATCAGGTCCTGCAAATCGTGTTGGACTTGATACGGCCCTTCGCCCGTGCGCTCAAACGCCGCGAGCGACTGCTTAGCGGCCTGGTCTACTTGCGCCATATCGACGCTGGCTGCGCCGTGTTCCTGGGCGAATTTCGCGGCGTACTCGCCGGCGCGTTTGCCAAATACCAGAAGATCGGAAAGCGAATTTCCGCCCAGGCGGTTAGCGCCGTGCAGGCCCGCGCCGCATTCTCCGGCCGCGAACAATCCGGGGACATCCGACATCTGCGTATCGCCATCCACCCGCACCCCTCCCATCATGTAGTGCGTAGTGGGGCCGATTTCCATGGGTTGCGTGGTGATGTCGATATCGCCGAGCTGCTTGAACTGATGATACATGCTGGGCAGCTTTTTCTTGATGTGCTCGGGCGCGTTGGGAAGCTTTTCCTTGATCCAGGCGATGTCGAGGTAGACGCCGCCGTGCGGCGTACCGCGGCCTTCGCGCACTTCGCGCATGATGCAGCGAGCCACGTGGTCGCGCGTGAGCAACTCCGGGGGACGCCGCGCGCTCTTGTCGCCCTGCGTGTAGCGCCAACCTTCTTCGGGATTGTCGGCGGTCTGGCTGCGATAGTTCGGCGGCACGTCGTCGAACATGAACCGCTTGCCTTGGTTGTTGAGCAGAATCCCGCCTTCGCCACGCACCCCTTCCGTAACCAGAATGCCGCGGACGCTGGGCGGCCAGATCATGCCGGTGGGATGGAATTGAACGAACTCCATGCCTAGCAAAGTCGCGCCGGCGTGATAAGCGAGCGAGTGCCCGTCGCCGGTGTATTCCCAGCTATTGCTGGTGATCTTGTATGCCCGGCCGATACCGCCCGTGGCCAGCACCACAGTCTTGGCGTGGAAAAGCTGGAAGCGGCCGCGTTCGCGCTCATAACAGAATGCTCCCGCCACGCGGTCGCCGTCCTTGAGCAACGTGATGACGGTGCACTCCATATGAAAATCGATGCCTTTATGGATGCCGTGATCTTGGAGCGTGCGGATCATCTCCAGACCGGTGCGATCGCCGACGTGCGCCAGGCGCGGATATTTGTGGCCACCGAAATTCCGCTGCAGGATTTTCCCGTCCTTGGTGCGATCGAAGACGGCGCCCCAGGCCTCCAGCTCGCGCACGCGATCCGGCGCTTCCTTGGCGTGCAGCTCGGCCATCCGGGGATTGTTGAGATATTGGCCGCCGCGCATGGTGTCGGCGAAGTGGACGCGCCAGTTATCGCGGTCGTCGACGTTGCCCATGGCGGCCGCGATTCCGCCTTCCGCCATCACAGTGTGCGCTTTTCCGAGCAGTGATTTCGAGATCACTCCTACGCTGACGCCGGCGGCGGACGCTTCCACCGCAGCACGCAACCCCGCACCGCCCGCGCCAATCACCAACACATCATGTTCGAATGTTTGATAATCGGCCATCAGAGAATTCTCCAATCCGTCCAGATGCCCATGGAGCACATCCTTACGTACAGATCGGAGAACCCTACCCAAAAAAGACTGAGCCACGCAAACAGCATGTGACGGCGGTTCAGGCAACCCACGCAGTCATACGTTTTCTTGCGGGCAGGATGACGGGAAAACTGATCGATGACGCCGCCCACCAGGTGACGCAACGAGTGGCAGCCCAGCGTGTAGCTGCCTAGCAGGATGACGTTGATCAAGAGCACCAGCGTTCCGACGCCGATGCCGAATCCGTTGGGAAACTGCGTGGCTTTGTAGACGTCGTAGGAGAGCAGGACCAGAAACACCAGTGCCAAATAGAGGAAGTAGCGATGAATGTTTTGCAGGATGAGCGGAAAATAGCGTTCGCCCAGATAGCTTTTACGCGGCTCGCCGACGGCGCAGTTGGGAGGATCGGCCCAGAACGCCTTGTAATAAGCGCCGCGATAGTAATAGCAGGTGACGCGGAATCCGCCCGGCGCCCACAGGATCAGCATGGCCGCGGTGACGAAGCCCGGCATCCAGGACGGCATTGCGCCGAACCACGCGCCTTCGCCCGGTTGTCCGAAAAGCAGCGGGGCGTACATCGGCGACAGGTACGGAGCGCTGAAGTAGTTCTTGCCCTGCATGCCCGCCCAGGTGGAATAGACGATGAACGCACCGAGGCCGAGGAAGGTGAGCAGCGGGTAGAGCCACCACGAGTCGCGCCGCGCGGTTTGACCGAACCGGCCGCGCTCCAAGGGAACATCGAACGATGACATGGCTTCGAATCGTCAGGCTATCGAAAAGCGAGCGACGGCGTCAAGCGCGAGAATGGCTAGCTTATACTGGACGCATAGCTTATGGATGTTGAAAAGACCATGGAGTTCATCCTGCAGCAGCAGGCCAAAGCCGAAACGCAGATTGCGATGGTCGGCGAGAGACAGGCGAAAGCCGAAGCGCGACAGGCCAAAGCCGACAAGCAGATCGCCGCCATCCTGAAGCTCATTCAGACCGGCATGCGGATGATCGTCAAGCAGGGAGAAAGCATCAAGGAGTTGCGCGAGGGCATCAAACAGCTCGCTGAAAAGCACAAAGAGCTTGCGGAAGCGCAGAGGGCGACGCAAGTTGAGCTGCGAGGGTTTATCGCTTCGCTGCGGCGCGGCGGCAATGGACACCGGCCCAAAAAGTAGCTGTGCGGCCTACTTCGACGCCGCTTGGTGCGGGGTCATTACTTGTACAAGAATGTTTTCAGGATCGCGGAACTCCGGCGCGCCCGCCACTTCCGGAGGCTGCACTTTGGCTCCAGCTTCTTCCAGTCTTTTCGTTACTGCATCGTAATCGAATTTATCGGCTGAAACGCAAAAGTGATCGACGCCTGTCGAATGTTCGGCATCCGCCGCGATTAAGCCGATCCTCGATTTGCCGCATTGGAACCAGGTCCGGTTGTTGGCGCGCTGCGTAACAGGGCCGAAAATCTTGGCGTAGAAGACGGCTGATTTCTCGGGATCGGTGACGCGCAGCAGCAGGTGATCCAGGCCGGTGGGACGAAAAATCGGGCCGGTGGCCGGGATGGATTCCGGCGCGGCGTTCGACAACTCATTCCATGAATCGATTGTGAAGAGCTGGACCTGGATACCATCCGGATCGTTGGCAAACAAACCGACCGTGCTTTCACGCGACGGGAGGCCCCGGCCGGTCAGGTAGTTTTTCACGGACGCCATTTCGAAGTGCTCGAGGCCCGCGCAAATATGATCCACGCGGTGCGCCGGCTGACCTTCAGCTGGAGGCGCAATGGCGACATAACACGGGCCGAGCTTCAGGTAGCGGCGAGTACTCCGCTTGTCTTTGAGAACGGTATTGCCGAAGATGCGCGAGTAAAACGCGACGCTGCGGTCGACGTCTGTCACGGCGATGGCGACATGATCGAGCGCGGCGATGTTCAGCTTTACCTGGACCTCATCGAAGGCTTTCGCCGCAGTCGCGCCGCTTGCAAGCAAGGCCAGAAGTTCACGGCGGGTAGTCATATTCCTCTCCAATTTAACCGCGCAGGAACGCGCGCAGCTCGGCTAGCGTCTGGTCCGGCGTTGTTTCCTGCAGGGAGTGGCCGCCCGGGAGTCCTTTGCCGGACGCATTGGCGGCTCGTTCTTTCCAGGTCGACAGGACGTCGTACATTTTTCCCATGGCTCCGTTGGCGGCCCACAGCGCCAGCAGCGGGCATTCCACTTTGCGACTCATATCGGCTTCGTCATGTTCCAGATCAATAGACGCTGCGGCGCGGTAGTCCTCGCACATGGCGTGCACGGTAGCGGGATTCTTAAAGGTTCGAACGTACTCGGGATGGGCTTCGCCCGAGCCGCGGCCCATGTAGAAATCAATGCTGTTATTGATCAATGTTTCCGGGTACGGCGCGGGCTGAATCAAGAAGAACCAATGGTAATAAGCGGTAGCAAATTGCTTGGTGACGTTGTGAAAGAGCTTGTAAGTGGGAACTACGTCGATTACTACCAACTTACTAACTTTATCCGCGTGATCGAGCGCCATGCGGTGTCCCACGCGCCCGCCGCGATCGTGCCCCACCACCGCGAACGTGTCGTAACCGAAGTGCTTCATCACCTCAACGCCGTCGAGCGCCATGGCGCGCTTGGAGTAATTCTCATGATTTTTGCCGCCCTCAGGCTTGCTGCTGTCGCCATAGCCGCGCAGATCCATCATGATCAGCGTGTATTCTTTGGCCAGATCGGGCGCGATCTTGTACCAGGTGGCATGCGATTGCGGCGCGCCATGCATCAGGAGCAGCGGGGGACCCTGGCCACCTGCCACGACATGGATGCTGGCGCCGGAGGTCTGGACCTTGGAAACCTGGAAGCCAGGAAAAAGGCGGGCATCCGCGCTGGCGTCCTGGGCTGAGGAGGCGCCCACGGCCGCGGCTGTTCCGGCGACAAGAACAGTGGCCTGGCGAAACAGCTCCCGCCGATCCACGATTGCCTTGTCTTCCTGATTCGTTTTCATCGGCCCTCCGGATGCGCTTATTGTACTCCGTGGCCCAGGGCCTGGGCGCGACTAATCGCGGCACGGCTGCAGTTGCCGCCCATTTTGGCCGCTACGATGGCACAATAGTTGTACTCGCTTGTGCGCAAAAGAGGAGGGTGTGTGAGGATGCAGCTTCTGGATTGCTGTCCCAGTCGACGCCTGTCAGTAAGGCTGATCGTTCTCGTCCTGCTTGCCATGGGTGCTGTACCAGCATGGACCCAAGTGGCAGCCGCTATTTCAGGCAAAGTCAGGGACGCCACGGGCGCGGATGTGAGCGGCGCCACCGTCACGGTAAAGAGCCTGGAGACAGGAGCGACGCGCAGCACTGCCACCGACGAAGCCGGCAACTTCCGAATGCTCTCGCTACCAGTTGGCCCGCAGGAGATCACGGTCAACAAGACCGGCTTCAAGGAAGCGGTGCGAACGGGCGTCAATCTGCAAGTGGGCCAGCAGGCCGTGGTCAATATCCAGCTCGAGGTCGGCGAGATCGCGCAGCATGTAGTGGTCTCGGCCGAAGCGCCCGTGGTGAATACCACTACCGACTCGGTTCGAGGAGTGGTGAGCGAGCAGCAGGTCAAGGATCTTCCGCTCAACGGCCGAAGTTTCGACAACCTGATTACCTTGAATCCCGGGGCCGTCAACTACAGCGCCATGAAGAGCGTGAACACCAGCACCAGCGACGGCAACACTTTCTCGGTAGCTGGACGCCGCCCGGGAGATAACGAGTTTCTGCTAAATGGCATCGAATACACCGGAGCGAGCCAGCTTGCGGTCACGCCCGGAGGCGCCAGCGGGCAGTTGCTGGGCATCGATGCCGTGCGCGAGTTCAACGTGCTAACCGACACCTACGGCGCGCAGTTCGGAAAACGCTCCGGCGCGCAGGTGGAAGTGGTGACGCAATCCGGAACCAATCAGTTGCATGGGACGCTGTTTGAATTTTTGCGCAACAGCGCGCTGGATTCGCCGGGTCTTTTCGACCAGGGAACGGTTCCGCCATTCCGCAGAAACCAATTCGGAGGCGCTCTGGGCGGCCCGCTCAAGAAAGACAAGCTGTTCCTGTTTGGCAACTACGAAGGGTTTCGGCAAAGCCTGGCCGTGTCGAGCGTCAGCATCGTACCAGACGCGAATGCGCGGCAAGGTCTGCTTCCGAACGGAACGCCAGTAGCCAAACTAAACCCGTCGATGTTAGCCTACATGTCGTTCTGGCCCGCGCCGAACGGTGCGGAACTACCGGCCATCGCTGGCCAACCGGGCGCGGCGCTGTCTTACAACTATCCGAAGCAATTAGTTCGCGAAGATTTTGGAACCCTGCGCGGCGACTACTCGATTGGAAGCCACGACACATTGTCGGGGGCATACACGATCGACAACGGCAACAATCTTACGCCTCAGGCCGATCCCCTATTCGCGTCGTTTACCGTACTGCAGAACCAAGTGGCGAGCTTGGAAGAAACGCACGTCGTCTCGCCTGAAATCCTGAACACACTTCGCGCGGGTTTTTCGCGGGCGGCATTCGATCTGAACTCGCGGAACCCGCCTGGCATACCGCCGAGTCTTTCGTTTGTCCAAGGCCTCGACCCCGGAGGGATTACGGTGGGTGGCGGCGTCAGCGCCAATGGACCGAGCACGCTCACCTCAGCGGGCCCCAACAACAACGTCGGCGCCCGGGACCGGCGTAACCTGTTCACCTACAGCGACGACATCCAGATCAGCAAGGGCATGCATCAGATCAGCGCGGGCGTTTGGTTCCAGCGCATGCAAGAAAATGAAGACACCGCCTCGCGGCAACTCGGCATAGCGACCTTCGCCAGCTTGACCAGTTTCCTGCAAGGCACCACCAGCAACTTCCAGGTTGTTCCGACGGCCAACGAGCTGGGATGGCGAAGCCTGTTCGGAGCCTGGTATGTCCAGGACACGATGAAGCTGAGGCCCAACCTCACGCTGCAGCTCGGGCTCCGGTACGAATTTACGACCGGATGGAATGAAGAATTGGGGCGGGCTTCCAATTACATTACGGACTCGAATGGCGTTTTACAGACCAATCCGCGCGTGGGCAACTCGGCCTTTACAACCAACAACGCGACGCATCTCTTGGGCCCTCGAGTAGGATTGGCGTGGGATGTATTTGGCAATGGCAAAACGGCGATTCGCGCCGGCTTCGGCACTTACCATTCGATGATCGACGCGCTGAGCTTCCTGCTCAATGCGCTGCCTCCTTATAATGGTTCGCTGACTTTCTCCGGCCCGCTGTTTTCAATTATTCCGATCATTCCTTTCACGCCACCGCCGCCCACCTGCGGGCCCGGCGCTCCGGCGCAATGCGCGCTTTATGCGCCCCAAGGCGTGCAACCGAACGCGTATACGCCGACGGTCCAGGAATGGAATTTCACAGTCGAGCAGCAACTCAGCCGCAGTACGGTTTTACGTGTTGGTTACGTGGGGTCGTTTGGTTATCACGGCCTGGTGAGCCTCGACCCGAATTCGATTCCGGCTCAGATTTGCTCGAATGCCGCGGGCTGCCAAGCGGGCGGCGTAACGACCAGCGGAACTCCCGCTCCGGCATCGAGCCAGAGCCATGTTCCACAAGGTGCGCAATATATTCCCGTGGGAACCCGGCCGAATCCGTATTTGAGCGCGGGGTTCTTCTGGTACACGGAGGGCAACACCAGTTACAACGCGCTGCAGATCGATGTAAGCAAGCGCCTCTCGCACGGATTGCTGTTCCGCGGCAATTACACCTGGTCGAAGAACCTGGACATGGATTCCGGCCTCACTATCGCGCAGGCCAATAACCAGCCGCAAATGATCATGAATCGGAACGACCTGGGGCGCGACTGGGGGCCGGCGGCCATGAATATCACGAATCAGGCCAGCATGTCCGCCAGCTACGATCTTCCGTTCGGGCACGGACGGCATTGGCTGGGAAGCGCTGGCGGAGTCCAAGAGAAATTGATAGGCGGCTGGCAGGTGAATGCCATCGCAACCCTGCTGAGTGGTTTTCCCTTTACGCCGTTAGTGGGCTCCAACCGGTCCGGCGACGGCGACATCCGCACGCCCGACCGGCCGTCTTTGAATCCGAGCTTCACAGGGCCGGTGATCGAAGGCCAGCAGCTCCAGTGGTTCAATCCCAACGCGTTCGTTTTGCCTCCGTTCGGCACCTGGGGCAATCTGGGGAGGGGTGTTTACTCCGGACCCGGGCTAGGCGAGCTGGACTTTTCGGTGTTCAAGAACACTCGCATCACCGAGCGCTCGGCGTTGCAGTTCCGAACCGAATTCTTCAACATTACAAATCGCGTGAATTTGGGCACTCCCAGCGCGACCGTGTTTTCTAACGGCGCTATCAGCTCATCGGCTGGCGTGATAACAACTTTGGCTACCTCGCCCAGACAGATCCAGTTCGGTTTGAAACTGATGTTCTGAGCCGGGGGACCGGCCGGAGATTATCCTCGCGGAACTCGTTACGCCGCCACAAAAGATAGTAACGGTGAGGCCACCGGGATTCTGCCTTCACTGAGGAGTCGTCGACCGCTCAGATGCATCGAAAAAAAGGGGAGTACTGACTCGCTCCTTTCGAAAGGAGATAGATAATGGCTATCGAAAATTGTTTGAAAGCGGCCGCCGTGATTTGCGCGATTGCTTTCCTGCCCGCGGTTTCCAAGGCGCAGACCAGGGTCCAGATAGGCACGTGCAGCCCAACGGCTGTATCGGATCACTCGTATGCGCGAAGCTCGACGCAGGAAGCCACGCACCTGCTGAACGACATGCAATATGATGCGCGGCAAGTGGGGAATCATGCGCGCATAATGGATAATTTTACGTACCATACGAAGTTTGCCTGGGACACTACGGGGATCGAGCTGAGACGTATCAGGTGGGAAATTAATGACATGGGTAAGCGGCTCTGCAAGCTGGAAAGGATGCAGAACGCGGTTCCTCTGGCGGAGCAGCGGGCCATTCAGAATGTAGCTCCCGTGGTACAAGAGATGGCCGATAACGCTGATGCTGCAATTCATTTTCGGAATGCACACCACAGCGGGCTTTGGGCGCCGTCTTTTACCGCCAACGCGCAGAATCTTCAAACCGAGGCCCAGACGGTTATCCGGCAGATCCACGGAAGTGAAAAACTGGCTGGCTAACTAACTGCAGAACGGCGAACTGATGCGGGGTCCCCCGAAGGCGTGCCTGACCCAATATAATGGCAGTGCAAAAATCGCGTTTCGGGGAGACTTTGATGAAAGATCTTACCTTCGCTTCGGCGACGTCGCTGGCCAGCGCTATTCGCGGCAAGGAAGTGTCCAGCCGCGAAGTAATTGATGCGCATCTAGAGCAGATCGCGAGAGAGAATCCGCGCTTGAATGCGGTGGTGCGCGTGTTGGCCGATTCCGCTCGCGCAGCTGCGGCAAAGGCCGATCAAGCTATCGCTCGCGGCGACGCCGCCGGACCGTTCCACGGAGTTCCGATGTCGGTGAAGGACGCCTGGGAGGTGGCCGGCGTGCCTTCCACCGGCGGAACACTGGGCCGCGCGAACTACATTCCGGAGCGCGAGGCTACGGTGATCGCCCGCATGCGCGCGGCCGGAGCGATTCCGATTGGAATGACCAATCTGCCCGAATTATCGATGGCCTTCGAATCCGACAACCTGGTTCACGGGCGGGCTAACAATCCATACAACGTCGCGCGAACGCCGGGTGGCAGCGGCGGAGGAGGAGCGGCGGCCATCGCAGCCGGAATGAGTCCCATCGAGATTGGCGCCGATCTGGGTGGCAGCGTCCGGCTGCCGTCGCATTTTTGCGGAATCGCGGGCATCCGGGCCACCACCGGCCGCGCCCCGATGACCGGCTATTTCCCGCCCATGTTCGGATGGACTTCGCTGTTCACCGCCGCCGGCCCGATGGCGCGCACCGTCCAGGATCTGGCCGCGGCGCTTCCGGTGATTTCAGGACCCGATTGGATCGACGCACGCATAGAAGATGTTCCGCTGCGCGATTCGCGCGCAGTTTCGATCAAAGGCCTGCGCGTCGCGGTTCACACCAACAATGGAATTATGGCGCCTACCGCGGAAACGAAGGCCACTGTGCTGACCGCTGCGAAGGCGCTAGCCGACGCCGGCGCGGTGGTCGAAGAAGCCACGCCCACCGGAATAGAGCAGTGCATAGAGATCTTCATAGGGATTGCGAACGCCGACGCAGGGGAAAACATCAAGGGTCTGCTGGCCGCGATCGGCACCAAGGAAACGCATCCCCTCCTGGGTCCGTTATTGGGCCCGCATCTGGAACCCCGCCCGGCCGCTTTCCTGCAGCAAATGCTGGCGCGCGCGGATATGTATCGCAGCGCCATGCTCGGGTTCCTACAGAACTACGATCTGATTCTGTGCCCCACGAATGCTCTGCCGGCAATCAAACACGGCGAGTACCTGAACGGCGATATGATGCTCGCATTCAGCTACACAATCGCATACAACCTGACTGGATGGCCGGGCGCGGTGGTGCGCTGCCGTACATCGCCGGAGGGCTTGCCGATCGGCGTGCAATCGGTCGCGCGGCCGTGGCGGGAAGACGTGGCGTTGGCGGTAGCGCAGCATCTGGAAGCCGCGTTGGGAGGTTATCAGCGCCCGCCCCTGGCCGCTACTGCGTAGTTCCCGCCGCCGCTGAACGGCTTAGCGCTCGCAGCGGAACATGGTCCACGGATGCGCATCCAGATCCCGCAGCACATCCTTTTCCCAAGCGTAATCCGGATGTTTCCTCAAGTGCTCCGCGGCCTTGAAATCCAGGCCGCAGGAATGCCCCATGGCCGCGGTCAACTCCAGCTGCGAGATCATCGCGGCGTCGGCTGCCTTGTTCTGCACCGAGCCCGCCGGCCCATATTCATTCAGCCAGGGCTTGGACCCACGCGGCGACAGATCGATGTGCCCGCACAATGTACGCTCGCTCGGCATGGTCTCGTGAGCGAACGTGTCGTAGTGATCGGCCAGGAACTGCTGCGCCAGCGTTACGTCGATCTTGCCCTTGTTCGCAGCCATGAGCTGCTCCCATCGAATGCGCCGCGCGTTGGCGCTGATGCTCTTGTCTTTCTCGGGAAACTGCGGCGCTTCGTCGCGAATCAGCTCCGGATTCTCGGGAAAATTCGCGCCCACGAAATAGCCGTCCTTGGTGCGGCGCAGCGTGACGTGCTTCAAACCTAGCTCGAGGCTCGCGATTTCATCGTTCTTGCTGTCCGCCACCAGCCAGTTATTGGCGTAACCGCCGTTGTTCCCTTCCCTCATCCAGCGCGCGAAATCGTCGATGGACGCGGCAAACTGCATGGCCTTGCGGGCGCGTACAAACTCCGGCACGCCGTTGGGGTCGAAGCCTTCGAAATAGCCGATGGTGGTCTCGGTGATCGCGAGCCCGGCGCTGTTCTCGCCAAAATCGTCCCCACTGTGGATCATGCCCGGCAATCCATCCATCAGAATACGATAGCCTCGCGAAGGCGCGATGTCGAAGATGACATTCCAGCGCGAGCCTTCTTTATACTCGGTCCAATTGTTGTGCGCGATCACGACTTTGCCGTTGGCGGTGTAACTGCCGGTAGCAACGAACGCGCTGCAATGCTCGGGGACCGGCCGGTGCACCGAAGCGGTCCGGTGCTGTTGGTCGTACCAGTTGGTGTAGTAAGGCGAAAGTTCCTGCCAGGCGTTCAGCGCGACCACGTCCCAGAGATCTAGCGCCACGCCCTTGGCCTTGAGTCCCTCGGCGATGCCCTTCAGCTCCTCGCGGTATTGCGGCTCGATGTGCGGCCACAACATTTTCTCGGCCGCGGCCCGGAAAAATCCGTAATCCTTTTGCGAATCGTGCGTGAGGCCGAGCTCGATCACCTTATCCGCGTCGGCAATCTCGGACGCCAGCAGATAGCCGTGCTGGAATCCGATGTCGGCGGGCGTCCCTTCCAAGTGGACGAAAATCCAACCGTTCTGCTCCGGCCGGCGAAATGCTTTTTTCAGCCGCGCGTCGCCTTGAGACTCGCGAGCCGGCGCCGCGCACAATACCACCACGACCAAGAGCAGCAACCAACGCAGTCGGGTCATGATTCTGAGGATACAACGTTTATTGAGCGGCGGCCTCGAACTGGATCTCCGGCAGATTCGCGGCGCGCAAGGCGCGATTGAGTTCGGCGAGCTTGCCGTTTTTCAAGGTCGCCAAGGCGGTGAGTTGCGCGGCCAATCCCCGGCTTCCTTGCTGGTACAGCGTGTACGCCGCGGCGGGAGGAGTGCGGTCCGCGCTTTCGGCCACACCCAACGAGGCATTCAACTCGGATTCCGCCGCCGCCAGCCCGGTAGGCGCACTGGATCCACCCCGCCCCCCGGATCCGCCTGAGATTTGCGCGGCGCTCGTG
>Ga0335083_10001279_pt1 | contig 34906 bp, 22 predicted proteins | sample Lox_Sample_42_FD_206716 | JGI IMG/M metagenome (GOLD analysis project Ga0335083, IMG submission 206716) | Soil microbial communities from Loxahatchee National Wildlife Refuge, Florida, United States - Lox_Sample_4.2 | ecosystem: Environmental > Terrestrial > Soil > Wetlands | place: USA...
ACTTCGAGGCCTCGGCACCGACGACCCGCCGGGTCGACGCGTCGAACGAGATTCGCTCGCCTGGCCCTGTTCCGTGCCGCCCGCCACGGCCTGGGTCGAAGGCCTCGCCAAATCGGTCCTCTCGGGGCTCAAAAAAGCGCGACCGGTGGCGGCTGGAGATCGTCCTGGGCGGGGAAGGAGCGAATGGCGAGGCCCAGGTTCGAACTGGGGACACCACGATTTTCAGTTGCTCGTGAGAACCCCTGGGAACGCTCCGATCTGCAGGAGTTCTTCTGGTAGTAGCAGCCCCGGCGATGCACGGAGTTTGCAGGCGTTTTCTGCGGATTCCGTCACCGGCGGAGCGACCGGTGACAGGCAGAGCATCTCAGTCATGTCCCTCGGTGTTTGAGCCGTTGATCCGACGCAATGCACGTCGGGCGTCGATCATGACCTCCCAATCCTTCGTGCCATTGGCGCCGGCCCTCTCCTTGGCCCGAAAGAACGCGCGGTCGGCGTCGTCCAGAAACCCTGCCTTCTCGAGGAGGAGGCCTAGTTTGAGCGCCCCTACAGCGCTACCGCGTTCGTCGGCTCGACGATACGCCGCTTCTGCTGCGTCATACCGGCGCTCACCCTCGAGTCGCGTGCCGAGGTCGACCGCAGCAGCGGCGTCATCGCGTGGGCCGGAAGGACCCGGTCCCGTCGCCTCTGTCACGCCGTCTCCGTAGGGTTGCGTAGGCGGAACACTTTGGGTCGGTGCCACTTCGGCGCGCGACGGATCCTCGTCTCCGCTTATTTCGGCGGGCGTCCCTCCGGCAAGATCTGGAAGGGCGAGCGCGACGGCGTTGCGCATGACTCGTTCGACCTCTGCCTCTAGCTGCGCGACCACGGTAGAGGGACCGACGCCGGGGTTCGTCCGCTGCTGCGTGCCTGACGGCGTGCCGAGATCACCCAAGGAGGTGTCGATCCAGGCTTGTAGAGCATCGTCCGCAAGCGTGACGGCACACGCTCGCAGGTTCGCTGCGACGGTGTCGATGAGGGGTCGGTACTCGGCGTCATCTGTCGCGAGCATTCCAAGCAGGCGCAGCGCTTGAAGGTTGTACCGAGCTGTTGCCTCGGCCGAAGACGCCGTAGCCACCAGCATCAGCAAATACGCGTGAAGCCCGGGGTCGTCTAGGTCTCGGATGATCGATAGCGCGTCCTCAGCTTGGTCTGGAGCGATCACCGGAATCGAGTTCGCGTGGCGGCCGAAGACCCTGAAGGCGACGATCGCCAAGCGGTCACCATGGGGTAGCGTCTGTGCTCCTGCGAGGAGCCCCTCCCACGTCTGCACGTCGGTCACAGCTCCGACGGCTGAATCCTCCAGGACCTGGAGGAGCGCAGTAGAAATCTCTCGGCTGAGCGTCGCCTCGTTCCTGTCGGTGAGCGCGCCGACCGCGTCGGCGAGCGCGCTCCAGGTGCCGGTGGCGAGATATCGCAGCCACCAGTGCCTCCAGCTCACCTGCATGATTCGGACAACCGGACGGGTTTCCCGCGGGAGCAGCACCATGGCGACCTCTCGCAAAGCGCGATCGTCGCCAAAATAGGCGTCGTATTGGGTCTCCTCGCTGATCCCGAGTAGGGCAGACAAGTCGATCACGTACGCCTCATTCCACTGCTGCTCCCGCGCTCGCACGTACTCGGCCGAGTCCGCCACGCCTGCCGCGTCGGCGGCGAGCCACGGCAGCATCCGTGTCGCCACATTCAAGGCGACTCTGACCTTCGGCGTCCCGTCCGCCAGATGCTCAGCGGCATGCCGCGTGAACCGCACATAGGCATAGGAGTCATCGAGGTCGGAAGCGAGATCGAGGGCGTAGCCGAGCTCCTCCCCGAGGGCGTCCTGACGTTTTGAACTCGCATCTTCCGTGGCGAGGCGCCTCACCCGCGACTCTGCGAGAGCGAGGCGCACAGCCATCGCACCTTCCATGTCGAACTCAGCAAGGTCCGAGATCAGACTCGCCACGGCCTCTTCGTCGTTAGTGCCGGTGAAGATTGCAGACAGCAGCCGTTCGACAGCGACAGCCGTCCCGGGGCAAGCGGACTGAAGCTTCGCAAGCTCACCGAAACAGGAGTCGCGGTCGCTTTCTCGTTGGGTGGCTACCCATCGACTAAGATACGCTGGCCAGTCCCGGGTGAACGATGCGAAGCCGTCTACCGGCTGTTGGGGGGTGATAGTCGCCCACGGGTCTCCCCACAACGCGAACGCGTTCCAACTCGCCGGGTGCATATTGTGCGATGCAAGCTCCCGCTTGGCGCACATCAGCGCCTCGCCGACCGGTGAGGAACGCGCTAGCCCGTAGAAGGCCAATGCGACCCGCGCGCACACGTCGTCTGGGACCGAGTAGGTGGCAGCGATCAGCCCGCAAGCACCAGCTTGAAGAAGTGCGATGCCAAAGCCACGATGCAAGCCCCCAGGGGCGTGGCGGCTTCTCCCGACGAGACACGTGCTTAGAAACGTGAACGGCGGCCGCCCGCCCTGCATGCGTTCCAAGTCGGATGCCCGTAATGTCTCATCGACACGAAGAAACAGCTGCTCATCTGCACGCCCTGCCACGCCGTGGCCGATGTAGTGGAGGACCCGCGCACCCGACTCAAGGGCCCGTTTCACCTCCATGCTATGCGGTGCCTCGAGCAGACGGGGAGCGAGTTCGAGGATTTGCGCAACACGCAGTACGCCCTTCATCTCGGCGCCCGCCGAGAGCAATGCGTCCATGTCCGGTGGGTCCTCTGCTCGGAGGACGAACATCTCGTCCGTGGGCTCCACGTTGAACTGGTTCGGCGCGAGGGCGTTGCGCAGCAGATCGAGCGTCGCAACACGCGCTACGACGCGTGTGAGCCCCAGGCGACCGTCTTCCAGCGGGATTGCCTCGATCGGGATCTCGTCGCTGCCGCGAAACGCGGTGGCCGCGAAGAGTACGGTGTGCGCGACTTCAAGGCGGGCGCGGACGTCGACAGGCAGAGCATCACTGAAGTCCGCGGCCGCCTGCTCGAAGGGCTCCGAATCGAGGTCCTCGGGCGCCGCAAGGCGCGAGATCAACGCGTCTGACGCGCCGCGGCTCGCCCCGATCAACTCTCCTGATGCGCGTTCTAGCTCAGCGCCGCCGAGGGCGACCGTACATCTTTCCTCGGGCGTCCCAGAACCACTCTCCAACACGACGAGGAGCACCCCTCCTGCGACGGGCTCCAGTATGAACAGCGCCGTCGAGGGCAGCCTTGACAGCCTGCGATCGAGCAGCCTGAAGGACCACGCCTTCGTATCGAGCAGGTCGCCCTCTGCGCCGTCTCGTGGCACCAGCTCTGAGCGGAGCGATCTAATGATCCAGAAGAGCTCATCGATCTGCTCGCTGCTCGGCGGGACGAGCTTTGCGATCGCGGCCAACAGCAGCCGGTAGGCTGAGTCGAGATCTCGCTTCACCGGCATGAGCGTGTCGATCGTGGTCATGTCGCGGGCGCGCTCTTCGAGGGCCGTCACGAGGTCCCGCAGGCGCGGCAGGAGATCGTCTGGTTCGAGTTGCGATTCGAGGTCGAGTAGGGTGCATCTCGCGGACAGCTCAGCGTCGCCGCCAGCGGCTATCGCATGCAGCGTGTCGACTGCGTGGCGGGCCTCGTTGAGCGCTTGCTCGAGACGTCCGGTACGGGCAACTCGCGCAGCGCGCGCCACCACCAGCCTCGCGTCCAATTCGATGAGGGTCCGACCAGTACTATCGCCCGAGCGCACAAGCTCGATGCCCTGATCGAGTATCGCAATCGCTTCGCTGTCGTTCTCGGCCGCGCTGCCGAGCTCGAGATGGACAGCCGCACCTTTCGCTAAGAGCTCTTCGTGCTCGGTGGCAAGCGCGGGTAGGACGCCGAGCAGCTGTCCGGCGGCGCTGTGTAGGCCGTCCTCGTCCTCGGCGTCGGCCGAGGCTCGCAGAAGGTCAACGCCCACCTCGAATAGCTGCACCCGCATACGGCTGTTCGCCCACGTCGGCACAGCGTCGGGTCGACCGTCGTGACCCAGGCCTGCGATATCGAACAAGACGCTCATCATTCGATCGACAGCCCTCACGAGCTCGTCGAGCTCGTCTGGGGCGAAGGTCGTCGTTGCTTCCCAGAGCTCGAGCCAGGCGTTGAAGCCGACGCTGAGCAGGTAAGTAGCCTGCTGCGCGTCGCCCTGCGTCAAGAAGTAGCGGCCGAAGGCAGGTGCATACTCGGCATACCACAAGAGCGCTTCGAACTTGGTCGAGAAGGGCTCCCCGTCGTCAGGGTGGTCGGGTACTGCGGCGAGCCATTGGAACCATGACTCGCGCTTGCCCTCCTGCCGGGCACCTTCAAAGTAGGCCCAGCAGCGCCACCGCTTGCCATCGAGCGGCTCGCGCCATGCGTCCACAGCGGTGAAGTCGGCTGAAGCACCGGACGAACGCCAGCAGCGCTCGATCAGCGACCCAATGAGGTCCACGGACCTACCGCCCAGAAGGGCATGTCGACGCCGTCGTCGACGTTGCGCAACGGCGTCAAGTAGCTGCGGCCCGGGAAGTGGTAGTTGGCTTCGCAGGTCAGCGTCACGGCCCGCTTCACGTTGACCCCTGCCCGTATCGCGGAACCGCCGGGGAGCGCAATGGGAACGCTCACGTTCAGCTGGTCTTGGACGCTCCGCTCATACGCGACTAGCCGGTCCAGCCCTACGTCGTCGTCCGAGAGGTCGACACCTTCCCCGTCGATCTGGTACAGGCCTGGGTTCGCCTTGGCGGCTTCCATCCCGCAGAGCGGGCATGGCGCCCACACAGCCACGACCTTGTCTCTCACGCGAACCACGTCCGCAGCAACTTCAGTGATGGCCCCGTGGCCCTCGGTGCCATTCGCGAAGGTGCGCACGTGAACGTCGACGCGTTGAATTAGTCGCAAACACTGGTCGCGTTCTCGGAAGTCGTCCTCTACGCTGAATGAGAGGATTCGCCCGCGGCCTCCACCAGAGCCGAACAAGCTAAGTTCGAGACGCCCCTGTTGTTGCTGACGATGCCGCAGAACAACGGATGCCGACCCACCCGGAGGTACATGCATGCTGAGCCAGGGAATTTCGGCCGTATGCTCTCCGAGATCCTCAAGCTGGCGCCGGCCACGAAGCCGTTCAACGAGCCGTTGGAGCGCATCCTTGCTACCACGCCCCGCGGGAAGCGGACCAAAGGAGGCAGTGATCTCATCCGGGGCCCCAGCTCGCTCGGGGACGCCGCCGATGCCCTGAATCTGACGCGAGAGCACGTCGGCAACAGCCTCGGGCGACTCCGCCTCCAGCGCCAGGATGCGATCGGCGTAGCCTGGCACGGCCCGATCACTCAGCAGCGTGCCATGAAGCGGCCGTTCGATGTGGGTGTCGTTCACGAGCTATCTGGTCGCCACGAGCTGGGCCCGAAGTGCGGTGGCAGCAAAGCTACCACCGGAGGCTCCATACGACAGTCCAATTCTGGACGCGGCAAGGGGATCACGCTGCGCTATCGCTCAGCGTCACATCTCTGGTCGCCCTCGATGGGCTGGGACCTTCCTCGGGGTCTGAGCATCGATCACATTGTTCGCCGTGGGTGCAGCTAAGACTTGATGACCCGACGTTGAGTCCACCGAACCGGCGCGGGGGTCGAAGCACTTGCGCCGTCCGTATCGAAGGCACGACGTCGTCTCAAGAGGTGGCGCCACGATGCTTGTTAGTAGGCGTCTTGCCCGCCAGGTGGAGTCTGGCTATCGTCCTCGAGCGCCGCCTTGATCTCTCGCTCGAGGTCCGGGCGGCCTGCTTTGCACGTCTCGCAGCTCAGATGTTCAGCCGTGTTCTGCTTTCCGCATGACTGGCATTCCCATCCCCGCGCGTTGCTCGACGCTCGCTCGAGCTGCGAGCGAAGCCGTGTTACGAGGCCCGCCACACGCACGGACCTCACCGCCTCGGCACTTACGCCGGCATCCGCGTCATCGACAAGGGCTGCGAGCAGCTCCAGGCTCGCGTTATCGATCCTTCGCCAACGGTAGGCAGCCGCGCGCCTGACCGCCGGTCTCACGTCGACGCTGAACCGCGCAAGCTCCGTGTCATCGAGCACAAGGATCGCGAGCGCAAGTAGAAACTGGATCCGTAAGGTCGCGTCGGGAAGCTGTCCACGCAAGACCTCCAGCGCAGTCTCGGCCGCCGGCCGAGGGATCCCAGCGAGACAATTGACCGCAAGCTGACCGAGCCAGACGTACGGGGATCCAACCGCTTCGGCGACGGCTCTGGCCGTGTCAGCCGGATCGGGAATCCGCTCCCAGCGGTAACTACTAAGATCGCGCGGCTCATCGGCGAGCATGAACAGTGGCGCGAATGGGTCCTCAGTCTCCTCGGCAAAGACTGCCAGAAGCTCATCTGCTTCAGCTGCGAGGTCGGATAGGTTGAGGCCGCCAAGCAGCGCCCCGGTCCGGAGCAGCATTCCGAGCCGCGGGCCTTCCTTAAGGACGCTCTTGGTCGCTTCAAATGCGGGAGCTTCCATGAACTGGGTCCACGAGATGAGTGAGGCGAGCCCGTCGAGTCGTCGCCGCCGGATCTGATCAAGGGAACTTGGCGCCGACGCGATGTCGCGAACAAGCTCAACAAGTCGAACCTCAATGTCCTCATCTCCGTCAACGACGGGCCAGGGAAGTTCTTTCCATCTGCGGATGACCTCGCGCTCCTCGCGCTCAACAATCGCACTGAAGCCCGCATCGAGGAGGGCACGGCGCAGCCGGCCCGCCGCCGCAAACGAGACTCCTCGGCGCAGCCGCGAGCCCACGAGATCGGCGACGTCGGCTCGGCCAGGCTCGAGCAAGCGTTGGGTGGCAACTTCGACCGCCCGCTGGTAGTCCGCGTCGGGCGTCTTCAGGACGAGGACGTGCTCGGCATCTCGCTTGGGCTTTGTGTCTCGCGGCGTTTCGTATCTCAATAACGCGAGAAGGTCCTCTTCAACCTTCTCGTCGTCACGCGGCCAGATCTCCGTGGCGATGGCGCGGGACGTAAGCCGCAGAGGTTCCGGCAGCGTGGAAAGGAACTCCAGCATTCGTGTCTGCATCGAGACGGAAACGGGCACCGCTGTGACGACCGCCGCTCGCCGTTTCTGATCCTCGGCGTCAGCGCTGTCTGTCGAGGTGAGCTGCCCGAGAAGAAGCTCGACCGAGGGCGCGCTCGGCATCGCGCCCTGTTGGAGAGCCTCGATGATGAGATCGAGGAGCGATGCCGACGACGGGTCCTCCGACGCCATGTCGAGAAGGCCGTCGATGATCGTCGCGCTGAGGCCAGCGGCGAGCAGTATCGACTCGCGCTGCTCGGGTATGCGAAGCGCCCCCGCAAGCCACCGCCGCTGTCCAGACTCGGATTGTGCACAGGCCGAGAGCGCCGCAGCCAACTCCGCAAACAAACGGATGCGGCCTTGTACTCTCATCGTGCCGCCAGCGGTCACAAACACACCCGCCTCGTCCCAAAGTGCAACCGCCTCCACCGCTACGCTGCGGGCCCGCGCAATCGGAATGCCAAAGGCCGGCCGGAAGGCATCAGTAAGAGCGTCGAGGACTTCCGTCTGGGTCGGATCGATCTCCCCGAAGACCACATCGCCGATGACGCGGAAGGCGAGCTGCGCCGCTTGGACGGCGTCTTGGCCCTCGAGGCTCCCGAGCGACACCTGGTTTTCCTGCAGTCGTAGACCTGTCTCCCAGCGAGTGACGATGTCGTCGATGACGAGCGAGAGTACGGTGCCCCGGCTGCTCGGAAGGTCGCTGGTTGACCGGTCGCACGCAAGCAGCGCGAGAAGGACGACTATCAGCGGCGTTTCGCCGAGCGCGCGGTCAGTTCTGAGGCGCTGGTCGATCCACTCGGCGCGCTCGTGCACCCAGTGCTTTGCTTCTTGAGCCGGCATGTGCCGCTGCTCGGCGGTCAGGCGAAGGATCGCTTCGGTCGTCTCCCTGGGTTCATTTGGGGGAATCAACCTGAGCTCGGCAAGCCCGAGAGTGTGTGCGTCTGCGTATGCCACGTCTCGTGTAGTGAGCAGCAGCTCGACTGCCGGATCGAACTGGGCGAGCTCTGACTCGATGCCCGCGACGACCTGCGCGCGCAACTCCCGTGTCTCGTCAAGGGCGTCGAGAAACACCGCGGCCTCCCCATTGCGCAGTGCCTGGATGGCGGCGTCGCGGAGAGCAGCTTGCTCCTCGACTGGCTCCTGTTGGAAGGCGACCTGGAGCAACGCCTCTCCGAAGCCAAGGGCCGGAAGTAGCCGCGCAACGCGGTCGAGTCGCACCACGATCGGTAGCGGCCAACTGTCACGAGCGGCGTAATGCGCTGCGGCCGCACGCAATGCCACGCTCTTGCCTGAACCTGGTAGCCCTAGGAGCAGACTGCGCCCGCGCCGTCGCACCGCCCATGCCAGCATGCCGGTTCGCCGTTCCGGGGCGGCGCCCGTCACATCGCCGGGCCCCGAGGAGGGCACGACCTCGATCCTTGCGTCCGCGTCCCTCAGTTGCATTGCCGGCAATGAGGCACCGAGACCGCGCAAATCGATCGCTGCGCCACGAGCCTGTACCCGCGCCCGGTACGCGGCGAGTCTTTCGCGGCGCTCCTCCACGCGTGCGGACTCGTACCCAGTCGCTTCCGCTGTCAGCGGGAGCGGGACGGCCCGGAGCAACGCAAGTAGGTCTTCGAGGGTTGCTCCATAACGCTTCCGCGCGAGCTCGCGGGCCTCGAGCCGGAGCACGTCCCATGCCTGCTTCCCGCGGCCGGGCGGAACCACACCCGGCTCGAGTAAAGCCTGGGCCAATCGGGCAGCAATGCCCTCACTCTCCTCGAGGTCGACGATCCAGACGACGGCAGCGTCGAGCATCTGCTCGCGTTGAGCGGCGCCCTCCAGCAGCGACTCAAGGACTTTGAGTGCATCGACTTCAGCCCTCGTAGGCACGCCTGCAAGGCGCCGCCGCCGGCGCCTGAGTACTGAATCGAGGGCCTTTACACTTGCCGAGCCTTCCGCCGCCGCAGCCACAAGTCGATCTCGTTGAGGGTCGATCGGCCGCTCTTGTCCGAGGGCAATCCATTGCTCGACGACCGCGCCTATCGAGCTCGGGCCCGAACGACCGAGGTGGAGCTTCCGCTTGGCCTGGATGAATCCGCTCCCGCCGGTCAGAAAGACCTGCAGGTCGTCGACGGCCGTGTCGCCCTCGAGCTTCATTGCGACCGGTACCGCCTGCTCCGGAAGCAAGTCGAGATCTGCGAATGACTGCCCGCGAAGCACATGAACAGCGACATACGCGGCCAAACCGGCTCGGAAGGCCCCTCCAGCCTCATCTGCGGCGCCCCCTAGCGCGCTCTTGGCGACCTGTGTCGCGGAGCCGATGTTCACACGGAACCCATATCAGGCACGCGGTTCGCACCGACGTGCGAGGTCTTCGTCACCCCGCAAAGTGAGCCAGGCCATGCGAACGTCCGCCTTCGGGGGGCCTTCTCTATCTGCGCCCTGCCGAGCCAAGCAGCACCCTGATACGCCTGTACCCTGACCATTCGCACATGAGCTCCGGGCAACCAACCGCTGGCGACACGAGCCTAAACCAGGAGAACATGCTTGCTGTATACCAAGCGGCGAATCTGCGGTATGCGAGCAACACGACGCTCCAATGGCAGATCCCGCTGTACGTTATCCCCACGCAGGTAGGTCTCGTAGCCGGGATCGTTGTGTCACATCACGCGATCGCCGCGGTCCTAGGTGCAACTGCATTTGTGGTCGGGCTCGTCGGCTGGATCGTGATGCGTCGAATCGAGCTGACCGCTCGGTGGGACCGCCAGACGCTCGATGACTTCGAGAGCCAGATGCTCCCCCGAGACAGTCCGCTGCGACTCCTTCACGATGCCCAGTTCAGCGATCGTCTCCGCGAGCGCCAGCTCAAGTCCTCAGCAACAGGACTGCGAAAGCTAGAACTGCGGCTTATGCTCCTATTTCCGCCTTCGCTTATGATCTGCGTGCTGATGATCCTGTTCGGAGCCTTGGCGGCTGTGGTTGGCGCCTTTCGTTAGCTCGGGACGTGTGGCTTCACCGTTCCAGCGCTGGTGAGCGCGGCGCTACTCCCTATGACCCGAATGCGGATCGCAGAGCTGTATTGACGTCGTCGACAACGCCCTAACATCCGAAGACAGCATGACGACTGGCGGCACCTGGCGGGTCGCTTTGAGGAGCGGCCCACCCGTGACGTCGAATGCAGCAATCGAGGCTCCTCAATGACGGAAGCGAATCCCTGTGAGCGACCTGCACGACTGCTGACGGTTGAAGAGGTGGCCGAGCGCTGGCAGGTGGCAGCGTCCCAGGTGTATGCGCTCGTGCGCGCCGGCAAGGTCCCGACGGTCTCAATCGGCCGCTACTACCGCTTCCGTCTCGAGGACCTCGAGGGCTGGGAGCGCCGCGGGGGCACGGAGGAGATCTACTCAGAGCGCCGCGACTGAAGCCTCGGGCCGCTCCTCGCCCTTCGCTTGTACTCAGCAAACGCCGTCGAGGACTCCCACGAGCCGCGCTCCAGGTCTGCGCCGACGTACCGGGGCGCTCCACTCATCGCCACGAGTGCACGATTCGTGACGGTGCGACGCGCTCGCGCCTGCCGCCAGCTTGGGGCTTTCCGCGAGCCGCGCGTACTTGACACTGGCACGGTCCTGGAAGCCGTGCACCGTTTCGGCGTCTTGCTGACGACCCGACCGCGCCCCGCGGCGCGGCTAACAGTGACAAGTGTGCGGCGGCCACGCGCGTCCGCTAATGATTCTCCAGCCCCGGGGCGGCCATCGATCCACTGCGCGATCCCAACAATCGCGACCGGAGTGGCTGTGCTGTCTCGCCGCCGCGGCAGCGCTGCGTCGGCCGGTTGGCAGCGAACGTCGCGCCACCTCAGACGTGAGCATTCGTGGTGCGCGCGTGCCCTGACGGAGAATCCCTCGCGAGGCTAGCGACGGCGTCGCCTCGGCTGTAGGATGCTTTCTCTAGCGAACCCTACCGACTAGGCGAGAGCTCGTCCTGGCAGGCTCACTCTGAAAGGGGGACAGAATGGACGTCTCAATCGACACGCTTCGTGACCTCATGATCTCGGCGTTGCGCCTTCGCGGGGTCACCGGCGCCGATGCAGCCTTCGTCGCTCAAGACTTCCTGGATGCGCAACTCGAGGGCAAGCCAACTCATGGCATCGGAAAGTTCCTCCTCATCGATCAAGCGCTGAAGGCGCGCCTCGGGGCCCCCGAGACGGTGCGCCAACACGGCGCCACCGCTCTCGTTGACGCTCACCGCCAGCTTGGCCAACTTGCAGCACGTGACGCGACTGAGCTAGCAATCACGCTCGCACGCCAGCACGGAGTCGGACTCGTGACGCTGAGGAACTTTTCCAGGTTCGGGCGGCTGGAGCCCTACGGCAGGCTCATCACCACAGCCAGTTGCGTCGGAATCGTCCTCAACGACGCTGGTCCGCCCGCCGTCGTGCCCACGGGAGCAAAGCAAGCTCTCCTCGGCACCAATCCAGTTTGCTTCGCGTTCCCGGACGGTGACGAAGGACTCGTGATCGACTTCAGCTCTGCCGAGCGAGTCTGGGGGGAGATCCGCCAGGCGATGCTTGAGCATCGGCCGCTCCCGGCGGGCGCCTTCTTCGATGCCGACGGAAAGCCGACAACCGATCCAGAGCGCGCCGAGGGAGTTCTCCCCTTCGGTGGCCACAAGGGTTATGCCCTATGTCTCTCGCTCGAGCTCCTTGCTGGAACCTTGACCGCAACTGCGGTGGGAGGGAGCGTTCACGACGAGTACGACCTTGGGGCTGTCTTTCTCGCGGCCGCACCTGAGCTTATTACTGGCTCGACGGACGCGTCGGCTCTCGCTTCCGGCCTGGCGCACGAGATTCGGGAGTTGCCACCGCAGCCAGGCCTTAGCTCCGTCCTAATTCCCGGCGACAAAGCGCGAGACACCCGCCGTCGAAACGTTGCAGAGGGGCGAGTCTCCATCGACGACGGAGCCTTGCGCGGGCTCGAACAGATGAGCAAATCAGCTGACGCGGTGCTCGCCTCGACGAATAAAACAAACTAGGACGCTCATGGCGACACTCGAGGAGGTGATTGCAGCGAGCCCGGCGCGGCTCCTCGATGACACGTTCTTCGTTCTTAGGACGGACCGTGGTCAGCACGAGGTGGGTTGCTTCGCGGTCGTCGCCGACGGCCACGAGGTTACCCTTATCGTTTCGCAGCGCCAGGACGCAAACATGAGCGGAGCTGATCGCGAAGGACCCTTTCTCGCCATTCGCCTCGAGATTGCCACGCCCTTTGGGGCGCCTGGCTTCATCGCAGCGGCTACCGGAGCCCTGGCCGATTCAGGTCTAAACGCCTTCGTGATCTCAACCTTTTCATACGACTACATATTCATAAGGGTCACCGACCGCGACGCGGCGCTGTCGGCCCTCAGCGGCCGCGGATTCCCAGTGGAAGATGAGTCTGGCGGCTGACCCTGATCTAGTGCGATATCGCGGTGCGGTGGGTCGCCGCATTCAGGCGCTCCGAACAAACGCGCTATTCGATATCGGCTTGGCGGACGTCCGTTACGGACTGTCGACTGGAAGCGCTGACGGTCAAGATGCGACGTACCCAACCATCATCGACCTCGCCAATGCGCATCGCGAGCCGCTCGTCGTCACGGGCGAGCCGGGATCAGGCAAGACAACCTTGCTAACGGCGCTCGCAGATTACGCCGAGCGTGAGGAGGGCCGACTGTTTTCGTTACAGCCGCTCGGCCTGTGGGAGGATGGCACCTCTCTCGAGTCGCTAATAGGCATGGGCATCCTGGGCGCAGACGCGGTGCGGGAGGCGCTGCGCGCGGGAGGTCGTCTTGTGATCCTCGACGCCATCGACGAGGCACTGCAACACCAGGCCGAAGCGGCCCTCGAAGAGCTGATTCAGTTCATCGAGCGCTACCCGGGGAATCAGTACGTGCTGAGTTGTCGCACGGCGCTTTTGCCTCCATGGGCCTCGGTCGCACTCAAGCAGGCCAAGGTTCTTCCCGTGTCAGACACCGAGATCAAGCGACAGCTGCAGCGTGTCGCCGCGCAAACGACCGTCGACCACGACCCGTACTCCGATCTCCACGCGCGCCTCAAGGAGCTCTGCCACAATCCGCTCCTGCTCGCCATGACGCTCAACCTCTATGAAGAAGGCGGGCCTACCAGCCTAAATGACGTCACCTCACGGGCGCGGCTCTATCAGTCGTTCTTGGACCGAGTCGACTTCCGCGAGGAAGCCAAGCGCCGCCTCGCCCACGAACGGCGAGTCCTCACGGCAGGCGCACGGCAGGAGGTCCTGTCATACGTTGGCCATCGCATGCATCTATCTGGAGAAGTGTACGTAACAGCGGCTGCGTTAGAACAGTGGATCGCGGACGGGCTCGCGGCACATCTTTGGGATCCCTGGTGGACCACTCCCGACCGCCCGTCAGCGGGTGGCATTTTTGCTGCGCTCGTCAGTCGTCCCCCGATCAAGGGTGTTGTGCAGCGCGAGGACGAGTCGCCGCGGCACGGCTTCCTACATCCCACGTTTGGCGACCTCTTCGCGGCGAAATACGCCGTACAGACCGCGACTGATGTGGCAGGCGCCACAGAGGCGCTCGTTGCTCCTTTGTCCAAGAGTAACTGGGAGATCGTGACTGATCTGTGTGGGCTCGCTACTGAACCCGAGGCTGTCACGCGAGCCATAATCCGCGTGGCAAACGTAGAGCGCCGTCAGGAGCTGCTGCGACTCGCCGCGAACTGCGTGCGCGACTGTTGGGCCTTACCGCTTCGCGAGGCCGATGACGTTCGTTTGCGGATCTTGGACGCCTTCAAGTACTGGGAAACGCCCTTTGATTATGACTTGATGCGCGCGGTAAAGGGAACGTTACACATGACGGGCCCAGCGTTTCCGCGGCGCCTGGAAGAAGATATCGAATGGTTCGTTGAGAAGTACGCAGTCGTTGTCCCACGGGATCTGCCAGGTCTCAGCACGGCCGAGCTTGAGAGACTAATCTCCGACCCCGATGAAGATCTCGCAATCGACGCCGCTTACACGCTCGGGAGCAAGACGGACTCAAACACGGCCGAGCGAGCACACGTCGGCGATCTGCTAATTCAAGCAGTGGACGCGACGACCGGGCTGCGCCATGAGCAACTCGTTGCGGCGCTGAAGGAACTCGGCGTGCCGGCCGCTGCGCCCACCTTTCTCCGGATCATTGAGGATCCCGCCGAGCGACCGCGCGCGAGGGCCTACGCGCTCAATGGACTCGGCAGCTTGGGAGCGTTGGAACACGCGGACGCCGTGATTGACTACATGAGGAGCCACGCGAACCCGTACAGAGACTCGGCGTCTTGGTCGCTCCAGGCACTCGCCCGGCGGGCCAAAGAGCAAGACGGGACCCTCTTCGAGCGAATCAAGCAGGCGTACATCGAGGCGCTAGAGGCCGAGACGTCCGATCGCGAGGGGCGCTACGCGAAGGGAAACATGCTGTACTCACTCGGTGTACTCGGCGCCACCGAGTTCGTCGATCGCGTCGTTGCCATCATCGACGCGTCGCACGAGCCGTACGTCATCGAGGACGGAGTTAACGCTGCCGGCCTGCTAGGTGGTGCGGCGGCGGGCGAGCTGGCAACGGGACTTCTTGACTCGCCCGATCCAGTCGTGAGGATGAAGGCCGCTGAGGCGACAGCAAGACTAAGGGCCGAATCGGCCGTCCCCAAGCTGCAAGACATGCTGTCCAATCCAAACGAGTATCCGATTGTCCTGGAATCCGTGGCCTCAGCGCTCCGCGTCCTTGAGAGCGGCGGTCAACCGCGCGAGCGTGAGATTCTTCAGGCCCTCGGCGATGCGCGGCGCGGGCCTCGAGGCGATCGCGTGTTCCGGCTAACCGATGGAGCAAAGGAACGGTTCGCCGAGCTCGCGGACGAGCTCGAACGGCGAGGCGAGTTGGTGACGCGCCCGAACTACGTACGCGCTGGGGCCGGTTGGGAGGTTACGGTCACGACGGATTGCGCGGCTACGTGTGCGCGCCATCTAGCGGAGCGATGATAGCCAGCGCTCCAACAGTCGACTTCACTGTGCTCGGCGTGTACTACACCGTCGCGAGCATCATCATCATTTACCATCTTTCGTCGTTGCAATGGTGGCTCAACAGAGCTGATGAACTCGAGCGAGAGGCGCGTGGGATGCGGCTCGTAACGGCGTCTGGGGATCTCTCGCGGACCGAGCATGTCACTGTCTGCAATGAACACAAACGCCGGTTTCCATGGCTCCAAATCCTCGTACTTGGCGTCGCGATAGGCATACTGTCGTGGCTAGCTCTCGACGCTGCCGGGGAAATCCACGGAATCCCGCACCGTTACTCAGTAATCCCGACTGTCGTGCTTGCCGCCACTTTCGTCCTTGTTACGGTCGGCACCTTTTTCCAGGGAGGGCGTAGGCTAGACGCGGCCAAGACCGAGCTCGAAACGCATTGATTCACGGACGGTACTGGCTCAGGTGACGAGCCAGCGCGCCAACGGCTTCGGCGAAGTATTCGACGTCTCTCATCAGGGCGATCCTGATCGAGTGATCGCCTTGCTCGGGCGCATCCCAGTGGAATGGTCCACCGGGCAGAATCCCAATTCCCCGCTCCGACAGCCACGCGGCTAGATCTGGTGCGTGCCAGTCTCCGGGAGTGTACATCCACTCGACGCTAATTTTCGAGGTGGGTATCGCAGGAGCGACAGCAGTCACGCTGAGCGCTTGTCGCAAGCACTCGCGGTTCACGTTGGCAACGTCCGCGCATAGGAACGGAGCCGCGTCGCTGCGAACTTCCTCGGCCGCAAGGAAACGCTCAAGCAGCATGACGGTTACAGGCGACACGTTTAGCAAGACCTCATTGCTGATGTCCGCGATTACCCTGCGCAACTGAGACGAGGAGCAAAGCATCCCAATCTTGACGTCTCGCGTTGGCCAAGTCTTGCCGGTGTCCTCGATCATGATGTAGTCGAGGTCGGCAGTGGTCGAGAGGACCTCGTACTGATCCCAGGTATGCAAGTCGCTGAAGAACCTAAAGCTGCAGTCGCAGATCAGGACAACGTTCGCGGCCGCCGCCGCGCGCGCGAGCTTCGCGAAGCCATCGCGGGAAAGTTCCATACCTGTCGGGTTGTTTGGAAGGACGAGGAATACCGCGGCGAGACCTGTAAACGCCTCGACCGGCAGCGGCCCGGCGAAGAACTTCTCCGTAAGAGGCTTGATCTCGACGTTGTTGCGCCGGAGGAGTTGCGGAATATTGTCGAACGTGGGCGCGATCACGCCCACGGGTCCGAGACCCAACGTCGTGAGTGCTTTCGCGACGACGTCGGTCGCGACGGACGCCGAGTAGTGCAAAATTGGCGTTCCTGTGGTGAGCGCCGCGGTCTGACCGGCAAGCTCAAAGAACCTCCTTGTGAAGCGACCCTCGAGATCCGCCTGCGGTTCGACTTCGGCATCGTAGAATAAGCGTGGAAGATCATCCACGACCGTGCACTGGCTGCGCGACAAGCTCTGATGTGCATGCCCGTCAGCGAGGTTGAATCGTTGATGTAGGCCCCGCCACTCCCATGCGGTCAGCGAGGCAGTCTGGTCCACAGTCAAGCGCAGTCCCCCGCAGGGACCGTAGCGTAATCCGGTGGCGAGCGTATGGCAACGGAGCACCGGTCGGCTAGGCCCGCGCTTGCAAACGCCCGAGCACCAGGCGGTCGGCCGATAGCGAGGTAGTCGAGCGGTGCGGGTTTCGGGTTGAGCGGGCTGGTCTTGTACGTAGGTTTCGCCCGGGACCGGGCAAGAAGTCTTCGATGCTTTCAGAGCTTTGGTTCGGTCGGTTTCCGAGGCGTCGGCCCACAGTGAGCCTGACTGGTCTATCTGGCCTTGCGGAGAGCCACTCGCAGGAGTTGGGGCTGGCTCCGTGCCGGGATGCCCAGTATTCGAGCGCCGCGTCGCCACTCGCCTTGCACCAACCAGTCTCGCGAGGAGGTCGGCGCCAGCCGACCTGACTGCCCTATGGCGCAGCCAGTCAAGCGGCGGAAGCCGCTACCCCGAAGGGGTCGACGGGTCGGGCAGGCCGGGGCGCTACCGCGAGATCTTACCGCGAGCGAAGCGCCTACAACATGGCGCAACGGCCCGTTGAACCGCGCCCTGACCGGCCGTGTCGCGTTGCTGCTCGGCGCCACTCAATCGAGCATCGTGTCGTCACGCGCGACGGATCGCCCCTGCGGTGCGAGACGTCTGCAAACGCAACTATCATTTGGGCGTGCCCGCCACAGCCAGCCACCCGGACAGTCGCGCGATCCGGCTCGCCACGATCCTGCGGCACGCGTGGGCACCGGACACAGCGTCTGATCCCGAGCGCTGGTCCAGGCGCAATCCCGCCCGCGGGCAGTGTGCAGTCACCGCGCTGATTGTCCAGGACCAACTCGGAGGAAGCCTGATGCGAGCCCACGTCGAGGGGGAATCGCATTACTGGAATCTTCTCCCATCGGGGGAGCATCTCGATCTCACACGCGAACAATTCTCTGAGCCAGTTAAGGTCACGAACGCCTCCGCCGTCGACAGGGATTACGTGCTCTCTTACGAGGATACCCGTCGACGGTACGAGCGCCTTCGCGCCCGCGCTCATCTCGTCTAGCAACTGATCCGCCGCCGCAGGATGCCACTGGCCATGCCTAAATCTGAGTGGCTCTATCTGTTCTCCTCTAACGCAAGCCCGCAATACGCACAAGACGTTCTAAACGTGCTGGCGTTGGCTCCAGGGCAAGAGTACACGTTTCGTTATGGAGAGCGATGGGTGCACGAGCGTGCTCAAGAGGAATGGTTATCGCTCTCAGACCACGGAGGGGTTCGCGTCCTTGTTTGCTTTTCACTGCAGCAGCAAGCCCAATTTCAGGACGCATGCTTTCTACCTGTGCGTCTTGGCAGAGCAGCACGATCTGAGATCATCGGATCGCAGTACTTCGTCACGTTTATAGTTGATAACTACGCCGCCCTCCCCGAAGCGCACAGTGACGATGCGTACCGAGAGCACGTGCGCGCCTTTCGCGATTTTCTCCCGACGCGAGGGCCGGTTCCGTACGATTCTTCCGCCACTCTCGGAAAGCCCGTTGTGAGTTGCTCCGAGACCTCGGGCGTGATAGACCTCGCGAGTAGCGGCGCACTGCTCTTTGAGCGCTCGGCGCGCTACTTGGCGCGCACCGAGTCGTTCCAAGACGCCACGTTTCTGCGTTGTGAGAGCATCGTCGCCCGCGGCACGGAGACCGCAATTTCCATCGGCGGGGAACAACCTGCGTTCGAACTAAACGCTGGAAAAGCCTACGATCTTAAACTCGTCCAGAGTCAGCCTTCTCACGTTGGCGACGTACACCGTTACTCGGTCGCGGTTGATTCCACCATGGTCCAGATCATTGGTGCGTCGGGGTTTGATATCGCATCATCCTACGATCAAGTGAGGATCCAGTTCGTCGCTGTAGCGCCAGATCAACCCGAGGTACGCGAGTCGGCGATCATCGTTGAGCCGGAGTCACCGGGACAGGGGCCACGACTCGAACTTCCGGTTCGCATACGGCCACCAATCAAGAGATCGATTGGGAAGGCGACCGTTACGACGCTCGCACTCGCACTGATTGGGGTTCAAGCCGTGTTGAACATTTCACAGCCGCTCAGCATCGGCCTGGTTTTCATCGGAGCCATCACCGTTGCATGGATGCAGGTTTTCGGACTTTCTGTCCCGGATATTCCCGCGTTCCCGGACGGAAAATAGTGTCGAGCATCGTAAGGATCAGATTGCCGGGCCAGGCTCGATGCCCGCGTCACGGCCGGTCGAGGCTTACTGCGTCCATTTAGCGGACTGATCGACAACACAGATGCACCGTGGCACGACTAACGAGGCTGGAACTCGTGCAGCGTCGCTAGATGCCTAGGCGAATACGCCTACGGCACGGCGATCGACTTCTCGAGCAACGCTAGGTCGTGGTCCGCCGTCGGGATCGACTCGGCGAGCCACAAGCCGCTCGAGCGTTCGCTCATCGGCAATGGCACCGAAGGGAGCCATCAAGTTCGGGGTGCCCCGCGCGCGATCGGCGGCTACCACGTCGGTGCGAACTTATCCGCTACGCATGGCGAGCGAAGTATGGGTCGATCGTTACCCGGACGAATCGTGGAAACTGCTTGCTGTACAGCACACATGTGAGCGGAGGGAGTCCGCGCATGATGCTGGCGAGATGGTCCGCGTCCGCACCGGACGTTTTGCCAAGGATGGTGCGCTGGATGTCGCGTATCTGCTCGACGTTGCTCTGCGAGAAGTACAGCTTGGTCGCGGTTGAGCCGGCGACCGGTGTCGGCAGATCGGTCGGGAACTGTGACGCGATCACCACACCCAGACCAAACGCCCTGCCCTCGCGCATCAACGGCTCTAGGAACGGTGACTCCACCAGCCGCCAAGCCTCGTCGAGGACCGCGAGCCGGCCAAGCCGATGGGACTGGGGCTGCCGGATCAGATAGTTGTAGAGCGCCATCAGGAAGAACTCGGCGACCGAGTTCTTGACCTCATCCCCGGGCAGTTGCGCGAGCCGGATAACCGTGCTCTGCTCCGCGACACTCGCGAAGTCCGTCACCTGCGCGCCGGAACTAAACAGCTCCAGGTCGAAGATCGGCGACATCCGTCCGAGAAGGGCCTGGTTCTCCTTGTCTTGGCGCAACTCCTCCTGGACCGCCTCGAATGCCGGGTACATCTGATCCGTCCCGGGCTCGAAGGCACGGATCGGCACCCCAGCTGCTTCGTATACCGACTTCATTGCCTCGCGCAGCCGGTATGCCTGTTGATCCCCGAGGCGGTAGATGCGCTTGATGATGTCGGTCAGTTGGTGCAGATGGTGTGTCGGATTGGCCCGACCACTCCGCGGATCAACCGCGGGCGCCAGCGGGTTGAACGGCAGGGTCTGATCGTCAGGGTCATAGACGTTGAGACCCTCGGTCTCGGCATAGACTGGATCTGAATAGTCATCCTTGAAGTCAAGGATTAATGCAGGCACCTCAAATGGCCTGAGGTCAGCGAGTAGCGACTTGGTCGCTTGTGTCTTGCCGCTGCCCGTCTCGCCAGTGATCATGAGGTGAGGGTTGGGCAGGCGATCCTCGGGTGCGGCCGGATCGAACCAGATCTCGCGCGACTTGCCGTACTCGCCAGGCGCCGTGCCGAGCAGGGCCCGTGGGCGATCCACCGGGGCGACGACCGGCTCGGTCTTACCCTCGGGAGGTGGCGCACCACCTTCTCCAGCGTCCCGCTCGGGTCCCTCCGCGGGCGCCTCCGGTTGCGCCGTCGGCGCCTGCTCGGGCTCAGCACTCGGCGGCTTCTCACCATCTGGAGGCCCCTCGCCACTCGGCGGCTCGGGCTCACCACCGTCATCCCCCTCGGGCTCCGGCTCGGGCGGCTCCGTCGGGATCAGCACCTCGATCTGCCGCTCGTTGAGCTCTGTAATCTCGACCGGCACCGCTTCCTCGCCCTGATGCGCCACCACGTTCATGTCCTTCAGCGAGGCCGAGTCGACGCCGAGTTGGACGTCGATCAGGTGGCAACGCAGATCCGTGGTTACGCCTCCGTCGAGCAGGCGCTGAAGCCGATCGGCCCAGAGCTTGCGCTCCTCGGCCGTGTACGTCCCCTTGGTCAACTCGCGGTACAGATGCTCGCGAACGATCTCGCGTCGTGCCGGAGTGGTGATCAGCTCATCGCTGCGGTCGGCGGAGAAGATCAACTCGAGCAGCCGGCGCGTCGACAGCATCTGGTCGATTGCCGCGCCGCTCACGATCCCACCTTCGACCGCATACTCGAGGCCTTTGGCCTGTACCGCCTTGACCTCGATCACGCTCACCATGCAGTGATCGTTGGTCCAAGTGAAGCCAACCAGGTCAGCGCGCAGCGGCTCGTCGCTGAGGTGCAGCCACCGTCGAGCCTCGGCGCCGTCGAGGCTAACAAGGAGTCGGGTCGACTCATCGCCGCTCTTGCGGAACCACCGCGCCGCGATCAGGGTCCCGAGGAGGCCCTTGATTCGGTTGAAGTTGGTCTTGCCCGAGGCGTCGGGACGCAGGTTGAGGATGCCGGCGTCGAGCAGATCGCTCAGTTGCTCGAGCAGATCGTCGAGATCCTCATTGCTGATGTAGGCGTTGTACTCGCGCACGACATCGCGCAGTGGTCTCCGAAATGGGACCGTGGAGCGCGCGAATCCGGCGACATCACGCTCCCCGTCGCGCGTGGTCATGATCCTTACCTCGCCGACGCTCAGGTCGCGGTCCACCTGTCGGTCCGCAACCGCCGTCCAAGGCACGCGGCTTGCAATCGCGTGGAGCGCCTCGCGCAGCTTCTTCTGCTGGTGGACGGCGAGGTATGAGCTGCCGACGGGCGCGAGCCGGCGAACCAGATTGTCGTAGTCCTCGAACGGACCGCCTGATGCTGGCTCCAACTCGACCGTCTTGTGCATCTCGCGATAGGCGATCCTGCGCGGGACGGCCAATGGCTGAATTGGATGCAGGGCCGCGCGAGCCGGATTCATCTGCCCCTCGCTCTGGTCAAACACGACGACCAGGTGATGCAGGTCCTCGTCCGGTGGGCCGAGTTCCTGGCGCGGCAGGTCGCGGATCTCGAAGGTGAATAGGCGGTGCGGCGTGATGGCACGAAACACGCGAGCGATCCGGTCCTCCTCCGCCTCGTCCAACCTCAGCTCGATCCCTATCTTGCGCCCCGGATGGCGGTAGATCGTGAGGTGTGCGCCACTGAGCTTCTTCTCGTCGGCAAGGTCCGCCAGCGTGCTGAGGTACGCGCCTGCGTCGGGCGGGTCGATCAGACCGAGGCGATAGCCGCGCTGCGCGTGGGCCTCCAGTGCGAGTTGCGCCTCGACAAGCGCGCGCACGCTGGCCAGCCCGTCGTCTGACGCACCCCCCTCAGTCTCATGACCAAAATAAGGGAGCGGACCAAGCCGACTCAGGTACATGAGCGTCGTCTCGGCGCTGAATGCGGTTGCTGGAATGAGAATCGACGTCAGGAAGAAGGGCAGTCGTTCTGCGGCCTCGGACACGAGCGCGCGGTCACGCTCATCAAGACGATCCCGCTGACCGTCGACAATCTCTGCGTAGCGAGCGTAGTGCCAGAGGAAGAGGGGATGGGTCGGCGCAGCAATTGCATAGATCCGATGGTCCGTCCGTAGCACAACGGTCTCCAACAGCAGGAGGTGGCCGACGATCTCCTTCGCGTCCTGACCGAAGCGCTGGTATAGCTCCTCGTACTTGTCACGCAGCGTACGATTGAGCGTCTCGTACGCGGCGATGAACTTGAGCAGCACCGTGCGGGTCAGCGGATCCGCGGCGGCGGCAAGCGGCTCGACGGCCAGCGTCCGAAGCCATGGCAGCACGTCCTTGCGCGCCTCGATGTACGCGGCGAAGCATTGCCCGAGCGCGGCGCCCGCATCGTGATCGGCGAGGTGCGCGAGGAACTCCCCGATGCGATCGCCCTCCCAACGGGCGACGAGATGCTGCTCGACGTCGAAGCGACGCAGCGCACTCTCGAGGTCGGGCGCCTCCACCTGGATCAGGCCACCGTACGTGTCCTCGCCCAGGACCTTGCCGAGGAGGTTAAGCACATCCAGCCGCGCCGTCGTGACCGCCTCGGTCGTGCCGTCGGGCAGCCTGGTTCGGATCGTCTGCGGCGCCAGCTTGCCCTCGTCGAGCTCGTTGAGCTGGGTCTTCAGGTTGTCGACGATCGCCGTGATGTCCTCCGTCCGATCGTCGTCGACCAGCGCCTCAGCGGCGACTTTGGTCACCTTTTCGGTCGGCGGGCGCTTGGATCCATTCGGTTTCGGCTTCTTGACCCGCGCGCGCACCAACCGGTCGGCCGCCTCAAAAGAGATCGCCGTGCCGCCTCGGCCCTCGACGTGAGTCCGGTCGAGTTGACTCAGCGCCTCCTGGAGCGCTTTGCGCGCGTCGGCGTCGGTCTCGTTCAGCAGCACCTCAGTGATTCGACGCCGGTCCTGGGCGTTGAGCATCTGCAGGCGAGTAGACAGCTCGCGGTTGCGTTCCAGCCGGCGCCGTATGGCGGCTTCGTGCGGGTCGTTGAAGAATCCTGCGTCCGGCAGCAGACCGAGGTGATCGATCTCACGGCTGCTGGCATCGAGGAAGTCATCGCCCGTCTTCCCGTCGAGCGCGGTGTAGTAGTCGATCAGTGGCGCCAGTCCGACCGAGTCATCGTCGGCGAGCTGTCGCCACCAACGGGACTGGACCGCGTTCTGGCCGGCCTCCGCACCGAGCGCGCGCCGCACCAGAATCTCCTTCAGCTCTCGCGAGTTGATTGCGCTGAAGTCCTCCAGCGATGACAGCTTGGCCTCGTCTCCATGGGCGATCACGACGATCAGCGCCTTCAGGTCGCGGTCGTTCCGCCAGCGCTCCGCCTGCTCGACCTCGGTCGAGAAAACACCGCCGTCCAGCTTGGCCTGCTTCGCCGCCGCCTTGCCGCCATCGCGCAGATAGGCGATCCGCAACTCGATGCCTTCGTCGCGGAGCGCGGCGAGCGCCTGAAGCAACCGGTTGGGGTCGGGCGCCGGCACGTCGCGGACTAGCACCCCAACGGCACCCTTCCGGGAACGCACCCCCTCGGCGATGAGGTCGGCGAGAACCTCGGCCGGTGTCAATGCGGTTCTCACTCAAACACTGCCTTCTGGCCGCGTGGTCACCATCGTGCGACCGTCGGCGTACGCCTTGGCGTATCCGGACTCGACGAGCCGTTCCCGGAACTCCTCAACGTTGCGGCGCAGGTCCGCCTCGTTGATCGAGACGAGCGCTGGCCAAAACTCCTCGTCGCGAAGATTGGTGTGGCGGATCACGCGGTCATCCTCCGGTCGGCCGAGCACGACACCGAAGTAATCGCGCAGCCTTTCCAGGAACTCAGGGAACTCCGCTGGGTCGTCGGGCTCGACGGTCGCTGCCACGAGCGTCTCCAGAAACTCGGCAGTGGCGGTGTAGCGCTTCCGCAGCTTGCCGCCTCGCCCCTGGTTCGACCACGGGGCCAGAAAGCCGGCGCGGCGCCCCAACTCGATCAGCGACCCGATCGGGGCCTCCCGCTCTCGATCGATCGCATCCTCGGCCATCGCGCGTGCGAGAGCGTCCGGTGCCCCCGTGCCGCCCTCGCGGTACGTGTGGCAGAGGGCCTCGACGCGGTCACCCAGACCAGATTCCGACAGCGCTGCATCGATTTGCTTGCCCGTGGTGCCGTACTCAGCGACGACGTGTTCGTGGAACCGCGAGCGAATCACGCCCTCGATCGCATCGCCGGCAGATCGCAACGTGGCACGGCTCGCGTCCGCCACCGAGATCAGCGTCCCATCGAACAGGTCGAGCAGAATCGGCGGCCGCGGCGCATGATCCTCGCGCTCTGCCCAGCGCGACACTGCATGGACATAGAGCACAAAGCAGCCGAAGAGCATCAGCCGGCGCAGCGAGTTGAGCTTTGATCCGGACTTGCGCTCGAACCGCGCCAGCCGATCGTAGGCGTCACGGAGGTTGCGCAGCGTCGGCGACGCGAGTTGGCCGCTCGACGCCTCGAAGAGGTGATCGCTCTTAGCGATTCGTTCGGCAACCTCGTCGTTCGGCACCTCCTCGCGTGCGTCGCCAAACTCCAAGACTGGCAGAGCGAGCGTCGTCCACGGGTCGCTCTCCGACTGGAGCAGCTCCCGTATATACGTTGCGGCGTCCGTGCGGCCGGTCGGCTCGGCCGTCAGCAGCCGAGAGAGGAAGACGCCCATGCGGACATCCGATAGATCGCCCGTGATGAAGCGCTCATTGGACAGAGTGAACGACTGCTGCGTTGGGAACACGGCGCCGTCCGCAGCTAGCACGTCGAACGCAAGTGAGCGAAGCCTGGTGACCTTCAGCGCGTCTGGCTCATGACCCCCTGATGTCGGGAACGCCTTGGAGTAGTCAGCGATCACTTCGGCGTTGGGATAGCGCTCCTCGTCGATGCCGAGCCTCTGGTTGCGGACATACCGGCGCACTAGCCGCGTCACTGCGGTTGTGTCGTACGTTCGCCTCGTGAGCGACCGTGCGAGCCCGTTGGCGACGTGCACGGGCTTGATCGAGAAGTTGGTGAGCCTGAACCCGAACTCCTCATCGAAGACGGACTCCAGGAACTCCTTGGTGTCCACCCCGGTCACAGCTGGTACCCGGCCGGCTCGCGCTGGATCGCGAACCGCTCGTCGAGATCACTCTCGACGTTTCGGATGCGGATGTCCTCGATCGGGGACTCCCGCTCAATCGCGCCATGCACGCGATCGATGAAGCGCGTGATCCGCCGCGTGGCAGTGCGCGACCAACTCGACCTCCCGAGCCCGCGCTCGGCCTCGATGAGCGTGAGGAACAGATCGCGGTCGATCTCAATCACCGCTATGTCCTTGCCCTCCCACGTCGCGACCAAGGCGAAGCTTCGCCGGTCGAGTTGCTCGGCAGGGAGCCACACCTCCACCCACGGGGCGATCTTGAGCGCCTCAATGCGCAGGTTCTGGTACGAGAGGGCCTGGAACGAAACGAAGGTCGACGGGGCCCGAACGTCGTAGCGATGGCTCTGCCACAACTGAATGTGGTCCTTGTCCGAATCTGGACAGTCCGGCTCAAAGAAGCGATTGAGCGCGAGCACCAAGTCGCGGACGACGGTTGCCGTAGCGCCCTCGCCCGATCGCAGCGTCTCCTGGAACTCCTGCTCATCTGTGGGGACTAGGCCGACCAACTCCATTCCGCTCTTGTGCTCGAAGAAGAAGCGCCGCTTGATGGCGCGATATGCGCCGTCGCGCTCCGACTCGTTCAGGGTCATCGGCCCCGGAGGGGGCCTGCCCAACCAATCGCGAGCGTCCGTGTCACCGAGCCACAGCCGTTCATCCCAGTCCGGGTGGGTCACCTCCGCAGGGTCGAAGACGTTGCGAACCGCGTCGAACAACGCCCCGACCCCGCCCTCGAACGCGAGGTTGAAGTACGCGGACGCCAGCGCGTCCTGTCCAGCGCGAACCCGGTCGGTCGCCGACTGTCCGCCGGTAATCAGGAAGGCGACGAAGCCAACGAGCTGTCGCATCGTGATATGTCCGGTGCGCGTGGCGACCAACTCGAGCAGCGCTAGCAGCCGCTCACGCACCTGGGTCTCTCGTAGTGCATCGCGGTTGGCAATTGCCGGATCAGCCTCGTTGAGCCCGGCAAAGAACCGGTCCTGCGTGAGCCGGTCGATAACCCTCCCGACCACGTCTGCGGACAGGAGGTTGCGCAGGCTCAGATCAACGACCATGACGTTGTCCTTGGCGTCGTCGGGCCGGTCCTTCTCGACGAAGAACCGCGCCGAGGTCACCTGCCGCAGCGCCTCGGCAACCGGCGTGAAGCCGGTGATGCTGGCATGTCGTTGGAGCACATAGAGCGGCCACTCATTGATCGCGAGTACGAACGGCTTGCCGTCACCCCGGCTCGCAGCCCACTGGTCCAGAATCTCCCCATCGCTGAAGGCATTGGCGTCGGTGATCACGCGAGCACCGAGGGCCGTCAGCTTTGGCCGGAGTCGCTCGATGAGGTGGGTCTTGCCGTCGCCGGGGTTGCCGGTAACGATGATCTGTCGGCCTGCCTCGGCCTCAGCCACGACGTAGTCATCGACGCCGAGGTCGACGTGAATTGAGTCCAACTCCTCGGCGGTCAGCCGGTCGGCATAGCTATTGGAACTGCGGTAAAGGCGCTCGATAAAGGTCTGGTCGCCCGCCACCTCGGACGCGGCGATCGGGACGAACTCGACTCCCGTGCTGACGCCAGCGGTACGCCGGCCACTCCGACCTCCACCACTGGAACCGGACGCCAGTCGCTCACTCTCGCGGCTGAGCCTGAAGCCCTCAAACTCCTCGCCGCGGAGCGCCTCGAGGACGTCAGGCCGAGTGATCCGACCGGCCAGCCAGCGATCACGCCAGTAGCCGATGAGCACGGCCGTGCCCTCGTCACCGGGTGACAGCAGATACCTAGGCCGCGTGCTCATCCGCAGCACGACGTCATCGATATTCGTGCACAGGGGGACGCCGAAAATGATCCGGCGCGAGTTGTGGCGCAGGAAGCTGTCCGCATCGAGCCCGAGCGCCTCCAGTCCTGTCCGGATCTGCCGCAGCTTCGGGCTTGTGCCCTCGCCAAAGAGGTTATTGACCTCTCGACGGTAGGACTCCGAGTGGCGGGCGACATCGTTGAGCGCCTGGACCGTATCCGGTGCAAACTGGACGGTACCGAAGCTTTCGGTGCGAGCGATCTTGCGGTACGCAAGGGCGCCTCTGTCGGTCTCGACCTTCAGCCGGTTGTACTGACTCGACCCATACGCCTCGTACAGGCTGGAGGTGGTCACCAGCGCCAGCTTGGCCGGCCGCCGGACTGGCCTGCCGGCGATCGCTGAGGCGATGATGCTCACCCGGTCGCCGTAGCGGTCCTCCACGTCGGCGGCCACCTGGCGGCTCAGCATCAGCAGTGCCACCAGCTTGCCGCCAAGGATGCCGCGATACGGCGGCACCGCCCCGCAGGTGATCAACTCCATCACGTTGGAGGCGAGCGCGTCCTGCTTGATCCGGCGCAGCGCGGTTTCGATCGCCCGCCGGCCCTCCGGCTCAGCGAGTGCGCTCTGGAGATCGCCACCCCGCTCGGTGAAGCCGAGGTCGGTCAAGGTTGCCAGCGCCCGATACAAGTCGGCCAGCGCTCCCGCACGCTTGCGCCGATATAGCGCGGTCCGCGCCACCCGCTCCCAATCGACCGAGTCGACCTCACCGTGGTCAACTACGTTGTGCGCCGCGCGGATCAACAGGTAGTCGGCGTCGCGAGCCTCACCCGCCGCGTCGAGTTTGGCGAGTCGGTCGGCCGCGCTGCGCCGCTCGATCTCCTCTAGCGCCGCGACTGTGGCGGGTGCCGACCGCAAGGGGTCAGCCGGAATCCTAAGGTCGTCGCTGTACGTCGTCTTAACCCCGTCTGCGAGCACCTGAACCAGATGGCCGGCCAAGGAACGCCGCTTGCGCGCGGTCATATCCGCGAGGCGCCGTTCCAGTCCGTTCGCCGACCAACCAAAGTGGTCGTCTCGCTTGGCAAGGCCGAGCACCGGGTTGCCGAGCGCAGCGATTCCGATGAGCGGTCGCTCCGGCAACGTCCCGTCGCGAACCAGGTAAAAGAGGTTGCGCCCCGGCGTGCTCTGGTACGGGATCGACCAGAAGTGCCGGGCATAGCGCCAGACGTCCTGGAGGCGCACCCCCGTTGTCTCGTCGCGCCCGCCCGGCTCGATCACCTGCAATTCCGGCCGGACCCCCGTCGTCCCCTGGGTCGTCAGCCGGCTCGCCAACTCCGCTCCGCTAGTGAACAGCCGCTCAATGCCGCGTCGCTCCATCGTGGCGATGAACTCCAAGGTGGACGGCTCGCGGAGTTGCGCATCGCGCGCAAATGCGAACGAGCGGCGGATCGATTCCTTGGCCGCTTCGGGGTCGTCGAGCCGAACAGCAGTTCGACCGGGGGCGTCGAGAATGATGCCTTCGTCGTCCTCGCGTATCGTCCAGCCCTGGCTGATCAGGTCGCGGAGTACGCGTAGGGTCGCGCCGTAGCGCACCGTTGGCACCACATCCATCCCGGTGAGCCCGAAAGAGCGCAGCGCGCTTTGTCGTTCGTCAAGCGTCGCAATCGCCGAATCGAGGGCCGCTCCGGCCTCGGGCGCCCGCATGGCCGTTAGTTCCCCGATGAGCGAGTTGAGATCCTGCTGGTAGCCCAGAACCAGCCGCGGACGGAACCGGCGGTAGCGAGCGCCGAAGGCCGGGCGAGACGTGCTCCGGCCCTGGACCGTCGACGTGCTCATCGCAGCTGCGGCCTGCCGAGGGTCGGGCTAACCCGCCTCCCACCGGGTGCAATCCCTGTGCCGGCAAGGATGCCGAGTTGACCCCTCTCTGGCGCCGGTGTTGGGGTAACGCAGCGGGGCTCCTCGCACCGAGAAGCGCCGCCGTTCTCGCCATAGGCAGACCCGAGCACCAAAGGAAAAATACGGGAGAGCGAGGCGTTCCGCCGGTGTGCCTCGATCACGCCCCCGAGAGCACCGCGAACCAACCTCAAGCCGGGTAAGGCGGACACCAGTTACGGGGGTCGAGCACGACGCCCACGCGGGCTCGCCAGGGCGGTTCGGATCGTCGCCAGTCGGCCGCTGGTCGGCAGAAGTATCCCTGTTGACCTGATTGCCTCGGCGGGGCTGCCGCGGGCCTGACGGCCGGGACTTGGCTCAGCCCGCCGCCTGTACGGATTCCGCCGCCGCCGCCAGTTGCGCACCCAGAGCACGCGCAGGCGCGAGCCCGATGTCGCTGGATCAGGGTTGTGTCGCGGATGCTGTCGTCGCCCACGACCAGTTCGGCGACTCGACCACAGCACCACTGAACACAGCTTCTGGGCTCCAGGAGGCCGCTCCGACTGCCCCTGGTTTGCCCGGGGCACGCGCGGTCGGTCACTGACCACCCCCCTCTCAGCTTCGCTTTCGAGTCGGGTGGTCAGTGACCTCCTTCTAGGGGTGGGCAGGGGCAGGCGGAGCGGCTAGTGAGCTGACTAGGGGATGGGGGTTGGCATGAGGAAAACCCCCCGGGCTACCAACGGGGGAAGAAATATGAGGGTTGGCTGAGCCCGGGTCCCAAGGCCGTGGAAATTATGTAATTTGACAGTAAGGCTTACGTCATGTAGCTTCCATGTGGTGTCCTTGAGCCTTGGAGGAGTTGATGGCTAAGCAGTCTTCCGGTGGGTCGCGTGGCGTTCTCGGCGAGATCGACAGCAGGCTGGCTCAGGTAGAGCGCGAGCTAGAGGGCCACACGGAGCTGCTGGCAGAGCGCGAACGGCTGATCCGAGCTAGGGCTGCGATGACGGGCGAACCTGCGGTGAAGCAGATCTCGGTAGAGGACGTGACAGCGTTCCTGGTGGAGCATCCGGGGGCACGGGCCGGGGAGATCGCCGAGGGACTCGGCGTGTCCTCCGGACGGGTGTCTGCGCACCTATTCAGAGGCAAGCGCGACCGTTTCGTCAGCCGTCAAGGCGGCTGGTATGTGCGCGAGCCGGCCAGCGGGGAGAGGCGATGATCACCCTCGATCGTCGCGTCTCACGGGGCCGTCTCGGCACGCGTCGGGCCCAGCGCGGCGGCCATGAGCGTCTGCGCGCGAGCGACGTCCTGCTGCTGGGATGGCTCGCCGAGCAGTACGGGGCGCCCGCGACGCAACTGGAGCCGCTCTTGGACCGCGGGGAGCGGACCGTCCAGCGCACCGTCGCGCGCCTGCGTGGCGCCGGGCTTGTACAGGTCGTGAGGATCCTGGTCGGTGAAGGCGCGTGGGTGATCCCGACCACCGCCGGCGTCCGCGCGGCGGGCTACGGGTTTCCAGGATGGCGCCCGAGGGTTGGGTTGCTCGCGCATGTGGCGGCCGTGAACGAGGTGCGTCTTCACATCCAGAGCGCGTCCCCGGATACGGAATGGGTTTCTGAGCGCCTGCTCCTCGGGGAGCGGACGGGCGGCGAGCACCTACCGGACGGGCTGGCTATCGCCGACGCTCAGCGGATCGCGATCGAGGTCGAGCTGACGGTCAAGAGCCGCCGGCGGACCGAGGCGATCCTCGATGAGCTCGCGGCCAGGTTCGACGCTGTCGTTTACTTCTGCGCTCCCGGCCCGCATCGTCTGCTGAGCGTGCTCGAGGCGTCCGGTCGTTGGCCACGGTTGAGCGTGCGCCCGCTCCCCGCACCATTCGCGCCACGACCATGACGGTGGGCGCCCCGCGGCGGGCGTTCGGCCGGCGCCGCGCCCCACAACGCGTCACTAGCGATGGGCGGCTGCTTGGCGCGGCCGATGGCGAGCAGGGTTTCGTGCTGGGACGCCAGGTCGGTGGCGAACGCGCGCTCCCCAGCGACGGCGGGCTCGTGCGGCTCTCCCCGCAGCGTCTTTGTAGTCACCTGCTGGTCTGCGGGGCGACCGGGAGCGGCAAGACCGAGACCCTGCTGCGGCTCGCCTACACGGTCGCGAAGTGCAGCGAGATCCCCGTCTTCTATATCGACGGCAAGGGCGATGAGACCAACGCCCAACGGTTCCTGGCTCTGATGGCCGGCGCGGGCCGCGATACACGTGTGTTCCCGAACGAGCCGTTCTGCGGCTGGCGGGGAGCACCGCACGAGATCCACGGGCGGCTGATGGAGGTCATCGACTACGCCGCCGACGGGCCCGCGGCGTTCTACCGGGACGTCGCCAAGAACGTGCTGCGTCTGGTGTGCGAGCACCCCGACGGGCCACCACGATGCAGCATCGACGTGCTCGCCCGCATGGACCTGCACGCACTGAAGGAGGCGTACGCTGGCTCGAGCGCGCTGACCGCGCTGACGGGCCAGCAGGTCGCGCAGGTGCGGTTGCGCTACGAGGCGTTCTTCGGCCAGACCCGCGGTGGGCTCGACGGGGACTGGTGCTGGGAGGACACTCAGGCCGGCTACGCGCTCCTCGACAGCCTCACCCTGCGGGAGGAGGCGGCCGGCCTGGCCCGCTTCCTGTTCGAGGACTTCGCGCACTACTTCAAGAGTCGCAAGCCTCGCGACCAGTACGCGCTGCTGATCGTCGATGAGTTCTCCGGTCTCGCGGCCGGCTCGGGGATGGCGGCAAGGATCGAGCAGGCACGCGGATTCAACACCGGGCTCGTGCTCGCCCCGCAGGTGGTGGCGGGGATGGGGGAGCCCGAGCAGGCCGAGCGGATCCTCGGCAGCGTCGAGACCGTGATCTGTCATCGCGTCAACACGCCCGAGCAGATCGTCAGCCTCGCCGGAACCCGCAAGGCGATGGAGTACTCATCCCACTACGCCGAGGAAGGTGTTACCCGCGAGGGCTCCGCGCGAATCCAGCATCAGTACAAGATCGACCCCGACAAGGTCCGGGCCCTCCCACCCGGCACCGCCTACCTCATCAGCCGTGGGAGGGCGATGCGCGTCGCGATCCACCGAGCGCCCCGGCTCATCAGCTCTCTACCCTCGCCGGTCGAATTGGAGGGGGGTGAGCAGACGGTCACGAGCGACATACGGGTGTCGGAGAAGAAACAACTGCCCTTCTGAAAGGAGCCCACCCGTGCGCGCGCGCCTGTACCACTACTTCCCGTCGATCCCCGCCCTCGCGCTCTATCTCGCGACCGTCGTCAGCGAAGTCCCCGTGATCTTCACCCGCATGATCATCATCCTCATCCCCACCACGATCCTCATCGTGGTCAGAGGCGGCTCACCCAACGACGCCTGGGGCTACACCGAACTCGCGCTGATCCCCACCGGCTGGGCGATCCTCGCGCTCATCACGCCCCTAGGCGGCGGATGGTGGTGGCGCACCACCCTCGGCGGACGTGAACCCTCCACACGCGAGCAAGAGGCCTACAAAACAGCGCTGGACGAACTCCGCGCCCAAGCCCCCAGAGGCTTCCGCGAGCCCGCCAGCTGGTTCGTGCTCGACACCCCGCACCCCGACGCCAGCGTCTGCGGCAACGCCCTCGCGCTCTCCCGGGGCCTCCTCGAGACCCCGTACCTCACCGCGGTCCTCGCCCACGAGCTCGGACACCTCAACACTAGCGACGGCAGACTCACCGCCGCCCTGAACCGCCTCCTCATCAACCCCATCTCGATGCGCGAAAGGGAACGACGCGAACGCCAGACCCTCGTCCTGGCCGACAACAGGCTCCTGCTCACGATCACGCTCGTCGGGATCATCCTCTGGACCGGCCGCAAGATCCTGAGCTTCGCCTGCGGCGGGTTCGGGCTGCGGCTGCTCGGCCCATTCTGGGGCTCCTACTGGCGCGAGCGCGAGTACCTCGCCGACCACTTCGCCGCCGACCTCGGACAAGCAGAGGACCTCGCCGACTTCCTCGAGACCCACGCCCTCATGCACGACCAGCCCGTCCCCCTCATCTGGCTCACAGAACACACCCACCCACCAACCGAGCTACGCGTCGACCACCTACGAGCCGTACCGGCCATGACCGGCGCCGCGGTAGCGGAGGCGCCGGAACCCGTCAACGGCGCCCCTGCGGGGCCGCCTCCGGCGGGTCCTGACGGACCGCCATTGACAGAACCCGACACCTCCACTGGAAGATCACTCACGACGGCAGGGCAAGCCCTGCCGCGAACCAGCCAAAGATCATCATGAAACTGCCACAGCCCGACCCGATGACCGTCTTTGTCTCCCGCAACGGAGGGCCTCCGCACCTCCCGCCTCCGAGCCGGTGGCAACGCGCGCGCAGGGCCGTAGTCGAGCTCAGCGCGGAGACGATCGAGCAGATCGCCCTGCGCGTCGCACGACTTCTCGAGGAGCGCGAGCCGCAGCATGCACCCATCGAAGGGCTGGTCGACGCCGGCGAGTTGGCCCGTCTGCTCGGTGTCACGAGGGCCTGGGTCTACCAGCATGCGCAGGAGTTGGGTGCCGTGCGGATTGGTTCCGGCCCGCGTGCTCGGCTGCGCTTCGACGTTGAGGGCGCGAGGGAAGCTCTCGACCGTGGTACGCGGGTCCCACGGCACGAGAGTCGGTCGCCGAGCAGCTTTGCGCCCAACCCGGCCCCGTTACTGCCCGTCACACCTCGAAGGGTGCGCGGCCTGGCCGCGCGCGTACGGCGTCGGCGGCGAACAGGGGGTCGCTGAGCCGATGGCGAGGGGAGCGGACGGGATGGTCGAGATCCGGACGCTTGCCGACGGCACCAGGGCATTTCGGTTGCGCTTCATGGTGCACGGCCGCCGAGAGCTCGTGACTCTTCACGAGCGCACCGCCTGCGCGTGCGGATGCGGAGGAGGATGGAGCGAGCCGGCAGCGCGCAACGAGCTCGGTAACGAGCTCGCGCGGGTGCGGGCCGGTGTCTGGCAGCCCCGCCGCCAGCCGGCCCCACCGAAGCGGAGGGGCGAGGAAGTGACGTTTCGCGAGTACGCCTCACATTGGCTGCAGGCGAAGTCCGACGGAGTGCTCGGCGAGAAGCCGATTGACGCGAGTTCCTACTCCGACTACCGCTGGCGATTGAGCTGCCACCTGCTGCCCTACTTCGGGCGTTACCCGCTGGCGCGCATCGACAGGGCAACGTGTCTGCGGTTCAAGGCCGAGAAGCTGCGTGAGGCGCAACAGCTGCGAGACGCAATCGCCGGGGGCGCCGTGATCCGTGATCAGCGCGGGCGCCGGCGGGTGCCACTTTCGCCAGCGTCGATCCGGAAATTGATCGACACGCTCGGATCGGTGCTGGATGACGCGGTCGAGGACGAGCTCATCGACCACAATCCGGCACGCGGCAGGCGCATGCGGATCCGTGTCCCCAAGCCCGAGCGGAGCTTCTTGGAGATGGACGAGCTCGCCTGTCTGCTGGATGTTGCAGCATCACAGGACGAGCCTCTGCGGGACTCCAAACCGGCCCACGAGCTCGGCTTCACGACCTCGCTCGTCGCGGATCTCTTGGCGAAGGGCTACCGGCCGGCGCAGATCGCAGTCCGCCTTCAGCTCGCGAAGTCCACCGTCAGTCACCACATCGCGCGACTGAACGCGAACGCTGGACGCGGCTACATTGGCCGTCGCGCCGTGGTGGAGGTCCTCGCCCGTTCGGGGATCCGCGTCAGCGAGCTCTGCGACATGCGCATCGGCCACTTGCGCATCCACGACGCCGACGGATCACGATTCCGCGTGCCGGATGCGAAGACCGAAACGGGTATCCGCGAGGTACAGATGTCGCCCGACCTGGTCCGCGCGGTGAAGGACCATCTCGAGCGACTCCGGCGGGTCGACGCCGCCACCGGGCCAGATGACTACCTGATCCAGAACGTGAGGGGCGGGCGCATCTCACGGCAGCGAGTCGGGCAGATCGTCGCCGAAGC
>Ga0335083_10001281_pt1 | contig 34874 bp, 30 predicted proteins | sample Lox_Sample_42_FD_206716 | JGI IMG/M metagenome (GOLD analysis project Ga0335083, IMG submission 206716) | Soil microbial communities from Loxahatchee National Wildlife Refuge, Florida, United States - Lox_Sample_4.2 | ecosystem: Environmental > Terrestrial > Soil > Wetlands | place: USA...
GAAGATCTTTCAGCCGGAGCCGGGACGGGCAATTACAGGCGTATAGTTGAGAGTTGGGAGCCGAACGTATTTATGCTCTCAACCCCCAACTTCAAATGGTTAACCGCCGTTGACGATGTTCGCCAGGTTGAAGATCGGCAGGAACATACAAACCACCATGCTGCCGATGATGAGGCCCAGGACGACGATCATCAAAGGTTCGATGAGCGACATGAGGCCGGAGAGGGTGGCTTCGATTTCTTCATCCAAAAAGTTCGAGATACGCTCGAGCATGTTGTCGATGTTACCGGTTTGTTCACCGGCGCGCATCATGCGGATGATCATGCTGGGGAAAATGGGGTGCTTGCCCAGGGCGTTGGAAATGCCTTCGCCGCGCTCGATATCGCCGGCCGCCGTTTTGATGGCTTTTTCCATGGTGACATTGCCGACGGTTTGCGAAACGATTTGCAACACTTCAAGGATGGGCACGCCGCTGCGCACGAGCGAAGCCAGTGTGCGGGTGAAGCGGGCCAAACAAATCTTGTGGGCGATCGCGCCAAAGATGGGCAAGCGGATGCGTTTATCATCCCAAAAAGCGCGGCCGGTGGGTGTCTTGATAAAATAAAGCCAGGCCCAAATGATGATGCCTGCGCCGGCGAGCATGAAAATCAGGTCTTTCTTCACGAGTTCGCTCAAATCAATCATGAACATCGTGGGGGCCGGCAGCTTGGCGTTGAAACTGGAATAAATGTCCTTGAACGTGGGAATCACGCGGACCAGGAGGAAGATGGTGATGCCGATGGCCACCACGGTGACAGTGGCCGGATACATCAAAGCGGTTTTGACCTTCTTACGCAGGCGGTTGGTATTTTCCAGGTAGGTGGCCAAACGGCCCAAAATTTCCGCGAGCAAACCGCCTTTTTCACCGGCGCCAACCATGGAAACGTACAGTTTGGTAAACGCTTTCGGGTGTTTTGCGAGGGCTTCGGAGAGACTTTCGCCGCTTTCCACGCGCACAAAGACATCGTGGATGGTATCGCGCATGACCTTGTTCGAGGTCTGTTCGGCGAGCGCCTGGAGCGATTGAACGATCGTAATACCGGCGTCCACCATGGTGGCCAATTGCCGGGTAAAAATCACGAGGTCGGCCAGGGCGATCTTGCCGCCCTTGGTCTTCCCTTTTTTGGACACTTTTTCCTGGATGGAGACGACCAAGAGATTGCGGTTCAATAAGGCCGCGATGGCCGCCTGTTCCGAGGCAGCTTCAACCGCGTTGCGTATTTCCCGCCCGCTTACCGTTTCACGGGCTGTGTAAGTATACGATGGCATAATCAGCTATTGATTTAAGATTTTCCGCTTTCAGTTTGTCCGAAACGAACCTATCCGTTCCCTTTAAGCATTCTCTGTTCCAACTTTAAGTCCCGAAGTGGCTTTTTTTAACCGCCAGATTAGACGATTTTTTCCCACCTTTGTCAACGGCGATATCGCCGCCTGCTTCAAAGGGCACCTTTGTTATAAGGTTGGGCGAGTGACGGTTCCGGACCCTTCTTTGCGTCACATATCTGGACGGTGATGCGGCGTGCCCATGGCAGCGGTTAAGGTAAAACCTGACCCGAAAAACGGGCGTAAAAACGGCCACGGTTTTGGTCATGCTGCCCCAAAATAACGGGAAAAATCACTATGAATTGCGCAAGATGCTGGTTATAAACGCGTTGCGTCATGGATTTTATTAAGAAAAATGTTGTCAAAGCTTTTACTTTCCCCTATTTTCGTTTCAATTGCACGAGATTGTGCAGGGCAAAACTGTTTTTTGCCCGTTATTTACAGGACAAATAACCAAACAAAAAATAAACCAAACAACATCGGAGGAACCAGATGAAGTTTAATAAATGGACAGTAGGACTGGCCGCAGTCGGGGTGGTAAGCCTCGCTTCGGCAGCCCGCGCAGATGAACAGATGAGCCAGGTGCAAACCGCGCTCACCCAGACCACCCTCAGTGGTTATGTGGACACCGCAATGCAGTGGAATCCCGGTACGGATGCCAATCCGAACACCGGCGGTCTTCCCGGTAATATTCCGCACTATGCCTTCGCCAAAGACGACGGCTTCAGCCTGAACGCGGTGGATATCGCGCTCGACAAGCCGGAAGATTCCAGCGCCTGGGCGGCCGGTTATCACGTTGAATTGATGTATGGCGCCAATTCGGTCGGCGTCGGTTTGAGCGGCAGCAGCACCTCGTATGGCGTTCCTAACGCTACCCTGCGCTCGGCTTATATCCGTTTGCACACGCCTATCGGCGGCAACGGGATTGACTGGCAGATCGGTGTGTTTGATTCCATCATTGGTTATGAATCCAATAGCGACCCGCTGAACCCCAACTATACCCGTTCTTACGGCTACACCATTGAGCCGACCACGATGACCGGTATTTTGGGCACCTACAAGGTGAATGACGAAGTCTCCTTCTCCGCTGGTATCGCTAACAACGACGGCGGATTGGGCCCGATCGCTCCGTCATTCGTGAAGACGACCACGACCGAGTCTTCCAGCACCTATATGGGTTCTGTCTCCTTGACCGCTCCTGACAGCATGGGCTTCCTGAAGGGTGCCACCATGAGCGCAGGCGTGGTTTATGGCACGGACGGATATATCAGTCTTCCCCCCGGTGCTTCCGGGTTTGGTAATAACACCAGTTGGTATCTCGGGGCGACCATCCCGACGCCGATGACCCAGTTGAAACTCGGCGCGGCCTTCGATTATCTCATGGAACCTGATTTCTCCAGCACAGATAAAAATCAGGGAAACAGCATCTGGGATATCGCCGGCTATGCGACCTACCAGGCGACCGACAAGTTCAGCATCAATCTTCGTGGCGAAGTCATGAAGGACGCCAGCCAGGGTGACTCTAACGTCAACCTGTATCCTGGTGTCAACGGTGACACTCACCAGTACGCTGAGGAAGTTACGGTTACCCTCCAGTATAACCTCTGGGCGAACGTGATTACCCGTGGCGAATTCCGCTGGGACCACACGGATGACAACAACTTCGGCGCCTCGTCCATTAACGGCGACCCAACCCGTCCGAACGACTTCCTGCTCGCGCTTAACGTTATTTATCAGTTCTAATTTAATTAGAACGACACAGCCCCTTCCGGTAAAATCGGAAGGGGCTTTTTCGTTTTTCGGAAGACGCTTGATTGACCGAAATAAAACGGCCTCTTCCGGCATAGCCAGAAGAGGCCAGTTTGCAAACTGGTTAAAAACTTATGGCGAAAAGACAACAAAACAATAGTTTGTAGGAGTCGTTCCCGATACTGCGAAAGTAAAGCCATTGGTGTATGTCAGGTATGGTATTGGCCCTAGCCCGGCGACGACGTAATACGGGTTGTTTGCGGGGGTTGTGAATAAAACCCCGATCATCGGAGGATAACCTCCATTCGTTATGGTGCATCCTACTGAATTTGTGAGGATATAGCTTCCAGCACCGGCATGACGGACGGTTCCGATACAATATGCCAACTGTGCCAAAGGAATCCTGCCGCTGCTTAATTGAGAGGCGTTTAAGTTCGTCAATCCACCGCCATTGCCACTAAACGTGCCGCTGAGGGTCACACCTGTTTCGTTATTGGTTACAACATTTGCCGGGTTACTGGGCAAGCCCAGGTTGGTTAAGGCGGAGGAAGCCTCGGCACTACTGATGAGGCTCAGACCAAATGAAGATACCGAAACACCGCCGAGCGTGGGCACATTCAGTTCATAGAGATAATTCCCATATAAATCGTAGTTGTTATCGATGTTCGCGTTTACCACGTTTGTGTAACGGTAAGGTGTCCACAACGCAACCTGATTGCTCACAAGTAATGATTCCACCGAGTTATCTTTAAAATCAAGGCCGGTAAGATCACTTGCATTCATGATATAGGCGCCGTCGCCGGAACCCGAGCCACTGGTTTGTATGGTGTTGCCGATAATTTTAATATCGGATTGAGGGCTGCCCCAAAAGTGGAAAGCTACAGAAGAGAAGTTATTCGTCCATAATAAACTTATGTTGTTGAAAGCTATAGTAATATGATCTTCATTGGCGTCAACTGTTTGGGGAGCGATCCCATCCAGGCAATTAAGGAAAAAGTTGTGTGCAATGATTGTGTTATAAAAACCACCAGTATCACAATGGATTTGCACATTGCCGCCACTGAAATAGTTGCCCTCAATTAGAGTATTCTGAGCAAAGCAAAGGTTTATCAGAAATACAGAAGCAACTTCCTCGGGCGGAAAGTCGACGCGATTGTTTCTGATGATACCGCTAATCATATTTGTAGGACTTCCTCCGCCAAGGTTAATTGCATCGACCGATCCGCCAAGATAGTTTGAAACCACACACTCTTCGATGATATTTCCCTCGCTGTCTGGTTGAGTATAATTATTTAGAGCGAGGCCATCAGTTTCCCCGATTCCATAATTGTTAATGACTTTGACTCTTCTTATGGCATTTTCGGTTCCTTCTATGGTAACTCCTGGGTGGCCAATACTGGGTGGAGCGCTATTGGCATCGGCCGTTAAGTCTGAAATTTCTACGTTTTGACAACTTCCGGAGTTATTGTTAAGGACGCCAAGCCCGTCATGTGCCGTACTATCCAGTTGAATAATGGTTACATCTATTCCGCTGCCAATTATTTTATCCCCTGTCTTTACCCAGCCAGGGCCCGGGTCGCCCCAATAATTATATTCTTTGAACAATCCAGGAAGCAGATGTATCACAGAATTAGGTGGCAGGGCATACACGTTCGCCGTGAAGTTTGATTCAGTAGAACCATCAAGCGGATTATCCAAAGTACCACCGCTGGGATATATATTTCCAGTGGCATTGGTGGAAATCCAGAATTCGTTTGAGTATTGAATTTGCGCCGTGGCATGGAGAGCTAACAATAAGCTCATCACGGCAGCGGTTTTTAAGAGGATTTTTTTCATAGGTTTATGGTGTGGTTAATAAGGCTAACGGACGCCATAGATACTCCTTTTCGGATTTCTGAAAAGGTGGCGGAAGTGTTACGGTGACGAAACCGCTACCCTTGGAGGCTAACTTGTCGAGGCGGGCTTCAGCTTTTCTGGTTATCCAGCCATATCCGAATCGCTTCGGAACGATTGCTCACTTGTAACTTTCTGAAAATGTTGTGCTGATACTTGTGAACGGCGGAGTAGCTGATACCAAGCTTCTGGGAGATCTCCTTATAGAGTAACCCATCTGCGAGGCCTGTTAGTACTTCCTTTTCACGGGGACTAAGCTGCCAGTTCATGCGGCCGGATGCGATGGGAGAAATATCGGCGGACGTCCCGGTTTGATTGGCGGCAAACTGAAGGGTCGCCAGGAGCTGGTCCCCCTCAATGGGCTTGACGAGATAAGCGGTCGCGCCTGCTTGCAGCGAAGCACTGACCCATCTGGTTTCGTGCGTCCCCGTGACGATGACGATTTTCAAGCGTGGCATGATGTGCCTCAGCCGTTTGGTGCACTCAATGCCGTTCATATCGGGCATCCGGATGTCCATCAGTGTTAAATCAGGCTGCAAAAGCGGCAGGTTCGTGAGGGCTTCAGCCGCGTTTGAGCAACTTCCGGCAAAGTGGAAATTTTTCGTGCCTTGGAGAATGTCTTTAAAACAAAGGCGGGTGCCTTCGTCGTCGTCAACTATGGCGACACGCACGAGGAAATCAGATTTAACAACGTTCGCCATAGGGAGCCTGTTTGCTCCGCCAGAAAAGCATCATAACTATAACAAAAAAATGGGCATTGTCAAAGTTAGCGCCTGGGGCCCAGCCTTTTACCGCCATCGGAATAAAATTTTGTTTTGCGATAGACGCAAGCGTGCTTTGACGGATTCTTATACTCCAAAACACCGGCGTATTCATCCCTGACATTTCGTTTAGGCCATAATATTATCCAGCCGTATGCAATTCATCCGGGACATTTACGCGGCCAAAAAGGCATCCGGGCAACCGGTCGTTTCCTTTGAATTTTTTCCGCCTAAAACGGCCGAGGGCGACCGCAATCTCCTGGAAAAACATATCCCGGCGCTGGCACAGGCCCGCCCGGATTATTGCTCGGTCACCTACGGCGCGGGCGGCGGCACGCGCGATAAAACGTTGATGATCGTGGAGCGCATCCAGCGGGAGCATCGTTTGACCGCCCTGGCACATCTCACGTGCGTCGGCCACACCCGGGAGGAAGTCCGGGGTGTGCTCGATAAAATCCGCGCGCTCGGCTGCAAAAACATTCTCGCTTTGCGCGGCGATCCTCCGGGTGGCGGCGAATTCCAGAAAACGACCGGGGGATTTGAATTCGCTTCGGAACTGGTCCAGTTCATCCGCGGCCAGGACGGTTTTTCCATCGGCGTGGCCGGTTTTCCGGAAGGGCACATCGCCAATAAGACCGGCAAACTCGACGACTGGGACCGCCTGAAAAAGAAGGTGGATGCCGGTGCGGACTTTGTCCTCACGCAATTGTTTTTTGATAACACGGATTTTTTTGCGTTCCGCGATTACGTGGCCAATCGCCTGGGCGTCAGCGTTCCGCTGGTGCCGGGAATTGTCCCGATTTTAAGCGCGGCGCAGATTACGAAGTTCACCCAGCTTTGCGGCTCGAAGATCCCGCCAGTTCTCCGGAAAAAACTGGATGAGCTGGGGGACGACGACGAAGCATCGGTCGAATTCGGCATTGAATACGCCACGGCCCAATGCAAGGAATTGCTGCACGCCGGGGTTCCGGGCCTGCATTTTTATACCCTCAACAAGTCGCGCTCGACCGTTGAGGTTTTGAAGAACCTCGGGCTTGCTTAATCGAGCATTAGAGCAGGGTACTGACCACGATACCCAGCACGCTGAGAGGGCCCTGGTCTTCCAGGCCGTCGGCGGCTTTATCCAGCTTTTGCATGGAGAGCTGGGCATTTTTGAGAAAATCCTCGTTATTGACGAGCTTGCCGACACTGCCCTGGCCGTGGTTAATCTTAATCAGAATGCCGTCCAGGTTCGTCATGGAATCTGCGGTGGCATTATAAAGAGAGTCATCCGTAATCAACTTGCCGAGCGTGCCCTGGCCGTTGGTTACACTGGTGAGCATGATCTGCGCAGTGGTAATCGTGCCCTGGAGATTGGAAACGGTGTTTAAAGCTGAATCATAAAGGGTCTGGTCATAAATCACTTTGCCCACCGTCCCCTTGCCGCTGGCAATCTGGCCGGTGACGCTCACAATGTTGGTGATCATGGTCGTCAAATTGCCTTTGTTTTCCTTGATGATATCGGTCAGCGGTCCCAGCAGGTTATTGATGCTGTCGCCGGTAAACCCTTTCATGGCGGTTTGAATGCCGGTGGCCGCGTCGTTGAGCTTGGCCATGACCGCGCTCAAGTCAGGCTGTTCCTCACTGGTGAGGATGGTCCCGTCGATGGCAGCCGGCGAATTCGGGGAACCGAAACTGACGCTCATGAAATTCTGCCCCATCAGGCCGGTAAACTTAATCGTCGCCGTACTGTCGGTTTTTACCGGGGCATCGGCGTTCAACATCATCGTGACGCGCACTTTGTTGTTTTCGATGTTCACGGATTCCACGTGCCCAATGCGGACGCCGGCCATTTTTACGTCGCTGCCCTCTTTCAAATCCTGGATGGTATCGAAGAGCGCGCTGACGTGGACGCTTTTGTGAAGGAATTGCCAGCCATTCAGCGTTTCCACGATCACCACGGAGGCGAGGATAACGAAAACAACAAAAATGCCGAGGCGGGTTTCGAGTGAATTTTTCATAAATGATTATTTTTGAGGTTCAGGATGGAAATCAGCGCACAAAAATTTCTTGATGGTGGGGTCCTCGGAACGCCGCAATTCATCGGGCGGCGCGATGGTGAGGATGCGTCCATCTGTGATAAACGCAATGCGGTCGGCGATGCCAAAGGCCAGGTCGCGGTCGTGCGATACCACGACTGATGTCACGCCGATGCGCTGCTTGAGCTTTAAAATTTCTTCGCCGATGACCACGGCCGAAAGCGGGTCCAGTTCACTGGTGGGCTCATCGTAAAGGATCAGTTGGGGCTCGATGACCAGCGCGCGGGCGATGGCCACGCGTTTCTTCATGCCGCCCGAAAGTTCCGACGGCGTTTTTTCCACGGCATCCGCCAGCCCGACGTCCCGGAGTTTTTCCGAAACGATCTTTTGAATTTCCTCCGGCGTTTTGAGGTTATGTTCCGTCAGGTAAAGTCCCACGTTTTCACCCACGTTCAACGAGCTCAGGAGCGCGCCCGATTGGAAAACCATCGCCAGCCGGTATTTTTCCTGGGCCTGGGCGGCTTCCAGCGGTTCGCCATTGATGAGGATTTCCCCCGCGTCCGGCGGTTCCAGGCCGATCAAATGCTTGAGCAAAACACTCTTGCCGCTGCCGCTGGGGCCCATGATGACAAAGATTTCGCCCGGCTTGACCTCGAAATCCACGCCCTTGAGCACTTCCTGCGAATTAAAACTCTTTCGCAGGCCGCGCACTTGCAGCCCGATGCAGGAATTATTGTTATCGCCGCTCATTTCAAAAGTATTCGCGTGAGGATATAGTCAAAAATCACGATGAGCACGATGGAATTGACCACGGCTTTGGTGACCGAACGCCCGATGCCCCGCGGGCCGCCAATCGTTACCAGCCCCTGGTGGCAGGAAACGACCCCAATAATAACCGCAAAACAAAAGCTCTTAAAAACGCCGTTGGCGACGTCCCGCACTTTGACAACGTCCCGCATGTCGGCGTAAAACGTCTGGAAGGGGATGCTAATCTGGTTGTTCGCTTCGGACACGACCGCCCCGCCGAACCATCCCACCAGGATGGCAAAAATAACGAGCATCGGCAGCGCGGCGGACAACGCAATTAAACGCGGCAGGACGAGGTAGTGGATAGGATTGATATTCATCGTCCGCAGCGCGTCAATTTCCTGATACACGCGCATGGAGCCGATTTCCGCCGCCATGGCCGAGCCGATGCGCCCGGCGATCAAAATCGCCATCATGACCGGCGCCAGTTCCTTGGCGATGGCAATGCCGTTGACCCCGCCCACAGCCGCGGCGAGGTTGTTTTCCACCAGGACCGGACCGGTTTGCAAAGCGATGACCGCGCCAATGAAAAAGGAAAGCACGCAAACCATGAGCAGGCTTGCGTTGCCGATTTCAAAAAACTGGTCGAAAACTTTTTGCCTCTGTCGCCACGCGAATGGCAGGGCCAGCAGCGTTCTCCAGAACAGCAGCACCATTTCTCCTACGTTCTCGAACATATGTCTCCAAACACAGTTAACCGTGTCTTGCGATTCAATCAATCCTTTTTGGCAATTTTAGTTTGCAGGACGAGTTGCTTTCGTTTAAATTCGTGGTGTAGCCGGAACGTTAGCTCAACAAAAAACGCGACCTTATGTATTTTGGCGTTGATTACTATCCTGAGCATTGTGTCTTTCCTTACGGCGGTGATGCCGATAATCCCGAGGCTGCCTGGGAGCAGGACGCGGAGATGATGGCCAAAGCCGGTTTCAATGTCGTTCGTATCGGGGAATTTTCCTGGGGTCTTTGCGAGCCGGAAGAAGGCAAATATGATTTCGAGTGGCTGCGCCGTGTGATGGATATCATGGGGCAACAAGGCATCAAAGTGGTCCTGGGCACTCCTACCGCTGCCCCGCCGCTTTGGCTGGCGCATAAACATCCGGAAATTCTTCCCCTGGACGAACAGGGTTTGCCAAAATTTCCAGGCACCCGCCGGGCGGTTTGCTTGAGCAGCGACGTTTTTTGGGATTATTCCAAAAAAATCGTCACCGCCATGGCCAAGGCGCTGGGCGAGCATCCGCAGTTGATTGCCTGGCAAATCGACAACGCCATCGGCGGCAACGACACGGAATTTTCTTTCAACGAAGCCACGCGCGAGGAATGGCACCTGTGGTTGCAGGCCAAATATAAAACCGTCGAACAACTCAACGATCTCCTGGGCCTGCGCTTTTGGGGGCAGACGGTCAAATCATTTGACGCCGTCCCCATGCCCATGCGGGCGCCCACGGTGCATAACCCGGCGCTGTTGCTCGATTGGAACCGCTTCAGCAGTGATACCATGGTGCAGTTCGTCCGGATGCAGTCGGATATTTTGCATGAACATTCCTCGCATCCCGTGACCGTTACGATGCGCGCGTTCTATCGCAAATACGACCATTTCGATATGGCCGAAGTGGTGGACTTCGTATCGATCGAAAGCAACGTCGCCCTGCGCTCCAAAATTTCCGAACTCGCCTGCGACATCGACATGATCCGTTCGTTGAAAAAATCGGACATCGTCACTCCGGACGGCGACGGCGGTTTTTGGGCGATGGAACAAAAGGCCGGGCAGGCCGACTGGCAGGAGGCCAAATCTGCCATGCGTCCCGGTGTCTTGCGGCTGTTTACCTACCAATTGATTTCGCGCGGCGCGAGCGGCATTCTTTATTTTCGCTGGCACACACCGCGCATCGGCCCGGAAAAATTCCGCACCGGCATTTTGCGTCATTGTGCTGAAAGCAGCCGCATCCTCAAGGAAATCAGCCAGGTCGGCGAAGAACTGAAACTGCTGGCGCCCGCCATCAAGGACACCAAAGTGGCGGCGGACGTTTGCATCCTTTACACGCACGACAACGAATGGGCCTTGCAGCAACCGATTCAGCCCAGCAATTATTTTAACCTGCGGGAGCACGTCCAGCTCATCTACAACGCACTCCATGACCGCAATATCCAGGTGGATTTCGCGCGCCCAACGGATGGCCTGGGCAAGTACAAGATCGTTTTCGCGCCCTCCATGCAATTGCTCGCGGATGGCGACTGCGACCGTTTGAAATTATACGTGCAAAACGGTGGCACATTGGTGAGCACGTTCAACACGGGCCTGGTAAACCAAAACCATATCTCGCCGGACACGCATTATCCCGGCAACCTGACGGATTTGTTCGGTCTGGAAGTTTTGGAATATGATCCCATGGGGCAGACCGATGAAAATCACCTGACCTTCAAAGGCGCGTTTCCTACCAGCCATTTGCATCCCGCCAAAATCTGGTGCGATATCATCGAGCCGACCACCTGCCAGGTGCTGGCGGTTTTTGCGAAAGATTTTTATGCCGGCCGTCCGGCCATGACGATGAATAATTTCGGCCTGGGCAAGGCCATTTACATCGGCACCATGAGCCACCAGCATTTCTATAACGACCTCGTAGGCTGGCTGCGGCAGTTATGCGGCCTGCAACCGCTTCTCAAAGTGCCGGAAAACATCGAAGTAAGCATGCGCGAAAAAGAAGGCACGCGCGTTTTCTTCCTCCTGAACTACCAGAACTCGCCGGTACGAATCCAATTCTATAAACCCATGCACGACTTCCTCACCGGTAACACTTTTTCCGGCAATTACGATTTGCCCCCGCACGGCGTGCTGGTTTTGGACGAGCATCCGGAATTGAAAACCGCTGGCGTTCCGGCCTGAACTTTCGTTTCCTTGGGCCGGTGATTCTCTTAAATTCTATTTTTGCCGCGCTGGCCGTATTGAGCCTCGCGCTCAGCTTTTGGCAATATATTGCCGCGCGAAAGTTTCCCCTGCACGGGCGCATTGCCGACCCCGCCTTTTCGCCCGCCATTTCCGTTCTCAAGCCGCTGAAGGGATGCGATGCCACGACCGCCGATTCGCTCGTCACCTGGTTTAACCAGGATTATCCGGGCGCCGTCCAAATTCTTTTTGGAGTGGCAAACGCGGATGATCCGGTTTGTGGTTTAGTGCGGGAACTCATTCAAAAAAATCCAGGGACCGACGCGCAATTAATCATCTGTGGAGAAGCCCTCGGCGCCAACGCCAAAGTATCCACGCTGGTCCAGTTGGAAAAACTGGCGAAGTATGACGTCATTTTATTCAACGATGCCGACGTCCGCGCCCCGGCGGATTTTTTAGGCAATGTGGTCGCGCCCTTGCGCCAACCCGAAGTCGCGCTGGTGAATTGCTTTTATCGGCTGGCCAATTCCGCAAATACAGCCATGCAATGGGAGTCGGTCGCCATCAATGCGGATTTCTGGAGCCATGTGTTGCAGGCACAAACCTTGAAGCCGCTCGATTTTGCGCTTGGCGCGGCCATTCTCGTGCGGCAAAAATCGCTGAATGATGCCGGGGGATTTGCGGCCCTGGCCAATTGCCTGGCCGATGATTATCAAATCGGCAATCGCATCGCCAAAAACGGCGGCAAAATTGCGCTGTGCCCGGTCGTCGTGGAATGCTGGGACCCGCCGATGACCTGGCGGGCCGTTTGGAAACATCAACTGCGCTGGGCGCGGACCATCCGCGTTAGCCAGCCCGTTCCCTATTTTTTTAGCATCCTGTCCAATGCCACCCTTTGGCCGCTGTTATGGTTTGTGGTTGAGCTGGCCACCGCCAGGACATTTTGTGCGCCACTCGGGGCCATCGTTCCCATATTCGTCCGGATCGCTTTCGCGCAAAACCTCCAGCGCCGTTTCGTCCAATCATCGCAAATGGTCGCGCCATTTTGGCTGGTGCCGGTTAAGGATTTATTGCAGGCCGCCATTTGGGCCACCGCGTTTTTGGGAAATAAGATCGAATGGCGCGGCCAAAAAATGCGCTTGCGCCGGAATGGAGATTTGGAACCTGCGACCTGATTAAATCGCCGGCAGCACTTCTACCTGGCCATCTTGTATCCAGCCGCTGCGGCCGGAATTGTCGGCAACCTGTACCCAGTTGTTGCGCCGGTCTAAAACGGCCAGCTCCGCGCCGTCATGGACTGCAAAAGCATTTTGGGCGTCGCTAAACGGTCCGCTGCGCGTGACGGCATCCGGCGAAACCACCACCGCAATCTGTTTCGAAAAGTGCGTGTTCGCCGCCACGCCCAGGCAAAGGCATAACAGGACCGTCAGCACAGCCAGGCCGCGCGCCGGTCCTTGCAAAATATTTTTTAAGGCAGGGCGAATTTGCATCGCCGCAAACAAACCAAACGTCAGCCAAAACGCCATCGCGGCCAGCACAGTCCATTCGTTCAGCGTCAGCGCGCCGAGCATCGCGTCCCAGTGGCTGCCGGAAAAGGCGCCCCCTTGCACCTGGTTGCGCGCAAAATTCAGGTTCGCGCGGACATCCACATCGCGGGGCGCCAGCAGCTCGGCCCGGCGATACGCCGCAATGGCGCGGCCCAGGTTGCCGGACTTGATTTCCGCGTTGCCCGTATTAAACAGCAGGTTGGGCGAGACCACGCCGGCATTCAGCATCGTTTCGTAGCTTTTTGCCGCCTGGGAAAATTTGCCTTCGTCATAAAGCTGGTTGGCGGACGAGAAATTGGCCGTCGCGTCCGACGCCAGCAGCGTCGTGGCGCAAATCAAAACTGCGGACAAAATGAAAAGGAGCCGTTTCATGTTTTCAAATTTTGCAGTTCGCCAACGACCTTCTTAAATTTCTGGGCAATCGCCGAAAGCTCCTGCGGTGTTTGGACGGGCGCATAGCGCGCCTGGTTGCAGGCCTGGAACAGCTCGCGCAATGAATTTAACGTCTCCGGCGTGGCGCCCAATGAAATCAGCCGGTTATCCGCGTCCGCTTCCGTAATCGAAAACGCCGGGCAATCGAGGCGTTCGCCCAGTTGTTCCTGCAACAACCGGAATAGCGTCGCAAAAAATTCGTTTGATTTGTTTTCTGAAGCGAACTGATTCAAGTCTGCCAAACCGCCAGCAATCAGTTGTTCCACGGCCCGCTGCCGCCGCAAACGGGGATTGTTCGCCAGGTTGTCCGTGCGTTTGCGCCAAACCAGTGCCGAAAAAAACGCGAGCACAGGGACCGCCTGGAGCGCCAGAAATGCCGGACGGGTGATCCACGGCGTACCGGCCCGGGCGAGCGCACCCAAATTTTCCCGGATGGGCACGATGTCCTGTGGCGTTTGATTTTCGGCCGCCGGTTGTTTCGGCGTGGCGATGGTAGGCAACGGCGTTGCGGCCACGGCGCTGACCGTCAGCGGTGTCGCGGGCTGGGTCAGTGTGTGATACGTGCCATCCTCGGGATTGAAGTACGAAAAAGCAAACGCCGGAAGTTCGTGCACGCTGGCGTTTTGGGGCGTCACAATTTGCTCAAACGTTTTCGTGCCCTGGTCTTCGAGGCCGTCGTTCGCCTGGAATTTTGACGTGGGGGAAAAAGTTTTGAAATCGTTCCAGCCGGCCTGGTTCGGAAGCGTGAGGCTGTCGAGGGTGCCGTGCCCGGAAATTTGCACGCGCATCGTGATGGGGTCGCCAACGGCCAGATTCGTCGGCCCGGCGCTGAACGTCATTGTATAGTCGCCCACGGCGCCATTGAAACTCGGCGGAACATTCTGGGTCGGCAGTGGCAGCGATTGAATGGTAATCGGGTCAGCGGTCAGGGCGACCTGCCTTTGTTCGCCACCCACCAAACCCATGAACCCAAAATTTTGCCCGCCGGTAATCAGCATCACGCTTGCCGAAACGGGTCCCACAGTCAGGGTTCCCGGTTTGAGGACGGTCAGGGCCAGGGAAATCGGGAAGACCGTATAATTGCGGTTGCCAATCTGTGCCTGCTGGCGTCCGCCTGAAACCATCTTGCCCACCGTAAAGCCATCTGCGGGCAGTGCGGTAAATTGAAAGCCCTGCATGTTTTGAACGTCGTCCCGGAAGAACACCTGGGCCTGGACGGAGATGACCTGCCCGGGATAAACCGTTTTTTCCGGCACAATCAGGCGCATGAACGCAAGTTCAGAACCGGAATTGATCTGCGCGCTGCTGGGAGCACCCGGCTTGCTCACTTTCAGTTTCATCGGCTGCGTGGTGAACTGTTGCCCGCCAATTTCTGCGGTCAGTGCCGGGATGGTAAAATCGCCGGCTTGCTGCGGCGCGATGGAGTAGCTCACGACGACTGATGAACTCATCTGGCCATTGTCGAAGCTAAAACTGGAGGAATTGCCCGCGTTGACGATTTGCAGGCCCGGCACATCCGGCCTGGGCACATTGCGCGGCTGGCCGCCCTGGAAGGTCAGCGATAACGTCACCGTCTCACCCAATTGGATGCTGTCACGGTCCAGCGATGCCGTAAAATTGGCCGCGCCGGCCGCCCACGTCATCAAAAGGCAGAAAGTGGCGATGAAAAACGCCTTAACCACGGCCATATTATAATGACCGGTCATCGGTTTTGCTTGTTTTTCAATAGCCATGCTAGCCTTGCTTCTATTGACAATCTCCCTGAAAAAAAGTTCAGGATTTGCCGGCACGCAGTAATTCCGCCGCCAGCCCCTCGCACGTATGCTCTTTTGCCTCGATTTTTGGATCCAGGCCGAGGGCGCGGATGGCCTTGCTCGTTTCCGGGCCGATGGAGGCCAGCTTCATTTTGGGAAACTGCTTCAACAACTTCGGCAAATCAAACCGCACATGAAAAAATTGCACCGTGGAACCGCTGGTAAACGTCAGCCAGTCCGCGCCATCCTTCAGGAGTTCCTGCGCTGCGGGAGCATTGTCCGTTTCGGCTACCGTCTTATAGACGGCGATGTCATCCGTAATCCCGCCAAACTCCTCCAGCGCCTGCAATAGGTCCGGGTTCGCGTCCTCCGCGCGCAGCAGGCAAATTTTGCTATTCTCGATGCTGCTATGCTTAGTGAGTGTCTCGGCGATTTTTTTGCCGATCGCTTCGTCCGGCGTGATGTCCACCTGCAAATGCATCTCGCGCAATTTGGCTGCCGTCGCCGGACCCACCGCCGCGATTTTGGCCCCGCCTAAATCCCGCAAGTCGTGGAAGTGCCTGAAGAACAATTCAAAAAATGTGGCCACGCCGTTCACGCTCGTGAATACCAGCCAGTCGTAGGAATTAAGCGACAGCATCGCATCCACCACGTCCTGTTTGTTTTCCGGCAGCGCCCGCTTGATCACAGGAATTTCCAAAATATCCGCGCCCAGCTCGGCCAGCTTCTGAGAAAACTCCGCCGCCTGGTCGCGCGCGCGTGTGACAACAATCCGTTTTCCAAAGAGCGGGCGGTTCTCAAACCAGTCTAACTGCTCGCGCAGCTTTACTACATCACCGACCACAACGAGAGCCGGCGGCGATAATTTCTTTTCTTTCGCCAGTGACGCGATAGTGCCCAGCGTGCCGGCGACGGATTTTTGTTTGCCCAGCGTGCCCCATTGGATGATGGCGGCCGGCGTTTCCGGCGGCAGGCCGTTCGTGATCAGCGCTTTGGTCCATTCATCCAGGTTAGCTGTGCCCATGAGGGCGACCTTGGTGCCGGGGATTTTGGCAATTTCGCTGTAGAGCAAAGCGGCCTGCTTTTCATCGTCGTCTTCGTGTCCGGTAAAAACCGTGAAGCTGGAGCAATATTCGCGGTGCGTCAGCGGGATGCCGGCGTAATTCGGCACCGCCACAATCGAAGAAACGCCCGGGACCACTTCAAAATCAATTTTCGCCTCTGCCAGTGCCGCCGCTTCCTCGCCGCCCCGTCCCATAATATAAGGATCGCCGCCCTTGAGCCGGACGACCGTTTTGCCCTCGCGCGCTTTCTGGATGATCAAATCATTAATCTTTTCCTGCGGCACATCCGCGCGTTTGCCGCGCGAGATCAATTCCGCTTCTGCCCGCGCCAGGCGGAGCAGCGATGGATTGACCAATAAATCATAAATGACCGTATCGGCGCGGCGAAGCAGTTCCGCGCCGCGCAACGTCAGGAGTCCTGCGTCACCCGGTCCGGCTCCCACCAAATAAACTGCGCCTTTAGATTTCACCCGATAAGCATAAATAAAAGGCGTGAAGGCAGAAAGGAGAAACCGGAATCACCGGGTTTCATTTTGATTTTTAATTGCACGCTTCACTGGTACTTTGGGCTGAAGGTTATGAGCACAAAACCAATCGAACAAACCACTGGCAAAGGCAATTTGCCGATGCTGAAAGTTTCCACGCCCCGCAGCACGGCCGAAATTTATTTGCACGGCGCGCACATTACCCATTTCCAAAAGAACGGCGAGCCGCCGTTGCTGTTCATGAGCCCGCAAAGCTGGTTTGAAAAAGATAAACCGATTCGCGGCGGCATCCCGATTTGTTTTCCCTGGTTCGGTTCGCGCGAGGGTGGCGGGCCTTCGCACGGCCTCGCCCGCATTTTACCCTGGGAAATATTTGAAACCTCCACCGGCCCCGACGGCAGCATAAAAGTTCATCTGCAGTTGCCGCAAAAATCATTAGGCCCGGAATGGTCCGCGCTTAAAACAGAATTTATCGTCACGATCGCGGACACCTTGACGATGGAACTCAGCACGACCAACACATCCACCGACCAGACGCTGGAAATCGAAGACTGTCTCCATACCTATTTCCATGTGGGCGATATTGCCGCGGTTACGATTACCGGCCTGCAAGGCGCGAGTTACCTGGACAACGCCGCGGGTGGCAACGGCGAACGCAAAACCGATAACGAAGCCATTTTAAAAATCACGAAGAAAACCAATCGTCTCTATCTCAATACTTCTGTCCCGGTCGAAGTGCGCGATGAAAAACTTCGCCGCACGATTCGGGTGGAGAAATCCGGTTCCCAATCCACCGTTGTTTGGAATCCCTGGACCACGCAAAAAATGCCCGAAGATTATGATGCAGCGAACCATAAAAGCATGGTCTGCGTCGAAGCCGGCAATGTTAAGGAAAATAAAATCTCATTGGCTCCGGGAAAAATGACCAACCTGATAGCGGTCCTCAACAGCGACAGTTTTTAATGCATACTCCGCTTGAATATCCGCATTCGCCGGAAGGAAAACGCCTGCTTCAGGCCAGGGAGGAATTTCGCAGGGTAAATGACCAAATTAAAAAGTATACAGAGGAAGAGAGGGCAAAAAGAGGCGGCCCCATTGTTGTTGCCGTATATGCGAACGAAAATTATATAAAAGCGTCAAAAGAATGCGAATCCGCTTCAAGAGCTTACTACATGGCCACCGGAGACGCATCCCAACTTTGGTTCCCACCAATAACATGGGGGCGGTGCCATATAGTCCAAAAATCTGTAGAAAAGCATTTCGGCAAAATTGCACGAGATTTGGATTCAAAGCTGGTAATTATTTTGCCGTGGATTTATGGCTTTGCAACGACATGCGCAGTTGTAATTTTGGAAGTTGTCAAACTTGATCGGGGTATCCCGCCAATGTTTGATATTACTTTGCGCTCGCGCGCTTTTGATGAAAAAATTGAATTTTCCAGCGAGCTTGGACATGAAGGGGCTTTGGAAAGCCATATCAGCCTGAGAAGTATTGTCAGATTTCAAAATCCGAATGATGATCGTTGGAAGCCAAATTCCGATGATGATTTATCGGATGAAGCCTTAAAGAATTATGCAGAAATGTTATCGGAATACGGAAAGAGCTTTCTTGCCAACCCAAATGCTGATTGGGTGGGTGTAAAAAAATGGGCGCAACAAGAAAGAGAAAAACGATTAGCTGATCATCCCTGGCTCAAAAAATTTATTCGCTCGTGAATTAATTCATTCGGATGAAAATAACTCCGAAATCCATCGCGGATCTTTACCGGCTCGGCGCACTCCCGGGCGCGCGCCGGATTTTTTTACGGAGTGAATATGATAAACAGGAAAAGCGTCTTAAAAAGTGGGCAGGTTTTTATCGCAGGCATTTTTTAAAGCAAACACGCATCGTCGCCGTCGTCGGTTCACTGGGCAAGACCACGACCCGCCAGGCTGTTGCGCTGGCCTTGAATTGTCCCGCCCAGAATTTTTCGTACAGCAATTACGGCTCAAACCTCGCCGGCAATCTGCTCCGTGTCCAGCGTCGGGATAAATATGCCGTGTTGGAGGCGGGAATCGGCGGCCCGGGCCGCATGGCCGGTTACGCGGAAATGATTCGCCCGGACATCGTCGTGGTCACGTCCGTCAAAAGCGAACACAATCGTTCTTTCCCAACTCTCCTGGATACGCGCCGGGAAAAAGTGAAAATGGTCAGCGTGCTATCGGAAACCGGCATTGCCGTGTTAAACGGCGATGATGAAAACGTTCGCTGGATGGCCAGCCAGACCCGTGCCCGCGTTATCATGTTCGGAATGAACGCCAGCAATGACATTCGTGCAGACAAAGTGGATTTGAATGATGATGGTACAGCCAATCTTACAATTCAGGTTGTGGGCAGAACCTTTCAGTTTCACAGTCCATTGGTCGGGCCGCACATGATTTATCCGATCCTGGCAGCCATCGCCGTGGCGCATGCGGAAAAAATCGACATCGCCGGAATTCTCCCAAAGCTCGCCGGAATCGTTCCACCGGTTTCGCGGATGGAATGGCATACGTTGCCCGATGGCACTCGAATTCTGGATGACAGTTTCAAATCTTCGCAGGACACGATTGACCCCGTCATGGAGACCTTTTCCAAAATGGCGGGGCGAAAAATCATCGTCATGGGAAAAATTGATGAGCCAATGGGGAAGACCCGTGACCGTTATCGCGAAGTGGGCACAAAGCTGGCAGCATTTGCGGACTATGTCCTTTGCATTGGCGGAGAGGATTTGAAGAGCCTGCGGGCGGCTGCTGTGGATGCTGGTATGGATGCCTTGGCCATTAAAATTCTCGGCTCCCGGCTCGAAGGCGCGCATGAATGGTTGCGAACTATCCTGCAGCCCGGCGATCTCGTTCTCCTGAAAGGCTCCATTAACCAGAAATTTCGGCGGATCCTGCTGCAATTGATGGGAAAGCCTGTGGGTTGCCGCGTCAAATTATGCGAAGTAAAAGTGGCCACCTGCGATTGTTGCCCGCTGCTCAATGCTCCGGAATCTTTTTACCAAAATTATTTTATCAGCCGGTACATTGAATTGTAAGGGCTTGCCGTACCCGCTAAACTCTTAGTGAAATGATTTCGGTCATCGAACAGCAGCCCTTTGCCGGCGCGGATTTGGTTTCGCAAGTCGCGGAAATTTTCTCGCCCAACGGGATCCTGTCGCGTGCCAAAAATTTTGAATTCCGCCCGCAGCAACAGGAGATGGCCGTAGCCGTCGCCCGCGCGCTGCAAAACCGCGAACACCTCGCCGTTGAGGCCGGCACCGGCGTCGGCAAATCGCTCGCCTATTTGATCCCGGCGATTTTATTCGCCGTCTCGCACAGCAAAAAAGCCGTCGTCTCCACGCACACCATTAATTTGCAGGAACAGCTCACGGAAAAAGATCTGCCCATGCTCGCCGGCGTGCTGGGCGCGCTGCCCGTGCCGGTGAAATTTAATTTCACCATGCTCAAAGGCCGCGCAAATTATCTCTGCACCCGCCGCCTGCAAAAAGCCATCCAGCAAAGCGGCAATCTTTTTACCACTTCCGAAGCCGCCGAACTGCAGCGCATCTACGAATGGTCGAAAACAACCACCGACGGCAGCCTGTCCGATTTCGACATCGAGCCCGACCCGAAAGTCTGGGCGCAGGTTTGTTCCGAGCGCGGCTTGTGCTCGCCGAAAATTTGCGGGCACGCCTCCGATTTCGCTAAGGACAACGGCCTCTGCTTTTTCCAGCGCGCGCGCAACCGCATCTTATCTTCCGACGTTTTGGTTTTGAACCACACCCTGTTTTTCACCCTGCTCGGCGGAGTGGACGCTGACATGGACGGCGGAATTCTTTTCAAGAACGATTTCGTCATTTTCGATGAAGCGCACACCGTGGAACACGTCGCCTCGCGCCACATTGGCCTGAGTGTTTCCAGCGGCCAAATGCGTTATGCCCTCAATCGCCTTTGGAACCCGCGCACGGAAAAAGGATTGCTCGCTACCTTGCGCAAAGGAAACGCCGTCAGGCTCGCCGCGGATATTTTAACCGAAGCCGACAAATTTTTTGATAATGTCGAAACTGCCTGCGACGAAATCCAGCGCAGCGTAAAAAAGAACAGCTTCGGTTCCACGGAAGCCCGCACCGCCCGCAACTGGACTGAGCTCCGTATCCGCCGCGCGGAACTCGTCCAGGACAATGTCACGCTGCCCATCCAGCGCCTGCGCGAAGCGGTCAGCGAACTGATCAAAGCCAGCGAGGACAAAGATATCGGCCAGGAATTGATTGAGTGCAATCGCCGCCTCGCCGAGCTGCGCGACGAAGTGAAATTATTTTTGGAGCAGGGTTCGGACGACCACGTTTACTGGGTGGAACGTGCCGGCAAATCAGGACGAAATCTTTCCCTCAATGCCGCGCCGGTGGACGTCGCGGATTTCCTGCGCCGGAGACTTTTCGAAAGTGAGACCAGCGTGATCATGACCAGCGCGACGCTTTCCATGAGTTCTCCCCGGCACACCGCGCCTCCCGGGGATGCCCCGTTGCAAAAAGCCCGCATCGTGCCAAAAAATCCCCGCGACAATGCCGGGTTAAATTATTTCGTCCGGCGCGTCGGCGGCGAATCGGCCGTCCAACTCCAGGTTGGCACCCCCTTCGATTACGAGCGCCAGATGAAATTGTTTGTCGCCAGCAAAATGCCCGATCCCCGCGACACCGGTTACCGCGATGCCCTCATTCATTGGATCGAGCATTTCGTGACCATGACCCATGGCAAGGCGTTTGTGCTGTTCACCAACTTCAAGCTCATGCAGGAAATCGGCGAGGCCATGCAGCCGTTTTTCGATAAGCTCGGCGTCGCGTGTTTTATCCAGGGCACCGGCACGCCGCGCTCAACCATGCTGGAGAAATTCAAGGACGACGTGGACTCCGTCCTTTTTGGCACGGACAGTTTCTGGCAGGGCGTGGACGTGCCCGGCGAGGCGCTCTCGAATGTCATCATTACCCGCCTGCCTTTTGCTGTGCCGGACCATCCGCTGATTGAGGCGCGCATCGAGGCCATTGAAGCGCGCGGGGGGAATTCTTTTGGCGAATTTTCCCTGCCCGAGGCCATCCTCAAATTCCGCCAGGGCGTCGGCCGGCTCATCCGGACGAAGACCGATACCGGCATCATTGTGGTTTTGGATAACCGCATTTTAGCCAAGCAATACGGCCAATCCTTCCTGGACGCCGTGCCCAAATGCCCGGTAGAAGTGGTTTGAAAGTAGTGTCATGGGTTATCCCAGGCTCCTAATGACTTGCCGGACGCTCGTTCTGCCAGGTCTCAAAAATGGTCAAATTCCCATGCACAACCCATTGACATTTATCCCGTTCAATGGAAAAATTTCCAACGCGCTACAATCTCCTGCTGACATTGCAGCGCAAATCCATTGTGGCAGAAAAAGACGACTATCTGGCAGACGTACTGGTTGACCTCGGTTTTATAACCGCTGAACAGTTGGCCAAAGCACGCGAAGAAGCGAACGCTTCCAACGTGGGTGTCATCGAGCTTTTGCTCGCGAGTAAAACGGTCAAACCGGCGGATGTGGTCCAGGCCAAGGCCGCCCAGTTCGGCGCCGAAGTCATCCACCTGTCCAGCATGAAGATTCCGGATGACGTCATTTCCATCATCCCCCGCCACCTGGCCAAGAAATACCGCGTCATCCCCGTTTTCAAAGACGAAGGTAAAATTGCCGTGGCCACTTCGGATCCGTCGGACCTGAACACCATCGATACGCTCACCCATTTGCTTCACGCGGAAATCGAACTGCGCGTGGCCTCCGAGCAGGACATCGAAGCGGCCCTCAATAAATATTACGGCGGCACCGGTAGCGGCCCGGTCGGCAAAAGTAATGCCGAAATGGAAGCGGCCATCATCGAGGCGACAGAAAGTGAAGTCAGCATTGCCGGCCCTGGCGACGATAACGCGGAAGCCGTGGATGCCGACGCGCCGCTCATCAAGCTGGTCAACCAGATCATTGTTGACGCGTTCAAGTTGCGCGCTTCGGACATTCATCTGGAACCGCTCGCCAAACGTTTTCGCCTGCGTTACCGCATTGACGGCATGATGATTGAGCAGAAGAGCCCGCCCAAGCGGTTGCAGGCTTCGGTGATTGCGCGTCTCAAGATCCAGGCCAACATGTCCATTTCCGAGCACCGCATCCCGCAGGACGGACGCATCCAATCCAAGGTCGGCAGCAAGATCATTGACCTCCGCGTTTCCTGCCTGCCCACCAGCCATGGCGAAAGTATCGTCATGCGTATTTTGGACAAGGAAGGCCTGCGCCTCGGCTTGCCGGAACTCGGGTTCTTCACCGATGACCAGCAAAAGTTTGAACGGATGATCGCTTTGCCGGACGGCATCCTGCTGGTGACCGGTCCTACCGGCTCCGGCAAAACCACGACGCTTTATTCCTGCCTCCACTTCATCAACCGCCCGGACCGCAAAATCATCACCGTCGAAGACCCGGTGGAATATATCCTGGCCGGTATCAACCAGGTGCAGGTCAATGAAATCGTCGGCCTCAATTTCGCGATGGCCTTGCGCTCCATCCTCCGCCAGGCGCCCAACGTTGTGATGATCGGGGAAATTCGTGACATGGAAACCGCCACGATTGCCATCAATGCCTCGCTCACCGGGCATTTGGTGTTCTCCACCCTGCACACCAACGACGCCCCCGGCGCCGTGACCCGTCTGGTGGACATTGGCATCAAGCCCTTTTTGGTCGCTTCCTCCACCCGCTGCCTCATGGCCCAGCGCCTCGTCCGGAAAATTTGTAAGAATTGCGGCGCGCCCTTTACTCCGCCGGACAACGAACTGCACGCGCTTAACATCACGCCGGACATGATCAAAACCGCCTCGCCCATGAAAGGCAAAGGCTGCGCCAATTGTTCCGGCACCGGCTGCCGCGGCCGTATGGGTATTTTTGAAATCTTCGTGATTGATGACGAAGCCCGAAAATTGATTTACGACCAGGCGCCGTCCTCCGTCCTGCGCTCGCGCGCTCGCGAAATGGGCATGCGCACCCTGCGCGAAGACGGCATCCGCAAAGTCCTGGCGGGAATTACCACGGCGGAAGAAGTCATTCGCGCCACCGTCGGCGACGAAGCCTAACCGATATCAAATGAACCACGAAAAACCCAAAACGACGCGCCTCTCAGATTGTCATTTAGGTATATAGCTTTCAGTTTTTAAAATTATGTCCTACGCCATGTCAGATTTGTTGCAATTGAGCGTCTCCGAAGGCGCGTCCGATTTGCACATCCGTGTCGGCACCCCGCCGGTGATTCGCGTCCACGGTATTTTGCACCGTGTGGAAGGCCCCTCGCTCAAGCCCGAAGACACCGAGGAATTGATGCGCAGCATTACTTCCGAAGAGCACATCCAAAGCGTTCGCGAACGCGGCGGCGCGGACTTCGGTTTCGCGTTCGGTGATGCCGCCCGTTTCCGTGTCAGCGTATTTAAAGAAAAAGGTAATTTCGCCCTCGTCCTTCGCCAGATTCCCAGCAAGCTGCTCACCATGGAGCAAATCGGCATTCCGCCCAACGTCAAGGAATTGCTTTATAAGCCGCGCGGTCTCGTCCTGGTCACCGGCCCCACTGGTTCGGGCAAGACCACGACTCTCGCCTCCATGCTCAACATCGTTAATGAAGAGCGCGATGAGGCGCACATCATTACGATCGAGGACCCCATCGAGTATTATCACAAACACAAAAAAGCGCTCGTGACCCAGCGCGAAATCGGCGTGGACGTCCCGAACTTCGCCGAAGGCTTGCGCCGCGCGCTGCGCCAGGATCCGGACATCATTCTCGTCGGTGAAATGCGCGACCTTGAAACCATTGAAGCGGCTATCACCGCTGCGGAAACGGGTCACTTGGTCTTCGGCACGCTGCACACTACCGGTGCCGCCAAGACCATCGATCGTATCACCAACGCCTTCCCGACCAACCAGCAGGAAATGGTGCGCATCCAGCTTTCCACGGTTATGCAGGCGGTTATTTCCCAGTTGCTTATTCCGCGCGTGGATAAACCGGGTCGTGTCGCCGTGTTTGAGATCATGGTCAATACGCCTTCCATCGCCGCGCTCATCCGCGATAACAAAACTTTCCGTATCCAATCGGACATCCAAACCGGCGCGAAATGGGGCATGGTCACCCTCGACTCATTTTTGATCGAGAAATACCAGTTGGGCATGATTTCACGCGAAGAAGTCATTACCAAGTCCCAGGACCCGACGACCATCCAGGCCAAATTGCAGGAACTGGAACTGGCCCAGGCCGTCGCGGCCGGCGGGAAAAAAGGAAAATAATTTACCATGGCCGAAGAAATTTCAGATCCATTGCTTTCCCTCGTCAAAGAAAACGGGCTGGTGGACGACTTGCAGTACGAAGAAGTGGTTGCCGAGTTCAAGCGCGGCGGCACGCCGGTCATCCAGCTCCTCCAGGATTTTGGCATCATGAGCCTGGACGATATCCTGCAGGTCATGGCCCATCATATTGGCGCCAGTGTTGTTTCCTTGCGTGACCGCGAAATTTCTCCCGATTTGCTCAAGACGATTCCCGCCAACGTCGCCCGCATGTACCAATGCATCCCGGTGGCGGCAGACAATGGTACGCTCCAGGTGGCCATCGCCGATCCTCTCGACCCCGCGCGCGCGGATGAAATTCAATTCGCTGTTAAACGCGACGTGCAGGTCGTTGTGGCCGACCCTTCTGAAATCAACAAGGCGATCGAGCGACTTTACGGCGCGGATACCGAAGGCTTCGCGGACATCCTGAAAGAGCTTGGCCAGGACGAAGAAATCGCCCGGGAAGCCGCCGAGGCTGCGACCGACGACCAGGCCGCGGAAGAAGCAGCTAACGCCGCGCCCATCGTCAAGTTCGTCAATTTGGTACTGTTCCAGGCCATTCAGGACCGCGCGAGCGATATCCATTTCGAGCCTTTTGAAACTGAATTTCGTATCCGGTACCGTGTGGACGGTGCGTTGTATGAAATGGCGCCACCACCCAAGCATTTGGCCCTGCCCGTCATTTCCCGTATCAAGGTCATGTCCGGCCTGAATATTTCCGAACGGCGCCTGCCGCAGGACGGTCGTATCAATTTTTCCATCGCCGGCAAGCAGATTGACTTGCGTGTCTCCACCCTGCCGACCCAATTCGGTGAGTCGGTGGTGCTTCGTATTTTGGACCGCTCAGCCGTCAACCTGGATATCGCGACGCTCGGCTTTCCCAAATACGTCAACGATTACGTCGCTGAGGCGATTCAACGGCCCAACGGCATTTTCATCGTCACCGGCCCGACTGGCTCCGGCAAGACCACGACGCTTTACTCCTGTCTGCGCGCCGTTAACACCATTGATTCGAAACTCCTCACCGCCGAGGACCCGGTCGAATATGACATTGAAGGCATCATGCAGGTGGCCGTCAGCGAATCCGCGGGCCTGACCTTCGCCAAGGCGCTGCGCTCCTTCTTGCGCCAGGACCCGGACACCATCATGGTCGGTGAGATCCGCGACCTTGAAACCGCCCAAATTGCCGTGCAGGCCTCGCTCACCGGTCACTTGGTCATGAGCACCCTGCACACGAATGACGCCCCCGGCGCCGTGACCCGTCTCATTGACATGGGCCTCGAGCCGTTCCTGATTTCCTCCAGCTTGACCTCGGTCCTGGCGCAACGCCTGGTCCGTACCATTTGCAAAAACTGCCGGACCACCTTCGAGCCTACTGAGGAACAATTGGCCATGCTCAACCTTTCGCCCCATGATTTGGGCGATAAGGTTTTCCATTACGGCCGCGGCTGCTCCGTCTGCAATGACACCGGTTATAAGGGCCGAAAAGGTATTTTTGAATTGCTCGTCATCAGTGAGCCGGTTCGCGCGTTAATTAACGAACGCGCGCCCACGGTCGTGCTCCGCCAGAAAGCCGTCGAACTCGGCATGGTCACCTTGCGCGAAGACGGCTTGCGTGGCATCTTCGAGGGAGATACCACCATCGAAGAAGTCGTGAAATACACGTGAGCAATGGTCACAACGATTGTCTTAGAGATAGAACACGAATTCGCTGGAACACGAATGATTGATATTGGGTGCCGAAAGAGTGATACTGGAAAGCGATATTCCGGCCTCAATTAAAACCACATAACGTTATGCCAAAATACAGTTACGTTGCCCTCGACAGCCGCGGACAGGAGTCCAAAGGCGTCATTGAGGTAGCCAGCCAGAACGAGGCCATCGGCCGCGTCAAAGAAATGGGGCTCTTCCCCACCAAAATTTTCGAGGCGGAAAAGGTCAAGGAAAAGGGAGCCAAAAAAGCCAAGGCTGCGCCCGGCAAAAAGGGTGGCAAGAAGAGCGCAATGGATATCCAGATCAAGATCCCCTTCCTCAGCGGCCGCGTCAAACCCAAGGTCCTGACCACCTTCACCCGCCAGCTCGCCACGCTGGTGGACGCCGGTCTGCCCCTGTTGCGCGGTTTGCGCGTGCTGGAAAAACAGGAGCGCAATAAAGTCCTCAAGGACATTCTCGGGGAACTCGGGCTGGCCATCGAAGGCGGCAGCACCTTTTCCGAAGCCCTCGCCCAGCACCCGAAAGTTTTCAACCGTCTGTTTGTGAACATGGTGAAGGCCGGTGAACTCGGTGGTGTGCTTGAAGTCGTCTTGAAGCGCCTCGCGGAATTTTCCGAAAAGGCCCAAAAGATCAAAGGCAAGGTCAAGGCTGCTATGTTTTATCCTATTGCCGTTTTGGTCGTGGCAGTGGGCATCATGGTACTGCTCATGGTATTCGTCATTCCCCGGTTCCGTGACGTGTTCGCGGGCATGGACATGAAATTGCCCTGGTTCACGACGTTCGTGCTGGGCATCAGCGAAACGGTGAAAGACCACATCCTGCCGACCATGGCCATCACGGCCGGCGCCGTCGTTGTCTTTTTAGTCATTATTAACAAAACCAAATTGGGGCGCCTCATTTGGGACAAATTCAAACTCAAAGCGCCTATCTTCGGCCCGGTTGTTACCAAAGTGTCTATCGGTCGTTTCACCCGCACACTCGGCACGCTCGTCAGCAGCGGTGTTCCGATTTTGCAGGCGCTGACCATCGTCAAGGAAACCGCCGGCAACGTCGTGATCGCCAACGCCATTAATAGCGTCCATGAAAGCGTCAAGGAAGGTGAGACCATCACCGCGCCACTCGAAGGCTCGGGTGTCTTCCCTCCCATGGTCGTCAGCATGGTGGACGTGGGCGAACAAACCGGCGCTCTTCCTGAAATGCTTTTGCGTATCGCAGATAATTACGACGAAGAAGTGGACAACTCCGTGGCGGCCATGACCTCGCTGCTGGAACCTGTCATGATCGTCTTTCTGGCAGTCATCGTCGGTAGCATCGTTATCGCCATGTTCCTGCCCCTGATTGCCATGATCGGCAACATGAGCGGTGATAGCGGTGGTGGTGGTGGCGGTGGCGGAGAATAATTATTCTGTATTCAGTGACCAGTCGCACCGGCGAAAATTTTGTTCGGTGCGACTTTTATTTAGTGGCACGGCTCCAGCCCCGCCCGTACAATTTGGGCAACACATTAGACCAAATGCGCTATATATACAGTGGGCCATTTTCGATGGTTTGCCAAAACGGCAAAAAAGCCGAAAAAAGCCGCTTTTTCGTGGTCTTCCTTGTCAAACAGCCGTTAAATAAATACCATATTGACAATGAATTCAGGTTGTGCGTAAATACATTGTAATAACATTGCATTGGCGTTTGATTTACAATCGGGCCGTCTATGGAGTTTGATTGGAACAACGCGCCATTTGAAATGGATGGTTCTTTGACTCAGCGCGAAATCGAGGAGTCTTTTGAAGACCCCTTTGCCATTCGCCTTTTGCCGGACTCGTCGCGCTTTAGCGTGCAGGCCAGGTTTTTTAACCTGGGCGTTTCTGCCGCGGGCCTCGGCATCTTTAGCGTGTATCGCACGAATGGCCGCCTGATCCGCGTTCTCCAGGCGCGTGCCTTCGAACCGGAAGAACAATTTTTTTATCAGCGGAAAATAAACCAAACGTTGCAATCGTGAGATACCGAATGGACGACCGGCCAATCATCGTCGGCGCCGCATCCGGCGCCCGCTTGAACATGCGAACCTTTGCCAAATGGGAAGACGTCCCGCTCTTCGACAACGAGGAGAGCGAGGCCGAGTTTTGGTCGCAGAACCGTCCCGACCTGCGCCTCATGGAGGCAGCCGTGGCCGGCGGCAGCGATGCCGAGTCCATCACCATCACATTGCGCATGGACCCGCGGATGCTCGCGCGCATCAAACGCCTGGCCCGCTCGCGTTACCTGAACTATCAAAGCATGATTAAACAATGGTTGAGCGAAAGGATGGAAAACGAGTTGCGGGAAAAATAAAATAAACGCCCATGAAAACTAAATTTTCAATCTGTGCGCCGCACCCCAGGCTGTCTGGCGCCATGTCCAACGGAGCGCGCGGGAGCGCGCATAAGGCCCCAACGCAAGTTGGTTTTACCCTGGTCGAACTGCTCATCGTCATCGCCACCATCGGCATCCTCGCCGCGCTCGTCATGCCCGTGTTTTCCAGGGTTCAAATCCATGCCGTTATCCAGCGCGCGCAGTCCGAGCGCGACCAAATTGAAACCGCCCTGGAACGTTACCATTCCAAATATGGTTTTTATCCGCCCAGCAACGCTGGTGTTTCGGCTCAATTCCCTCTCGGGGCCCTTACCAACCAGCTCTATTATGAATTGGTGGGAACCACCAATATCGGCACTGCGGCCAATGCCAACTATCTCACCCTGGACTATCGCATTACCAACACGCCCGTCCTGGCCCAGCAGGTATTCGGCGTCAGTGGTTTTATGAATTGCAGCCGGTCCGGCGCCGGCGGGGAAGACGCTGTCGCGGCGCAATCATTTCTGACCGGGCTGAAATCCAGCCAGCTTGCCAACGTTCCGGTAAGTGGCGGTACCGTCAGCGTCCTGTGCACCGCCGCCCACAGTGACTCCAGCTATCAGCCCATTCCCGGCCCCTCTCCGAACAGCCCGGTAACCACCATTGACGGCCGCCCTGCCAATCCCTGGCGCTATCTTTATCCCGGCGTTAACAATCCCAACTCCTACGACTTGTGGATCCAGGTCTTCATTGGCGGCAAAACCAATCTCATTTGCAACTGGAAGACCGACCCCCAAATCAACTCTCCGTTGCCTTGAACCAACCATGAAAACGACCATTCAACCTAAATCATCCGGCGCGGTGGCCTTTACGCTCATTGAGTTGCTCACCGTCATTGCCATTATCGCCATCCTGGCGGCGATTCTCCTGCCGGTCTTGAGCACGGCCACCACGCACGCTAAAAAAACCAAGGCGGCCACTGAAATCGCCCAGATCCGCAGCGGTATCGAGCAATATGAATCCCAATATACCCGCATGCCCGTTTCCGCCGCCGTTCAGTCATCGGGCCTGCCCAACATTACCTACGGGGGCATCTACAAGAACAAGGCCGGGACGACTTGGCCGACCGGCAATTTTTTTCAGGCAGGGAATACCAACGGAAGTTACATCTCCAGCAATTCCGATGTCATCGCTATTTTGATGGACTTCACGAACTATCCCAACGGTGGCCCCACCGTTAATGCCAATCACCAAAAAAATCCGCAAGGGACAAAATTCCTGAATGCCACCATTGCCCCCAGCACCAACTCTCCCGGCATCGGCCCTGATCTGAACTTCCGCGATCCCTGGGGTAACCTCTACCTCATCACCATGGATTTGAACGAAGACGATAAAACCGAAGATCCCTTTTACAAATTGCCCGCGGTTTCCTCCTCCACTGGTACCAGCGGCTCACCCGGCCTGGTGAGTCTCATGGCCCAACCCACGTCGCCCGGCGGAGACGGCAACTACTTTTCCCCTGGCAACGTCATGGTCTGGTCCATGGGGCCGGATGGACCCATCAATAGCAGTCCCTCTTCTTTTGACGCGACCTTGCCTGCCAACAACGGCGCGAACAAACAACACATCCTGAGCTGGACACAATAAATGAGCGACCAGCGCCATATTTCAAGCCGCCTAGGGCGGGTTTCCCAACCTGCCATGGCATTCGATCATACGCCATCCGGCGGCGTATCTCACGGAGCGCGCGGGAGCGCGCCTAAGGCAGCGGCGCTAGCCGCCTTCACTCTCCTGGAAATGCTCACCGTCATTTCCATCATTGGCATCATCGCCGCCTTGACCGTGCCCGTGCTGAAAAATTTCGGCAAATCCGACGTCTCCATCAGCGCCTCACGCCAGTTGCTCGATGACATCGGCCGCGCCCGCCAGCTCGCCATGTCCCAGCGCACCACCGTGTACATGGTCTTCGTCCCTACTAATTTTTGGGTTCCCTCGCCCAACGTTATGTTCACGGAGCCCCCGATGACCCCGGCGCAAACCAACGTCGCGACGAGCCTTCTGGGCATGCAACTCACCGGCTACACTTTCATGGCGTACGGCGCTATCGGCGACCAGCCCGGCCAGCATCAATGGCATTACCTCGCTCCCTGGCAGACCCTTCCCGACGGCAGTTTTATTCCCCTGTGGAAATTTTATAATCCCGGTGGTACCGCGACCGTCCCTTATTTTCAATTTTCCGACCCCGTCAACTCCAGCGCTTATTTCCAGATCAACGCGTTCACCACCAACTTCACGTTTCCCTTTCCCACGCAGGACGCCAGCAACAATTTGGTCACGCTGCCCTACATCGCCTTTAACTATCTCGGCCAGTTGTCCACCTCCTCCGGCCAGTTGTTTGCGCCCAATCCGCCCGCCGGTATTGGCGATCAGGATTACACCGGCGCCGGCATAGACATCCCGCTCGCGCAGGGCAGCCTCGTCACCGCCAAAGACCCGACCACCCGTTCCCTGCAAATCGGTCCGCCGCAAGTCATCGATAATCCGCCCGGTAACGCCACCAATATTTCCTATAACGTCGTTCACATCGACCCTCTTACCGGCCGCGCCACGCTGCTCTACCACAAGTTGCAATGAAGATTCATACCCATCCCATTCCTTATGTGGTTAGCCGTGAGAACCGGAGTTGCGAAGCTTTAACTTCTTCTCAACGCTTGGAGAACTGCTTGACGCAACACGCAACACGCGAAACGCAACCTATCCGTGTCCATTCGTGTCCATCCGTGGTTAACTTCCGTTTTAATCCATCCGTTCGGGCATTTACGATGATGGAGATCGCCATCAGCCTTGCCATCATTGGCATTGCCCTCGTTGCCATTATTGGCGTCCTGCCCATCGGCATGAACGTCCAGCAGGACAACCGCCAGGAAACCATCATTAACCAGGACGCCGGCGTCCTCATGGAAGACATCCGCAACGGCTCCCTCGGCATGAACGAACTCACCAACTACGTCTTCGCCATCACCAATTACTGGTCCAAATTCGTCGGGGCGAAATCAGGCAGCTCCGGCGTAAACTGGTACACCTATTCCGGTTCATTTGTTGCTCCCACGTACGCGATTACCCGCCCGGCCAACGCCGACCCCTTGACCAACGGCGCGAACATCATCGGCGTTTTGAGCACGCCGGAATTTACTGACCTTGATGGAAATCCCACCAACAACCTTTTTAACGGCGGCATTAGCAATCACATCGTTGCCTCCGTTTATTCTATCAGCGGCCTCGCCGCCGAGAAACCGCCGCAGGACAATACCCTCATGCAGCAGGACTCCATGGCCTACCATGTTTTCGTCGTCAACGCCCCGATCCCCTTTGACACCAACAACGTCATCTACAACCAAAACAACAGCTCCGTGCGCGCCTACGCCGACCAGATGAACAATGCCCTGCGCGAACTGCGCCTGACCTTTCTCTATCCGCTCCTGCCCAACGGCCATGTCGGGTCCGGCGCGCCCAAAACCTTTCGCACCCTCGTTGCCGGGCAGTTGGTCTTCCAGCCCAACCTCGCCAACAGCGGTGTCACTTACAACCCGAACCTGTACGTTTACCAATCGCAATCGTTTGTTAATTCGTATCTCACGAACGCTCCATGAAGAAAAAGCTGTCCCAATTCGTGCGCCGGTTGCCGATTGATTTCGGGGACGAACCCGTCTGCCTCATCCCTGTCTCTAAACGGACCCGTTCCGCCCGTCGTGGACGCCGCGCCTCGGGTTTGCTTGACGCAACACGCAACACGGACAATTCCGATTCCGCAACTCGCACTCGGCCATCTGTGCGTGGATCCACATCCCGCAATCGCGCTTTCACCTTGATCGAAATCCTCGTCGTCCTGGCTCTGCTTTCCCTCATCGTGTTCGCCCTCATGGCTGTGTTCGGCGCCACCCAGCGCGCCTTTCGCGCCAGCCTGACCCAGAGCGATACCCTCGAGGGCGGCCGCTCCGCCATGGATTTAATCGCCGGCGACCTCGAAGCCATGATCCCCTCCGGCGGCCCGAATTATACCGGTCTAAACGGGAACGAGTTTGTCACCACGAATTCCCCCATTAATTTTTGCTCTAATGTAAGATTTTTCCAGCCGCCCAGCTTCCCGCCATTTCCGCCCTCGCCCCTGTATCAATCCCTGGTCGGGAGCCCCTCCGGCGCGCTGCGCACAAACATTCTTGAAGACATTTTCATCCTCAGCAAAGGCAACGTCAACGGCGTCTCCAGTTGGATTGGTACCGGTTATTCTGTGAATACCAACCTCGCTGACGGCACCCTTTATCCGCTCTACCGTTTCTACATGACCACCAATGCCGCCTCCGGCGCCATGGGCCAGTTTGCGCTCTATACCAATTTCATCATGTTTGCCTATTCCAACTCTGCCACCTGGAGCCATTTGATGGATGGCGTGATCAACCTGACCACGCGCCCCTATGACACCAACGGCATTTGGATGACCAACGGCTACTACGCCTACACACGCGGCTTCCCCTCCATTCCCGTCCAGAACGCGACCTTCATCGGGAGTGGCCTGGGCGAGACCAGTTGTTTCTTCGTCAGCAACGCCGTCCCTGTCTCCGTCGGCATTGTCCTGGCCACCCTGGAAGACCGCGTCCTGCAGCACGCCGAAGGCCTCAACGGCCTTAACCAAAGCAATTATCTCGCGAACTCCGCCGGCCAGGTCCACGTCTTTTCCCGCCGCGTCTGGATTCGCAACTTCGACCCCGCAGCCTATCAATGAAGATTCCATTTAGCATTTACCATTCATGCCCTAAGACAGGCGTTTCGCCTGTCTCTGATCAAGGTGGGGCGAGCGTACCCGCGAGCCGTCTGCGCTTGAGGGAGAATCGTTCGCGTGATGATTTTGGTTCCACGGATGAGGGCGAGCTAAACTCTCAACTCTCAACTCTCAACTCTCAACGCCGCTCCCAAAGCGGCGTCGCCCTCGTCGTCACCCTCATCCTCCTGAGCGTCACCCTCGTCATGGCCATCGCCTTCCTGGCCGTCAGCCGGCGCGAACGCAACTCCGTCTCCACCGAGTCCGATACCACCGCCGCCAAGCTCGCGTCCGATTCCGCGCTTGCCCAGGCCGAAGCCCGCATCGTCTCCCAGATTTTAATCACCACCAACCCCTACATCCAAAGCCTCCTCGTCTCGACCAATTACATCAATACCATCGGCTTTACCAACGGCTCCGCCAACTACTTAAACGTTAATTACATTTCTTATAATAACGGCCCCGGCCCGTTGTCCGTGGCGGATTTCGACCAAAACATCGCCAACCTTTATTACAATCCCCGCGCCCCCGTCTCTTACTCAAACGATTTCCGCTTCTATCTCGATTTGAACCGCAACGGAGAGTTTGACACTAACGGCGTCGTCACCAACCTTGATAACCAGTTTCCTCCCCGAGGTCTTGGTACCACTTCTTTGCAGATCGGCGATCCCGAATGGATTGGTGTCCTCGAACATCCCGATCAGCCCCACGGCCCGAACAATCAATTTATCGCACGTTATTGTTATATCGCCGTTCCTGCAAACACACTCGACATTAACGAAATCCACAACCAGGCCCTCAATGGCTTTAATGGCAACAATAATGTGTTGGCGCCGCCGACGGGCGATGCCTACAGTCGCAACCAGGGAGTGGGTTCATGGGAAATCAATCTCGCCGCCT
>Ga0335083_10001282_pt1 | contig 34864 bp, 27 predicted proteins | sample Lox_Sample_42_FD_206716 | JGI IMG/M metagenome (GOLD analysis project Ga0335083, IMG submission 206716) | Soil microbial communities from Loxahatchee National Wildlife Refuge, Florida, United States - Lox_Sample_4.2 | ecosystem: Environmental > Terrestrial > Soil > Wetlands | place: USA...
TATGCATATGAATAACTCCATTCCGTCAACTATCGCCGATGCCGCTGAGCGGCAGCTGCTAGTGCTTTTGAGCGTCCAGGCCGGAATCGTCGACCGCGGCCAGGCTTTGGATGCCGGATTCTCGTGGGACCAGATCTCGTACCGGCTCCGCTCTGGGATCTGGCAGCGGGTGCACCCGGGCGTCTATGCGACCTTCACTGGCCTGCTATCGCGTGAGGCACGGTTGTGGGCCGCAGTCCGGTGCGCCGGAAACGGGGCGATGGTCAGCCATGAAACGGCGGCCGAGGTGCATGGAATGATCGACAAACCGGCTTCTGTCATCCACGTCACGGTGCCGCTCAGCCGCCGGCCTGCGCGAGACAGGCCGCTTCGCGGAATCGTCATCCACCGTTCTGACCAGAGCAGACAGCAGTTTCTTGGCCCACTCAACCTCCCCCGCACCAGCGTCGAGGAAACCGTTTTCGACCTGGTCGCGACGGCGCCTACCTTCGACCATGCCAACACCTGGATCTCCCGCGCGGTCTCGAGGAAGCTAGTGAGCGTGGCCGCCCTCCGCGCAGCACTTGCCGGCCGACGGCGAATTCGCTGGCGAGGTTGGCTAATCGACGCGCTGGATGACGCCGACAATGGCGTCTACTCATCCCTGGAGAGACGCTGCGTCCGCGACGTTGAGCGCGCACACGGCCTGCCAAGGTCAGAGCACCAGGCACGTCGCCTGCTGGACGGCAAGACCCAGTTCAGGGATAACTGGTATCCCCGCTACCGCGTCGTCGTCGAGATTGGACCCGACTATCACCAGAATGAACGCGTCCAGGTGGACAAGGACCGCGACAACAGGAATCTGGCCGTCGACGACGTGAAGACACACCGGTTCGGTCCGGTGGGTGTGACAGAGCGCGTGTGCCAGAGCGCTGCGCTGCTCGCCGCCACACTCCAGCGCAACGGCTGGGATGGCGTTCCGCACGCATGCCGTCGGCCCGACTGCACTATCGGATCGCGCGCCCCGCGGTCAAACCGGAAGGTATCTGGATAGGTGTCTCTCCTCTCTAACCGTCACCGCGAACGGCCCGCCCGCGGGAACCTGCAGTTTCCCGGCGAGCCCGGCCGGTTACCCGAGCCGGCTGCCCGCCCCAGCCCGGCCTTTCCGGTTTTCTGGCTTGGGGACCTGGCGCCCGACGGGTCCGGAGCCCGTTAGGGCGGTCCTTTTCTGCCGGCCGGCGTGGCGGTCGACTCCGTGACGCATTGCTGCCGACTGGCTAATCCGGTCTGCGGGATCCGGGATTTGCGTGCGGCGGCGCGGGTGAGCGCGCCGGGCCGGCCGGCTATCCCACGCAAATAGATACAAATAGACACACCGCAAACCGGCGGCGGAAGTCCTGCCAGTTCCACGGACAACGGGACCTGTTCGGCCATCCCCCGGGCGACTTGCCGGGAGCAGCGAACGCAGTCCCCGGCTGGCCGGCATAACAGGATCGCCCTAACGGGCTCCGGACCCGTCAGGCGCCAGGTTCCCAAGTCGAAAACCGGAAGGTCGGCTGGGGCAGGCGGCCCGCCCGGGCAACCGGCCGGGCTCGCCGGGAAACTGCGGGTCCCCGCGGGCGGACCGTTCGCGGTGACGGTTAGAGAAGAGTCGACCTATCCAGTTACGCCGGAAGATGGTGGATCGTTGGGAGGGCCAGAGAGACCGCCCGAGGATCCGCCGTCTTCGGATGGGAGGGTGTAACCCGGGAGTCAGGTGGGCGGGGCAGAATGTTCGGGTGCATAGCGAGCCCGCCGGTGGCGGCGAACCGGAGATACGGACGCTGGCGAGCAGCGTCATTTACAGAGACAACTGGATGCGGCTGCGCAAAGACGAGATTGAGCGGGCGGACGGGTCTCAGGGGACCTACGCGGTCGTGGAGCGGGACAACTTCGCGATGATCATCCCGGCCGAGAACGGGGGGTTCTTCCTGGTCGAGGAGTACCGCTACCCTCTCGGGCGTCGCTGCTGGTCGTTCCCGCAGGGCAGTTTCCCCGATGGCGAAGCCGGCACGCCTGAGGAGCTTGCACGGGCGGAACTCGCCCAGGAGACAGGGCTGCGCGCGGCGAACCTGGTCCGGCTCGGGACGCTATCGGCGAACCACGGGTCGTCCAACCAGTACGGCGAGCACTGGCTGGCGACCGGGCTGACCCAGGGGCCGACCGACCTCGAACCGGAAGAACTCGGCCTGCGGCACGAGTGGGTGCCGAGGGCCGGCTTCGAGGCCATGATCCGCGACGAACGGATCGTGGACGACTCCTCGCTCGCCGGGTACGCGCTCCTGCTGCTCGCCGAGCGGCGCGGCGAGATCAGCCTGCCTTAGCCGGCAGCAGCGGAGCGAAGAGATCGCCCTGCTCCGCCACCCTGGCGAGGACATCCGGCGCGGTGAAGAAGAGGTCGGCCACCTTCCGGCAGGCGGCTACCTCGTCCCAGGTGACCGGCGTGGACACCGTCGGGTGCTCCCTGGCGCGCAGCGAGTACGGCGCGATCGTCGTCTTGGAACCGTTGTTCTGCGACCAGTCGATCAGCACCTTTCCTGTGCGCAGCGACTTCGTCATCCGCGAGACGATGAGCTTGGGCATGTCGCCTTCGAGCCGCTCCGCGTACTCCTTCGCCTTCGCGCTCGCCTGCTCAGCGTTCATGCCGCTGATCGGCGCGTAGAGCTGCAGGCCCTTGCCGCCTGAGGTCTTCGGCAGCGCCCGCAGCCCGTCCTCCTCGAGTACCGGGCGCAGTGCCTCCGCGACCCGGCAGCATTCCACGATCGTGGCGGGCGCACCAGGGTCGAGGTCGAAGACGAGGAGGTCCGGCTCGAGGCCGTGTTCCGGTGCGGGCATGTGCGCGCCCTCGGCGTGGCCGGGGAAGCGCCACATCGGCACGTGCAGTTCGATGGCGGCCAGGTTGGCTGCCCAGATGAGCGACGACAGGTCGTCGAGCACCACGTACTCGATCGGCTCGCCGGGAGCACGCGACCTGGAACTCGACGAGACGATCTCTTCCGTGCGCAGCCAGCCGGGCCGTCCCGCGGGCGCGTGCTTGGCGAAGAAGGACTGGCCGTCGACGCCGTCGGGGTACCGCTTGAGCGTCATCGGCCGGCCCGCCACGTGCGGCAGCAGCACCGCGGAGATCCGCTGGTAATAGTCGAGCACCTCGGCCTTGGTGAACCCGTCCGCCGGGTACAGCACCTTGGGCAGGTTGCTCAGGGCCAGGTCGCGGCCGTCCACCTGAACGGAGATCTTGTCGCCTGCTGGCATCTGTGCCTCTCGGATGCTTGGCTATGTTTCCCTGACCACGTCGGCGGGATCCTTGTCGTCACGCAGTCCCCGGTACGACGGCGCACGCATGCGGCCGGCCCGGGTCCAGCTGTCGAATGCCACCTCGGCCACCAGCCGGGGCTCTACCCAGACGGCGCCCCTAGCATGCTCCGCGGGCACCGGCCCGCCGAAGGGGCTGTCCGCACGGCGCAGCGGCGCGAGGCGCTGGCCGAGCATGCGGAGCGTGGCATCGGAGAATCCGGTGCCGACGTGCCCGCAGTAAACGAGGTCGCCGCCGTCGTGCAGCCCGATGAGCAGCGAGCCGATCTGGCCCGTCCTGTTGCCCTTGCCCGGCTTCCAGCCGGCCACCACGACCTCCTGCATGAGCAGGTTCTTGATCTTGAGCCAGTTCCGTGACCGCGCGCCCGGCTCGTAGGGGGAGTCGAGTCGCTTGGCCACCACGCCCTCGAGCCCGTTGGCGACCGAGGCGGCACGGACGGCCTCCAGATCCTCGCCGGGGAATGCGGGGGGTGAGAGCCAGCCGCCACCGTTCGGGATGATGCTCTCGAGTATCTCCCTGCGCTCGGCGTACGGGAGGCCGGTCAGCGGGCGACCGTCGAGCTGCAGCACGTCGAACGTCAGGTAGGTGACCGGCGTCTGCTCTGCCAGGCGCAGCGCCTGGGTCGGCGAGGTGACGTGCATCCGGGGCTGCAGCGCCTCGAAGTCGGCACGGCCGCCGGTCAGCACGACGATCTCGCCGTCGAGCACTGCCTGCTTGTGCTTGATCGCGTGGCCGAGCGCGGAGACCTCGGGGTAGGTGGCGGTGATGTCCTTGCCTGTCCGGGACAGGAGCCTGAGCCTGCCCGCCTCGATGAACGCCAGGGCGCGGACCCCGTCCCATTTCATCTCCACCGCCCAGGCCGCGAGCTCGCGGACTGGCGGGCTGCCTGGTGAGGCGAGCATCGGGGTCAGCTCGGCGGGCAGCGGCAGCCGTTCCCGGTGGATCATCCAGTTCTTGCCGCCGGTGGCGAACAGCACGTAGCCGCCGGTCACCCGCTCGCCGTGCAGGGTTACCTTGACCTCGCGGTCACTCCATTTCAGCGTCTCGTAGGTGCCGCGGTCCCAGATAGTCATCGCGCCCGCCCCGTACTCGCCTGCGGGGATCTGGCCCTGGAAGGTGGCGTACTCCATCGGGTGATCCTCGGTGTGCACCGCGAGATGATTCACCGCGGGGTCGCCGGGGACGCCCTTGGGCAGCGCCCAGGAGACGAGGACGCCGTCCCGTTCCAGGCGCAAGTCCCAGTGCAGCCGCCGCGCGTGGTGCTCTTGGATGACGAAGACGCCGGACGCGGCAGAGCCCGCCGCCGCGGGAGGTTGCTCCGCGGGGACGGGCTCTGGGGTGCGTGACGCGTCGCGCTTGCCTCGGTATTCCGCCAGCCGGTCCCGGTCCACGATGGGTGGGTACCCGCACTGGGTCTGGTCTACCAGCGGCGGCGGGTCGCGTACGAGTGATTCCTGATGGATTCCATGCCTTCGGGCCGTTCGAAGATGGACTGCACCGCGACCCGGCCAGGACCGGTGAGCCGGACCATGATGTTGCGGTAGTCCCAGTTGTTCCGCCAGAAGGCGAACCCCATGTTTCTCGGGTACTCCAGGTGCAGGTGAACCCGGACTGACGTGTCCCGGTAGACAAGGGAACTCGGCTGGATGGTCAGCGTCTCCCCCTGCCTGAGGTCACGGATGAAGACGTTGCCCTGCGCGTGCAGCAGCAGCAGGCCCGGCCGGTCGGCGGCAGTGAAGATATCGCCGTACTGGCCCATGGGGTAGTGCCATTCCTGCTCGTCAGAGTCGCCTGTGATGTACCAGACGTCGTTGTCGCCCCAGTCGTAGCGGATGTTGCCCGTCGCGGTAAGGAACCGGTGCTCTTTCACCCACATCTGCTGGCCGTGCTGCATCGGCAGCGCGATGACCTCGCCCGCGTGGTTGTCCGACAGCGCGATGTGCCCCGGGCCGTGCGCCTCGAGCATGATCAGCGGCAGTCCGGCCATCATCCGCTTCCAGCCGCCGCGCAGCGACATGTTCTGCAGCCGGGTAGCCGGGTCCGCCCAGAGCAGCACGTGATGCGAGAAGTAGATCATCTCGTTCTGCGCGAGGTTGAACTCGGCGGCCGGGACCGTGGTGCCCGCGATCTGGCAGTGCGACTGTCCGAACTGGAGCTTCGCCATGTCCCTGATCGGCGGCTGCTTCACCCAGCCCGAGTCGCTGACGGCCTCCCTGATGTCGACCGGGGCACCGCACAGCGGGCAGGTCAGCTGGCTGGGGTCGCTCGGCTGCCTGCAGTACATGCACACATAGGTGTTCATGACCGGCTACTCGCCAGAGCCGTGGTGGTGGTACATCGACTGGATGCCCACCCGGCCGGGGCCGACCATCTCAGCCAGGTAGAGGCTGTGCCGTCCGAACATCCCGGTCTTCAGCGGCATCTGGACCGTGTTCATGGTGACCGAGGAGTCCTTGTAGAGGAAACCGCCCGGCTCGACCATGATCTTCTCGCCGGGGCGGAGCGTCCGCTCAAGGACGTTGCCGAAGCCGTGCAGCATCAGCAGGCCGGGGTACTGAGCCGTGACGAACCGGTCCATGAACATGCCGTTGCCGCCGTGCAGCATGTTGGCCAGGCCCTTGATCCGGATGAAGGAGTACTGGATGGAGTGCGAGGCAAGCACGAACGCGTGCTCGCGCACGTCGATTTCCATGCCCGGGTGCAGCGGCAGGACCACGAGCTCGCCCGGCGCGTCCCTGGAGAACGCGATCCGGCCTGGGCCGTTGGCCACCGTGACGATGTGCGGCATGCCCCCGAGGGTGCGCCGGGGGCCATTCGTTTGCATGGAGGAGAGCGGGACCGACTCGTCCTTCCACAGCAGGATGTGGTGCTCGAAGTACACGCCGTCCTGGGGGGCAAGGGCGATTTCGGCGACCGGAACCAGTTCGCCTTCCACCTGGCACGTGCTGGCAGAGAAACGGAACTCGGTCATGTCGCGCAACCGGGGCGCCTCGCGCCAGCCGGAGTCGCTTACTTTGTCACGAACGTCAAGCGGCGCACCGCATGTCATACATGTGGTGGTTCCTGGCTGATTCTGTGCCTGACACCACCCGCACTGGATTGCTTCCACGGCACGAAAACATAGCAGTTCGTCGCCGGTAAGGCTTTACTTTGTCCTTAGCTGTATCGTTTCGTCTATGGCACTGTTCTCGCGGGAATTCATCGCGGTACCTGATGACAAGAAGGGCCAGATCGTCTTCAAGTGGCCCGATGTCACTATCCGTCGCTTCACGCATGCGATCGTCAACGCGGACGAAGTGGCGATGTTCGTCAATACCGGCCAGGTCGTGCAGACCATGGGGCCGGGTCGGCACCCGATCGACGCCGACGAGCTGCCGGGCCTGGGCGCGATCGTCGACTTCGCAACCGGAGGCAACGCCTACCGCGCCGAGCTGTACTTCGTCGGTACCCGCGAGTACACCGGCTTCCGTTTCGGCGGGCGCGTCGACGACGTCCAGGATCCCCGCACCGGGCTTGTGGTGACGCTGCGCGTGTTCGGCGAGTACGCGCTGCGCGTTATCGACCCGGCGCGGCTGATCACCAACCTGACCGCCACCGTCGACGTGACCGACAACGAGCGGATCGCCGGGTGGGTCAGTGAGCAGCTACTCAAGGTGCTGCGCACCAATGTCACGACGCAGGTCATCGCCAACGGCTGGCCTATCCTCGGCCTCTCGGTGCACTCTCCCGAGATCGAGCAGGCGGCGATCACATCGTCGAACGGCCAGCTCGAGGCGTACGGCATCGCGCTGACCCGGATGGGCAACTTCGACATCAACTTGGCAGAAGAGGACGCCAAGCAGCTCAAGCAGCTTGCCAAGGACACCTCGTACTCCCAGCTGGCCGGCGGCTTCCAGCAGTACGCCGCGGGCGAGATGGCGCTCGGTGCCGGCCAGGGCATGGCCCAGGGCGGCGGGGCGACCGACGGCGCGTTCCTCGCGGCCGGCTTCGCGCTGCCCGGGATGATGGCGGGGGCCATGCAGCAGCAACAGCAGCAGCGTCCTGCCCCCCAGGCGCCGCCGGCGCCTGCTCCGGCCCCGGCGGCCGCCGGCGGTGCGGCCTGCGCGTCGTGCTCGACGCCGAACCCGGCGGGCGCCAAGTTCTGCATGAGCTGCGGGACGGCGATGGCCCCCGCGGTGAAGCACTGCACGGAATGCGGGACGGAACTGCCCGGCGGAGCGCGGTTCTGCGCCAATTGCGGCCACGCGGCCGGCTAACGCACTCGGCTCAAACGGCGCGGGCCGGCGGCCCACCCCCGGCCCCCCCCCGCCCCGCGCCGTTGCATTAGCCGCATTCGTCACGCTTTGCCATTTGATGATCAAAGTGGCGCGCCGCACCCCGCCGGAAGGGTTACCTTCTTGGGGTGGCTGGGATAACTATGTTCGACACCGCACAGAACGACCAGTTTCCTGCCGGTGCCGCCGCCTATGCGGCATATGTCGACGGCGGCCTGGGCGATCAGCCCAACTACGCCTACATCGTGAGCACGTTCCCCAGGGCGCAGCACCTGTCGATCGCGCTGTTCGCATCAAACAACGCCGATTGTCTCGACGTCGAGCCGGGGGCGGCCGTCCCGTCCGACATACCCGGCTGGTACGCGCGGCAGGTCGCCAGGGGCATCAAGCGGCCGGTGATCTACGCCAGCGCGTCCACCATGAACGACGAGATCCTCCCCGTCCTCAGCCAGGCAGGCATCGCCCGCGCGAAGACGCGGCTGTGGAGCGCGCACTACGGTCTCGGCGAGCACATCTGCGGGCCGCATAGCTGCGGTCAGCTCAGCATCGACGCGGACGGCACCCAATGGACCTCGAGCGCCATGGGCCTCAACCTCGACGAGTCGCTGCTGCTCGACACCTTCTTCGCGACCACCCCGACCACGGACCCGACCGTCACGGAGGCTGAATTGCAGTCAGGCCAGCTCAACACGGGCCACGGGGTCTTCACCGTAATCGCCGTGCCGCCGGGAAGGGCGCATCAGGTCGCGTTCGCGATCGACAATCACGCCCAGAACGTGCCGGTCGCCCGGCTCCGCGTGGCCTTCTACGACACGCAGTGGCATGTCCACCCGGACGTGGTGGTCGACGGCTCGAAGGGACTCGCGGTGCTCGCGTTCCCCAACCCGGCCAAGACCGGCGTCATCTCGGTGCGCCGCAATGACGCCGGCAAGGCCGCGGTTGGGTACGTGGTCTACTAGCGCTCCCCGTTAGGCCTTCACGGCCATCGTCGCGCTCCCGGCGGTGTACCAGCTGTCGCCAGAGAAGGTCACGGTGAACGTGGTGTTCGCCTTGACGGTGAAGACGACGGAGAGCTGCCCCTTGGCGTTGACGGTCGCCCGCTTGATCACCTTCTTGGCGCTGCCCTTAGCCTGCGCGTAGATGACAAGGGTCTTGTTGACGTGCGGGGCGCCCAGGGTAGCGGTGACCGTCACCTTCTGGCCGGGCTTCACCGACTTCGCGGACACCGCCAGCTTCAGCGCCGGCTTGGCGGCGGTCACCGTCACCGCGTGGTTCGCCGTGGCGGGCAGGTAGGTGTTGCTCACGTAACTGGCGGCGTAGGTGTAACTGCCGGTCGCCGACGGAACGTCGGTCACGGTGAAGCCGCCGCCGGCCACCGTCTTGACGGTCAGCGTCGCCTGGGTGTGGCCGGCGAACTGGCGGTTGACCTTCACAGAAACCCCGGCCGGCGCGGCGGCGCCGTTCAAGGTGAGGCGGCCGGTGAGCGTCACCTTGGTGCCCGCCTTGAACGTGCTGCTCGAGCCCGCCGAGCCCAGGGTCATCCCGCTGGACTTGAGGGTACGCTCGGTCAGCACCACGATCGACTCGGCCGGGAGCGTGATGCCGCCGGCGATCGCCGCGGTGGTGGTCGTACCCGTCACGATCTTGCTGTTGGTCGAGTTCTGGTTGCCCGCGCTGTAGGTCCGCGTCGCCAGGTACGGAGTCAGCGACGAGCCGAAGGTGACCGTCCTGGACGACGAGGTGTTGGTGTTGATCAGGGCCACCGCGGTCTTGCCGTTAGGCAGCGCGGACTGGAAGGCGAGCACGTCGGACGAGGAGGTCGACAGGGAGGAGAGCTGCGCTTTGGGCTGGGCAAGCGCCGAGGCGAGCAGGTAACCGTAGTAAGGCGTGGTCGGATCGCCCTGGTTGGTGAACATTCCCTCGTCGGGGCTGTTGCACGTGGTGCCCAGGTTGGCGTCAGTGTCCAGCGGCCACCAGTTGACGCTCTGCGCACCCGCCGACAGCCACTCAAGCACGTCACCGGCCGCGAACAGCGCGCCAGCGGGCGTGCAGGGCACGTTGGTGGCCAGGTAGCTGACGCCGGTCTCGCCGATGATGACCTGACCGCCCGCGACGCCGTCGGCGTTCAGCGTGTTCCTGATCTTGGTGTACTCGCCGGGAATCTGCATCACGGACTGAATCACTTGCTGAGCCGACGGGTTTCCTCCGGCACCCGCGTTGCCGCCGAAGCTGAACGGGTACCAGTGCCCGTCCACGAAGCTGATGTCCGCCGCGTCGGCCTGGAGGATGGTGTCGTTCCAGATGTTGTTGCTGCCGACGGCCGCGCCGCCGACCGTCCCGTCGAACGCCCACGGCACCCCGAGCTGCGCGTTCGGGTCGGCGGCCTTCATGGCAGCCATGTAGTCCCCGGCGTTGGCGGCATAGGAGTCCGCCATGACGGTCATGCCCGCGTTCTGGCCCAGGGCGGTCATCGGGCAGGTCGCGCTGTTCGGCACGTAGCCGACGTAATCCTCGGGATCCTGGGCCAGCCAGTTGTCTTGCATCCAGCACCCGTAGCTCTCGTTGCCGATCTCCCAGTCGGAGACGGCCTGGCCGGAGGTGGCCGCCGCCTGCGCCACCCACGCCGCGGCCAGTGCGGGCGTGCCCGTACCGTAGTTGACCGTCGCGAACGTCTGCGCACCGAGGTCGCGCGCGTGCTGTGAAAGCAGGCTGAAGGGGAGCGCGTCAGTGATCGCGCAGTTGGCGGTGTACTCCGCCATCGTCTGGCTTGGGCACTGGCTGATATCGGTGTTGGTCTGCCAGTCGTACTGGTCGGCGGTCACCCCGCCGCTGTAGTGGATCTCGTTGAAACCAGCGGCCTTGAGCAGCGGCTGGACCTTGTTGAAGGTCGTGGGGTTGGAGTAGACGGGATCCCATGGCGCGATGTCGACGCCAAGCGGCGACGCGGAAAGCTTGACCGCCGCGGTATCGGCGGGCGCACTGGCGGCAGCGCCGGCCGCGCCTGGCAATGCCGCTCCCCCGAGGACGACGAGCGCCGCGCCGACGCCGGCGTACAGCACCCGCCTCCGGCCGCCAAAGAACAGTCGCCGAATAGTCACAGTCAACCCCGCCCGTCCATAGTGGTCCCCAAGAGTAGTTCAGCCTATTTCAGCCAAAACAGCTACGCGCAAAAAACACGATATTGTAACTTAGAGTTTATTGAGCCGGCACGCACAAGCTCAGGGATTGAAAATCCCTCAGAAAATGGTTTTGATAGCGGCGGCCAGCCTCAGGCGGCGGCCAGCCTCAGGCGGCGGCCAGCGGAGCGTTCCCCGGCAAGCACAACGCCCGCGAAAGCCGCCATGCTACGGCTTCCGCGGGCGCGGCTTGCAGAACGTCAGGCGTACTTCTGCACCATGGCACCCAGGGCGGGAAGCGCGGCCTCGATGTTCTTGCCCGCGCCACCGCGCACCATCTGGTACGCCTTGACGACCGCCGCGCGCCCGGAGAGCTGCGCCATGTTGTCAGTCACGGAAAGCAGCGACTCGGACACCTCATCACCGCGCTTGGCCAGGTAGTCGCCGAAGTCCGCGCCGCCGGACGCGCCGAAGTCCGCCCAGTAGGGCTGGAGCTGCGCGAGCATGTCGGGAAGCATGCCGCTAAGCGTCTCCTGGTAGTAGCCGGGAGCGAAGGCGGTAACCGCCTTGTACGCGGCCTTGACCGCGGTCCCGGAGATGCCGCCCTTGTTGGCGAGCTCGCTGTCGACGAGCGCCTGGGTGTCGGCGACAAGGCGCGGGAAGTTCTCGTCGTTATGGAACAGCTCCTGCAGCGTGGGCATGAGGGGAACTCCTCAGAGTAAGTGGAGAAATAGGGCTTTCCGGACGCTACGGTATCGGCCGGGCAGGCCTCGGAGTCGCAATTTCATGAGACGGTAACCGAACTGGAAGGCCGCCGCGCGCCTCCACCATCGCCGCGGCGCCCCGTGAGAGGCTTATCTGGCCAATCATCCGCATCCGTCAGCTGGGAGTCCGTCGCCGATGCTGGGCAGGGATCACGCGCTGAGCGGCGCGGTCGTCTTCGCGGCGCTGGCGCCATCGCTGCACGTCACCGAGGCGCACCTTGCCGCCGGGGTGGTGCTCGCCGCTGGCGCGGGTGTGCTGCCGGACATCGATCACCCCGATTCGACGATCTCCCGGTCGTTCGGGTTCCTGACGGAGTGGTTCGCCTGGCTGGTTGACCGGATCTCTGGCGGGCACCGGCACGGCACGCACAGCCTGCTCGGCATTGCCGCGTTCACCGCAGGGGCCTACGGCGCGGGCCTCTTCCAGCTATCCGAGCCGAAGTCGGCGCTCAACGGCCACCTGGTGTTCTCCTGGCATCTCGTGCCCGCCGCCCTGGTGCTCGCGCTGCTGTACTCGTCGGCGCTGCGCGCGCTGCACATCGGGGGCCATCACGGCGACCTGCTCGGCATCGCCGCCGCGGTGGTCACCTGCTACACCGGTGCCGACCTGGCTCAGCTGTCCGTGGGGTCCTGGCATGTGCCGCTGCTCGCCACGGTCACCGCACTCGGCTGCGCGGCGCACATCGCGGGTGACGAACTGACCCACGGCGGGTGCCCGCTCTTCTGGCCGGCCAGCATGCACGAGTTCCACCTGCTGCCGCGTCCGCTCCAGATCACCACGGCAAAGCTCTGCGAGACCTGGATCGTCTTCCCGGTGCTCGTCGCCGGACTGGCAGTCGCCGTCTGGCACGCGACCGGGCACCCAGTCGCCATTCCCCAGCCGTCCAAGTAGCCAGCTACCTGCGGATCTTCGCCGTTGCACGGAACTGTGACGATGGGTAGCATCGACTATTAAGTCACTGAGTGCCATAATCCTAGATGAGCCGGCGCCCCCGGATTCCGGCTCAGACTGGCGGGCAGTGCCGGTGCCAGGGCGCGAGGTCCCTCACTCCGCACCCGGCCCGGCGGGCAGCCGAGGGCGCGCTCTGATAAGGAAGGCAGTGAGACCACCATGGCCAACAAGTGGTTCGAGACCGTCGCGGTGGCACAGCGGCGCGCCAAGAGGCGCCTGCCCGCGCCCGTATACAGCGCGCTGATCGCCGGCGCCGAGGCGGGGACGACCATCCGGGACAATGTCGACGCGTTCGCGGAGCTTGGGTTCGCTCCGCACGTGGCGGGCCTGCCCGCGACCCGGGAGATGTCCACCACGGTCATGGGCCAGCAGATCTCGCTTCCCGTGCTGATCTCGCCGACCGGGGTGCAGGCCGTGCACCCGGACGGCGAGGTCGCGGTGGCCCGCGCCGCCGCCGCGCGCGGCACGGCGATGGGACTGTCCTCGTTCGCGTCCAAGCCGATCGAGGAAGTGACCGCCGCCAGCCCGAAGACGTTCTTCCAGATGTACTGGGTCGGCTCACGCGACGACATGGCCGCCCGCATGGAGCGGGCGCGTGCCGCTGGGGCCGTCGGCGTCATCGTGACGCTTGACTGGTCTTTCTCTTTCGGCCGGGACTGGGGCTCGCCGCGGATCCCGGAGAAGATGACGCTGCAGGAAATGGTCCGTCAGGTGCCGGCGGCGCTGTCCCGTCCCGCCTGGCTGTACGGCTGGCTGCGGTCCGGCGCGATCCCCGCGCTGACCGTGCCGAACCTGCCGGTTGGCGGGGCGCCCGCGCCGACGTTCTTCGGCGCCTACGGACAGTGGATGCAGACGCCGCCGCCCTCCTGGGACGACGTCGCCTGGCTGCGCGCGCAGTGGGACGGCCCCTTCATGCTCAAGGGCGTCACCAGGATCGACGACGCCAAGCGGGCCGTGGATGCCGGAGTATCCGCGATCTCGGTCTCCAACCACGGCGGGAACAACCTCGACGGAACTCCGGCAACCATCCGGATGCTGCCCGACATCGCGCGCGCCGTTGGCGACCAGGTGGAGGTGCTGCTCGACGGCGGCGTCCGCCGCGGCGGTGACGTGGTGAAGGCCCTCGCCCTTGGCGCCAAGGCCGTGATGATCGGACGGGCATACCTGTGGGGCCTGGCCGCGAACGGCCAGGCAGGGGTGGAGAACGTGCTCGACGTGATGCGCTCAGGCATCGATGCGTGCCTGCTCGGGCTCGGGCATTCCTCGATCGGCGAGCTTTCGCCCGAGGACCTGGTGATCCCGCCGGGGTTCACGCGGCGAATCGGCGGCTGAGCAGGTAGCGAGACAGTGGCCGAGCGGGCAGATCCTCCGAAACCCACCTTTAGCGGCATCGGGATGCGAGAGCGGGTCCTGTCACGTAATCTGTCGGAACGCCCCCGGTGACCACCGCCCGGCGGAGCGCCCCGGCGTGCTTGGCCATGCGCCGGGCCGTTGATCACTATCGCTAGGGGTGGCTCGTTGCGGTACCTGGGGAAGCGCTTCTCGTCGACTCGCTCGCTCTCTGTCATGCAGGGATTCCTGACCACCAGGGAGATCGGCGCTGACTACAACGTCGGGTTCCGCGCCAAGCTCATGGACGCCAGCTGGGGCTCGGAACTCGGGTATGTGCAGAAGCCTGGCGAAAAGACATCGATAGATCCCGATAAGGGGCCGGAAATCCTGCGCCGCGCCTTGTTCGACTCGGAGAAGGAAGCTTTCGAGCTGCTAAGCGGACAGAGACTCTAGTCGGGCCTGAACGAGGTAACAGGGGGCGCTCATGCCTGGTCGTTTTCCACCATTTATTCACAATCGGCTGCTTGCGTGCTCTCAGTACGCATTCGATCTCTACATGGGCGTCTCGACCCGAGGCATGATGCGGACGAGCACTGACACCTACACCTCGGGCAGCGACAACTGGCCGTACCTCGGCGCCCCATGGCCCGCGCTCTCGTTCGTCTTGCGCGGACTGAAGCATGAAGGCACCTTCGTGGATCTCGGCTCGGGCAAGGGCAAGGCGATGCTGATCGCCGCCAGGCTGCCTTACCGCCGGGTCCTTGGGGTCGAGATCGACGAAGAACTGGCCGGGATTGCCCGCCGGAACATCGAACGCGCGCGCCTCAGGTTTCGTTCCGGCCCCGTGGAATGCGTGGTTGCGAGCGTGCGGGACTTCAAGATTCCCGATGATGCCAGCACCATCTTCATGTACAATCCGTTTTTCGGTGAGACATTCCGCGACGCCATGAGGTGCGTGTTCGACTCCTACGACAGGAGTCCCAGGGACATGCATATCGTCTACAGTTTCCCTTGGGAACATGAGTGGCTGCTGTCAACCGGCAGAGTCGCGGTCGAAGCCGTCGGTCCTGAGATGTGGCCAGCTCCCCCTGGCTGGTGGAACAGCGAGCAAGTAACCGTCATTTATCACGTTACCGCGGAAGGCCAGACGCCGGCGGCATGCCAGGCCAGGAAGGGCTGGCGGCTCCCGGCCAGGCGACGCGCGCTGGTCCGCTGGAGAACGCCAGGGGGGCACACCTTCGTTGATCCATCGACCATTTGACAGCCCGGCTCCAGGACTCGGCCGACCTGCCCGGCCCGGCGGGCGCCCGCCGGGAACTGGTTGGCCCTGGTCAGTCAGGGTTAGCGCAGCTTGGGAAGTTTGCCGGTTCGTTCCGTGACCAGGCGAGCGAAGAGTTAAGATCTTACCAAGGGGGGTCGCCAGGTTCTCTGGGTGCAGGCCGGGAATTCGCCGCGAAGCGGGTCGAACGTAGTCAGGTTGCGAAGTCACGGCCGTCCCCCAAATGGCACAGCTCAAGAGATCGTGACCGGGGAAATGATTACGATACATGAGATAGACGACGAGCACACGTATGAGACTGAAATCAGCCAGTCCGTCGGAGTTACAGGCTACCATCATTGGTTCTTCCTGATGGCAATGGCAGAGGCACTGCAGTTGAAGTTCCGGGCATTTGCTGTTGACTCTAACGGCGAGCGGCTTGGTGTCGTTCCATTGCTGTTCCGGCGGCGAGGAATCGTTTCCACCGTCAACTATCTTCCAATCAATTGCGTTGGCCCACTACCGCGCGGCGAGACACTGCGCACGGGCCGGATTCCCGAACTCGTTAGCGCGGTGGAGCCGGTGCTGCGGCGCGAGCTGACAGCGCTAACCATGTGGGGATTCGCGCCCGGGCTTAATGTACGCGCGGGACTTCGGGAACTGCGCGGATTTGAACTGACCGACTCGGAAAGCTACGTCATACCGGCGACGAAATCAATTGACGACTGCCTGAAGTCGATGTCGCGCGTACGGCGGCAGTCGATCAGGCAATCCGAGGGGCACGGCGCCTTTGTCGCCGATAGCACGACCGAGGAAATCAAGCACTGGCTTCCTGGCCAGATCATGGGCGCGTTTCAGCGGCAGGGCACGTACGGCGGCTACAAGCTGGCCGAGGTCCGGACGCTGACGGAAAGGCTCGCCACACATCCGCGGATGCTGTGGCGCACCGCCAGGAGCAAGGACGATGAGGTCCTAGGGATAACTGGGTGCATCGTCGGCGAAGACCGCCTGTGGGGCTGGATCATGGCGGGGCCGCCCACTCCAGGTATCAGCGCTCATTCACTCATTTACTGGAACATGATTGAGTGGGCTCTCCCCCGTGGCCTGTCTTACGATCTGGGCGGAGTGCCGACCGAAGGCATACGCAAATTCAAGATCTCAATGGGGGCGGAGCTTGAGACATGCGTGTCCGCGCTCCGGATTCGCCCCCGAGCCTACAAGGCCGGACGCGCGTCTTATAACTGGGCCATGACTCGCCTCGTGGCGCGCAAGAACGAGCAGGGCTGAGCAACTCCGCAGCAAGCGGACAGTTCCGATGGTAGGCTCAAATGTCCGTATGTGTCGACTATTTGCGACCCTCTGGAGCCCTGCCGATGCCGTGTGAAGTCATGGATGCAAGACCATGACCAACCGGGCAGTCGTGTCCAGCTCCGGTCGACCGCGGACAGTGGTATGAGCGCCCGCCACGAGGCCCATGGGAAGCTGCCGCTAGGCACCGCCGCCCCGGTTTCTCGGTCACGCATTGTGGTGATCCGTGGCATCCTCAGGCGGAACCAGGATCTGCTGCGGAACGCGGGAAGCCTGGCGGCCACGACCGGGGTGACCTCGATCCTGGGGTTTGGGTACTGGATCTACGCCGCACACGTCTTCTCCCCGGACGCGGTCGGCCGGGGTACAGCCGCGATTTCCGCGTTGTCGCTGCTCGGGACCATTGGCATGTTCGGCATCGGCACGATGCTCATCGGCGAGCTGCCACGCGGCAGAAACCGCGGCGGGCTGATGATGGCGTCGTTTATCGCCTCGTTCGCCGGTTCATTCGTGCTCGGGCTCGCATTCGCTCTGGTCACCATTCCCTTCGGTCACTCGTTTCCCCAGGTCAACGGGACGATTGGCCGGATCGTGCTCTTCTCGTTCGGTGTCGCGGTCACCGGCGTCACGTTCGTCTTCGACGAATCCAGCATCGGCCTGATGCGCGGCGGGCTCCAGCTCAGCCGTAACGTGACGATCTCGATCGCCAAGATGGCGGCACTGCCGGCCACCGCGCTGATACTGCACGATGTTGTCGGCGTCGGCATCCTGCTCGCCTGGGTGATCGGCGGCGTCGTGTCGCTGATCCCGGTCGCTATCAGTCTCAGGCGCAACGGCGACCGGATCCTGCACCGGCCCGATTGGGCTGCCTTCTGGCGCCTTGGCAAGGTGACACTGGCACACAATTGGCTGAACCTCGCCATCAGCACTCCCACGAAGCTCATTCCGGTACTGGTGGCGATGATCGTGTCGCCCAAGTCAAACGGCGCCTACTACGTGGCCGCGATGCTGTCCAGTTTCCTGTTCATGGTGCCGCAGCACTTGTCGACAGTTCTTTTCGCCATCGCTTCCGCGGCACCGGAGATGATCGCGGAGAAGTTGCGCTTCGTGCTCCGCATCTCACTGCTTATCGGGATTCCCGCCGGGCTCGCGATGGGAGCTGGCTCCCATCTGCTGCTGTCGCTCTTCGGTTCGCACTATGCCGCTCTCGCGGCCGGCCCACTGTGGATCCTGATCGCCGGCTACCTCCCCGGACTGCCGAACATCGTTTACATCGCGGTCTGCCGCGCCACCGGCCGCATCGGCCAGGCCGCACTCTTCCTTAGCGCCTTCGCCGCTATCCAGATGGGCGCCCTCTGGGTGGGCGGCAAGCTTGACGGGTTGTACGGGCTCTCGTACGGCATGCTTGCCGTGGCCGTGGTCGAAGCCCTCATCACGACGCCACCGGTTCTGCGAGCGGCCTTCGGCCACGTGGCGATCCGCCCCGCCGCCGACCCCATAACCGCCGGGCAGGCGAGGCTGCGGTCCGCAGAACTGGCCGAAGAGGTTCGGCTTCGCCAGGAGGCGGGACTGGTCGCCCTGCTCACGCTCGCAACGACGATCGCACCACGGGGGCTTTCCGAGCATCCGCTTGCGGCTGGCGCCGGAGCTCCACAGCCAGCGGACAGTCCACCAGTTGCCAAGGGACGCGGTCGCCACCGGCAGTCTGCCGTTGCTATCACGCGAGGCAATCCTGCTCTCACCGATACCTCGTGGTGGCCGGATACCGACGAGGCGACCTTCCGGGCCCGCCAGGAGACCGGCATGGCGGCGCTCATCGCAATCGCCACGCATGCGGCACGGTACTGAATATGCCCATTACCAGGCTGCTTCTTCCGCAAACCCGGTAATCTCAGGCATCACCAGGGCCGCACTGGCAGTCAGCGAGCCGCTACGGCGCTCCCGGGATCAGCAGGAGGGTGCCATGACGGCCGATGCCGACAACGCGAATGCGGGGCAACCAGGCAACGCGCAGGTGCTCATCGTCGGGGCGGGGCCTACCGGGCTCGCTGCCGCGGCAGAACTCGGCCGCCTGGGAGTATCCGCCGAGATCCTGGAGCGGGGCGACACCATTGGAGCGGCCTGGCGGAGCCGGTATGACCGGCTCCGTCTCAACACTCACCGGCGAGTCTCCGGCCTGCCGGGCAGCAAATTTCCCCGCGGAACCCCCGACTATGCCAGTCGCGACCAGTTCGTCCGCTACCTGGATAGCTACGCCGAGCGGCACCACCTTCGGGTGCGGTTCGGCGTGCGAGTCGACCGCGTCGATCCCTGCGCGGACGGGTGGACCCTGACAACTTCCGCCGGGCCGCGGACCGCACGGCAGGTCATCTTTACCATCGGCTCGCTGCACACCCCGGTGCTACCCGACTGGCCGCAGGCAGACAAGTACCCAGGCATCATCGTGCACACCGCCGCATACCGGAACGCCAGCGAGTTCAAAGACCACGATGTCCTCGTGGTGGGAGCCGGCTGCTCGGCGACGGACATCGCCTGTGACCTGATCGAGGGTGGGGCGCGACGGGTCCGGCTGGCCATCAGGACCCAGCCGAATCTCATGCTGCGCAAGATCGCCGGCGTCATCCCGGGGGATCTGCTTATGACGGTGCTGTTCAAAGTCCGGCCCAGGATCGCGGATACCGTCGCGAGCCTGGTACGGCGGACGACGATCGGCAACCTCGCACCCTGGGGGCTTACTCCTCCGGCGGAGGGCCCGTTCGCCGCCTTCGCGCGCACAGGCAAAGCGCCGACGTTCGTCGACAGCCAGTTGCTTCGTGCCGTCCGGGCCGACCGCGTCGAAGTCGTCGACGGGGTCGCCAAGGTCGACGGTGATGCCGTCGAGTTGCTGAACGGCATCACCCTCAAGCCTGACTCGATTATCGTCGCGACGGGTTTCTGCTCCGGACTCGAACCGATCGTCGGCCATCTAGGCGTCCTGGACGGCGATGGCATGCCGAAGGTGCACGATGGCCCCGCGGCTGCGCCTGGCCTGCGATTCTTTGGCTACGTGCTAGGCCTTAGCACCATGGGACGGCGGGCTCGTGACACGATGTCACAGGTCAGCCGTGAGCTGGCCCTCGGCATACCCGGGCCATCGCCGCACCGGTTCCCTACGCAATGCGGCGCCTCAGCCGGCGACGGCTCCTGAGATAGAACCAGGGACCGAGCAACAGCCCGCGGAACTCTCTGGACATCAGGCCCTCGGGCAGCGAGGGATTGTCCTTGACCCGGTCATTAAGGGTGAAAATACGGAGCATTCCGGACAGGAGCCGCAGCGGGAGCTCCCTGCGGGCACGCGGAACTCGCATCACGATCGCTGTCAGCGCCGCGGTGCAACCGGAACCGTACCGGAGCATCTGGTCGGTGAGCTCCGCGAGATCATCGCGGTGGAAGTGGTGGACGATGGCCGCGGGCTCGTAGACGATGCGGTTACCGCTCAGGATGATCCGCATGAAGATCTCTAGGTCTTCGCCGCCACCGGATTGCGTGCCCGCACCGAGGGCCTCGTTGAACTCCCCGATCTCCTTCATCAGCGCGCGGGTGACCGCGAAGTTCGCTCCCGCGCCGAAGATCCCCGGCGAATACGGGTAGAGCGGCGAGTCGTCCCGGTTGTCCACAAGGTCGAAGATCCGTCGCTCGCAGAGGGTGCCCCAGGCCTCTCGCAGGTGGAAGTACATCTGCGTGGAGTTCTCCAGCTGCGCGGTCGCGATCAGACCGGTGACACAGGCCACGTCTGGTGCCGCGCGGAAGCCGCGCAGGACGCCGTCAAGCCACCATGGGTCGACCGTGATGTCGTCATCGGTGAAGGCGACGATGTCCCCGAATGCCTCCGCCAGTCCGCGGTTGCGGGCGCAGGACAGCCCGGGTCGCGGCTCACGGACGTAGCGGACCCGCTGGTCGTCACCGAATGCCGAGAGCACCGCCTCCTTCGTGGCCTCGGAACTTGGCGCGTTGTCGACGACGACGATCTCGAACGGCTCGTAGTGCATTGCGGTCAGGCTGCTGAGCGCGACCAGGATGCGTTCCGGGCGGTCTCTCGTGCACACCACGACACTGACCACCGGGCGGTCGCTGACATCGGACCAGGGCGCCGCGGGCTCAAGGCCGCCAGGCGGCAGCGCGTCGATGGCCGTCATCCCGGCCCGTGCGCGGTGCGCGTTCACCCGGTCGGAGAGCTGCTCCCATACCTGGCGCGCGACTCCGGCCGTATCGAGGGCATCAGGCCGCAGGAAGGCGTAGCCGACGGGCACCTGCTGAAGCCTGACGAGGAGGTAAGCACCGTTATAGGCCGGGCCGTCCTGGCGCTCGGGCAGCTCGACCGGGGCGATTGGCGCCGTAAGTTCCAGCTCGCCGATAAGAATCGGTGCTTCCATCAGTTCGTTGTCTTTCGCCTCGGTTGTGTCCCTTGTGGCAGTCTATCCGCAGTCACGGCTTCACTGACGGCATTGATCACATTATGCAACTTTTGCGCTACTTACCGTGCATGCAAACGTAGGGCCGCATGCAAACGTTTTTGAGGTATAGAGCCGCATGTAGCCTCATATACTTCAGGCGTACTGGATTGGCCTGATTGGCGGGGGCCACAAGCTCGACGGGTGTGACGTTGCGCCACTCGCAGGAGGTATTGCATGCGTGTCCGCGACATTTCCGTGGTGATCTGCGCTTACACCGAAGACCGGTGGGACCAGGTGTGCGCCGCCATCGAATCGGTCCGCGCGCAGAGCCTGCCGAGCCACGAGATCGTCGTGGTCGTCGACTACAACCCCGCGCTCTACGGGCGGCTTGCCGCGGCGATGGACGGCGTCGTCCTCGTGGAGAACCGCGAGGGCAAGGGGCTGTCCGGTGCCCGCAACACGGGCAGCGCCGTGGCCAAGGGCGAGATCATCGCGTTCCTCGATGACGACGCGGTGGCCCATCCCGACTGGCTTAGGTTCTTCAACGAGGCGTACGAGAACCCCGCCGTGATGGGCGTCGGCGGCCTGACGGTACCGAACTGGCAGACCGCCAGGCCCGCGTGGATGCCCGAGGAGTTCTACTGGGTGGTCGGCTCGAGTTATGCGGGCATGCCTGCGTCCGGCGCCCCCGTCCGCAACCTGCTCGGCGCCAACATGTCGTTCCGCCGCGAGGCGTTCACGCTGGTCGACGGTTTCCAGACGGGCATCGGGCGTACCTCGGACAAGCGGCCGCTCGGCTGCGAGGAGACCGAGTTCTGCATCAGGCTTGGCCAGCGCTCGCCCGGCGCGCTCCTGATCATGGACAATCGCGCCGTGGTGTCGCACTTCGTGCCCGATGCCAGGTGCACGTTTTCCTATTTCATCCGCCGCTGCTACGCCGAGGGCATCTCGAAGGCAATGGTCACCGCCAACGTCGGCAGCGGCGACGGGCTGTCATCCGAGCGTTCGTACGTCACCCGCACGCTGCCACTCGGCGTGGCCAGGGGCCTGGCCGACCTGACCCGTGGCCGGGTCGCCGGCCTTGGCCGCGCGGCAGCCATCGTCGCCGGCCTTGGTACGACGACGTTCGGCTTCCTGTCGGTGAAGCTCAGCAGGAGCACTCCCGCTCCGGTACAGGAACTCCAGCCGCGGGCGATCTAGCTTAGTTTTAACCTTTTCCCTGGTCAGTGTCTCACAGTGACATCAGTTCGTAACCCACGCCCCGCAGCACCCTTTAAACACGCGCTAGCGCCTGCCCGCAGCGCAATCTGCGGTGCCCGCGATCACCCGGGCACGGGAGCGGCGATGAGCTTGTCAAGCTCGTCCAGGATCTGCGTATCCTGAGCAAGATCGAACTTCCTGGCGAAGAACCGCGATGCGGACGCCAGCTCGGCTAGGTCGCCAACGCGGAAGGTGTCCGGGTGACTCGACCCTGGACCGCTCCACCGCGTGTAATGCAGGCTGTCGATCTCGACGCGCAGGTGAGGCGCGTTGAGGATCACGGTGGCGAGCATCGACTCGTCGGGGATGATTGTCTTGCTGTAGTGCGCCACGAATTCCGGATGCTCGTCCATGTAAGTCATCGCGTACTCGAGAGCCCGGCGCGACAAACCGAACCACATGGAGCCATACCAGCAGGGATTTTCCCTATCGAAGGGAAGGTGCCTGGCCCGCCAGCCGAACCGGTAGGGCATTCCGTCCGGCAGCCGGTAGATCTTGAACAACGGCTGCACGAAGTTAATCCCGTCGATCAGCAAGCCGGTACGCCTGCGGAGGAAGCCACGCAGACCGTCGGGCAGCCAGGAGTTACGGCGACGAGGCGCGGCGGCACGGTACTGGAAGAAGTACCGGCGGACCATGTCCCTGCGCGCGGCCGCCAGCGGCAGCTCGCGGATCTTTCTCGCGTACATCACCGCGTCAGCGTTGTTCTTCTGCAACTCGTCGGCGAGACCGGAAAGCGGCTTAATGGGATAGTCCTGCGCGGACAGCAAGATGACCCAGTCAAACTCGAGATGTTCTGCCATCCACCTCAGCGACCAGCAGTAGACATCGACCAGGCTAAAGTCTCCCCAGGCCATGCGCTTCCCGCTAGTCAGGAGATGAACATCGCCGATGGGCTCGAGGGTCTCAACGGGCAGATCGCCGTGGAAGATGTCGTGGTGCACGACGATCGGCGATTCCGGCAACTGCGAGCGCAGCGTCGTAAGCAGCCGGACCAGTTGATCCGAACCGCGGTGGTTAAGTACCAGGAATGCAATCTTCATGCAGCCCCCCTCTGCTCCAACCATCATGCTCATCAGATTTGCTTAACGCTTGATCTGCCCGTCGGCGCGCCGCCTCTTAGCCCTGCGCCGCGGGCTTCTTCGCCTTCGCCGTGGCAGCTTTCGCCTTCGCGTCGGCCTTGCTCATGGCGGCCGTCACCGCGCTGTTGTTAACACGGAAGAGATAGGTGCCATCCTTGGCGAAGGTGACCTTCCAGTACGGGCTCGACATCATCTGGTCCCGCCAGCCCCTGGCCTGGGCGTAAGTTTCAAGACCGTAGTCAACGGAGTAGTTAGCCGCAACGGGCGACCAGATGGCGTAGAGCTCCTGCGTCTTGCCGTCGTTCTTCTTCGCGAAGGTGTAGAACTGCTCGGCGAGCTGGTTCGCCTCGGCCTGGCTTGGTGTCCCGGTGCCCAGCTGGGCCAGCTTGAGCACGTCAGTCCATTCTGGCGTGTGGTTATAGCCGGCCGGGAAGTCGAGGCTCCCCGGGATGTTCCCGTAGTTGACCTCGACGATGTAGCTCGACGGTGAGGCCGTGGCCTCGTAGTGGAGCAGCGCCTGGTAGTCGCCTGGGCTGATGACCTGCAGGTCGTCGAGGCCGAACATGGAGATGCAGTAGGTACCCACAAGCACCGCGGCGACAACCCCGCACACCCCGGCGACCAGGCGCGAGGGATTGACGGGAAGAAGAAGCAGCGCCACCGCTGCCAGCCACGGGATGCCGAAGAGGGCGGCGCGGAAGATTCCTTCATTGCCGTACGCGTTCGCCGCGATCAGGACAAGCCCGATCGCCGGGGCGCACATGAATGCCCAGGCCGGCCGACTTCGCAGGTTACGCAGCAGGCCGATGCCCGCGATGAGGATGAGGATGAGCAAGCCGAGCGCCAGGGCATGCGATGACTGCCCGACGACCGCCTGACGCCACAGCCCCGGGGTGGCGACCGTCTTCGGCGGAGCGAAGTTGGAGAAACTGCCCAGGCTGCTGATCGAGATGAATCCGGACAGGACCGAATGGTTCAGCAGAGCCCAGAGGAGGGCCGGGCCGAGGATGGTCGCCGGGATCCACCAGGGCCGGATGATCCGGAAGATCACCAGGAGCACGAGGACGCCGCCCACCACATAGGGGCTCAGTTCGTGCGTCACCGCCAGCGCGCACCCGGCGAGCACGAGGAGCGCCATCCTGGTGCGCTGGCCGAAGCCTTCGAAGTCACGCTGCAGCGCGAGCGGGAACGCGGCCACGCCGAGGGCGAATCCGGCCGACTGCGGCGAGAAGTAGTCCGCGCCGATCGCGTTGACCAGGATGACGAGCGTGATGGCCAGCCAGATCCGGTACCAGGACGAAACCATGCGGCCGAAGAAGAAGCGCAGCCCGGCGAGGATGAAGAGCTCGACGATGAAGGGCCAGTAGGTGGCGATGGCGGTGATGTCGGCGATGCTGCGCGTGCCCGCGAGGTCGGCGATCCAGGCGATACCGGAGAAGAACCCCGAGTACGCCTGGTAGATGCCCGTCCCCCGGTTGAGGAAGTGCACTTGCAGGACCGTCTCGACCAGATCCATGTGCTTGGCCGCCGACTGTGACCTCGGCATCCCGTACAGCACGGCCGGCGTCAAGGTGAGGGCGGAGAGCAGCGAGACCACGCCGAGCACGGCACGCAGTTCGCCCTTGCCGTAAGACAGCACGATGCCGGTGATGACGAGGGCGAGGCCCAGGTACCAGTACGGGGGAACCTTCGTCAGGAATCCGTAGTGGCCAGGAAGGAGGATGTGGCCCGTCGTCAGCAGGCCCACGAGCCAGGCAAGAGTGCCCGCCGCCGTGCAGGCGATGGACGCGTCGAGCAGGCGGGCGTGTTCGCCCTCGGGACGCAGGATTCCGTCCTTGAGCGGCCCCGACAATAGGCGGCGGCACGCCACCGCGTGCACAGCCACCGCGGCCACGCCGACGAGCAGTGCGGCAACCACCGGGTACCAGAGGGGTACCAGCACCAGGACGCTGGCAAGGACCAGCGGCACGGCCAGCCCGACCAGGGCAGCGGTCCCGAGGCGCACGTCGAGACGCACGCGCTCCGCCAGTTGCAGCGGTGCCGTCCCCACGCCGAAAAACAGCACGCAGCCAAGGCCGAGCAGCCGCAGCACGTTGAGGTCTACGGCATAGCCGATGGCAAGGACCACAAGGGAGGCAGCGAACGCGCCGCTAAGCGCGAGCCTTGCCCGGCCGTCCTGCCTGGCCTCCGCCTCGTCGTCAACCTCTGATCCGGCCGGCTCCCGCTCCCAGTGCTCGGCACGGGTGGGAGCGGGGCGCCTGACCTCAGGCATTCCGCCCCGAGGCCGCCCTTCACCTCGTCTGGCACCTTCCCGCTCATCGACCTGGTCACCGGGCCCGACACGGTCACCGGGCCCGGCACGGTCGCCCGGACCGGGACGATCGCCTGGTCCGACACGGTCGTCCGCGCGGCCGCGGTCACCCGCCTGGTAGTCACGGTACACATTGGGGCCGGTTCCGATCCGGCCGTACGAGAGTCCCTGATCCGAAGGATGCTCAGGGCGGGCCGGCGGCCGGGAGTCACCGAAATCCGCTTGCGGCGCTTCAGTCATGTCCTTGGTCCGTTCGGTCCAGGACTGGCCATCCCACCACCGCAGAACATTGCGCCCACGGGGATCCGTGTACCATCCCGGCGACTGCCGGGACCGCACACGCGGATCATTAGCCATGCTGGCCTCCCGATGAACTAGGTATAAACGCAGCCGCACCCAGAGGCGGACAAATCAGTCAACAGACGGCCATTGCGCATGACTTACCATGCCTGAGTGTATCGGCAGAAGGTCCCAGAACGGGCACAAGCTCCTATAATCGAGCCTCGCAAGCAGATCCCGGGCTTCCACACTGACTGCGGCACGCACCAATTTAACCGCGAGTGATTGACCGATTACATTCAGGCATAGTCGCATGTCCGCGGGCCTGCTTGCGAAGATAAGACAACTTTCTGAGCAGGGCAATCTCCCGATAACGCTCGTGCTAGGCTAACGCTCCATGTCAGAGTCGTCCCTCCGTGTAACGGTGCTACGTAGGGGTAATCATGCTTCTTGAGGACTCGGACAGTTACCATCGCCCTACTCGTGGTCACCGCGGGACCCGTCAGGCCGAGGGGCCAACGCCGCCAAAGCGGCCCAGGCGAGTGCTCGCCACCGTCTGCGTCATTGTGGCCGTCCTCGTTATCGCGGCCGTCGGCTTCCTATTCAAGGTGCATTCAGGAAAAACCGCCACGCCGCAGGCGACCAAGCTGAACGCGATGCCGACCAAGACGGCGAAGCCGACGAAAACGGCGGCGGCTGCAAAGATCCTGACAGCGCCAAAGTCATACAAGCTCACGTTTGAATCGTCTTTTACCGGTTCGACTCTCGACACGACCAAATGGGGAACCTGCTATCCGTGGGCGCCCAATGGCTGCACCAATTACGGCAACAACGGCGATCCGGATCAGGAATGGTACCAGGCATCGCAGGATACCGTTCAGGATGGCGCACTTCATATCACCGCGCAAAGGACACCCACTGCCGGGCTGGCGAAGAACGGTTCGGCGAAAGAATACGCCTGCCGCTCGGGCATGGTGACGACTTACCCAAGCCTCCAGTTCAAATACGGCTTCATTGAGGTAGTCGCGAAGATTCCGTTTAGCAAGGGACTGTGGCCGGCGCTGTGGCTCGCGGCCGCTAACAAGGTCTGGCCGCCCGAGGTCGACATGCTCGAGCACTGGGCCAGCCAGCCGAACGGGAAGGTCTATTTCCACCCGAGCGACGGGCACCGGGTAGGCGGCCCCGTCAGCACGCCCGGCCTCGGGAAGGGCTACCACACCTTCACGCTCTCCTGGACCAAGTCCCGCCTCACCTGGTACTACGACAACACCAAGCTCTTCACCGCAACAAGCGATGTGCCGCAGCAGGACATGTACTTCATCGCGAATGTCGCCGACGATGATGCGACCCCCGGCGGTTGCACGGGCACGATGATCATTAAGTCCGTTAAGGTATGGCAGCCGTCGGCCTGACGGCACTCAACACCCGAGCCGGCCTGGCGGCGGATCGCTTCCTAACTCAGACATGGAAGGCAATGTTCGAGTCACGTACATCACGTTCGCGCGGATCGGCGCACTCCCGGGAAGGTCACCGGCCGCGGCGTCTCAGAACCGTCCTGTCGGGAGTCCTGGCGGTTGCCGCGGTCGCGTCGGTCACCATATTCGCGCGGGAATCGCCGGCCTCGGCTAGTGCCCTCCCGTCGTCGTGGAAGCTGGTCTTCGATTCCAACTTTGCCGGCACCTCGGTGAAGGGGAAGCCCAACTCCAAGGTGTGGACCACCTGCTTCCCCTGGGCGACGACCGCCAAGGGGTGCACCACCTACGGCAACAGCGGCGCGGACCTGGAGTGGTACCTGCCGTCGCAGGTGTCGGTGAAGAGCGGCGTACTCAACCTCACGGCGACACGCAAGTCCACTCCCGGAGTCTCCGCGACGGGCAAGCCCGTCACCTACGGGTGCCGCTCCGGGATGGTCACCTCATTCAACGGCTTTAAGTTCAAGTACGGCTTCGTTCAGGTCACAGCGCGCCTGCCGTTCCGCACCGGACTGTGGCCCGCCTTCTGGCTCGCGGCCGCGAACATGAAGTGGCCGCCGGAGATCGACATTCTTGAGCACTGGGGCAACCAGTCCGTGTCCAAGCTGTACCTGCACCCGGTGAACGGCCCCCGGCAGGGCGCCGTCTATAACGCGCCGACCGCGGGCACCGGGTGGCACACCTGGCGGCTGATGTGGACTAAGACCAGGCTCACCTGGTACTACGACGGCAAGCAGACGTATACGACCACGACCGACATCCCGCAGCAGACGATGTACTTCATCGCCGACCTGGCCGACACGAGCAACCCGGTGGCGGACACGCCGAGCTCGGCAGGCCCGTGCAACGGCACGCTGCTCGTCAAGTCAGTCAAGGTCTGGCAGCCGTAGAACGCGGCACGCGTCAGGCAGCAAACCGCTGAGGGCGGCCAGGGAGCACATCCCTGGCCGCCCTCAGCGGTGACAGGCTAATGCGGGTACAAGCTAGTTAATAAGGAGATCTCGCCGGCCGGCTCGACGGGGGGAGCGCCGACCAGCGACCGCTCCTGCAGCGCCGCCTCGCGCGCCGCGCCAGTCGGGGTCTTGGTCTTAAGTGCCTGCTGCGCCCCGCCGCGGCCGGTCAGCCACTCCCTGACGATGAACTTCCCAATGCGGAACCCGTCCCGCACCACCTTCAGGTTGCTCATTCCGTGCAGCCGCAGGTGCTCGTAGCTGGGCACCTCCTGGATCGCCAGCCCGGCCTTGGCCGCACGGACATTCATCACGGTCTCAATCTCGAAACCGGCGCAGTCCAGGTCCAGCTTGGACAGGTGCTTCGCCCAGAAGGCGTTATAGCCGTAGCAGAGGTCGGTGTAGCGGGTCTTGAACGCGATGTTGACCAGGGCGCTAAGCACCTTGTTGCCCAGATGACGGGAGGCGGTGATGTCGTCGCTGCCGCCGCCACTGGCGAATCTCGACCCCTTGGCGAAGTCGGCGCCGGTGGTAAGCGCGGCGACGAAACGAGGGATCTCCGCGCCGTCCGTCGAGCCATCCGCGTCCATCATCACGATGATGTCGCCCTTGGCGGCCTCGAAGCCGGCCATCAGGGCGTCGCCCTTGCCCTTGCCCTGCTGGTGAACGATCTTCACCCCGGGGAGCAGCCGCTGGGCCTCGGCCACCGTGTCGTCTGTCGAGTGACCGTCGACGAGCACCACCTCGTCGATCCAGTCAGGGATCGTGGCGAAGACATGCTCAAGATTGCGGGCTTCGTTCTTAGCCGGGACTACGACGCTGATGGTCGGCAGCATCGCGGCGTCTCCAACAATGGCCCGGTAAGCAGCCAACCCATTGTTGCCAGGAACTTCTGCCATTTGCCCCCTCCAGATTCAAGCAAGTCACAAAAGCACCAGTCACGCGTTCAATCCCCCTGATGGCTCGTGACTATTCGACAGCCCTAGAGATGGCCTTGCGGCACGTGCGCATCCAGCTGACCGTCCCATGAAACGACAAGCCCGACGTGCCGTCACTTCCGAAGCACGTCACCAAACGTTACCCGGCTGATTCGGCCGTATCGCCGCACTCATCATCGAACGCGTTCACCACCGAACGGACAACTCACACGAGAGTGTAGCAGTCACTCTCCCCCCGCGGAGGGCTTTCCCCCAGAGCGCACTATCACCCCTGGTGTTGACACATCAACCCAACGTAGTACTCACGGATGACGCCGCGGGCCGCCGGTCAATTGAATAGCCAGCAGGTAACACCACAAGACATTTCAGGCAAGGTTCATTTAACGTGCGACACGGCATTGCCCTATGGCCATCCACATTTACCTTCGCCAGTATCATGCCTGCTAGCATTGCGCCTCATCTGCACGACATTTCTCTTGCGTTCTTGCCCGTCTCATGCTTGGAAACCTATGCTGCGCAAAAGCAACATACTCATACATGAATCAACGAGAACAGGCCGGCGCAGCACGAGGCGCTGGGCATTGCTTGCCGCTATCGCCATGACTGCCCTCGGTGCCGTTGGCGTGGCCGCATCGCCGAGTCCGGCTCGCGGCGCCGATCTGCCGGCCGTTGCAGCCAAGGCTGCGACGGCGAAGGTCCCGCCGCCGAAGGGCTGGGTGCACGCCTTTGCGCAGGGTTTCTCGGGGAACTCGCTCAACACCAGTGTGTGGGGCACCTGTTATCCGTGGCAGCCCGGCGGCTGCACCAACTACGGAAACGTGAACGACCCCGAGAAAGAGTGGTATCTGCCGTCTCAGATCCAGGTGAAGAACGGGGCGCTTGGCCTGGTGGCGCAACGCGAGGCGACCTGGGGCACCGATCAGTCCGGCCGCCCCAAGGAATACATGTGCCGTTCCGGCATGGTGACCAGCTATCCCAGCTTCAGTTTCAAGTACGGCTTCGTCCGGGTAACCGCCCGCCTCGCATTCGGCAAGGGCCTGTGGAATGCCCTGTGGCTCGCGGCGCAAAACTATCAGTGGCCACCGGAAGTTGACATTCTTGAGCACTGGGGCTCGCAGAGCATATCCAGGGTCTTCCTGCACCCGATCGGGCTGCCAGAGCAGGAAGGCGTGATGCAGCTGCCGACCGCGGACAAGGGCTGGCACACCTTTACCCTGTCCTGGACGCAGAACCGGCTGACCTGGTGGTTCGACGGCCAGCAGGTCTACACGACCAGCACGGGCATTCCGCAGCAGGCCATGTACCTGATCATGAACCTTGCCGACGACGACGACACCCAAGGCGGCTGCTCCGGGACGTTCTACATTCAGGCCGTCAATGTGTGGTTGCCGAAGGCCTGACGAAACCCGCACTGACGAACCTCAGCCGGGCGGCACCAGCTGCTTGTCGATGATCAGGTACGGCGCCACGTCGTATTTCCTCGCCCATTCGCAGACCCGCCGCAGCGTGATCGTGCGAAGTTCCACCAGCCGGTGAAAGGCGGCCAGGTGATTGGCCAGCGTCCGGCCCGGTCCGCCGAGCCTCGGGTACCAGTCGGCATCCTGGAACAGGCCGTCCCTCCCCGCGAGGACGTCGAACCGGTTCCGCGCCCAGCGCTCCGGTGTGGGCTCCTTCAGCAGCCGCGCCTGGTAGGCGATCTGCTCGACCTCCGCCTGCTGGCGGACGTGCGGCGCGGGCAGCGGCGGCCAGGAGAGGTGATCGCCGAAGTAGGCGATCAGCGCCTCCTGCTTGGCGTCCGACAGGTACCGGCGCGGCGCGGTGATCAGCCTGGTCTGCCCCGGTGCCTCCGGCCGTTCCGTGCCGGAGAGTATGAGCAGCCGGAAGCTCTCGCTGTTGGCCTGCCTGGCCGCGTGCGGCACCACGGGAATCCACACGGCCACGTCCCTGCCCGCCATGGGCATCACGGCCTGCGGGCGGAGCGGAACTGCGGACAGGCCGTACTGCTGAACCCGAAGCGTGTTCGTGCGCCCGCTGTTCTGGATCATCCAGAAGCCGGTGCCATTGTCCATGTAGACGGTCACCGGGTCGGCGGACATCCCCTCTGCGCGCGGCACCCTGAGGTACTTCCTCGTCGAAGTGCTCTGCCCGCCCTCGACGGAGACGTAGACGGTTCCCCCGGCGTCAACGGTCGCCATCGGCCGGCCGGCGGTCGGCCACAGCGGATGGCTGGTCCCGTCCGGCGTGACGTCGTACAGCCAGGCGTTCAGCTCGCCCCTGGTGAAGTCGCCGCCAGACCGTCCGGTCCCGCCCGGTGGTGTTGCGGACGCGGCGGCCATGCTGTCTCCTCGCGAGCGGCGGGCATCGGCGTAAACCGGGCACCAGGATTCGGCACCAGAATCAGGTACCGAATCCGGTACCAGGCGCCATTATTTACCGTCAGGTGATGAGCCGTCATCAATCCGCCGTAAGCGGCGAGCCGTTGACGAAGCCGTTGACGTGCCACACGGGCCGGCCACAGTATCGGACACATGCCGGTCACCGCCGCCGGGGCGACGACGCCCGCCGATCTGGCGCCCCGGGTCTTCTCGACCGCGGGCCTTCCCGCCGCGCGCCGCGTCGAGCTGTGGGAAACGCACAACGCGAGCGCCCTGATCGGCCTTGACGTGCGTGCGGCGAGCCCGCTCGAGGCGGCCGAGGTCAACGTGCGGCTTCCGCACGCCAGGCTGGCGCGGGTGCGCGGCTCCGCCCATGAGGTGGAACGAACCCAGGCGGTGATCGGCCGCTCCCCGGCCGGCTCGATCGCGGTGTACCTGACCCTCCGGGGCGACGCCTGGTTCACGAACTCGGGCGGGACACGGCAGCTGCGCCCGGGCGACGCCCTCGTCTGCGCCACCGACCGGCCGTTCACCCGCGGGTTCGCCCGCGGGCTGGACGAACTGGTGGTGACCGTCCCGTGGGACGCCGTCAGCGCCCGGGCGGACGTGCCGCTCCCCGAGATCCCGGTGATCACCAGGTTCACGAATCCGGGCACGAATCCCGGCGCGGAAAGCGGCCACTACGCCCACGCACTGGCGCGGCTGACCGGGCGCGCGACGCGGGCGGATCACCCGGTACCGCCCGACGACCGCACCGTACTCGACCTGGTGGCGGTCCTGGCGGCAGGCCGCGGCGCGGCACGCGGGACCGCTCGTCGCGCCGCCGCGCACTGCTATATAGAGGAGCACCTGACAGATCCGGGTCTTGGCGCGGACCGGATCGCCACCGCGATCGGGATCAGCGAACGCCAGCTGTCCCGCGTCTTCGCCGCCGAGGGCACGTCCGTTCCCCGGCACATCCTGGCCCGCCGCCTGCTGCTCGCCCACTCGGTCCTGTCCGCGACCGGGACGCAGCCCATGACCGTGGCGGAGGCCGCCGCCCGGTGCGGCTTCACCTCGGCCGCCTATTTCTCGCACGCGTTCCGCCAGCACTTCGGCCTCAGCGCGAGCGACGTCCGCCGGTCCGCGGCGGACGGCCAGTCCGCGGCGGACGGCAGCTTCTGATTTCCGCCATCCAGGTCCGCCGGCCTTGGCAAGGCAGCCACCAGCAACAACAATCGCGCACATGCCTGCCTTCGACGACGGACTCGCCGAGACCGAGCTGCCGACCACCGCGACCGTAGAGACCGACGTGCTCATCGTCGGCTCGGGTCCGGCCGGCGGCGCCGCCGCGCTGTCGCTGTCCACGCTCGGTGTCCGCAACATCATGATCACCAAGTACCGGTGGACGGCCAACACGCCGCGGGCGCACATCACCAACCAGCGGGCCATGGAGATCTTCCGCGATCTCGGCATCGAGGACCAGGTGCTCGCCGACGCCACCCCGCACCCGCTGGTCGGCGACACGGTCTTCTGCACAAGCATCGCGGGCGAGGAGATCGGCCGCATCCGCACCTGGGGCACGCACCCCGCCCGCGAGGCCGACTACCAGCTCGCGTCGCCGTGCCTGATCTGCGACATCCCGCAGACCTACCTGGAGCCGATCCTGGTGACGAACGCCACGGCCCGTGGCACGCAGTCGCGGTTCTCTACCGAGTACCTCAGCCACACCCAGGACGAGGCCGGCGTCACCACGACGGTCATGGACCGGCTCACCGGCACCAGCTACACGATCAGGTCGAAGTACCTGATCGGCGCGGACGGCGCTCGATCGCAGGTAGCCGAGGACATCGGCCTGCCCTACGAAGGCCAGATGGACATCGCGGGCTCGATGAACATCACCTTCAAGGCGGACATCTCCGCGCACGTCGCGCCCAGGCCGAGCGTGCTGTACTGGGTCATCCAGCCGGGGTCGAACGTCGGCGGCATCGGCGCCGGCCTGGTGCGGATGGTCCGCCCGTGGAACGAGTGGCTGATCGTCTGGGGCTACGACATCAGCCAGCCCGCGCCGGTCGTCGATGAGGAAAAGGCCACGCAGATCGTCAGGAACCTGCTCGGCATGCCGGACCTCGACGTGGAGATCACCGGCACCAGCCTGTGGGGCAACAACGAGATGTACGCCACCCACCTGCAGAAGCAGCGGGTCTTCGCGGCGGGCGACGCGGTGCACCGGCATCCGCCGTCGAACGGCCTCGGCTCCAACACGAGCGTCCAGGACTCCTACAACCTCGCATGGAAGCTGGCGGCGGTGCTGAACGGCCAGGCAGGTGAGGAACTGCTTGAGACCTACTCGCAGGAACGCGCCCCGGTCGCGAAGCAGATCGTCACCAGGGCCAACAAGTCGAGCCGCGAGTTCGTCCAGTTCTTCGAGGTGCTCGGCCTGATGGACGCCGAGACGGAAGACGAGATGAAGGCCCAGATCGAGGAGCGCAAGGCCAACACCCCGCGCGGCAAGGAGAAGCGGCACGCCCTGGTCGAGGCGATGGAGCTGAAGGACTACGAGTTCAACGCGCACGGCGTCGACCTCGGCCAGTTCTACGAGTCCACCGCGATCCAGAACACCGACGGCGCCACCCGGCCGGCCCCGGCCAGGGACCCCGAGCTGTATTACCAGGTCTCCGCGGTACCCGGCTCGCACCTGCCGCACGCCTGGGTCGGCAGTGAACCAAAGGACGGAGGGGCGACGCACAAGGTATCCACGCTCGACCTCGCGCCCTACGCCACGTTCACGCTGATCACCGGCATCGCGGGCGAGGCGTGGCAGGCCGCGGCCGCGAAGGTCGGCGCCGAACTCGGCGTCCCGCTCAAGACGGTCATCATCGGTCCAGGCCGCGAGGTCACCGACATCTACTACGACTGGGCCCGGCTGCGCGAGGTCGACGAGGACGGCGTGCTGCTCGTCCGCCCGGACAAGTTCATCGGCTGGCGCGCCATGACGCTGCCCGCCGACCCGGAGGAAGCGCTGCGCTCCGCACTGGAGAACCTGCTCAGCCGGCCGCCGGCCGAATAGCGCAAGATGGACAGCATGCGCTTCGTCCACGACACCCTCCCGCAACGCGTCTGCTTCGGCTCAGGCGAGGCTGCGGCGCACCTGGCCGCCCAGGCCGCCGAGCTCGGCGCCAGCCGGATCATGCTGATCGCGGCCAAGCCCGAGACACAGCTCGCCGACACGATCGCCGGGGACCTCCCGGTGGCGCTGCGCCACGATGACGTGGTGATGCACGTCCCCGTCGAGGTGGCCGGGCGCGCCCGCGAGGCGGCGGCCGCCAACGGCATCGACGCCCTGGTCAGCGTCGGCGGCGGCTCGACCACCGGCCTGGCCAAGGCGGTCGCGATGACCACCGGCCTGCCCATCATCGCCGTGCCGACCACGTACGCGGGCTCCGAGGC
>Ga0335083_10001283_pt1 | contig 34851 bp, 30 predicted proteins | sample Lox_Sample_42_FD_206716 | JGI IMG/M metagenome (GOLD analysis project Ga0335083, IMG submission 206716) | Soil microbial communities from Loxahatchee National Wildlife Refuge, Florida, United States - Lox_Sample_4.2 | ecosystem: Environmental > Terrestrial > Soil > Wetlands | place: USA...
GTGAGCGCCAACCTGGGCGCAGCTGGGGGCGGAAACTTATTCGGTCAGAGCGGAGCCGGTCAGCTTCCAACAACTGATGCCTTTGGTGGGATGAGCAACATGGTGTCGCTCGATGCGCTGCAAGAATTCCGCATTCAGACTTCGACCTTTGCGCCGGAATATGGGCGCACTCCCGGCGCCCAGGTTTCGGTGGTGACCAAGTCTGGCACCAACACCTTTCACGGCACTGCCTTCGAGTACTTCCGCAATGACGTGCTGGATGCCAACAACTGGTTTGCCGACCACGCCGGTCTGCGGAAGCCCGAACTGCGGCAGAACGATTTCGGGGGCGTGCTGGGCGGCCCCATCATCAAAGACAAGCTGTTCTTCTTCGGCTCGTATGAAGGGTTGAGGGTGCGCCAGCCCCAGATTGCGAATACCTACGAGCCCACGTTAGCCACCATCCAGAGCGCGCCCGCAGCCGTGCAGCCGCTGCTCAACGCCTTCCCAAAACCGAATGGCGCGAACCTGGGCAACGGGACGGCCCAATTTACTGCCGGTTATTCCGACCCTTCTTCGCTGAATGCGGGCAGCATCCGCATCGACTATCTGCCCACAGACAAGATAACTATCTTCGGAAGGTACAACGACGCTCCATCGAGCCTCGATCAGCGTAGCGGTGGCACCACTTTTCAGTCGAACTATAGCAACGTTGAGGACCTAGAGTACGGGTTCCAGAGCCTGACCCTGGGGAGCAACCAGGTGCTCACCCCCCGGATGACCAACGAGTTCCGCTTCAATTACAGCCGCAGCCGGGCGAACAGCTTCTTTACGCTCGACAATTTCGGAGGCGCAGTGCCCCCTCCGGACTCAGTGTTGTATCCCTATCCATTTGGTCCTCCGGGAACCTCCAGTTTTGAATTTTTTGGCGACCTTAATCCCTATGGACTTCGATTCGTCACCGGCAAGTTCGGGGACAACTTGCAGCGTCAGACCAATGTCACTGACAACGTTTCCTACAGCATCGGTACGCACCAGCTCAAGTTCGGGCTGGATTATCGCCGCCTCAGTCCGGAACCCGGACTTGTACCCTATCAGCTCCAATATGTCTACTCTTCCTTGGCGGGCGTCCTGGCCAACAAGGCGCTCGAAGCGTTCATAATTTCGAGGACCCCCGATGTGCAACTGGTCTTTTCGAACTGGAGCCTCTTCGCCCAGGACACATGGAATATCACGCGCAACTTGACCATCACGTACGGCCTGCGCTGGGAGTATGATGCCGCACCCTCGTCGCCCAATGGCACACTTCCGTTTACCGTGACGGGCGTGAACAATCTGGCAACGATGACGCTGGCTCCTGCGGGAACGCCGTTGTGGACTCCGCAAAAAGACGATTTCGCTCCCCGCCTCGGTATCGCCTGGAACCCGCGCTCCGATCTGGTCATTCGGGCCGGCGGCGGCATCTTTTACGACCTTGGTTACTCCGCTATCGCGAATGGGGCGACTGCATTTCCTTACGTTCAACAAAAGCTGATCCTTAACACTTCATTCCCGCTGAGCGCTGCCGCTGCCGCGCCGGCTCCCTTTACGACGGCTCCCCCAGTTGTGCAGCTTTTTGCGGTAGACCCGAATCACGTATTACCCAGAACCTATGAGTGGAACGCGGCGCTGGAGCAGAGTTTCGGAAACGCCGACGCCCTTACCCTCACCTACCTGGGCGCGGCGGGCCGAAAGCTTATGCGGGCGGACTATTACAACCAGCCGAACCCTGACTTCACCGGGTCGTTTGCTTTGCTGACGAACGGCGCGGACTCCAGCTATAACGCCCTTCAGGCCCAGTACCGTCATCGCCTGACCCATGGTCTCCAGGCGCTGGCCTCTTATACCTGGGGGCATTCGATTGACGATGCCTCGTCCGACGCCAATCGCTTGAATGTGCCACCGGGCAAATCGCCTTCCTCGGTGGAGCGTGGTCCGTCCGACTACGACATCCGCAATACCTTCGCCGGCGCTGTCTCCTGGTACATCCCGGGGCCGCACGGAGGATGGTGGAAGCCGGTGCTGGAAAACTGGTCGGTGAATTCCATCGTGTACGCGCGCACCGCTCCCCCGGTGAATGTCGTGACCGGGAAGAATCCCTTCGGTGGTTTCTTGTCAGGAGCCTCCAGCGTGCAGCGGCCGAATGTGGTTCCCGGCGTGCCGATCTACCTTGCCGATCCGAACGCAGGCGGCGGACAGATCATTAATAAAGCGGCCTTCAGCATTCCCGCGTCGGGGCAAGGCGATTTGGGACGCAATGCCCTGCGCGGCTTCAACGCATCGCAGGTGGATTTCACCTTGCAGAGAATGTTCAAGCTCAGCGAGCGCTTTTCGCTGCAGTCGAGCGCCGATTTTTTCAACATCTTCAATCACCCGCAGTTCGGAGCGCCGATCAACTACTTGACCTCTCCGCAGTTCGGCTATTCCACGCAGACGCTGAATAGCTGGCTCGGCTCCGGCGGCCAGAGCGGCGGCCTCAACCCGCTGTACCAAATTGGCGGCCCGCGCTCGATCCAACTGGCGCTAAAGTTGCAATTTTGAGCTTCTTGCGCGCGCGGCCGTAACAGTTTTCCTCGACTGGCCAAGCTAGCGCCACATGCCAAAATCTCGGCAGGAATTGTGCTGCAATAAGCAAGTTCCGCAGACCTCGGATTCTGCGTGTCTTCCCCATATCTAACTGGTACGACGGCGCATCGAGTCTTGAGCACCCCACAGCGTTCCATTGGAGCATCAGTTGCAAATAAAGAGACAGCCATCAACCGAAGGCGCCGTTGTGAAACGACACGGACTTTAGGTATTGGCCGGCCACTACGGTAAACGGGAGGAACGATGAAGAAGAATCTCGCAATATTTGCAGTCCTCGCGGGAGTCTTTCTGCCGGGCGCAAACTACCTGCTCGCCCAGAATGTTCCCGAACCGCAATTAATGAAGCAGGACCGAGTCCGCAGTAACACCATCGCGAACGATGACTCCCGATTGCCTTCGGACCAAGACCTCCAACTGTTGAGGAAAAGCTTGCGCTCTCAGGAGAAACAGATTGTGGCTGCGAACATGACTCTGACCGACGCCGAGGCAGAGAAGTTCTGGCCAGTTTATGACCGATATGCCGAGGACTTGGCCAAGATCAACGATACGAAGCTCGCGCTGATCAACGAGTACGCTCAGGAACATGACGCGATGACGGACGATCAGGCGAAGGACTACATACAAAGGCGGGCTGCTTTAGAACGGTCCCTTCTGGAATTGAAGGTCAAGTACATTCCAAGCTTTGGCAACGTGCTGACGGGAAAGGAAACGGCATTGTTCTTCCAGATCGAGTGGCGACTCGGTCTGCTGACCGACTTGGAATTGGCACAAATGTCGCCCGTTGAGTACCAATGACAAGGACCCTGCCCAAAGGCTCGTCATATGCCACTCGGTTGCCACCGCGCAATTCCAGCCGACTTCTGTTTTCAGCCAGATGTGAGTGGCCTCAGCATTGCACTTCGAACAGGCGAGCGGACGTGCAGAGGCGGAGATGCGGGTGATTACGCAAGAGCCATCAATATCTCGTCCAACAACCCCATCGCGTGAATATAAGGAGCTTGAAACGTGACACCTATTGCAGTTAGCGATGAACCAGCCACTCTTTCCCTGAGCGCGTACGGACCAGCGAGATCCACCGTTCAAGGAACTCCCCTGAGTTCAAACGACTTGCAGAGGATCGATGCATACTGGCGAGCCTGCAAGTATCTGGCTCTCGGCATGATTTACCTTCAGGAAAATCCCCTGTTGAAGGAGCCGTTGAAGCCCGAGCACATCAAGAACCGGCTACTCGGACACTGGGGATCGAGTCCCGGCCTAGCATTCATCTACATTCACCTGAACCGGCTCATCAAGAAATACGACTTGGACATGATTTTCATGGCCGGGCCAGGCCATGGCGCGCCCGGTGTCTTGGGCCCCGGATATCTCGAAGGAACCTACTCCGAGATTTACCCGGAAAAGAGTGAAGACGAAGAAGGTCTCCGCGAGTTCTTCAAGCAGTTCTCGTTTCCCGGTGGCATCGGCAGCCATTGCACTCCTGAAACTCCCGGGTCGATCCACGAGGGCGGCGAATTGGGGTATGTTCTTTCTCATGCTTGCGGTGCTGCCTTCGACAACCCTGAACTGATCGTGGCTGCCGTAGTCGGCGACGGGGAATCGGAAACTGGACCACTGGCAACTTCTTGGCACATCAACAAATTTCTCAACCCCATTCGGGACGGCGCGGTTCTGCCCGTCCTGCACCTGAATGGATACAAGATTAATAACCCTACTTTGCTGGCGCGCATTACGCACGAAGAGCTGGAAGACCTGCTGTCGGGATATGGCTGGACCCCGTATTTCGTCGAGGGTTCCGATCCCGACAGCATGCACCAGGCCATGGCGGCCACGGTTGAGCACTGCGTTCGCGAAATCAGAGAGCACCAGGAGAAATGCCGAACCACAGGGGATCCCGAGCGGCCTCGCTGGCCCATGATCGTCTTGCGGTCGCCAAAAGGTTGGAGCGCGCCCCGGGAGGTGGGCGGCCACAGGCTCGAGGGCTTTTGGCGCGCCCACCAGGTTCCGTTGACGGATGTAAAGAAGAACCCCGAACAACTGCGCATTCTCGAGAACTGGATGAAGTCGCTGAAGCCGGACGAGCTATTCGACGAGCATGGCCGGCTGATTCCGGACCTCAAAGAGCTCCCCCCACTCGGCAGCCGCAGAATGAGTGCCAACCCTCATGCCAATGGAGGAATTCTCAAGAAAGCATTGCGCCTACCCGATTTCCGCGATTATGCGGTGAAGTTTGATCGGCCTGGAACGTTTGAAGTGGAAAACGTACTGCCGTTGGGGAACTTCCTGCGCGACGTAATGAAATCCAACATGAACAACTTCCGGGTTTTCGGCCCGGACGAAACCACTTCGAACAAGCTGCAAGCCATCTATGAGGTCTCAAAGAAATTCTGGATTGAGGAGTACTTCCCCGAAGACAAAGACGGGGGAGAGCTGGCACCCGATGGGCGTGTGGTGGAGATGCTCAGCGAGCACACCATGGAAGGCATGCTCGAAGGCTACCTTCTGACGGGACGCAACGGCTTCCTGTCCTCGTACGAAGCCTTTGTCCATGTAATCGACTGCATGTTCAACCAATTCGCCAAGTGGCTATCGATCTGCAACCGCCTGTCGTGGCGCCAGAACATTGCGTCCCTGAACCTGCTGATTACTTCGACAGTCTGGCGTCAGGACCACAACGGTTTCACCCATCAGGATCCCGGCTTCCTGGACGTGGTCCTGAACAAGAGCGCCGCCGTCACCCGGATTTACCTTCCGCCCGACAGTAATTGTCTCCTGTCGGTAGCCGATCACTGCCTGCGGAGCGAGAACTACGTCAACGTAATCGTCTCCGACAAGCAGCTCCACCTCCAGTACCTGGATATCGATGCCGCTGTTGTGCATTGTACGAAGGGCATCGGCATCTGGGAATGGGCGAGTAACGACCACGGTGGCGAGCCAGACGTCGTCATGGCCTCGGCTGGCGATATACCGACGCAAGAGGCGTTGGCCGCAACCGTCCTGCTGCGGCAGGAGTTTCCCGACCTGAAGATCCGTTTCGTCAACGTAGTGGATTTGTTCAAGCTGGAACCGAACACGGAACATCCGCATGGGCTGTCGGACCGGGACTTCGATTCTCTGTTCACGGTTGACAAGCCAATCATCTTCAACTTCCACGGCTATCCCTGGCTGGTTCACCGCTTGACATACCGCCGCAAGAACAGGGATCTGCACGTGCGGGGCTACAAGGAGAAGGGAAACATCAATACTCCGATGGAGCTGGCGATCGAAAACCAGACCGACCGATTTAGCTTGGCGATGGACGTGATTGACCGGACCCCGTCTCTGCAGAAAATTGGGGGCCACACCAAGGAAAGGCTCCGCAACCAGCAGATCGCATGCCAAGACTATGCATTCCGGAACGGTATTGACAGCCCAGAAATCACAGGATGGAGGTGGCCGTACGAATCGGCCTGAATTTAGGCGCGCGCGTGGGGGTGGCCGGGGTACCGCGTAAGCCGGCCACCTGACACCTGATTCGTGCGGAGTAGACCGCCGGCGAAGGCCAGTGTGAAAGGATCCCTGATGGCTGTATCAACTGTTTCTCCCGTCGTCCCAGTGCTTCAAGGCATGGATCTAACCAGCATCAACACTATCCGTACGCTCTCCATGGACGCGGTACAGGCAGCCAACTCCGGGCATCCTGGAACTCCCATGGCAATGGCGCCAGTGGCCTATTGCCTTTGGCAGCGGTTCCTTCGTTTTGATCCGCAAGATCCTGTCTGGCCGAACCGCGACCGCTTCGTCCTGTCAATTGGGCACGCCTCGATGTTGCTCTACTCCTTACTTCACTTGACCAAAGTCCGTGCCGTCAGCAAGGACTACGAAACTCTGGGTGACGTATCAGTCCCGTTGGACGCCATCAAGGCGTTCCGGCAGTTGGACAGCCGCTGTCCGGGACACCCCGAGTACCGATGGACTTCCGGGGTGGAGACTACGACCGGGCCTCTCGGCCAAGGTGTCGCCACCAGCGTCGGCATGGCAATCGGCAGCAAATGGCTGGCCGCACACTATAATCGCCCGGGCTTCGAGAATCTGTTCGACTTCAATGTCTACGCGCTTTGCGGCGACGGATGCATGATGGAGGGTATCTCGAGCGAGGCTGCGTCACTGGCCGGGCACTTGCAGCTTTCGAACCTTTGCTGGATCTACGACAACAACCACATCACCATCGAAGGCAACACTTCCCTGACCTTTACCGACGACGTGGCCACACGTTTTATCGGCTACGGCTGGAATGTGACACGGGTGGGCGACGCAAATGACCTCGATATGCTCGCCCGCGCATACCATACCTTTCTGAACACGACAGATCGCCCCACGCTGATCATCGTGGATAGTCACATCGGCTACGGCGCACCCCATAAGCAGGACACGAGCGGCGCTCACGGCGAACCTCTGGGAGAGGACGAAGTCCGCCTCACGAAGCGAAATTACGGTTGGCCTGAAGACAAGAAATTCTATGTTCCCGACGGCGTCTACGACCACTTCCGGCAAGGCATTGGGGCCCGGGGCAAACAGTTGCGCGATGCTTGGTTCGCCCGAATTGGCGAATATCGCAAGCAGTATCCGGAGCTCGCCGAAGAACTCTTCCGCATGCAACACCGGCAGCTCCCCGAAGGTTGGGACCGGGACCTGCCCGAATTCCCAGCAGATCCGAAGGGCCTGGCGACTCGCGAGTCTTCCGCTAAGGTGCTGAACGCAGCCGCCAAGAATATTCCGTGGTTGATCGGAGGATCGGCAGACCTTGCACCCTCCACCAAGACTCGTATTACGTTGGAGGGCGCCGGCGATTTCTCGGCGGAGAATTTTGCCGGACGCAACTTTCACTTCGGGATCCGCGAACACGCAATGGGGGCCATCCTGAACGGACTGAGTCTTGTGAAAGTACGGCCCTTCGGCTCCGGGTTTTTCATCTTCGTCGATTACATGCGGGGATCTCTTCGCTTGAGCGCCTTGATGGAGCTCCCGGTGATTTACGTGTTCACTCACGACTCCATTGGAGTCGGGGAGGATGGCCCCACTCATCAACCCATCGAACAACTTGCGCACATGCGTTCCATGCCCGGACTGATTATGATCCGGCCCGCGGATGCGAATGAGGTAAGCGAGGCCTGGAAGGTAATACTGCAACTGCATCACGAGCCAGCGGTGCTGGTGCTCACACGTCAAGCCGTGCCGACAATCGACCGGACGAAGTACGCTCCGGCCTCAGGCCTCGCCCGCGGGGCCTACATTCTCGCGGATGCCACCGGCGCGGACCCCGAGGTCATCCTCATCGGCACCGGCAGCGAGGTTGCCCTCTGTCTGGAAGCCTACGAGCAACTAACCAAGGAGGGCGTGAGAGCACGGGTTGTCAGTATGCCGTCGTGGGAGTTGTTTGACGATCAGGACAAGAGCTACAGGGAATCGGTTCTGCCGCCGCATGTGAAAGCGCGAGTATCCGTGGAACAGGCCTCTGATTTCGGATGGGCCAAGTATACCGGCTCGGATGGACGCAATATCTGCATCGAAACGTTCGGAGCCTCAGCGCCGCTGAAACAATTGCTGAAGAAGTTCGGCTTTAACGCGGCAAGCGTTGTAGCCGCGGTGAAGCGCCAGATTGCGCAGCACCGCGCACAGGGCTAAACCAGTCTATTGGAATTGAAATTATAGGAGATGACAAATGACTCTGCTTGAATCACTGAAGAAATACACCACCGTTGTAGCGGATACCGGCGACATTGAGGCCATTGCCCAGCACCGGCCGCAGGATGCCACCACTAATCCATCGCTTCTATTGCATGCCGCCCAGATGCCGGCCTACCGGCACTTGGTGGAAGAGGCTGCCGAACTTGCACAGGAACACGGTGGCGGTCACGAAGAAATGGCGGAAGAGTTCATCGATCACCTATTCGTCCTGTTCGGATGTGAGATTCTCAAGGTGGTCCCCGGCCGCGTTTCTACTGAGGTCGCAGCCAGATTGAGCTTCGATACCGCGGGCACGATTACCAAGGCCCGCAAGCTCATCTTGCTGTATGAGAACAAAGGCGTGGCGCGCGAACGCATCCTGATCAAGATCGCAAGCACCTGGGAAGGTATTCGGGCAGCCGAGCTTCTTGAAAAGGAAGGCATCCACTGCAATTTGACACTGCTCTTCAGCTTCGCCCAGGCCGTCGCGTGCGCCGAAGCCGGGGTGACCTTGATTTCGCCTTTCGTGGGCCGTATTTACGATTGGTACAAGAAGGAGCATTGCGGCGGGGAAATTCCTGCTGACCAGGATCCCGGCGTTGCGTCCGTCACCCACATCTACAACTACTACAAGAAATACGGCTACAAAACCCAGGTGATGGGGGCGAGTTTTCGGAATGTGAACCAGATCGTCCGCCTGGCTGGATCAGACTTGCTCACCATCAGTCCAGAACTTCTTGACCAGTTGGGGCAAACCCAGGGCATTCTGGATCGGAAACTCGATCCGGTAACTGCGCAGGCGTGCAAGGAACAGCGACTGCACCTGGATGAGAAGACCTTTCGCTGGATGCACAACGAGGACGCAATGGCGACGGAGAAGCTGGCCGAGGGTATCCGCAAATTCAACAGCGATGCCTGTCTTTTGCAAGACTACGCTCTGTCCCAGGTTGCGGAAAAAGTCAGCTGACCGGCGGACCGTGCCTTGATTACAAGTGGCGCGGTCCACTCAACTTGAGGTGCATGGTATCGTGCGGGGACCAGTGCGTCTTCTCTCTTCGAGTAATAACTATGGGGCAGGACTTCACTAACGCAGTACTTTCGATAGAAGGCTGCAGATGAACATGGCGCGGGCTGTACTCTGGGACATGGATGGAACCTTAATCGACTCAGAGGAATTCCATTGGATCTCGTGGCGAGACACGATGGCGAAGGAAGATATCGCCATCACTCACGAGCAATTTCTTTCTTCGTTCGGCCAGCGCAACGACTCCATCATTCCCCAATGGCTGGGCGCCGCAGCGACTCCCGAACGAGTCGAGAGAATCGCAAACGCCAAAGAGGAACTTTATCGCGACCTGGTTCGCCAGAATGGGATCTCGCCACTACCTGGGGTTGCGATCTGGGTGCACAGGCTTCACGAGCAAGGATGGCTTCAGGCAGTTGCCTCGGCGGCGCCGCGTGCGAACACCGAGGTAGTCCTTGAGGCTCTGGCGGCCACGCACGTTTTTCAAGCCATCGTCTCGGCTGAAGATGTGCACAAGGGAAAACCGGATCCCGAAGTCTACCTGACTGCGGCTTCGCGAGTCGGCGTATTGCCCGAGAGGTGCATTGTTGTGGAAGACGCCGTTGCCGGTATCGAAGGTGCACGCCGCGCAGGTATGCGAAGCATCGGTGTAACTCACGACGGTGAGCATCTGGCCGCTGACGTAGTCGTGACGGCTCTTGATCTCCTGGACGCGGACGCTTTCGAGACACTGCTGCAAAGGTAAGTAACCGCTCCATCGGCTTCCATGAAGCGAGAGAGAGAGAGATAGACCAAGTCTGAGACCGGTCCAAAGGAATGCCCACTGGCACGACTGCTTAACGAACCACGCGATCCGGGGCAAACTGATGCCAACAGCTTGGCACCTGCCGGTGCAGCTTTTTCCTAATCATCGTCGTCCTGCCGTCAGCTGAGCGCAGCGATATAGTTGGTTACCCCTTCGAAAAATAAGCAGCAGAGCCATTTAGCTGCGGTCGACGTCGGCGACAGAACGCCTGACGAGCTTGCAACCGCTGCTCATTTGGCCTTTGGTCAGGTTGGAAGCCTGAGTGCTTCTAACACAGCCGGAGTCGCGATCCGGATGCCAGCGAGTAGAACGATCGGATGGTCAGGAACGAGCGGCCGCCGGCTTAAGCCGGTTGTTTGGATCTTTGCTGCGGTTCTATGCGGACTCGCAGCTGCTCCTGCTCAACAAAACGACCGCCTGGAACAGGAGTTGCAGCAGCTCCGGCAGCAATACGATCAAACGACTCGCGAATTACAGCAACGTATCTCTGCCCTGGAGCAGCAACTTGAAAACCAGAGAGCCGGCCTGGAGCACCAAATTGACGACCAGGCAGCAAGCCAGCAGGCGCAGAACGCCACGAGCCAGACGAAACAGAACGGCGCGACGATTTCTGCTGTAGAACTCGCTGCCCAGCAAGCGGTCGCCCAAGCCGTGCGCGGCTCGTCAGACCAGGTTGGGGCGAAGTTTCAAGGGCAATTGCCTTCTGCTCCTACCTATGACCTATTAAGGGAGGCCAATGTCAAGATCGAGAAGCTTCAGGAGCAGGTAGGGAGCTTCGAATTTCATGGCTATTTCCGTTCCGGCTACGGACTGAATAGCCGAGGTGGGCAGCAGGTAGCATTTATCGCTCCCGGGGCTGATGCAAAGTACCGTCTAGGCAATGAAGCAGAGACCTACGGCGAATTCATCCTGGTCAACAACTGGCTGAACCCGGAAGGTGGCTCCGATAAGCCGTGGATGAAGACAGAAGTCATGATAGAAGCAAACACCACGGACTCTGCCAGCTATGCCAACTTTCCGCTCACTGGCAACGATCAATTCCGCTTACGTGAGGCGTTCGTTCGGGGAGGCAATTTGTTTGAAAGTCAGCCGGACGCCAAATTCTGGGCGGGCGAACGATATTACCGTCGCCAGAGCATATATATCGATGATTTCTATCCGCTGGACATGAGCGGCTACGGCGGAGGAGTCGAAGATCTACGTCTCCCGTTGGGCAAAATGGCGGTAGCCTTCCTGGGTGGCGCTCGCCCCGACATCGTCACTAATAATGGGACCTACGCGAAGAGCAACCTTGATGTGCGGCTCTACGACGTTCCCGGACCTTTTGGGCGGCTTGCAGTGTGGTTCGACTATGCCGATGCGAAGGGTGGTAAGACCCAAGCGGGCACGGTAATTCCCACAACAGCGGGATACGCCTTCGGTATACAACATCAACGTCTGGAGTGGCACGGTGGTTACAACACGCTCTCAATTCAGTATGGAACAGGGGCCGCCAGCGACTTCAGCACGTCACTCGACGCACCGTCTGTCTTCCTTAAGGACTCGGAGAGGTTCCTGGTAACTGAGCAGATGCTGCTTCAACCGAATAATAAGTTCGCCATCATGCCGATCGTTGTCTATCAGCGTTTTCGAGACGGAACTCCGCACCGTGGCTGGGACGAGTGGGTCTCGTTCGGCGCCCGGCCGCAAGTATTTTTCACCAAGTACCTTTCGCTGGCGGTCGAGGGCGGGTTTGATCATGCCCACAGCGCTAGCGGTCAGCCCAACGGATGGCTTCGCAAATTCACGATAGCGCCACAGATCGGGTCTGGGCAAAAGTTTTTCAGTCGACCCGTACTGCGCGCCTTTCTCACATACGCCAGTTGGTCGAATGGCTTTCGCGGTTATGTGGGGGGTATCCCGTATCTGAACAGCACCAACGGTCTGACCTACGGTGTCCAGGCAGAAACTTGGTGGTAAGTAACTAGGATGATCTAAGACCGGCTTAGAGATCAATAACAAGGAATAGGTCCGCCGTAAGGACCAAAGGTGAAGGAGATATGGCAACCAAAGAGATAACAACTAGCTCTCCGCTCGGGGTAGCTATGCCATCTGTGTCGACGACTGCGAACTACGCACGCCCCTTGGCAATCGTCACCACGCTATTTTTTGCCTGGGGCTTTCTTACCTGCCTGAACGACATCCTGGTTCCGCATCTGAAGTCGATCTTTGACTTGAGCTATGCGCGCGTCATGCTGATTCAGTTTGCGTTCTTTTCGGCCTACTTCCTGTTCTCGGTTCCCTGGTCGAAGGTAGTTAACAGGATTGGATACCAGAAGACCATGGTGACTGGTCTGTTGACTATGGGTGCTGGAGCGTTTCTGTTCCTGCCCGCAGCCTCCGCTGCCTCCTATCCACTATTTCTGACAGCGCTCATGATTCTTGCGGCTGGCATCACGGGTTTACAGGTATCGGCTAACCCTTACGTGGTCGTGCTGGGAAAACCTGAAACGGCGTCCAGCCGACTAGACCTGACACAGGCCTTCAACTCACTCGGCACCACGGTCGCGCCAAAAATCGGTGGCCTGCTCATCCTCAGCGCTGCGCCGCTGGCCATGGAGCAGCTACGCCGACTCTCGCCGGGAGCGCTGCAAGCGTACCGGGTCCAGCAGGCTGCCTCGGTCAAGATGCCCTACACCGTCATCGGCATTGCCCTGGTGGTACTTGCGGTTGTCATCGGTAGCCTCAAGCTGCCGACGATCGAAGCGGCACAAGACAAGCCTGGCGAGAAAGTCAACGATTCGATTTGGAGACATCCGAACCTGATCCTGGGAGCTCTGGGTATTTTCGCTTATGTAGGTGCGGAAGTGTCGATCGGCAGCTTCCTGGTGAACTACTTCGGCCTGCCGGCAATAGCCGGACTTTCCCCCAAGACCGCCGCTGGTTACGTCTCGTTCTACTGGGGCGGCGCGATGATCGGCCGCTTCATCGGAGCGGGCCTTCTGCAGAAAATCAAGCCTCCAAAGCTGCTTGCGATATGCACGGTATGTGCGGCAACCCTGGTAATGACTTCCATGCTGACCAGTGGACACGTGGCTATGTGGAGCATCCTGGCGGTTGGGCTCTTCAACTCCATCATGTTTCCCACAATCTTCAGCCTGGGTGTTGCCGAGTTAGGACCGCTCACGGGCAGTGGTTCCGGCATCTTGAACATGGCAATCGTCGGCGGGGCCATCATTCCCGTTATCCAGGGTGCGATTGCCGACCAATTCGGGTTACATCACGGGTTTTTCCTGCCCGTGATCTGCTACTTGTACATCCTTTTCTTTGGGCTTAGCGGGTCAAAGCCGAACAGTGAACGCTACGCGAAAGCTTAGTTAGAACCAAGAGGAGGCTTCTAATGCTAATTGCAGGCGACATTGGTGGTACGAAGACGGACTTGGCACTGTTCTCGAGCGAGACTGGCCCTCACGCCCCCCTTGCTGAAGCGAAGGTACATAGCGCCGACTACCCGAGTTTGCAGGCCATCGTGAAAGAGTTCCTGGATAAGGTAAAGAAGCCTGTCGACAAGGCATGCTTTGCAGTGGCCGGGCCGGTTATCGGCGGCCGGGTAAAGACTACAAACCTGCCTTGGGTGATAGAACGCTCCTCTCTCGCCCAGGGGCTCAATCTTAATCTTGAGTCTGTATATCTGATCAACGATCTAGAGGCAATTGCCCGGGCAGTCCCCATCTTGCGGCCTACTGATGTGGTGACAATTAACGTTGGTGAACCTGTACCCAGAGGCGGTATAGGGGTGATTGCGCCGGGAACGGGGCTGGGGGAGGCCTTCTTGACCTGGGATGGATATCGCTATGTTGCGCATAGCTCCGAAGGTGGTCATGCGGACTTTGCTCCCACCGACAAAAGACAGATTGGGCTGCTGGAGTATATGCTTGAACGTTTCGAGCACGTCAGCTTTGAACACGTCTGCTCTGGAATCGGAATTCCCAACATTTACCGCTATCTTCGCGATGTCGAGCAACTGGCGGAGGACCCCGACATTGGCAAGCTGATCAGTTCGGCAAGCGATCCATCGGTAGTGATCATCAATCAGGGAACCGACGCGAAAAGTCCGAGCAAAGCCTGCAAGGCCACCATTGACATGTTCGTTTCGATTCTTGGCAGTGAGGCCGGCAATCTCGCGGTGAAGGTGTTGGCAACAGGCGGCATCTACGTGGCGGGTGGTGTCGCCGTGCACATGCTCGGAGCGCTGCAGCAACCGAGTTTTCTGCAACATTTCAGACGAAAAGGACGTTTTGCTGAATTGCTAGGACGGATCCCTATTCACGTCGTTGTCACACAGGCCGGATTGGCCGGCGCAGCCGCTTATGGTTTAGAGAACACCACCTCGGCTGCAGGAGTCCATTAGAAGAGAGCCACCAACTCTAATTACTTACTACCGGAGCACATAAGGAGACAGCATGACAACCCTTGGCTTTGACAAGCCCCTGTACGTTCTGCCCTTTGACCACCGTGGGTCTTTCCAGAAGAAGATGTTCGGATGGGACGGTGACTTGAGCCCGCAACAGACAGCCGAGATCGCTGCTGCCAAGCGGGTAATCTATGACGCGTTCAAGCTGGCTGTCCAGGCCGGTGTGCCCAATGACAAGGCCGGAATTCTGGTGGACGAACAATTCGGCGCCGCAATTCTTCGCGACGCAGCGGCAGAGGGATACTCAACCTCCTGCCCGGCGGAAAAGAGCGGGCAGGATGAGTTCGACTTCGAATACGGCGAAGATTTCGGGAAGCACATTGAAGCCTTCCATCCGACTTTCTGTAAGGTCCTGGTTCGTTATAACCCGGAGGGGGATCAAAGCCTCAATCGGCGGCAAGCGGCTCGCCTTAAGCACTTGTCGGAATATCTGCACAGCAACAAGAGTCGCAGCCGGTTCATGTTCGAACTACTCGTCCCGGCGGAGAAGGCCCAGCTCGATCAGTTCAACGGAGACAAAAACGCCTACGATCTGGAGCTTCGTCCCCAGCTGATGGTCCAGGCCATCCTGGAACTTCAGGATGCGGGGGTTGAGCCGGATGTCTGGAAAATTGAAGGACTCGATCATCACGCGGACTGCGAAAGGATCGTGGCTGCCGCCCGCGAAGGAGGCCGGGACGGAGTCGGTTGCATCATCCTGGGCCGGGGCGAGGACGACAGTAAGGTCCGCGAATGGCTCACTACGGCAGCGGCAGTTCCGGGCTTCATTGGCTTCGCCGTGGGCCGGACGAGCTTCTGGGGTCCGCTGGTTGACTGGCGTGCGAAGAAAATAACGCGGAATGACGCAGTATCTGAGATTGCGCGTCGCTATCAGGAGTTCGTGGAGATCTTTGAGACCCACAAGGTAGTCGTTCCTGCGTAAGGAAACGGGGAGGCGAGGAAATGCAGAACCATGCGCCTAAGTTGGCTCCTTCCATTCTAGCGGCGGACTTTACCCGCCTGGGTGAACAGATAGCCGAGGCGGAGAAGGCGGGAGCCGACCGGATTCACATTGACGTGATGGACGGTCACTTCGTTCCCAACATATCGATGGGAGCGCCAATCGTGGAGTCCGTACGGCGCGTAACTCGCCTCCCTTTGGAGATACACCTCATGATCTCGGATCCGGATTTCTTTCTTGACGAATTCGTCGAGGCCGGATCCGATTCGTTTCTTGTGCACTGGGAAGGCAATAACAACTTGCACCGCACAGTGCACCGCATCAAGGATCTCGGCAGGCGCGCGGGGGTAGTCATCAATCCTGCAACCCCCGCCGCCGTGCTGGAAGAGATCCTGCCGGACCTGGACTTGGTGATGGTCATGACCGTCAATCCAGGTTTCGGACATCAGCACTTTCTCCATAGCACGCTGCCAAAGATCGAACGTGTCCGTCAGATGGTCCAGCGCCTTAACGGTCGCTGTGAGGTTGAGGTAGACGGAGGGGTTGACGAGGTGACTGCACCGCTGGCTGGAGCGGCGGGAGCCGACGTCTTCGTCGCTGGATCGTCGATCTTCGGTGATCACGCAGGAGTGGCCGCGGCCATGAGGCGGTTGCGTGCCGTCCTTGTTCATGGCAACGGAGCCTGAGGCCCTCTAGACTTCGACTGCCACTGCGAATCCGAATGACGGCTACGAGAGCTGATAATTGCGTGCCATCTTCTGGAAGTCTCGTACCTGCTGCGATTGCCACGCTTCGTCCCGATAAAGTTCGCGGGCCAGTAGTGCGGCCACCTGCGGCGCCATGGCCGAGGCCGCCTGCGCGTTGAGGAACAGCGCGCGCGTCCGCCGGGCCAGAACGTCCTCTACGCTCCTCGCCATTTCCGCTCTTCCCGCCCAGATAACCTCTGCACCGCAATAGATCAGCGCTGGATGCAGAGGTTCGCCCAGAGCCGGCTCGGTGCGAATGAGTTCTTGAATGGCGATGCTGTCGGAACCATAGCTCGCCAAGTCCTCGAACTTGCTTGCGTGCTTATGAAAGCCATGAATATTGAGATGCGCGGTAACTGCCGGCTTCTCGGGAAGCTCGGCCAGGGTGGCCGCCTGGTCGATGCAATCCTCAGCCATGCGGCGATAGGTCGTCCATTTGCCCCCCGCGATGCTGAGCAGCCCCGAGCCATCGATGTGAATCGTGTGATCGCGCGAGATGGCCGCGGTGCTGCCCGCGTGTCCGCTGCTTACCAGCGGACGTATGCCGACGAACACACTCAACACGTCGGCTCGGGTAGGAGACTTGTGGAGATAGCGCCCCGAGGTCTCCAGGATGAAATCAATCTCCTCCGGCAGAGGACGCGGCTCGAGCGTTGGATCCTTGATCGGCGTGTCGGTAGTTCCGACCAGGGTATGAAGGTTCCATGGGATGGCGAACATCAACCGGCCGTCTGAGGTATGGGGAACCATGATGGCGCTGTTGCCCGGTAGAAAGGAACGATCGAAGACGAGGTGCACACCTTGGCTGGGCGCAATCATGGGAGCAACGTTAGGGTCTGCCATGCGGCGGACGCTGTCACTGAACGGCCCGGTCGCATTGATGACGACCTTTGCGCGCGCGTGCAGCGGCTGGCCAGTTTCGGCGTCATGCGCCTCAACCCCGTTGATAAAGCCATCGGGCCCTTTCGTGAGGCCGGTGACCGGGGCATAGTTCAGCAGAATCGCTCCTTGGTCCGCCGCGGTCTCCGCCAAATTGATCAGCAGGCGACTGTCGTCGAACTGGCCGTCGTAATAGACAATGCCGCCGCGTAATCCTTCCCGCTTGATAGTGGGTAGTCGAGCAAGTGTTTCTTCGCGCGACAGCAGCTGCGATGGGCCAAACCCGTACTTACCGGCCAGCACGTCATACACCTTCAGGCCGAGACCGTAGAATGGCGATTCCCACCAGTCATAGCTGGGCACGACGAAGGCGAGGTCGGTGACCAGGTGGGGTGCGTTCTGGCGTAGGATACCGCGTTCCCGCAATGCCTCGATTACTAGGGAGATGTTTCCCTGCTCCAGATAGCGCACGCCTCCATGCACCAGTTTGGTGCTGCGGCTCGAGGTGCCTTTCCCGAAGTCGCTTTGCTCCAGCAGCAGGACCTCGTAGCCCCGGGAAGCGGCATCCACGGCGCAGCCGACCCCGGTGGCGCCTCCACCGATGATCACCAGGTCCCAAGGCTCGGTGCGATCCAGAGCGCGATTAAACATCTCCAGTCGATTCATACTTGCGGGTTCGCCTCCCACCCTTTGGCGCGTGACAGCGCCTGGTTCCATCGTCCGCGTAAGGCCTCGGCCTTGGACCGAGTCATGCGCGGCTCGAAGCGCTTTTCTTTGAGCGGCAGCGCGGCGATCGCGCTCTCATCGTGCCAAAACGCAACTGCGATGCCTGCCAGATATGCCGCACCCAGGGCCGTTGTCTCCATCACGGCGGGTCGCACCACAGGAATTCCGAGAAGATCCGCCTGGAACTGCAGCAGAGTTTCATTGACTGCAGCGCCGCCATCCACGCGCAACTCCGGCAAGGGAGTTCCGGCATCACGCTGCATCACATCCAGTAGATCCGCGACCTGATAGGCGATGCTTTCCATGGCCGCGCGGGCCAGGTGCCCAGCCGTGGTTCCACGTGTCAGGCCGAAAACCGAACCGCGCGCATACTGGTCCCAATGCGGAGCGCCCAGTCCCACGAACGCGGGTACGAAGTAGACGCCCCCATTATCAGGAACCGAATCGGCCAATGCTTCGAACTCGTTCGAATTCTGGAACAGGCGCAGGCCGTCGCGCAGCCATTGCACCACCGCGCCACCAATGAAGACACTGCCTTCCAGCGCATAGTCAACCTTGTTCCCGATTTTCCAGGCCACGGTTGTGAGCAATCGATTCGACGATGGAACCGGACGGAAGCCCGTGTTCTGCAACATGAAGCATCCGGTTCCGTAAGTGTTCTTCGTCAAACCAGGCGAAATGCATCTTTGTCCGAAGAGTGACGCCTGCTGATCGCCTGCGATACCGGCGATCGGGATGGAGCCCAGGCCCAGGGTTGTCGTGACCTCACCGTAAACTTCGCTGGAAGCGCACACCGTAGGCAGCAAGGAAGCAGGGATGTCCAGGAGCCTCAGAATGTCTTCGTCCCATTGGCAGGTATGAATGTTGAAGAGCATAGTCCGCGAAGCATTGCTGATGTCGGTCATGTGCAGTCCGCCGCTGGTGAGCTTCCAAACCAGCCAGCTATCAACCGTACCGAAGGCGAGGCGCCCGGCGTCGGCGAGGCGGCGCGCGTCCGCCACGTGGTCGAGAATCCAACGAACCTTGGTACCTGAGAAATAGGAATCGATAAGAAGACCGGTGCGTTGATGGATGAGCGCTCCGTGGCCTGCAGTCTTGAGCTGGTCGCAGAAGGCAGCGGTGCGGCGGTCCTGCCAGACGATGCCGTTATAAATCGGCTTGCCGGTTTCGCGGTCCCATACGATCGTGGTCTCACGCTGGTTGGTGATGCCTATCGCCACGATGTCGCGAGGCCGGAGTTCGGTGCGGCCAAGGGCCTCCACCGCCACGCTGATCTGCGAGGTCCAAATCTCTTCCGGGTTGTGTTCCACCCATCCCGCCCGCGGGAAGATCTGTTCGAACTCACGCTGCGCCACTGAGCGGATGGCGCCGTCGCGATCGAACAGGATCGCCCGCGAACTGGTCGTACCCTGGTCCAGAGCCAGAACGTATGTCAATGTCTCCTCCGCGGAAATGAGCCGGCTTCGAAGACTAGCCGGCCCGAGGCAAAAAGCGGCGGACTCCGAAGTCAAAAACGGCGGCTCCGACTAGACCGCCAAGCAGGGGCGCAACCACTGGAACCCACCAGACATGACTCCCGTCTGTCATTCCATTGTTGCGAAAGCCTGCAACGACAGTGAACAGGCGCGGGCCCAGGTCGCGCGCCGGATTGATAGCGTAGCCGTGCATTCCTCCGAAGCTCATCCCGATGGCAACCACAACCAGACCGATCATCAGGGGCGACAAGTTGGACCCTGGCGGCATATTCCGTTCGTCCGTAATTGCGAGGATTAGCATCAGCAGCAAGGCCGTACCAATCACCTGATCCAGGAATCCAGCCTGTGGCTGACCTGGAAACGCCGGAAAGGTGGTGAAGATACCGGCGGTCCGCTCCAGTCCCGGATCTACCCGGTGGAAAGCGGGAAGATAATTGCAGTAGACCAGCGCCGCCGCGACAAAAGCTCCAGCGGTTTGCGCCGCCGAATAAGGCACTACTTTGCGCCACGGAAATCCGCGAAACACAGCGAGGGTCAATGTCACTGCAGGATTCAGGTGTGCACCAGAGATTCTTCCGGCAACATACATGCCCATAGTCACCGCGAGGCCCCAGCCGATCGTGATGTTGGTGTAGCCTCCGTGGATGGCTTCGCCCGGATTCCCGGATGGAAACAGCACCACCATGGCGACGACGCCCGCGCCGAAGAGGATCAGAACCAGAGTTCCCAGGAATTCCGCAAACAGCTCCGCACCTAGCGTGGGCTTGCCATTCATGCCGACTCACTTGGATGTTCTAAACGGGGATGTCCGTCATGGTGCTCAAAAGTTCCCCACTATATACCCATCGGGGTTCCGCCGCACTCATTTTTGCGGTTGATCATCCAACCTTTATCTGCTGGCCAGAAGAGTTCCCGTTGGCGCTTTCGCGTTTAAGCGGAATCAATATCTTGCGACACATTGCGACACAAGTGATGTTTAAGTTGTTGATTCTACGTGAAACCTCGGAGGGGGAAGTCTTATCTCACGTCTTGTTTGGGATTATGCAGTTGGTTAGCGCTATCCGATCGCGCGATCATCCCATCGGTCGCGATCGCAACCAGCATGTTCACGATGATTCCGAACGCCGCAATGTGGCTTAGCAGACCGACAATAAGTCCGATACCGCCGAAGAACTCGGCGCAAATCGCGAGAGACGCCAGCGGCGCGGGAATACCCATCTGCTGGGTGAAGAAGCCCATCGTGCCCTGGAATCCATAGCCGCCAAACCAGCCCAGCATCTTCTGCGATCCGTGCATGAAGAAGGTCACACCGAGAACCAGGCGCACAAAGGTGAGCGTCAAAATGTTGAGTCGAGACGAGTTTGCGAAACATTGGCGTTCTCCTATTAATATCCAGTCCAGCCGAGCGGCAATGACTGCCACCAGCTTTGGCTGGCATCGTGAAGATGCTTGAACCATGAAAAGGCTGCCGAGCCCAGATCACCGATACCGTAAGGCGATGGCAAAGAGGTTACATGCTGCAGCAAGCCGGCGGCCCGGTATTCCGACGGAAACAATGGCGCAAGCCGATTAGTCTCTTTCATTTCCTACCTCCGGCCTACACGTCACCGGCGCCTTAGGATTCCAGATCACTGTTCACCATCTCTGCAGGAGTAGATCAAGCAATAGCAGCTGCGAAATAGGTGCTGCACAATCTTGGGTGGGCAAAAGGCCGAGGCCTTTGGGCGTACCACGCTCTCTGTGTTCATGCAATGTCCTTATTACACTCGGCTGGGTTGCACATCTGGTGCTGATGTCTCCAGAACGCTCAAATGGACTGGTTCTTTGGCGACGTGGTGATCGTCGTTCCAGAGTCGGATAACGGGCTGGGAAAGGTTGTGTTCATAGCTCAGAACACTTAAGCTCGCCGTACTTAGCAACAGATATCGCGCGGCGGCTGGATCGATCCCGAGCCAGCGGGCGGCCAGGACCCGAAGGAAGTGTCCACTGGAAAACAAAAGAAGGTTGGTTCGCAAGGCCCGAATTCGCTCAGCAACACCGTCCGCCCTTGTACCCACCTGTGCGGGCGATTCTCCGCCCGGGCAACCATCACGGAAGAGATCCCAGTTCGGATACTTCGCGAGGATTTCGGCTGAGCGTAGGCCATCAAATTGGCCATAGTCCCACTCCACCAGGTCGGAATCGACTTTAGCCATAGAGCCGAACCCGGCCAGTTCGCAGGTTCGGACGGCACGCTGCAACGGGCTGGTAAATACTGCCGCAAATCGCAACCCTTTCAGTCGTTGCCCAAGTTGGCGGGCATTGCGCTCGCCGGCGGGCGTGAGCGGCAAATCTGTACGCCCGGTATGCTGGCCTGAAAGAGTCCAAGCCGTCTCACCATGCCGGGCGAGGTAAATCACGGGAAGCGCTTCGCTCATGCTATCGTTCTCCTCAGAACATAAGGTTCAGTTTGCTGAGTTACCGCAGCAACCATGAAGCACGTCGGGTTTGTACATTTCTGGAGTAGGCAAATCTTCACAACAGATATCTTGGTTTAATGAAAACTGCTGCTTATTAACCCTTGATATATCTGTAATTCCATAACTCCCTGTCGCATACTGCTGGTTGCGGTATTTAGGGGACCTGTTGGCCGCTCACGCAGCCTCAGGATCGGACAAGACTGTCACAGTGTCGGAACTGGCAGTCTGGGACTTGGTCTCGACCTTGACCCTCTTCATCTTGTTCCAGTCGTACGGAAACTCCTGGCCGCAATCCAGGCAAGCTACGTAGGTCCCCGTAACCGACGCTGCCGCTATGCGACGCAGCTTACCCCTTACGGTCATAGGAAAGCTGCAACGTTTGTGCGAACATCCGAAGAGCAGGTCGAACACACTCATAGCCTCGTCTTTGCTCCCAGCATCGCGGTCCTTAACGCCTTTAGCTGAGTTCATATTCTCTTCAAGCATTCGAGGTTCCAATGGACGCCGTTGGTTAGATTTCGGAGTCATATCGTTGCCTGACAAGCAGTTAGGCGATTCGAGGGGCGTCAATAACATATACTGCGGATGTTCCCGGTTTAGAGGGCCGGTGCCTACAATTTGGCATGTGACGGCAGCCAGACGCTCTCCGTCCGCCTAGGATGAGTGCTGCTGCTCTGGTAGCTCTAATTCACCGATTGTTACTGGTGAGGACGCGCGCATGAGTTTCCAGCATTCGGCCGCGATTGCCCAATCTTCTTGTGCACGAATTACGAACACGCGAACCTTCGAATCTGCAGCGGAGATGTCCTCGTCGGGAGAGGGATGTGCATTCCTCGCAGTGTCGAGTCTGAGTCCGAGGAATTCCAGGGTGCTACAAGCTGCAGACCGCACATCCGGGGAATTCTCTCCGACTCCTGCGGTGAATATCATTGCGTCAACTCCCCCCAGGACAGCAACCATGCCACCGATAGCCGACCGCAGTCGGTGAACATATATATCGAAGGCCAACTTTGCCCTTTCATGGCCGTCATGGATTCCAGCCAAGATATCCCGCATGTCGCTCGAAATGCCCGAGATTCCCAGGAGACCCGCGCGTTGGTTGAGCACCTTGTCGAGTTCCTGGCAATCGAGTTGGCCCTGACACATCAAATAAGTCAGTATTCCCGGATCTACTGAACCTGATCGGGAGCCCATCATCAGGCCGTCCAGCGGAGTAAAGCCCATCGTTGTATCAAGGCTTCGGCCGTCGCGGATGGCTGCCAGCGAGCAACCATTACCGAGGTGGCAACTCACTATTTTGAGGTCTACTAAGTCCTTATGCAGCAGTCGGGCGACACGTTTCGCACAAAACTGATGGTTGATGCCATGAAATCCGTATCGGCGAATGCCGCCTTCGAACCACTCGTAAGGGCCCGGATAAACTGCTGCCGACAAAGGCATCTGACGATGGAATCCCGTATCGAAGACGGCCACTTGCGGCGCCGAGCCTAGCAGTTTACTTATGATCTCCATGCCTTCGACCTCGGCTTGAATATGCAGTGGCGCAAAGGCGGACATGCTGGCGATGAGGGATTGCACTTCGGGCGTGATAAGAGTGGGTTCCTCACAGTGGGGACCGCCATGAACCACGCGATGTCCCACTACATCGATATCGCGAGCGGAGGAGATAACTTGCACTTCTCCCTGCCAGAGGGTAGCGAGTAAGCGTTCCAATAGCTGAGCGCGCGGCGAACCTTTCTCATGTCTTTGCAGCACTCCGCGCGAATTCCTCGCCTCAATGGTTGTGGCATCGCCGAGCCATTCGATCTTGCCTTCCCATAGGCACGCGGGGGGATTGTCCGGGAGAGTCTCGGCAATCTCATAGAGGCATGCTTTCTGGCTGCTGGAGCCGGAATTCAGTACGAGTATCTGCATACGTTTTGGACCTTCAAGTTCAATGTCGTAGGAGTTGAAGCAAGCGAGATGCCAGGAACGACTCCAATAGCCTGTTTAGACGTGCCGTTATCTTCGGCAAGCTGACGTATGCCGAAGCGCTGTCCAGCCAGTTGGTTGGCAGTTGTCAGACTCTCGACACTTGCCTCAGCGGAAGCCGTCAAATACGGCGATTCGTGGCGCACTGATTTTTCTGGTCGAGCGACAAAGGAAGGAAGATCATCAGGCATCGGCTCATCCAGCTAGCGGTAGGTAACGGGTACCTCGATTTTTTCATCGCCAGTCGGGGCAGGGCGTCCAGACTCCACCGTCACCACGCGCCTGCCATACGGACCCCAGCCCTCGTAAAGGTAGTGTCTGCCGTCCTGAATCCTGAACACAAGTTTGAACTCACTCTCTTTCACTTGGTCCTCGTCAAGAGGAAGAGTGTACACGTCCTGAACGATCTTACCGTCGGTACTTCGGAGCAATAGATATACTGTCGACTCGACATGTTCGATTTGGTAATCGCCAGCGGGGAGAGAGCTGCCTGCTATCCAGAACTCAAATGGAATCGTTGCTTGAGCGCTCCTTTGTTTCTGTGCCGTTCCCTGCCCTACGAGAATCAGAATGGCTAATGAACTCAGGAAGATGGCCATCAATCGCTTCGGACTTATCATAACTTCCTCGCTTTTCTTGGCAACCCCATTTAGGGCGACGCAGCCTACCGCATGTAGGCGATAATCGCACTCACCGTGTCTGTGATTGTTAGTAAAAACCCAATGCCAAGCAAGATGGCTGCGAGGAGCTGTGCGTCGTTGCTATTCGCCCGGGCATATAGGCTGACGGGGTAGATCATCGCGGTGATGTTTATGATCGCGAGGATTCCCCAAAATATTGTCTTTTGAGCTTTCTGCGCCATGGGTTCATCTCCGACGTGTTGTGGCAACCACGCTCAATAAGAGCAAGCGACGTACCAAACCCTACTTCGCCGCGAGCCGCTGAATTCTTAGAACGATATGAAATCACCCGTGTCGAGAGTAGAAACTGTCGAAGACAGCTTCGAAAGCTGGGAAGGATCTGCGCTGCTCAACTCGCCGCAGAAAAGGCCTATCTCATATCGACGACGGAGTTCCTGCTCGATAATTTCTAGTATTTCACTCTCGATAGTTGCCGTTGCGCCGAGGCGTACGAGGAGGATGTTGAAGGCTTTCAGTGACGGGATATTGGCGTTTGCCCTGTCCGTTGGCGGTATGGTTTGTAACTCATGATTGAAAAACGCCTGAATGCAAACATTTCGCGGGCATAGCGACCAGCCTCGTTTGGTCAATATCGTGCTACTTAGATATCGCCTCGTGGAGCGCAACTCTAAGCCAAGAGCGAGTCAGCTCCGGATCAGGCGGAAATCGATCAATCGCTCAAGCCGGTATGCGAGCACCGGACCGAGAGGTAAGCATGAGGGACATGGACAACGTTTTGCCATTGGCAACAGGATATGCCACACGTGCTGATGTGTGCCGGACGTTTAGGCAAGATATGAAGAGCTTGTACCTGCTATCGTTGCTGCTTACGGCAGGCGAGGATTCTGCGGAACAATGCTTTGAGTCTAGCCTGGACGACTGCATGGATGTAATGCCAGTATTCAAAGAGTGGACTGCCTCATGGACACGACGAGTGGTCCTGCAAAACGCGATCCGAATGTTGAGACCCGCAGCACATCGTAATGAGGACGAGACTCCACAGTCCGAAGTCAGCTCACTCGCTCCAGAACTCAGCCCCGCCCTCGGCGCAGTACTCCAACTCGACACCTTCGAACGATTTGTCTTTATTATGTCGGTGCTCGAAGGTTACTCAGTTCATGAATGCTCGCTGCTGCTGAGATCCTCGAAACGAGATGTCGTAGCCGCCAAAGCGAACGCGCTGGAGCATCTGGGCCCGACATCCGGATCGAATGAGTTTCTTTTCGCTGAGCCCCACGCGGAGCCTCAATTCGCGGCGATGGATATCAGGAAAAGTACGATCTGAGTGATTTCGGCCGTCCCGTCCCCAGCATATCCAATCGACCCTTGCCAGTTGCAAGCTCATATAGAGAATCACACGGCACCGCGACTGAAACCATACGGATCCGTTTGACTCCTGCACCTGAATATGAGAAGTCGCTGACTAGACGCCGCAGTTGGCTTTCTGTCAAAAACGCTGCACTTGCCAATCTTTTGACACCACAGCCTCACACACCTCGCGTGTCATTGCGCGCTAAGGATCGAAATATCAATCACTTCCGCGTGGCATCCGGCTGATGCGGGTTTGGCGGCAGCCATGCCTTTGCATAAGCGAAGGCAACTGACGTGACTAACATTTCCAAGCGACGTGGGCCCACCATGGTTATAGGCGCGGGCCTCGGTTTCTCCCGGACCCGGGGACTAAGGGCCGCCCGAAACATCATCTTCTTCTTAGTAATTATCTCCAGTTGGTTAACGCACGATGCACTTGGCAAGGATGATCGCGGAGAAACCGGCAGAGTAGAAGGAACTGTATTCGTCGGCGATTCCGGTGACCCGTCATATGTAGCTCAGGCTAAAGTGCTGTTAACAGGTCCCGTGATGGCTGAAACAGGGACCGATAACGAAGGTAAGTATGCTCTCGACGGGCTCCCGCCGGGAAGCTATACGCTGGAAGCAACCTTTTCCGAGCTAAGGGCTGAGCAGACCATCACGGTCGAGGCCAATCAGGTCCTTCAAGTTCCACTGCAGTTGAAGCCCCGCGAGGTCAAGACCTCGGTAACGGTAACGGCGAACGATCCTGACGCCAAAGGTCCTGCTCCGACCGAAACTATCACCGAGAAAATCGTAGAGAACGCTCCCAACACCGACGAGCGTTTTGAAAGCTTGCTTCCTCTCGTGCCTGGAGTGGTTCGTGGGCCCGATGGATTGATAAACCTGAAGGGCGGGCGCAATACCCAGAGCGGCGCGCTGGTGAACAGTGCGAATGTTACCGATCCCGCCACCGGCAGTCCAGCCCTCAGTTTGCCGATCGATGTGGTCTCGTCGGTGCAGGTGATCTCAAATCCCTACGACCCTCAGTACGGAAAACTTACCGGGGCTGTCTCAAGCGTTGAGACCAAGACCGGGAATTATGAAGGCTACCACTTTTCAATCCAGAACATCCTACCTCGCCCACGGGAGCGCGGTGGCAGCATTGTCGGCATCGGAGCCTTCACACCGCGAATGACTTTCACCGGTCCGCTCGTCAAGGACCGCATCGCAATCACGCAGTCGTTCGAATACCGTTTCGTGCAAACGCCGGTGAATAGCCTTCCTCCACTGCAGCGGGACACGAAGTTCGAGGGATTCAACTCCTATACCCAAGTCGATATGAACATAAGTTCAAAACAAACCGCGACAGTGTCGCTCGCGGAGTATCCGCAAAAGCTCGATTTCCTGGGACTAAACACGTTTACTCCGCAGCCGTCCACCGCGGATTACCACCAGCGTGGCTATCAGCTTGATGCGCAGGACCGTTACCTGGTTGGAGAGAAGAGTGTCCTGACCTCGCAGTTCAGTTACAAACGCTTCAATGTGGACACAACCGCGCAAAATAATGATCCCTATCAGCTACTGGTCGACACGACAGAGGGGGGATTCTTCAACCGGCAGTCTCGCCGAGCTACGCGTTTCGATTGGCAAGAGACCTACCAGTTCGCTCCGTGGCAGTTTCTGGGCTCTCATCAAGTGAAGGTGGGCCTGGACTACGCTCACTCCTCCTTCGATGGGAAGGAAACTTTCTTGCCTGTCGAACTCATTGGGGCCTCGGGTGCACCAATCGAAAGCATTACTTTCACCCGGCCAAACTCCTTCGGCACTGATCAGAACGAGACATCGTGGTTCGTGGCCGATCAATGGTCACCCTTTCACGGCTTGACGCTCGACTTAGGCCTGCGTTTCGACAACGACACGGTGACAAGCTCCACCCATGCAGCCCCCCGCGCGGGGTTTCTGCTGGTCCTGACCAGCGACGGAAAGACGCTGCTGAAGGGCGGTGCGGGAATTTTCTACGACAAAGTCCCTCTCACGTACCCGGTCTTTGAGCACTTTCCCGATCGGACCGTATCACTTCTTGGTCCCAGCGGCCAGGTCCTTAGTTCAACCTCCTATCTGAATCAGATTACCGGCGGGCTGCAAAATCCCCACAGCACCTCATGGAATGTCGCTCTGGAGAGGCAAGTCACGGAACACTTCGCTCTCCGCGTCGGCTACGAGCAGCGCATCACCACCAGGGATTTCGTGGTGTCGCCTAGTCTCGGGCCGGCCTCGGGCATCATGGCTCTCTCCAACGGGGGGAACGACACCTATCATGAACTCCAGGTCGTCGGCCACTACCAGCTTCCCCGCTTCACTCTGAATGGCTCGTATGTCCACTCCAAAGCCTACGGGACCTTGAACGATCCCTCGCTGTTCTTCGGAAACTATCCCCAGGCAGTGATCCAACCGAGCGCCAGCGGGCGACTGTCTTTCGACGCGCCCAATCGCGTTCTATTTTGGGCTGACGTTGCGGCTCCGTGGAAGTTCACACTCATTCCGGTTCTCGACGTCCATACCGGCTTCCCGTATTCGGTCGAAAACCAATTCCGCGAATATATAGGTCCACGCAATATCGAGCGCTTTCCACGATTCTCTTCGTTCGACCTCCAGGTTTCGCGTCCAATCTCGCTGCCGTTCGGTGAGAGACACGTAAAAGCACGGGTCGGATTCGGCGTATTCAACCTGTTCGATCACTTCAATCCACGAGACGTGCAGAACGATATAGCCAGTCGTCAATTCGGCGGCTTCTTTAACGATGCATGGCGCCTGTGGCGCGGCAAGCTGGTCTTTCAATTCTGATTATGAAAACTCAATTTATCTTCGCAGCCTTTTCTCTGGTCTTCACAGCGAGCGTCCTCAATGCTGCCAATGGCGATCTGCTTCCAAGTGCGGATACGGTGATCGTCACTATGCAGCAGCGTGATGCACAACGGCGCGCCCTGCTCGACGGCTACCGGGGAATGCGTCAGTACACCCTCGAGAACACCCGCATGCAGAAGCATGCAGAGATGCATGTGCGGGTGGAGTCCGATGTTGACGGAACGAAGCACTTTGAAGTCGTGGATGAAGAGGGGTGGAAAGCGGCGCACAAGCACGTTTTTCGCAAGATGCTCGATTCGGAGGCTGAAACATCGCACCCACAGATAAGTCCCAAAACTCGCATTGCCTCGGACAACTATGAATTCCACATGGTTGGAATCGAGCCGGTGCAAGGCCGTTCCGCCTACGCAATCGACATAACACCCAGGCGGCATGAAGAGCGCCTGTTTCAGGGTCGTATCTGGGTTGATGCCGAAGATTACGCATTAGTACGGGCCGAGGGGAAGCCTGCCAAAACGCCGTCCTTCTGGATCCGAAGCGTGCATTTTGTCCATACCTACCAGAAAGCTGGTTCTTTTTGGTTCCCCGCGGCCACCGAGAGCGTCTCGGAGGTCCGAATCTTTGGAGCAACCAAGGTGACCATCAACTACTTCGACTACTCGCCGAAGTCTCAGCAGGCACCCGAGAGGGCGAGCGTGCAGTCACGACTGGCCTTGAATCAATGAAAGAAAGAAGGATATACATGTCAAACGTTGACCAATGTGTAATTCTCGCCGCCGGTAACGGCAGCCGGCTCGTCCCGTCTTCGGGCACGATTCCTAAACCTCTGGTTAAGGTACACGGCAAGCCGTTGCTGGAACACATCATGCTCCGCGCCCAGGACGCCGGAATCACCAGGTTCGTGATCGTTATCGGGTTTCGCGGCGATGCGATACGCCAGTGGCTTGCGGAGCGCTCACTCCCCGCGGTCGAAGTGACACTCGTAGAAAACACTGAATACCATAAGGACAATGGCATTTCCGTCTTGAAGGCCCGCAATGAAATCTGCAATCCATTCTTACTTCTGATGTCGGACCACGTCTTTGAATCCAGGACGGCCGAGTCTCTGTTGCATCAACCTTTAGCTGAGGGCGAGGTCATACTCGCGGTTGACCCAAACATCGACACCGTCTTCGACTTGGACGATGCCACCAAGGTCAGGCGCAAAGGCGATCATATTGTTGACATCGGGAAGCAAATCACCCATTACGATGCATTCGATACGGGCATGTTCTTGTGCAGTCCGCAGTTGTTCAGCGTCCTGGAATCAGCCAAGAAGAATGGAAACTGCTCGCTATCCGACGGGATGCGGAAACTGGCCGCGATGGGCAAGTTTCGCGCCTTCGACATCGGCGATGCCGCATGGCAGGATGTCGATACTCCCGAGGCCCTGGCGTATGCGGAAACGGTGTTTGACCAATATTTCCGTCCGACCTCATTGACGGAAGGATTCGCCAATGTCTAGGCGCACTGCAACCAGGCGGTTACTGCTCCGTTTTCTGGCGGCGACATTCGGAACCGGGCTGCTCGCTTATCTAATCTGGCGAATTGGCCCCTCGACCCTGGCACAGGATGTGTCGAGGCTAGGCCGGGGACTCGCTCTGGTCATAGCCTTGGGTGGGGTTGCGCATGCTGTAAAGGCCTGGGCGTGGAGGTTTACGCTCTGCGGCGAGGAGCACAAGGTTTCGTTCCCAAAGCTTCTCCAACTGCGATTGGTATCAGAGGCGGTCGGACAGCTGGGAGTCTTCGGTCAGGCATTCGGGGAGGGACTTCGAGCCTCAGCTCTGAGCGCCGAGATACCTGCCGCCTGCAGAATCTCCTCAGTGACCCTCGACCGCGGGATCTTTATTGCGACCGGGGCGTGGGTCATGTTGACGGGAATTGTGGCGGCGCCGCTCGCCTTGTCACTGAGCCATGCCTTGCAACGATACGTAGTGTTCTTCGCCTTTATGCTGATCGCTTTGCTGGTCCTGATGGCGTTGGCCGTGCAGAGACGATGGCCCGTCCTTTCAGGCCCGGCTCGAGCAGCGGGGAGGCTGCGTTACTTCAGGCGCTGGCTGGAAAGCAAAGAGTCAATCATCAACTCGGTTGAAAGCAGGCTGTTTCAGTTCCATCGTGATATGCCGCGTGCGTTTTGGGCCAGTATCGCTCTCAACTTGGCCTGGCATGGACTGATGGTGCTGGAGGTATACCTCATCCTGCACCTGATGGGAGTCAAGTTCAGTCTCCTGGGCGCTCTCATCTATGAAGCTTTGACGAAGGTCGTCAACGTCGTCGGCTTTTTCAATCCCGGAAATATTGGCACGTATGAAGGCGGGAACCTCCTCATTGCAAGGATGTTCAGGCTCAGTGGTGGCACCGGCTTGGCGGTCGGACTCGCCCGGCGATCGAGAGCGATCTTCTGGGGAGCCGTCGGCGCCGTGTGCATGATCATCTTGTCCCGAGGCAAAAGGAGCCACGACGTGGAACACAATACCAATGCCCTTGACGAAATTGCAGAAAATTCGGCTCTACAGAGACCCGAAGCACTCTCCCAAGCCGGCGATCAGCAGCCCGTGGCCATCATTCTCGCCAACGCCATGCTCGGGAGCGACGGAGCTGAAGCTTCGCTGACAAAGGTGGGTACTCTGCCTGTCATTCTCCGCAGCATTCTAAGTGTGCAGAAGGCCGGCGCGAGGCAAATCATCATCTGCGTTGACGCGGTCAAGGGGCCCAAGTTGACGCGCGAACTGCTTGCCACTCACCGTCTGCCTCACTGTGTTGTGTGGTTTGAGTCGGAACGGAATGGGGGCCTGCCTCAGCTTTTGAAAGAGGTCGCCCTTGGATTGGGGGACAGTCACGTGTCTGTAATCGCCGGGGACACTGCCTATCATCCAGCGTTGTTGCGCGAGGCCGTCGAGTGGGACGGCGACCAGCAGGTACTGGCACTGGAGTCGACCAACGGCCCGGTCGGTATCTGGGCCTTGTCCCCTGCCGCCGCGATGCGGTTCGGTGAGCGATGCCGGGCCGAAGTCGATAATGTTGAGCAGCTGCACACTCTGTTTACCGAGGGAAATACCGTAGACAACAGGCCTGTGCCAGAAGATCACTGGCAGCGAGTGCACACACCGGAAGACCGCGTTGCGGCTGAACGGAAATTGGATTCCTGGCTGGTAAAGCCCACGGATGGTATCTTCGCGCGGATGAATCGTAGGATTTCGATACCGATCAGCCGGCAGCTCATAAAGTGGCCAATCACTCCTAATATGGTGAGTCTCTTCACCCTTGGAGTTGGCTTCGCCGCCGGCGCGTTCTTCGCGTTCGGAGGTTATTGGAACGTCCTGTTCGGCGCGGTTCTATCGGTCTGGGCCAGCATTCTGGATGGCTCCGATGGAGAGGTCGCGCGCTTGAAGCTGCTGGAATCCGACTTCGGGTGCTGGTTGGAAACCATATGCGACTATCTCTACTACCTGTTCATCTTTTCCGGGATGGCGATAGGCATGGTGAGAAGTTTCGGGCCGCCCTACCTGATCTGGTCTGGACTGCTCCTCTTAGGAGCTGTCACCAGCTTCCTGGTCACGGGAGCCGGCCGGCAACGGCTTGCCGGTGCACGTCCTGAGCAGTACCTGGGAATCTGGCAGGCGCAAGCTGCGAGTCGCCGATCAAACCCTATCATGTATATCGGCCGGCACACGGAGTTCATCATCCGGCGCTGCTTCTTGCCCTATGCCTTCCTGTTCTTCGCTGCTATTAACATGATGAGGGTGGCTTTCGTTCTGTCGGCGATAGGCGTGAATGTGGTGTGGTTGATATCGCTTTACTCCTACCGCGCTTTCGCGGTAAAGCGGGCATCATCAGCAAGCACTTCTGTAGCTGCTGTCTGATCTACGCGACCGTGCTGGCTCTGTGTACATCTTGCGCGATCGCAACCAGGGGTTTGCCGGCCAGTCTGAAATCGTCATGGATGTAAGCTCCAAGCAGGCAATCGAAACCGGCAGCTTCGCGCCTTGGGCGTTGACGCTTTGGCCGCCCGGCTCAATCCGTGTTGTGGACTGGAACATCGATCGCGGCTTGCAACTGAGCGGCATCGTCGAATTTCTAGCCAGCGCGCAGCCCGACCTCATAACTTTGCAGGAAGTCGACATCAATGCCCGGCGGACGCACCGTCTCAATGTCGCGCGGGAAATAGCTCAGAAGCTGCAAATGAACTACGTCTTTGGGCTCGAGTTTCAGGAATTGACTCAGGGCTCGCGTAGCTCGCCGGCCTATCATGGGCAGGCCACACTCTCTCCCTGGTCGTTGTCGAACCCTCGTGTTCTGAGATTTAAGAGGCAGTCAAGCTTCTGGCGCCCCCGCTGGTACCTTCCTGAAATCGAGCCGTTTCAGGAGCGGATCGGCGGGCGGATTGCTTTGGTGAGCGAAGTCAACATTGGTGGAAGACGTCTGATCAGTTACAACCTTCATCTTGAGAGCCGAGGAGACAATGAGTTACGGCGTTCCCAGTTGCTTGAGTGCCTCGACGACGCTGAGCAATACAAATCAACATTTCCTATCATTCTGGCCGGCGATCTTAACTTGAACGTTGCCCGGACGACTGCCTCCTCCGACATCAGCCGTGCGCAATTCCGAAATGTGTTCGCGGAGCAGCAGGTGCGGACAACACCTCCAAAGTCGCTGCTTGATCGAGGCAGCGTTATCGACTGGGTCTTCACGCGAGGGCCGGTTGTCGCAAGACAGCCCCGAGTTCATGAGTCCGTGTCAGCCTCCGACCACTACCCGCTCTCGGTGACTCTAACTTTCACTTAGAGCAGTTTCGAGCTTGGCGTGTCCGAGTAGAGCAGGCCTTCAGGCCCGCTCTACCCGAGCTCGCTGGACGCACTAACTCTGGAATTGCCGCAGTACTACTCCCACCATTGCGCACTGATTGAGGAATGCCAAACTGTCGGCAGCCATCTTGAAAACGGGCCGTGGACGAGTCGTGTCCCGGTTACCACGCCTCCTGCAACCTGTTCATTAACAAGATTGGCATCTCCAACTATACGGCCTCGGAATGGTTGTCTAGTTGCACTAGGAAAGAACGACAAGAGTCTCAGTTGGCCAGCGGCTTGACCCGCAGAAGATCTTGATTGGCCACCGGCAGGAGAAGGTTATGTGGATGCGATCATGTGCGGTCTGTAAGGCGTTGTTGAAAAAGTTTCGTCTGTCTGATTCGGTGCGTTGTCAGTGCGGCTGGCAGTGGTAAAGGGCGCCGTTGAGCGCGAATAGAGGAGAATGTTATGCCTGTCCCTAAACAACCCGTGTTGCGCCACGAAAACCAATACAGTGCCGATTCGGCCTGTGCGCATTGCGAGGGCATCATCCGCCACGAACCGTGGTGCCTCACACAAAGCGCCGACGTTCGATACGCATTCCAAGTAGCCTTGTACCCCAATCACTTGAGCCTTCAAGACCATCTGATCCTGCACGCATTGGGTGTCACGTGGGACGCAAAAAAGCTCTAAGTCGCGCGCGCTCAAGTTTTCCATCCTACGATTGCGGAGTCACCCCGGAGTGGTTTCGCGATTTTTCCTTCGTGATTTCGCGAATGCCAACCTCTTGACGCGGCCTCCACTGACCTACACGTTCTCCTAAGTGGCTTCTCCGATGATAAGGCGTGTGTTTCTCTCGGTTCCGTGCGCGCGAAAGCTACCAGGTCCGTGGCTGAGGTTTGGTACATCGAGTGCTACTAAGAAAGCAGTGACGGCGTTTCGATCCGGTATTCGGAACGGCGAAGAAGTCAAGGACGCTGAGGGGGCCAACCAGCCCCCGCAAGCGAACACTAAGGAGTGTCAAGTGCTAACGCACATACAAGACCACTCGACCATGAGTCTTCGTAACAGGCGCTTTAGCTGCATTCCCGTCCGGCTACCCTCCTCCAGGCAGGGGCTCGCTGATTGTCAGCGGCCTCTGCCTCCTGCCCAATTATTCGCGAGGTCCACGGTTCCATCGCAGAAAAAAACGGGCTGCCTCACCCTTACGTTCCGGTAGCGGGCACTCTCAGTGCGTCGGCTGCCATCGGCAAGGTGAAATGAAACGTAGCGCCCCGGCCGAAGTTGGACGTTGCCCAGAGACGGCCGCCATGCGACTCCACGATGGAACGGCTGATTGCCAGCCCCATGCCTGAGCCCTGCGCTTTGGTGGTAAAGAAGGCATTGAAGATCTGGTCCGCGT